>CETX01137003.1_pt1 | contig 10044 bp, 3 predicted proteins | sample 356501 | NCBI WGS metagenome assembly CETX01 (sample SAMEA2623390, study PRJEB7988) | marine metagenome | biome: marine biome (ENVO:00000447); feature: mesopelagic zone (ENVO:00000213); material: "saline water (ENVO:00002010), including plankton (ENVO:xxxxxxxx)" | depth 450 m | reverse complement strand
TCTGTATTACTATGCAGATGCTTCCCCGGTCGTGCTGATGACGCAGGGCAATGGCTGCCCGATCGTTCGTAATGCAATGCCGGCTCTGAAGGCAGTCAGAGACACCTATGCCGCCAGGGGCGTTAAGTTCTTCCTGCTGAATTCGAATCTGCAGGATAATCGAGCCAACATCACCGAAGAGGTCGCCGAATTCGGTTATGACATACCGGTGCTGGTGGATGAATACCAGTTGATTGGCGAGGCCCTGAACGTGACTCGCACGGCGGAGGTCTTCGTCATCAATCCTGCGGACAAGAGAGTTGTCTACCACGGACCCGTGGATGACCGGTTGACCTATCAGAACCAGAAGGCAGAAGCGAAACACACCTACCTTACGGACGCGCTCGATGCTCTTTTGGCCGGCACGGAAGTGGCGGTTGCCCAGGTGGATGCGCCGGGTTGCCTGACGAATTTCCCGGAACGTGACGCCCGCGCTCAGCATGCCAGCATTTCCTATCACGACACGATTGCCCCCTTGCTTGAAGAACGATGTGTGGAATGTCACCAGAAAGGTGGTATTGGACCCTGGGCGATGAGCAGCTATGAGATGGTTAAGGGTTTTGCACCCATGATGCGAGAGGTCCTTAGAACAGATCGTATGCCGCCTTGGCATTCAGACCCCAACATTGGCACCTTCCTGCATGATCGCAGTCTCCAGGCAGAGGAGATAAAGACACTGGTTCACTGGATTGAAGCCGGCGCGCCGCGTGGTGAAGGGCCGGATCCGCTGGCAAAAGTGCGTGCGCCCATACCGGATTGGCCCTTGGGAACTCCGGATGTTGTGCTTGACCTGCCGGCGTTCGATGTGCCCGTGACAGGCGTGGTGGAGTACCAATATCCTGTCATTGCGAACCCTTTGACTGAGGGAAAATGGTTGCGGGCCAGTACCGTGAAGGTGGGCTCAAGGGAAACCGTGCACCACTTGCTTAGCGGCTATATGAAAGAAATGCCGAAGGACGGCAGGAACAATACGGGGCGCTGGGGCGTATCGGTTGGTGGCTATGCGGTTGGCGCCGAATCGTCAATAGCAAGGGAGAATGTAGGGTCATATATACCAGCGGGCGGCGCTATCGGATTCCAGATGCACTACACACCGATTGGAAAAGCAGTCACTGACCAAACCCAGGTCGGTTTGTACTTCTACGATGAACCGCCGGAAAAGATTATGCGTGGCTCGGTGATTATGGATGTATCCATCAAGATCCCACCAAACACAGCACGGCACAAGGAAATCGCTTATCTGCATTTCCCAAAGGATGCACTGCTTTATTATGCTTTCCCACATGCCCACTACAGAGGACAGTCATCGACGCTGGCAATCCGCTACCCGGACGGCAATGAGGAAGTGGTTCTGTCCCTGCCGAAGTACGACTTCAACTGGCAGCGCGCGTACGAATTTGTCGAACCCATAGAAGTACCGGCAGGTTCCAAGTTGATTGCACGCTATACCTACGACAATTCCGCCCGGAATCACGCCAATCCGGATCCCTCCAAGGAGATTACCTGGGGTGAGCAATCCTTCGAAGAGATGCTGTTTACGGCAGTAAGCTTTCGTTGGAAAGATGAAAGCAGGGATGACCGCAAAGCTGAATATCAACAGATGCTGAATTCCGGCCGATTGTTTGGCATGTTGGATGACAACGTTGACGATATGCTGCAAAGAGCTGAGTTGAAAGGCGGGCCCGGCAGACGTCTGGCGGCCAATTTCGACAAGCTGGATCGCAATAGCGACGGCGGCCTGACGCGTGAAGAGTATGCTGCAGTCTTTAGGGTAGCAAGCCAGGGGCGCTGATATTGAGGTAACGCGTCACGTTCCGGCTTACTGCTCTCTAGGAACTCCGCAGCTGCGCTCCCTCCTGTAGTGGTGAGCATGCCTGCGGAGACGTCCTATCCGGTTCAATACCTCTTGGCGTGATTCGTATCCGACTCACGCTATCCAATGCGCTGATCCGCGCCACTGTCAAATCGATATCGATCGAGTATGTGGACACCAATGTGGATGAATCCGTACGGCGGACTAGTGTTCTGACATCGCTGCGCCGAAACGGCAGAGCCGCTCGAGATCTGAGTGCCGGTCCTTGGGACTGGAAGCTGACGGCAAAGAGTGATTCAATCGTCCCCGTCCTATGTCCGGTTTAATATTTGAAACCGTCATCTAACAGATCTTGAATCTCATTTGAATTCATAATCTAACATCCAAAGAGCAGCCGTTGGCTGCTTTAAAGCAGAAGAAGCAAGAATTGAGGAGCCCCCCGCCATGACCAAGTTGATGCCGATTTTGATTCTGCTCTGCACCGTGTGCGTGTTTGCAGCACCCCCTACTTTTACGCCCAACGACGTTTGGGATGACAGGATACGTGCTTATGCGTTTACCGGTGCCACCGTGATGGTGGATCCTGACACTCGCATAGAGCTCGCAGTTCTGCTGATTCGAAATGGCCTAGTGGTGGACGTGGGCGACAAGGTCAAGGTGCCGGCAGGATATACCGAGATCAAACTGGACGGGCACATGATCTATCCCGCTTTTATCGACTTGCACTCCAGCTACGGTCTTCCGCCATCACCGAAGCCTGGCGCACGGAGTTTTTCTGGTCCTGAAGTCATCGGCCCGCGCACCCCTGGCGCATTCAGCGCCAACGATGCTATTAAGGCTCACTACCGCGCAGCAACCGAATTCAAAGCGGATGAAAAGCGGCGCAAGACCTTGCGCGATCTCGGCTTTGCCGTTGTGTTAACTCATCGGCCGGACGGCATCGCACGTGGCGTGTCTGCTTTGGTCACCCTGTCGGATGGCATCGACAATGAGCTGATCATCGCCGAAGAAGCTGGTGCTCATTATTCTTTCAAGCGAGGCACGTCCCGACAGAACTATCCTTCATCACCCATGGGCGGCATTTCACTGTTGCGACAGACCCGTCTGGACGGCGTCTGGTATGCTTCGGACGACCGGGGATTTATCGATCAATCCCTGGTGGCCTGGAACGCGACACAGTCCCTGCCGCAGTTTTTTGAAGTGGACAATTGGAAACAACTGTTACGCGTTAGCACTCTGGCGCGAGAATTCGGATTCAATTACATCGTGCGATCCGGCGGCGACGATTACCAACGAATCGATGCGATCAAAGGGACCGGCCTGGCCCTCATTCTACCACTGAGTTTCCCCAAGCCTTTCGACGTGGACGATCCTTTCGATGCGGACCTTTACAGCCTGACGGAGATGAAGCATTGGGAACTGGCACCGGGCAATGCGGCGGCCGTCGCCGGCTCGGGAATCGACTTTGCGCTGACCGCGAGCGGGGCGGAGAAGTCGTTCTGGACGAACTTACGTACAGCGATCAAGAGGGGGTTATCCGAGGAGGAAGCGTTACGAGCCCTAACCCTCGGCCCTGCCAAATTACTGGGAGTAGAGAAGCGCCTTGGTCACCTGGCGAAGGGCACCATGGCCAACTTCCTGGTCGCCTCGGGCGAGTTGTTTAGCAAAGACACCGTGCTCTACGAGAACTGGATTGATGGCCAGCGTCATGTGCTGAAGGAGCAGCAGGTGGCAAGCAACGGACTCTACGACCTGAACGTAGGGGCCGAGCGCTTCGAGCTGACCCTGAGCGGGTTGCCGGGGCCGTACAAAGCCATCGTAAAACGAACTGGGGATGGGGACGACACAGACAAAGAGGAGAGTAAACTCCCAACACCCAAACTAAGACTCGATGGTGATTTCGTCTCGCTAAGCTTTTCTATGGCCAAGAACGAGCCGGCGGTTCGCCTGTCCGGATGGATCAGTGATCAGGACTGGCAAGGAAAAGGCCAGTCGGCGGATGGACAGACCCTGAATTGGTCGGCTACTCGCACGGGCGATATCCCTGATGCCGGTATCGATGGCCCTGACGATGAGAGCGATGAAGCAACGGAGGTGTTTGGAGACATCCCGTACCCGTTTACAGCGTTCGGCACGTCCGTGTTACCCGAGGCAGAGTCGATACTGATCAAGAACGCAAGCGTATGGACCCTGGAACAGGATGGTATTTCACTCAACACAGACGTGCTGATCAGGGAAGGGAAGATCAGGGAGATCGGATCCGCAATACAGCCAGGCCGCGCTCGAATCATCGATGGGACCGGCATGCACTTGACCCACGGCATCATCGACGAGCACTCGCATCTTGCACTGGATGGAGTAAACGACGTTGCCGTCAATTCAGCGATGGTTCGCATGAGTGATGTGGTGGATTCCGAAGACATCAACATATATCGAGCCCTGGCAGGAGGAACCACCGCGGCCCAGCTGCTGCACGGATCTGCCAATCCGATCGGTGGTCAGTCGGCACTGATCAAGATGCGCTGGGGTTCTCTGCCTCGTGACATGCTCATCGAGGGTGCTGACGGATTCTTCAAGTTTGCCCTGGGGGAAAACGTAAAGCGATCGAGGAACAGCCGCTCCATTCGCTACCCTCAAACCAGAATGGGCGTCGAGCAGGTCTATGAGGACTGGTTCACTGCAGCGCGCGCCTACCAGCAGAAATGGTCGGAGTGGAACGACCTGTCGCGATCCAGGAAGAGGAAAACACCGGCTCCCCGCCGGGACCTGGTGCTCGAAGCGATGGCGGAAATTCTGAGCGGGGAACGATACGTCACGTGCCATTCATATGTTCAGTCCGAGATCAATATGCTGATGAAGGTCGCGGAACGATTCAACTTTCGAATCAATACCTTCACTCACATCATGGAAGGATATAAGGTGGCCGACAAGATGGTGGCTCACGGTGCGGGCGGGTCGACGTTTGCAGATAACTGGGCCTATAAGTGGGAAGTTCGCTATGCGATTCCGTACAACAGTGCGCTTATGGCGCAAGCGGGCGTGACGGTTGCGGTAAACTCAGACAGCTCGGAACGGATTCGCCGATTGAACCAGGAAGCAGCGAAAGCGATCAAATACGGTGATATGTCCGAAGTCGAAGCACTGAAGTTAGTGACACTCAACCCCGCCAAATTGCTGCACCTGGCTGACCGCATGGGTAGCATTAAAGTGGGCAAGGATGCCGACCTCGTCTTGTGGGCCGATCATCCGTTATCTATTTACGCCGTGCCGGAAAAGACCATCGTCGATGGTGTCGTCTACTTCGATCGGAAACTCGATCAGCAGCGTCGCGTAGCGCTGCAGAAAGAGAGACACAGGCTTGTGCAGAAGCTGCGCAGTGCAAAAGGAGGAGGTGGAGCATTGTCGAAGCGCGGCACATCCTCAGCAAAGGTGTGGCAGTGCGACAGCATTCACGGCTACGAGCACCTTTTAGCAAATGGGGGGAGAGAATAATGTCTAAAAGACTATTCCTGCTCGGATTGTTCCTATCGCTGCCCGTTTATGCAATCTCGCCCAAGCCTGCGGACCCTCAAGTAGAACCCGTTGCCCTGGTCGGCGTTACTGCACATGTCGGCAATGGCGAGGTCGTCAGCGAAGCTACCGTAGCGTTTGCAAATGGTATTCTCACGTATGTAGGCGCGATGGCGGATGCTGATGTCAAGGGCCATCGGATCGTCGAGGCAACCGGTCAGCACGTCTATCCCGGGTTCATTCTGCCGGCCAGCAACCTTGGCCTGGTGGAGGTGAGTGCTCTCAGAGCGTCAGTGGATCAGCGGGAACGAGGGAGCCTCAACCCAAATGTGCGTTCCCTGGTTGCCTACAATACGGATTCCGAAATAACGCCTACGCTGCGATTCAACGGCGTGTTGCTTGCGCAGATCACGCCGTCGGGCGGACTGGTGGCTGGCCAGTCCTCCATTGTGGAACTGGATGCCTGGAACTGGGAAGACGCCGCCTACAAGATCGATGACGGAATGCATATCAATTGGCCAACGCACAAACAGTTCGAGTTCAATCGCAGTACTCTCACGGTGGAGTTGGTCGACAACAAGAATCGCCAGCAGGCCCTGAAAGCCATGCGCGGCTTGTTCGATGAAGCGAGAGGTTATCAAACCGATGCCGATGTGCCGGTCAATATCAAACTGAAGAGCATGGCGAAGCTTTTCGCAGGCTCCCAGCAGCTCTTCATTCACACCAACCGCGCACGGGATATCGTAGACAGTATCAACTTTGCCAAAGGCTATGGCATCCATCGATTAGTGATCATAGGCGGCCTTGACGCGTTGCAGGTCAGTGACATCCTGGTCAAGGAGAAGGTACCGGTCATTCTCAATTCCATCCATCGTTTACCATCCGCAAGCCACAGCGGCTACGATGATCCGTACCGGCTCCCGGCCCGGCTAGTCGCGGCCGGTGTAAAGGTGGGGCTGACCATTACATTCAATATCTCCGGTCGCAACCTGCCCTTCGTGGCAGGTACCGCTGCAGCACACGGATTAGATCCCGACTCAGCGCTGCAACTGATTACCCGCAACAACACCGAAATCCTGGGGATCGCTGACCGGGTGGGTACATTGGCTGTTGGCAAGGATGCCACCTTGTTTGTCTCACCTGGTGACGCCCTGGACATGCGCTCGAACAATCTCACCCACGCATTTGTGCGTGGCAGAGGCATTGTGCTCAAAGGCATGCAGGAGGAACTGCATGAACGATTCAGAGAAAAATACACCCAGGGAGGAAATTCAGAGTAAGGCTGTTCGTAGGCTCGGAAGGGTCGCTCCATACCTCTTTTCTGCCGTTCCCAAACGTGTTATTCGAATGGATGTTGGTTGTGCCTTGTGCTGGATCATCTGGTAAGCTCACGACCGATCTATTCCAGGCAAACTGAGTACTAGGAGGCACAATGAAAATACTATCCATGCAGCTCGGTGTGCAAATTGCCTGCTTATCGCTCTGCACATCGCTGTTCGCCGATGCGCATAAGGGTGCTGCCGAGGACGTGGAGTGGCGCTCCTATGGCAACGATGCTGGGGGAAGCAAATACTCATCAGCCGGTCAGATTCATGCGGGCAACGTCAACTCCCTTAAGGTGGCCTGGACCTGGAGCAGCCCCGACGATGAACTGGCGCGCAGCATTCGAGCGCCCGCCGGATACTTCAAGGCGACGCCACTCATGGTTGGTGGCGTGTTGTATCTAAGCACCAGCTTCAGCCTGGTCGCAGCAGTGGATGCAGGTACCGGCAAGACGATCTGGATTCATGATCCAAAGGCATATGTGAAAGGCCGGCCCGCCAATTCAGGCTGGCAACATCGAGGCGTGGGCTACTGGGAGGACGGATCCGATCGCCGTATCGTGATCGCCACCGGTACAGGAGAACTGGTGGCAGTTGATGCTGCAACGGGCAAACCAATCCCTACCTTTGGAGTGAACGGCAGCGTCGACCTGCAGGCGCATATCATTCGCAACCAAGACGATCGCAAGCGCATCGGCTACAACGCCGCCACCATGATCGTTAGGGACACCGTGGTGACCGGCTGTACGATCACCGATGGCACGCGCTCCATCGATTGGGCGACCTGTCCGGTGCGTGGCTGGGATGTAAGAACTGGTGAGCTCAAGTGGTCATTCAATACCTTGCCCAAGGCAGGAGAAGCCGGAGTCGAGACCTGGGAAGAGGGGTCCTGGAAGTATGCCGGCGCCGCCAACGCCTGGGCAACGTTTAGCGCAGATCCGGAACTGGGTTATGTGTACGTGCCCACGGGTACGCCCAATAACGATTGGTATGGGGGGCATCGCAAAGGAGATACGCGCCACGCAGAGAGCCTGCTCTGCATCGATGTCCTGACGGGCAAGTTGGTGTGGAGTTTTCAGGCGGTGCATCACGGTCTCTGGGATTATGACTTTCCTGCAGCACCGACCCTCGCTGATATCGAGGTCGACGGCAAGCCGATCAAAGCGGTGGCCCAAGTGAGCAAGCAGGGCTTTACCTACGTATTCGATCGGATCACCGGTGAACCGGTGTGGCCGATCGTCGAACGACCGGTACCTCAGTCTACCGTGCCCGGCGAGCAGACCTCTGCCACGCAACCCTTTCCGACCAAGCCGCCGCCTTTCGTCCGTCACGGCATGACCGAAGACGACCTGATCGATTTCACCCCTGAATTGAGGGCTCAAGCAATTGAGATCATGAAAGACTTTAAGATGGGACCCATTTTCAGTCCGCCGACTCTGCTGGATGAGAATGGTCGTGGTGGCACGGTACAGATTCCTTCGGCGGCGGGCGGTGCCAATTGGGGAGGTGCAGGCGTGGATCCGCAATCCGGCCTGCTCTATCTGCAGGCCGCCAATATGTATATGGTGGCAGCAGTTCGCCCTGGCAAAGAGGGTGAAGTTCGCTATTCCATGTCCGGTGGCGCAGCTCTGCAGGGCCCGGATGGTCTGCCCATCACTAAGCCCCCCTATGGCACGGTGACGGCGATCGATCTAAACAAGGGGACCATCGCCTGGCAGGTTGCTCACGGTCAAGGTCCCACCGATCACCCCCTGCTCAAAGACTTGAATCTGCCGCCTCTGGGCGCATCCAGTCACACTTATCTGTCGAGCGGCGGTCCGTTGATAACCAGCACGTTGCTGTTCATCAATCAGGCACAGGTGGGTGCCGGGGGTTGGAGACTGTCACGAACCGAACGGTTCGTGCGTGCCTTCGACAAGAGCAACGGTGACGTGTTGTGGGAGAAAAAGCTGAAATTGGCGCCCTACGGCACGCCTATGACCTACGTGCACCATGGCAAGCAGTACGTGGTGTTGGCAACAGGCGGCGGGGGAGAGCCATCGCAATTGATGGCGTTTGCGTTGCCCTGAGCCGAGATGCGCCTGCAATTCGCGAGCTGTAGACTCACGACATCACTATGAGATCAGCCAATGACTGACAGACCGCTTCCGGCATACGAGGGAGATGAAGCCGACGAAGCGTCTTGCGCCACCACGCGGCAACTAGAATTCCCAGCCGAACTCAAACGTCCTTGCGCCATAAACCGATCGTCTGACCACCGTCCAGCGCCAGGGCGTGGCCGACGCAGAATGACGAGGCATCTGAAGCAAGCCAGATCGCACGCGCAAATCAAACTTCAGGGTCCAAGGGCACCTATCGGTATCACCGCGACCCCATCACTGCGCTTGTAGCCGTAACCGGTGCTCACAATCACCCCGAGAGTCCGAGGTTCGCCGCACTTACTCAGGTCAATGCGGTCCCGAAATTTCAGCAGTGTTGATGCAGCTTCATCCACCTGACCGACCCCCAGTTTCACTTCAAACGCACACCATGAGCCGTCCCTGATCTCTACGATGGCATCCACTTCAAGATTGGTGTTGTCACGGTAATGAAATACGGTGCCATCTATGGCGCGCGCATATACGGATAAATCCCGAAACACCAGCGACTCGAACAAAGATCCAAGCAATTTGAAATCCTTGAGCAGACGTTCCGAATTGGTCCCGAGGGCTGCGACCGCAAGAGACGGGTCAGTGAAGTGGCGCTTTGGGCTTTTTCGAAGGATAGACCTGGATCGTAAATGAGGTGACCAGGCGGACTGTTCTTCGAGAATCATCAGTCTGCGGAGTGCAGATAGATAGTCCCGCACAGTATCATCATCCAATGGTCCATCTGCACCACCAGCGTCGGCTGCCAACGTTCTGGCAGTGACGGTAGTCGCCAGGTTTCGAGCCAGAGAGCGAATCACCCTTGCCACATTGTTGGGATCACGGCGCACGCCATCCACGCGAACAATGTCAACTCTTTGGATTTCTTCAAGGTAATCTCTCTGAGCATTTAGTGCTGCTTGATGTGGCAGATCGAGATAACCGGGCCAGCCACCGTTGCACAGGCACTCGACAATCGCGTGAATACTGAGACCGGGATCTATACTGGCTGAAAATCGACCTTCGATTAAATCACGCAGAGAAACTTCGCCAGATGAATAGCCAGACTCCTTCAGGCTCATCGTCTGTAGACGTAGGCGGGAGATTCTGCCCGCACCTGTATGACGTGTGATGTCATCCGCCGGTACGGCCGAACCAGTCAGTATGAACTGACCAACATTTTGTCGCTGATCGACAGCGCGCCGAATATGATTCCAAATAACCGGTTCGATTT
>CETX01114248.1_pt1 | contig 10080 bp, 9 predicted proteins | sample 356501 | NCBI WGS metagenome assembly CETX01 (sample SAMEA2623390, study PRJEB7988) | marine metagenome | biome: marine biome (ENVO:00000447); feature: mesopelagic zone (ENVO:00000213); material: "saline water (ENVO:00002010), including plankton (ENVO:xxxxxxxx)" | depth 450 m | reverse complement strand
CCGGTCTATTCCGGGCGCCGCAGATGCTCGTCCCAACCAACCACCACGCGGCGCCCTCGCCGCACGCGCCCCACCGGTCTAGCGCTCCATCCGCCCAAGTCCCGTTCACAGGAAATGATCACGGCCCGTCCTTCGCCTGAGGACGGCCGTTGGCAGAGAACGACAAGTGTCGATGCCGACGAATCATCTGCGTGGCCAGCCTATCGTGCGCTAGCCGTGCGTTGTTGGTCTTGGAGAGCCAGATAGGGAGACCCTGGGTCCACTCGCGCTCGTGGTTCGTGTGCGGGTTGTTCTCGTCGAGCGCGCCGAATATGTTCGTGACACCGGCGATCAATTGCCCCAGCTTGTGCCCGGTGGCACAGGCGGCATCGGGGGACTCGTGACGTCCACGACAGCAAGAAGCCTGTGCGCGTGGCGTGGGAAGGTCATCCGACCTGACGTCAAGTCGTGGCATGGGATCTGCCAGCAGTGTCTTCCTCGCAATTTCAAATCGGGCCATGAGAGGTCCGCCCATCGAAGGTCCGCAAACCGGAAGAAACCCACCCGTAGGAGGTTGCCATGAGTCGAATCGACCCCCGTAACGTCATCGTGTTGGTACGAGATTCCAGCGACGCTATCGTGCGCATCGGAGTGTCTCATTGGCAGGAGCTTCGTGAGGTCATTCGAACCGAAGAGGCGGACGACAAGAAGCGATTCAAGGAAATCGAGACCCAGGTGGGCAAGGCCCTGAACACCGGTGTCGCATCTTCCTGATCTCGTGCTTCGGTCGCAGGTATTGATCTAATAACTTTGCCGGTTGACGGTGCGGCGCTAATAGATGATGGAGGGACCACCAGACATCGACGGGCTTGGCCGCAATTCTCCGGCCCTCGGGGAACCGAGGCAAGCATATCGGGCGGTCGCGCAGGCTGTTGTCGCGTCCGCAGTAACAGACCTCGTAAAAGGGAGGCCCCGTGCTGAAGAGGCATACCAGTTCCTTTGCGGCGCCGGTGACGAAAACAGGGCGGTGTTGGAGTTCTGGTGTTCTTTGGCCGGGAGCACTCCGGATCAGGTGATGTCGACGGCGCGGGCTCGGCCGGTGAGTGCGTGGCGGATCTGGTGGCGGGATCATGGCAAGCATCGTCTGAAGCTGATACAGCACGATCTGGAGAAGATGCGTCCGCGGGTCAAGTTTGTGAACGCCGGGAGCGGACAATTGGTGACGGAGGAAGACCGCGATGCATGGTGGCCTGTCCAGTCACCAGGAGTTCTCAGTGGCAAACCGTGAATACCTTCCAGCAGCCCTCACGGTCTCAAGACCGAGCATCGGGCGTTCACCCTCGGCGCATTCTGTCGGGAATGCGACCGGAGTGTGACGCTGGACCACCAGGCGCTGGCGGTTCGGTTTGGGCGGGACTTCCTGCCCGAGGACATCCGGAGCCGGCTCAAATGCCAGCGTGGTGAACGCCGACCAGAGCGACGGCCGCGCGAATACAGCCTTGATGCCCGGGACCGACACTATCGTGCCTGGCGTTTCGTGTCTCTGAAACCAGTGGCACCCTTCCGTCGGGTTCCTTCGACGCCATTCTACTGTGGGGTCGCTACCGCCTCGTCCAGCCGTACGACACCGCCTGAATGGCCGTGAGCCGACCGAATACCGACCGCGTGTTGTGCGAATCATCTTTTTCGGTCCACTTCGCACCAACCGCAGATATCAGCCTGTCTCCCCCGCTCTGCCCCACGCTGCCACTCGCTCCGGTCGCACGACCGGAGTTTGGCGGAGGGTGGAGCACTGAGTTGACGACGGCAGAGCACGTGTGAACCTGAACAACCAGCCTAGAAGGGAAATACCACCGAGGAACCGTCCGGCGCGTGAAGTGCTGTCACAGCACGGATTAGGGCTCGACTCTGCGCCGAGCGATTCCGTCCGTTCCTCAGCGTGAGAGACTGAGCGGGATGCCAGAGCTTGTCGCGACCATCATCTGTCCGTCCTGCTCTCACACCACGTCGCAGACGATGCCGACCGACCGGTGCGTCTTCTTCTACCAATGTCGGGACTGTGGCGTCATGTTGAAGCCGCAACCGGGCGATTGCTGCGTGAGCTGTTCCACGGCCGCCACGGCCGTCGTGATCAGCGGGAGCAGCCGATGGATCTTTGCGAAGTCCGTACCTGTTGTCTCCCGTCTATCGCGGCGCGATCCGGTGGATGAAGTCACGAAGATCCCCGTGCGGAGTGAACGTCCAGTCCTGGCCCGCGTCGAGCTCAACCACCTCGAGACGCTGCGACGCGTCCCGCGCGTCGAACACCTCGACCGTCAGACGGCGCTTCGCGGTCACGAAGTAGCTCTCGCGCATACCCATCACAGGGCACATGTCCACGCCGTCTATGTGCGAGCAGAACGCGCGCACCACACCCACGCCGCCGGTCGAAGGCCAGATCTGGTCGTGGTGCTCGTAGGGATGGCAGTCCCAATGCGTGTTGCAGGTCGCGCCGTTGGCGATGTTGTCCGGCAGGAGCGCCATCACGCCACGTAGGGCGGTCATGATCGGCTCGGCGTTGGGCAGCTCCCAGAACGGCAGGTCGCCGCGCACACCCGCAACGGTGTGGAAGACGAAGCCCGCCCCGCGTGACACGAACGTATTCGCCATCCCCATCGCAAGCCGGGCCGGGTCGCAGTCCGTCGAGACGGACGAGCCGCAGCCGATCCCCTCGTTGTTGGTGAAGACGTGTGTATTGACGTGCTCGTAGAACTGAACCTCCCACGCCTGCCGATGCGGCCTGTAGCCGTCTTCACGTCGGTCTCGGTCGAAGTGTGGCGTCAGGAGGTCAGCCGTTAGGTCGTAGTCGCGGAACAGCTCGGCGATCGACTCTTCGGCCGTCCCGGGGCCCGGCGAGCTCGGCGCGACCGGGATGTCGCTGATCGACTTCCAATATCGCGTAAGCTCCGCGAGGTCGTGGCTTGTCAGCTTCGGGTTGTCTGCGTTCGCGTGACTCTCGTTCGACACCTCGACGAATTGCACCTGCTCTCGATGCTCCTCGAGGAACGGAGCCAGGCGATCGAGCCACGCGAACCGTTGCGCCTGAGTATCCAGCGCGGGAACCTGGTCAGTAAGGACAACCTCCGCGCGGAGACAACGGGCCTCGAGATCAACGAAGAGGTCGTTGAAGGTGGCTGCGAAGTAGCCGTCCCAACGGGGGTCGACCTCGCGACCACGCCAGAAGTCATCTGAAGTGAAGTCCCCAACGGCTGTGAGGATACGAATGTAGTTGACGCCGCGTTCTGACAGCCAGTCGAGATTGCGCTGCAGGTAGCCTCGGTCAGCGCGCTCCCAATAGAGCGCCGACATATAGGTCGCTCCGAAGCCCTTGAACACGCCGGCGGCGTCACGGAATGCCTGGCCGTCAAGGAACACGGTCCCGGTGCGTCCGCAGGACAGGTTGGGTGGCGGCTCGGGGGGCGGGACCTGAAAGGCCGCCGGGTGCCGCGCTTGGATGCGCGCGTCGATCGTCTCCCGCATCGCAGCCTGCAGCGCCGTCGTGGTCGCGATGATCTGGTCGCCCCTGCCCGTGATGACGAACTGGTCGTTGATGGGCAGGTGGCGACCTTCCGCGACGGCTGGAATCAAGCAAAGGCAGATCAGCAAGCTCGTCAGTAGCGCAGTCGCCGTTCGCATCATCACCGCCCGGTCACCATCCGCAGCTCCGTGACTTCGGCGCGCAATTCCCGCGTCGCCTCCGCGCACAACATTGCCAGGTACTTATCCACTGCGTCCTGACGCAACTGTCCTTTCGTCCACTCCTGGTGTAGTTTCACAAAGTCGAGCATAGCGTTCAAGATAGCCTTGTATGGCTTCTTGTCCATCTCAGGCTGGTGATTGGCTGTGCCGGCTGTTCCTGATATCGTCGCGGTTCCGACCCGCGCAGGCGCAACCGAATCTATGAGCACTCGCCCGCCCCTAAAGTTGGTCGTCTTCGACTCGTCCACGGCCGCCGCCGCGTTCGCCACTGAGCTCGGGCTCGGGTCGAACAATGTTCGGGGCGCGATCGCCCTCCTGGCCGATGGCAATACCATCCCCTTCATCGCGCGATACCGGAAGGAACAGACCGGAGGGCTCGACGAGGTTCAGATCGGATCCGTGGACGATGCGCTGACGACCGCGACGGAGCTCATCGATCGGAAGAATCGAGTTCTGAAGTCAATCTTCGAGCAGGACGCGCTCGATGGCGAGCTCGAGAAGGCGATTCGCGCCGCCGGCAACGCCCGAGAGGTCGACGACCTCTATCTGCCGTACAAGAGCACCCGCAAGACCAGGGCGACGCTGGCCCGCGAGCGCGGGCTCGAACCACTCGCGAACCTCCTCGCGGCCCAGGTCGCACAAAACGCGCCCCGTGCATCGATTGTGGCTCCCTTTGTTGATCCGGCACGCGAGGTCGACGACGTGGAGGCGGCGCTGACAGGGGCCGGCGACATCATCGCGGAGCGCTGGTCTCAGGATGCCGCCATACGCTCGTGGTTGCGAGGTCAGCTCCGCCGCGGCGCCATTGAGACCAAGAAGAAACGCGGGTACCACGGCGATGACCATCGCTTCGAGAGCTTCTACGACCATCGCGAGCCTATCACCCGACTTGCCTCCCATCGCTTGCTCGCGATACGACGCGGCGAAGCCGAGGGCGCGCTCTCGGTGGCTATCGAGGTCGACGACGACCGGCTGACCGAGACGCTCGACCGGCGCCTACTCACGAATCCTCGATTCCTGTTCCGGCGCGAGCTCGAGACAACGGTACGCGACTGCTACACGCGGCTGCTGAAGCCGTCGCTGTCGACCGAGGTGCTGAGGTCGCTGCGGGAGGTGGCGGAACGCGACGCCATCGGCGTCTTTGCGACCAATCTCGGAGAGCTCCTGCTCGCGCCGCCGGCGCGCCAGAAGGCGATCCTCGGCATCGACCCCGGCTTCAGAACCGGATGTAAGGTCGTCGTCATCGATGCCACTGGCAAGCTCGTGGCCCATTCCACCGTGTATCCGACCGCGCCGCGCAACGACACTGAAGGCACCGACCGCGAGCTCACGCGGCTCATCGATGCGCACGACGTCGAGCTCATCGCTATTGGCAACGGTACGGCCTCACGTGAAACCGCGGCGTTCTGCGCCCGGCTCGGACCGGCACGGCCCGGTGTCACGACGGTCATCGTCAACGAATCTGGGGCGTCGGTCTACTCGGCAAGCGCGACCGCGCGTGAGGAGTTCCCCGACCTCGATCTCACCGTCCGCGGAGCGGTGAGCATCGCGCGCCGCCTGCAGGACCCGCTCTCCGAGCTCGTCAAAATAGAACCCAAGTCGATCGGCGTCGGCCAGTATCAGCACGACGTCAACCAGACTCAGCTCAAGAAGGCGCTGGACCGCGTCGTGAGCTCGGCGGTCAACCGTGTCGGTGTGGAACTGAATACCGCATCGGTGCCGCTGTTGTCCTACGTGTCCGGCATCGGCCCAAAGCTTGCGCAGGCCATCGTGGCACACCGGGAAGCCTGCGGCCGATTCCCGACACGTAGCGCCCTGTTGAAGGTTCCCCGCTTCGGGGCCAAGGCGTTCGAGCAGAGCGCCGGCTTCCTACGCGTACGGGACGGCGCCGAGGCTCTCGATGCCTCGGCGGTCCACCCCGAGAGCTACTATGTCGTCAAGAAGATAGCCGAACGCCTGGGGCGTCAGCCGCGCGATCTGCTTGGAGACGACAAGGCACTGCAGGGCGTCGATGCCGAGAGCTTCGTCGATGACAAGACCGGGCTCCCGACCATCCGCGACATCCTTGGCGAGCTTTCGAAACCGGGCCGCGACCCGAGACAGGCATACGAGCCTCTCCGTTTCGCCGAGGGGGTCGACTCGATCGACGATGTCGCGACCGGGATGCGACTCGAAGGTGTGGTTACGAACGTGACACACTTCGGTGCGTTCGTCGACATCGGCGTCCACCAGGACGGCCTCGTCCACATCTCCGAGCTCGACACACGCTTTGTCAAGGATCCGACCGCGGTCGTCAAGGTCGGCGACCGTCTGCTGGTCGAAGTGCTCGATGTCGACCTGCGCCGCCAACGCATCAGCCTGTCGAGGAAGCGTGCCTTGGCGGATGCTTCGCGGGCATCGATGACTGCGTCGCAATGAAGCCGTGGGAACTGCTCGGGCGGACCCGCACGCCGGACGGCAGCGACATGTCCCTGACCGTGCGAGACGGTGAATACGTCATCCTCGTGGACGGGAAGACGTTGATGTCGAGCCGACGCCACGGGTCGGAGGAAGCGCTGGCCACACTCGGATGTCGTCACGTCGGGCACGTGAAACGGCCCCGCGTGCTCGTGGGTGGGCTCGGCATGGGGTTCACACTGCGAGCGACGCTCGGTCTGCTCCCACCCGAGGCGATCGTGACCGTAGCTGAGCTTGTGCCCGGAGTGGTCGAATGGAACCGTGGACCGCTCGCGCCGTTGGCGGGACATCCGTTGAGCGACCGACGTGTTCGGCTCGAAGTCCAGGATGTCGGCCTCACCCTGCGTGGCAAATCAGGTCGATTCGACGCCATCTTGCTGGACGTGGACAATGGCCCGGCCGCGTTCACGGCGAATTCCAATCACGGTTTGTACGACAATACCGGAGTCGCTGCGGCCTACGCGGCGCTCCGACCCGGCGGGGCGCTGGCCGTGTGGTCTGCCAGCGACAATCGCAAGTTCGAGCAACGACTCCGCTTCCACGGGTTCGTCGCACAGACCGACCGCGTGCGGGCTCGCCTCAAGAAGGGCGGCGCCAAACACACCGTCTTCCTGGCGAGCAAGCCCGCACCCCAAGCGACGTCTGGCCGTCTGCGTTCCAGGCAGGCCACGTTCACGCACGGCGCGTAACAGAACATGCCCTCGCTCCTCGTTCTGTTGTTGTCGCTATCGGGGCTGGTCTTTTTCGCTGTCAGGTTGGTGACCGACCCGGCAGCCTGGCCAACCTCTGCCGTGGGCGTCGCTGCCTGCCTCCTTTTCGCCGCACGCAACGCGACCCTTTTCCGCTCCAATCGCACGATCGAAACGACACCGTCACTCTCGGAGATTTGCGATGTGGCTACGCTCGACGACGCCCTCGGGAGCGAGCGGGCGATTCTCTACAAACACAGCACGCGGTGCCCGGTGTCGTCGGTTGTCATCAATGAAGTGCTCCGGTTCGGCGAGACGCACCCAGACTGGAAGGTGTACGTGCTCAAGGTGATAGAACGGCGGGGCCTGTCTAACACGGTGGCCGATCGACTCGGCGTGCCCCACGCCTCGCCCCAAGCGTTCGTCATCAAACAGGGACGCTGTGTCTGGCACACGTCCCATTCCGGCATTACCGAGCAGCGGCTGAGCCGGCATGCCGCCTAGCAGTCAGCGCTCTCGAGAGTCCTGACAGCTCAAGCAGAACGGGGCCTCGGGGCAAGCCTTCAGCCGCGGGTACCCGATGGGCTCCTCGCAGGAACGACACTCCCCATAGACGCCCTTCCGATACGCCTCGAGCGAGGCGCGCACTTGCAGCAGCTTCGTCTCGAGCGTCGAGCGACTTGCCTTGGTCATCGCCTGCTGTTGCATTGCATCCATACGCGAGAGACGCCCGATCGGCGTCCCCAGATCGACCGGCTTCGACCCTTCTTTTGTCAGCTGGAGAAATTCCTCCAGACGCAGACGCTCGGCCAGCAGCGCCTGGTGCAGCTCCTCGAGCTGATCGGGTTCGAGCTCCGCGACGATCATCAGCAGGCGCTACGGCAGCGCCAGCGCCACCCACTCGCCCGGGAACTCGAGCGAGCCGATCGGCAAGACGATGTATTGCTTGCCCTCGTGCATGTAGGCAATCGGCGACCCGATGTTGCCAGCCCGAAACGCGGTCTCCCAGACGACCTCACCCGTCACTTTGTCGAACGCGCGGAACCCTTTGCCGGCGTCCGGCCCGGCGCCGGGCGGCGTGCGGACCATGATGGGATCACCTTCGCTGACGAACAGCAGGCTCTTGGTGAGCAGCGTCATCGCACGCCCCGGCTGCCCGAGCGGCGGCAGGTTCAGATGCGCGATGTCCGGATGGTCGCGTGGGCCGTCGCCGTTAGCAACCATCCACACGTGCTCGCCGGTGTTCATGTCGATCGCCGTGATACGTCCGTAGGGCGGCTTGAGCAGCGGCAGGCCTCTGGGCCCGGCCGGAAAGGCGCGGGTGCCACGCGTGTAGCGCACGTTCATCCGGTCCGGGTTGCCGGGCGTCAGGTCAGCCGCGAAGGTGCCGGTGACCGACGGCACGTAGAGCATCCCCGTTTCCGGGTCGAATCCGGCGCCGCCCCATTCGGCGCCGCCCACCGACCCGGGCAGCTGCAGCGTCCCCTTCCGATCGCCGTCCCCGTCGCCACGGATCGACGGGGGCGTGAAGATCTCCCCGAGGACGAATGGCGCGGTAATCGCGATCGCTTCTTCCCGCATCTCGGGCGTAAAATCGATCAGCGTATCTTGCGAGATGCCGTGCACGTCGAACGGCGCGGGCTTGGTGGGAAACGGCTGGGTCGGTGAAATCCACTCGCCCGGCGTGTCCGACCCCGGCACCGGCCGCTCGACGATGGGCCAGACCGGCTCGCCGGTGACCCGGTCGAACGTGTAGGCGATCGCCTGCTTGGTCAGCTGCACCACCGCCTTGATCTCGCGACCGTCCACCGTGATGTCCATCAGGATCGGCGCGACGTTGTTGTCGTAGTCCCACAGATCGTGATGCACCGTCTGGTAATACCAGACCATCTCGCCGGTCTCGGCCCGCACGCAGACGATGCTGTTCGCATAGAGGTTGTTCCCCGGGCGATGCCCGCCGTACATGTCGTTGCTCGGCGCGCCGGTCGGCAGATAGATGAGGCCCAGCTCCTCGTCGGCGCTCATGTGCGACCAGACGTTGCCCATCCCGGAGTATTGCCACGAGTCGTCGAGCCAGGTCTCCACCCCCGGCTCGCCCGCCTGGGGAATCGGGTTCCAGGTCCAACGCAACTCGCCGGTCCGCACGTCGTAGGCGCGCACGTAGCCCGGCCGGTTCTCCTTGGTCCGGGGGTGGTCTTGCATCGCCTGCCCGACCACCACGACATCGCGCACTACCAGCGGCGGCGACGTGTAGCTGAAGGGAACCAGCGCAGGCGTGTCTTCGTACACCCGCAGGTCGACCTTGCCGTCGTCGCCAAAACCTGAGATCAGCGCACCGGTGTCGAGGTCGATCGCCAGCAGATACGGCGGACGCACCGCCAGGATGCGCTGGCTCGCCCCGTCGCCTTCCCAGTAGCCGACACCACGATTCGCGGCCCCGCGCGGCGTCTCGTCACCGAGATAGTCGATCTCCTGCACCCAGACGGTTTCGCCAGTCGCCGGGTCGAACGCCTCGACCAGACCGATACCGTTCGACCCGTAGAGGACGCCATCGACCATCACCGGGGTCGACCGCAACTGGTTCGAGTACTGCAGGTCCGGCCACCGGTCGTGGAGCGTGGTGTCGACAGCCGAGCGGCGCCACACGATCTCGAGATCGTTCACCGTGTCGGCATTGATCTGGTCGAGCGGCGCGTAGCGCGTATAGCCGTTGTCGCCGCCGTGCACCCGCCACTCTCCGGAGGTGCCGTTCTGTGCCGCCGCGCCGGTCGGCAGCGCCGTCACCAGCAGGGCGACCGCCGGTAGCATCCGCATGCCGCATGGTCTCGAGATCATGGTCGCCCCCATTCGTCTTGTTCTCCCCAAAACGAATCCAAGCTACCGGAGCGCCGAGTACTCGGTCGGCACGATCATGCGCGCGTCGATCGTGTCCACCAGTTTCCGACCCTCGGAGTTCTCCGCGGCCACAATGAGACGCTGAAACTCCTCGTTCTGACCAAGGGTCCGCCACATCTCGTTCCGCGCATCGAGCGACGGGTAGCCCAGGATGTAGATGAACGTGTCCTCGGTGTCGGGGCCGGTGGCCGACGTAAAGTAGCCGATGTTCTCCATGCCGACCTGCTCGAACATGGCCGCAGTGTGGTCGCGAAATCGGTCCGACAGCTCCGTCCGCTTGCCGGCCACCGTCTTGTACATCAGCAGCTCGAACACCCGCGAG
>CETX01146359.1_pt1 | contig 10088 bp, 7 predicted proteins | sample 356501 | NCBI WGS metagenome assembly CETX01 (sample SAMEA2623390, study PRJEB7988) | marine metagenome | biome: marine biome (ENVO:00000447); feature: mesopelagic zone (ENVO:00000213); material: "saline water (ENVO:00002010), including plankton (ENVO:xxxxxxxx)" | depth 450 m | reverse complement strand
AAGCCGATACCGGATATCGGCAGAGACAAAGCCTGAATGCTGGCACCGATATAAACGGTTTGCGAATCCGTGACCATGTAGGCCAAGCCTCGCCCAGCTTCCAGCATTCCCAAGGTAACGATAAAAACAGGTAAGCGGAAATAACTCCCCAGTACACCATTGACCAGACCTGCACAGCCTCCGGCTAATATTCCCAGAGCCGCAGCGATTATCAGAGGCAATTCAAATACGGTAAAAGCGATACCAATCACACCGCCACTCAATGCCACTACAGAACCGACAGATAAGTCGATTCCTCCGCTGATTAGCACCAGGGTCATACCAATTGTCACAACGGTTAAAGCGGGAAGCTGGGTGAGAATTGCCATAAGCGTGCCTGCAGTAAAAAAATTTTCCGCCATCACGCCGAAGAACGCCACCAACAATAACAGTGCAATGAAGATAAAAAGCTCTTCAAACAGCAAGTTCAGTTTTCTCAACAAAATGGCTTCTCTCTGACTATTTTGGTTTTTCTATTCTCGACTACACGTGCGCATGAAATTACCCCGCTGCAACACGCACTCCCTGGTAATTACTAAAGGCTGCCTCCAGTAACATTTCTTTGTCCCACTGGCCGCGATGATAGGTCGCCACGGCTTTTTTGTCCGACAACACTAGAATGCGATCACACAGTGCCGTCAACTCTTCCAGCTCACTGGACACGATTAGTAGTGCCGCGCCTTGATCGCGCGACTGTCGCAGCTGATCGTGAATGGCCAGCTTCGAACCGACATCGACTCCACGCGTCGGTTCATCGAGCAGCCAAACATCCGATTTCGCCTGCAACCAACGGGCGACCAATAGCTTCTGTTGATTGCCTCCGCTTAGTTTATCGATAGTTTGCAACGGTCCTTCACACTTCACCTTTAGCTGTGCGATCAATTCTTCAGTGACGCGTTGTTTCCGCCTGGGCAGGATCGCACTCAGAGCACCACCCAGTTTTCCCAGGCCGGCGATCGTTGTGTTCAGGGAGATGGTCTTGCCGGTAAAAATTCCCTGGGACTTCCGATCTTCGGCGATCAACGCCATTCCATTGTTGGCAGCCGTACTGGCGGAATCGATAACACTATCCTGCCCCGCCGCGTGCAGCACAACTCGCCCCTGGCGCTCAGCTGACAGTCCGTAGATAGCGTGCAATAACTCAGATCGTCCCGCGCCGGCAAGTCCAGCAATGCCGAGGATCTCTCCACGATGACAGTGCAGTGAAATTGGTTCAGGAAAATCCACACTTGATAGCTGCTCAACCGTGAGACGAACGTCGCCAAAAGTTCTTGGCTTATCATCGCTATGTCGCAGTAGTTCCTCTCCAGACATTTCTCTGATCAGATCATTACTGGTCAAGGAAGCGCAAGCAGCCGTTAGCTGAATCACTCCATCGCGTAATACAGATACCGTATCACAAACAGAAAGCACATCATCAAGGCGGTGAGAAACATAAATGACACTTAATCCTGAGGCTGAGCGCTGCTTAATAATCCGGTGTAATTGGTCCGCCTGTGGAGATGTTAAAGCCGATGTGGGCTCATCCAGGATCAGCAGTCTGGTAGTGTCTTCCGGCATGGACAATGCCTTGGCCAGTTCCACTAACTGCTTCTCCGCCAGACTCAGCTGTGCAAGCGGTGTCTGAGGCGAAAGTTGTTCCAGACCCACTAGATCCATCAAGACCCTGGCTCGCTGCCTGACTGCATGCCGATTAATTCCGAGAGCCCTTTGAGGAAACGATGTCAGCAGAATATTTTCTGCCACCGACAGGGTATCAATCAGGCTTAATTCCTGAGATGCCAAGGCGATTCCTGCATCAAGCGCTGCCTTTCTAGAAGTGGGGGAGTAGGATTTACCGTCTAGCGCCATAGAACCAGAATCGGGGGGCAACAACCCACTGATAATATTAATCAATGTGGATTTACCGGCTCCGTTTTCTCCCACCAGACCGTGGATACTCCCGGTCGAGATTTGCAAGGCAACCTGCTTCAATACCGGTGTGGCGAAGCTTTTATCGAGCCCTTCGATAGCTATGCGGGCAGTCACAATGGGTGCGATATCCTAATTTGCTTGCAGGGAAGCGGCAGTAACTAACTCCAGAGGAGTTTCACGGTCTTGAAGGACCGTGCCATTTGCCACTATTTCCAGCGCATACTCAATACCGAATATCGCTAGCTGGTCACCAAACTGGTCCACAGTGGCGGCCACTGCCCCGGATTCAATGAGTGGGTGTATAGCAGTGATATTGTCAAAACCGGCAATGGTAACTTTATGATCGAGCGCCGCCAGCCCCACAGCAGATGCAGCACCGAGGGCCATATTGTCATTAGCAGCGAGAATGACATCCAGCTCAGGGAACTGTGACAAAATCGCAGAAGTTAACTGTGCGGCTTTTGTTTGATCCCAATCACCACTTTGCAATGTCGCTACCTTCATGCCCGCTTGCGCAACTGCATCTTCGAAACCGGTCCTGCGTTGAATTGAATTGAACGCCGACGATATACCTTCGAGAATGGCAACCTCACTGCCCCTATCTAGCCCTTGCAGAACATAGTCGCCGACTAACTTCGCTCCCTCGCGATTGCTGGGGCCAATGAACGGAATCCGTAATTCATACTCGGCCAGTACTTCGGGTTCGAGGCGATTATCAATATTGATAACGACTATTCCCGTAGCTACGGCGCGAGCCAGAGCAGGTACAAGTGCCTTGGAATCGGCTGGAGCAATGACTATAGCTTGCACGCCAGAGCTAATCATCTGGTCAACCAGGCTTACTTGTTGTGCCAGATCGCTTTCGTTTCTAATGCCGTTGACTATTAGTTCGTATTGGTCGCTGTGTGCTGCCTGATGTGCCTCCGCTCCGTTTGCCATATTGACGAAAAATTCGTTAGCCAGAGACTTCATTACCAGAGCAACTTTCGGCTTGGTGGCAGCACCACCGTCTACAGTCGATGAATTTGTAGTCTCTTCCGATCCACACGCGGCAAGCAGAAATAGCACCGCAGCGCTTATCAACTTTTTCATCGTTCTCATTTCCAATTCCTGCCTCATACTTGCGCGTGAACTATGCAGTTAAGAATAGCATGGATCGATGGCTAACCTATTGTCAGACTATTCACTCTCAATCCAATTTTCTATGGGCAATAGAACTACCTGAACTGATCTATTGTTCAATCTCGTTGATGTAAGGCATGGAATCCTGAGCGCCAAGACGAGTTACTGAAATCGAAGCGACTCTACACGCAAAATCCATACTCTCAGGTAGACTGTTGCCGCTGGCCAGAGATACGGCCAAAGCTCCATTAAAGCAATCTCCCGCGGCAGTTGTATCAACGGCATCTACAGCTGGTGCAGAAATGAGACGGTCACTCCCACCGTTTGCCAGAAAAACACCTTTACTGCCAAGGGTAATGGAGACGTTTTCGGCGCCGGCTGCCAGCAGTTTACCTGCTGCCTGTCGAGCAGAATTCTCATCATGAACTCGGACTCCTGTGAGTATTTCAGCCTCGGATTCATTGGGAGTTAGCAAATACACACCTTTCATTATCGATGCAGGTAATTCTTGAGCAGGTGCCGGATCGAGAATCACCCGACAATTCTTTTTTCCCGCAAGAGCAATAGCTTTGGTCACCGTGGCCATTGAAATTTCTAACTGGAGTAAGACTATTGATGAGTCATCTATTGCGTTGAATGCCGCTTCGATGTGCGCGTCATTCAATGTACTGTTAGCACCCGGTGAGACAACGATGTGATTCTCTCCACTGCCGTCAACGCTTATCAGTGCTACTCCTGAATGTTGATGACTGTCACGACTGATAAATCTGCAGTCCATGCCTTCAGACTCCAATCTACTAACCGCGGTGTCACCGAAAATATCGGTGCCGAGATTGCCTACCATCGAAACTGCCGCGCCCAATCGAGCCGCTGCTACGGCCTGATTCCCGCCTTTGCCTCCGGCTGACATGAAAAAATCTCCGCCGATTACCGTTTGCCCAGGGGAAGGTAGTTGTTTAGTTTTTACTACCATGTCGGTGTTGATACTGCCGATTACGGTAATAGCAGTTGTAAAGCTTGTAATCACGAATGGACTCCTCTTATTATTCCCTCTAGAAACACACCGGGTAGGCCTTTGTCTCACGCTGGAGCTTACCCTACATCAATATTAGAATAGCGTAAATGGCAGTGCAGACCAGGCCGTACTGGAGATCAGCCAACAATTCATCGAGCTGAACAATGCAACGGCATGGCGTTTCCATTTAGAGTTTGAGAGAGGGATAAGACAGTGACAATACGAAATAGATTAAGAATATCTGGCTTGCATATTGCGGTGGTCAGCCTGCTGCTGTTTCCAGTGGCGGGATTTTCAGCGGAGAATACGGTTACTTTTTCTGAAGAAGCCCTTAGGGATAAGATCAAAGGGGCTTGGGCGGCGCAGACAATCGGCGTCACTTATGGCTTTCCTGTTGAGTTCAGGTTTAACAGTACGCGGGTGCCTGATGATCACGAGTTGCTCTGGTACGATGGTTACCTATTCAAAACCATGGATGAAATTCCTGGTGTCTACGATGACATCTATATGGACCTTACTTTTGTCCAGGTATTTGAAGACGAAGGCATTGAAGCGCCTGCTCAGTCATTTGCTAACGCCTTTGCAAACGCTGACTATAGTCTCTGGTTTGCCAACCAGGTAGCCCGCTACAACGTGTTAGATGGCATCAGCCCGCCTCAGTCTGGGCACTGGATGAATAATCCAGCTGCTGACGATATCGATTTCCAGATTGAAGCAGACTTTGCCGGCATCATGGCTCCAGGTATGGTGAATAGCGCCATAGAAATCAGCGACAGAGTCGGCCACATCATGAACTACGGTGATGGTTGGTACGGTGGTGTGTACATTGCCTCAATGTATTCCCTGGCCTTTGTCAACGATGACATAGAAGGCATTGTCAAAGAAGCATTGGAAGTAATTCCAACTCAGAGTGATTTCTACAAAATCATAAGCGATGTCATCGCCCTGCATGAAGAGAATCCAGACGACTGGAAGTTTGCCTGGCAGGGTATTCATGATAAATGGTCCGACACCGATCTGGGCCCGAGAGGTCTGATGTCACCTTTTAATATAGATGCGAAAATTAACGCTGCCTGGGTCGTTCTCGGTTTGCTTTACGGCGATGGTGATTTTTCGCGGACGCTGGAGATTGCCACCAGAGCCGGTGACGATGCGGATTGCAATCCAGCCTCAGCAGCCGGCATTCTCGGTACTATCTATGGCTACAGCGGCATCCCTGATTTTTGGAAGCAAGGACTGGCAGAAATTGAATCGATGGATTTTGCCTATACTACGATTTCCTTGGACGACGCCTATGACATGTCTTACCGCCATGCCCTTCAGTTGATTGAACGCGAGGGTGGTTCAATTAATGGCGATAACATTACCATTCAGCTTCAAGATGCCGAGACTGTTCCTTTCGAAGACTCATTTGAAAATCATTATCCCAAACAGCGGCTCGCACTTAGTGACAGCAATAACCCCAGTGGCGACGATCAACTCATCCTCACAGATTCATACAGTTTCGATTTTGATGGTGTCGGTTACGCTCTTATGGGCACCGCGGTGGCTGATGGTGAACTCGATTATGTGTTTGAGGCGGATATCTATATCGACGACACACTAGTTGAAACTGTCAGCTGGCCAACGCAATTCACAAAGCGTCGTTTCTATTTGGCCTGGAAGTATGCTCTGGTTGATGGTGAGCACACCGTGGAATTGAGGTTAAAGAATCCAAGTGATGTTGGTCGAGTTGAATTGGATAATGTGGTGATTTATGGCGATGAAATAGTGCCTGATGAATAGATCGCCTTGGCGGCTAAAGGGTCTAGTCCTAAACAAAACGCGGCATTGGCTTCAAAACCCTGTCATCTGCCCAGGCCTTGATCGAAGCAACTTAAAGCGGTGAAAGCCCAGCTCTTGCAGATAGTCAAGATCGAAATCCATCATGCCCAGTATATCCCTGGGCTTCAAGGATTGAGAACACTTCCAGAGGCTGGTGTCACCCTCTTTGTTGGCTTTCGAAACGCCGGTATAGCAAATTTTAGAGGGACAGGTCATGGCACAGCCGGCGTTGGCGAATAACATGATACGTTCCTTCTCAGGAAGCGAGAGAAGTAATGCTTCGTCCTCATTTGCTTCCATTGGAAGAATGACTGTATCGTAAATGCTATAAGCCTTCTCTACCTTCTTCAGCGTGTTTATGTTCTTAATGACACTTGCTTCGACACGGTAATTCGGGAAATCGCGCCTCACCCACTTGGCTAAATCATCGTTGGTGATAATTACCGAGTTGCCTGGTCGGTAGTGTTTCTCCAGGATGGTGGATACCCACTTTAATGTGCCTATGGAGAAATTGGACAGGGTTGCCGCCATCTACGGTCCTGATGAAAACCTGGACTATCAGCTGACTAATCCTCCAGAATTTCGCCCCGCCACTGCATACTTCTCAGGTTCCGGTGGTCTCTCCTCCACAATTCATGACTGCTTTCGGCTACAACAGATGATTTTGAATGGAGGCGAATTTGAAGGTCGGCGTTACCTTAGCCCCACCACTATCAACCTGATGATCTCCAACCACATCGGTGACAATCTGGTGACACTAAAAGGACCAGGCTATGGTTTCGGGCTGGGTTATACCATGGTTACCGACGTCGGTATCGCCCGCGAACCCAATTCCCGCGGAACCGCGAGTTGGGGAGGGGCTTTCGGCACCATGTTCTTTCTTAATCCAGAAGAAGACATGCTTTCGATCATCATGATACAACTGCGCCCCTACAGCCACTTGCGCTATCGTGAGATTTTCGGCGGCCTCACCATGCAGGCGATAACCCGTAGCTGGAAGGATCGGTCCAATTACAAGATACGGGCTACGAATTTTTAGAAGACTACAGGGGACACTCACAACTTAAGACTGTGAAAAGTGCATAGCGCATCGATATGTAGATACAGGCCTATTGGCCATTGATCGAGTAGACCAACAGCACATTCCCCGGTGCTTCGGCCCACTTTTCATAGCCGGAGGTGATAAAGACCTGGCCATTCATTATGACCGGTCCGTCTGATTCGATGGAGCCACCTCTTGCTTCGATCCCATTTCGTGTACCGAAGCTCTGTCGTGTATTGGTTTCCCAGAGTGTGGCGCCGTTATTGGCATCGAAAGCACGCAAGATACCATCTAGTCCGCCGGCAAATACGAGGTCGGCTGTACTACTGACCGCAGCGGAAATTCCCTGCCAACAAAGGAAGCGACTTTCTTCACACTTATCTGGCAGATCATTGCGCCACAGCACTTCTCCAGTGCTGAGATTTAGCGCGTGGATACCCGGATGACCGGGACCGACATTGTAGGGATTATTGGTTGGCAAATCTGAAACACCAACGAAGAGCTTCTCGCCGTTAGTGCTCATTCCGTAGTGTATGCCCCCCATTGTGCCACCACTTCCAGCACGTTGTTCCCAAACCAGCTCACCATTATTTGCAGGATCCAGGGCATAGACCATGCCGGATTTTTGACCCACCAGAATGAGTTCACGGCCGCTTTCATCCCGGGCCAATATGGGAGAGGCACCAATATCATAATCGGGTCCGTCTTCTTCGGGACAGTTTGGAGTCCCTCTTGAGCAGGCCCCATTCCAGGCATCGTCCTTGGTGAGTTGAGAGGCCCAAATAATTCTGCCATTCGACATATCCATGGCCAATACGGCATCGCTGTAATCATTTGCCGGTGATGAATAGTTTTCACCGGTGCCAACGTAAACTAGATTGCGCTCGGCATCGATAGTCGGGCTCGACCAGATAGGCGCGCCAGATGGACCAAACTGCTGTATGCCAGCAGTACTCACGATAGTGGGTCGAGGTTCATCGGTGGTATAAGTGCGCCACAATTCTTCGCCACTGCTAATACTGAATGCAACCAGTGCACCCCGAAACGAACAACAGGGATACCCGACTCTGGCGGCCAGAAGCACCTCCAATGAGGAGACAGGGACGATCAGTGTGTCTTCATGGGCAATAACTGACCCGGTGATGGTTGCTTGAGGATGATCATGAACTTCTCGCTTCCAAATCAGCTCTCCAGTCTGTGCATTTACTGCGTAGGCACTCGCGGCGAAATCCCCGAACAACAGAGTTTCAGGTACTCCTTGATCATTGGTATCGACATAAATAGCACCACGCACTTCTGCATCGGCGCTGAAGGTCCACCAGGGGCAACCGCTTGTATTATCAAGCGCATAAATAGTCCCTTCCTGACTTCCTATGAAAGTGACTTCCGGAGTGACCACCGGCTGTGATCGCGATCGGGTTGCTTCGGGAAACGCAAACGCCCATTTGAGTTCTAATTGACCGACATTATTCTTGTTGAGAATTGATTCGCTGGCCTGATGACGCGTATTCCCAGATTCACCACCCCAGCCGTTCCATGCCACAGGCTGGCTTAATGTAAGAGATGAATCCAGACTCGATTCGCAGTTAAAGCTGATACTTTCTGTACGCGCTTCATCGAATCTCTCACCTGTAAGATAGTAGGCAACATTTCGTTTCTGTCCGCGAGTCAGTGACATTCCGGAAGTAGCCATAGATCCGAATTCCAACGCCTCTACAATACGTCGCGGTGTGTACAACTCGAACGCCGCTCGCTGCGGGGCTTCCAGCAAGGCTCCCTCATGACATTCAGCGCAAACTAGTTGATATTGCGTTTCTCCATCCGACAATTCCGCTTCATTCAGGACATCCTGAGAGAAGGCAAAAATGGGCGTAAAAAAGAGCAAGATGGCAGTAATTGATAATCTGGCAATTTTGGGTCGCATGCACTGTTCCATTAGTAGCTAGAATCTAGCATTGATTTTCCAATGTTTTCTTCTGGCAGAGCTTCCTGCCAATTGGTAATCAAACAAGAATTTGCTATTTTAGTCAAAGTGGCGAAGTTACCTACAGCATTATAGGCTAGCACTAAAGCAGATAGATTTAACGCATTATTGGAATTAGCTACTTCAGGAAATAACTTTTTATTAGGAACTAACTATGGATTTAGGCCTGTCAGGAAAAAAAGCCATTGTAACGGGCGGAAGCCGTGGCATAGGACATGCCATTTTACAAAATCTGGTAGATGAAGGCGTATCAGTCGCGACCTGTGCCCGTGGCGAGGAAGCACTCAACGCTGCGCTGGAGAAATGGCAGGCTCAAGGAGTAGATGCCTACGGTTCAGCTCTCGATGTGACTGATGGGGCTGCTTTTACAGATTGGCTTGAGAGCTCGGTCGAAAGCCTTGGGGGAGTGGATGTATTTGTGAGCAATGTGACCACCAGAGTTCATTCACAAGGTGTTCAACGCTGGCAGGAGACTTTCGAAGTAGATTTACTGCAGCATGTAAATGCTACCGAAGCCTTACTACCGCATTTAAAAAACAGCAATGTGGGCTCTATCGTCTATATTGCTTCTATAGCCTCAATTATGAGTGCAAATATGCCTACCGAAACTGAATATGGTGCAATGAAGGCGGCGCTTATTTCCTACGCTTCCCAATTGGCAAACAAACTTGGTAAAGACAATATACGAGTTAATATTGTGTCACCAGGCCCTATTTTTCACGAGGGTGGGTTTTGGGAAATGGTAAAGAATAAGCAACCCGATTTGTTTAAAAGAGCCGAGGCAGTTTCTGTATTCAACAGATTAGGCACTCCTCAGGAAGTGGCGAATGCAGTTGCCTTCCTTGCCAGTCCAGCAGCTTCGAATATTACTGGTGCAAATTTGCGAGTTGACGGCCTGGCTATTAAAACTGTCAATTTCTGAAACCAGTGGGAGTGGGCGGCACCCGACAAAAAACCAGGGAAAAATGAATCCAAAGTGTTAAAGAGAATTAAGAGAGGTGTATCTCCATGAAAAAAATTCAGGCCATCGGTTTGTCTGCAGCCCTGCTGCTTAGTACAAACGTACAGGCATGGGAAATCGATCCAGCGGCAACCATCGCCGATTCACCCACTACCCTGATCGGCGTTAACCACATCGGCTTGTCGGT
>CETX01058622.1_pt1 | contig 10098 bp, 10 predicted proteins | sample 356501 | NCBI WGS metagenome assembly CETX01 (sample SAMEA2623390, study PRJEB7988) | marine metagenome | biome: marine biome (ENVO:00000447); feature: mesopelagic zone (ENVO:00000213); material: "saline water (ENVO:00002010), including plankton (ENVO:xxxxxxxx)" | depth 450 m | reverse complement strand
AATGCAATGGCAGCTGAAAGCACCTTCAAGATCAATTGTTGGGATACTATAACGAAAACTGCCACATAGACATTGGCCAGTATATTTGTCTGACATTTTTGGGCCGCAACATTATCCGCCACTGTTCAATCTTGAAATTCCTTGAACGGTTTTCAGAGCGGATTTTAACCACACATTGTGGCGTGTAAATCACGCATTGATGCGTGATTTATGTTCAAATTCATGCTTGAAACACGGATTGAAAGTCGCTTCACAGACAATTACCCGCTGAATGCATGAATGGGTTCTAGCTCAAAAAGTGAATATTTTGAAATATATAATATTCATTAATTTGTGTAAAATCAATTATTTAATTAAAATATATTGATAATTGCAATTCGGTATCCGATACAGTTTATTCATACTTTCCGGAGCCGCAAAGAACCATAGCGAAAGTTTGGCATAGGAAATTCTGATGGGTGATGTGTCTGTACTATCACCGCTCAGCATTACGCCGTTCGTTGGTGGGGTCTCGAGTTGGTTTGAGACGATTTATCATAAGGGGTGAAATTCGCAAAGAGGAGTCGTTTTCTCTGCCGCAGTCTGTCTGAGACATTCCCCCTGATTTGTTTTATTTTTTCCAAGGAGAAGAAAATGAAAATTCGAAAGTTCCTGATAAGAATGTTAACCATTGCTGCTATCGCCTTGCCAATGGCAGCGTCTGCGTACGAGATTCGGGTAGGGTACACGCAGGACGCATTAACTCTTGATCCTGCCAATCATAGAAACCGCATGACCGAGGGCATAATTCGCAACATGTATGACGGACTTACAATCCGTGACGACCAGATGAAAGTCTGGCCGGATTTGGCAGAGTCCTTCACTCAAGTTGACAAAACGACCTATGTTTTCAAATTGCATCAGGGCGTTAAATTTCACGACGGCAGCGTATTGACCGCAGAAGATGTCAAATACACTTTCGATCGTCTGACAAAAGAGGGTGCGATGGGCGGTCAGACCAGTCCTCGTAAAAGTCTGCTCGGTCCGCTTGTTGAGACAACAATCGTGGACAAATATACTATCCGTTTCAAACTTGCCAATTCCTGGCCGGTTTTACCTGGAATGCTTCCTTTTCAGGAAGTTGTCAGCAAGGCTTTCGTTGAAAAAGTGGGAACCGAAGGTATGGCCACGAAAGTCAACGGCACAGGCCCCTATAAATTGGTTGAATGGCGACAAGGGGATTCCGTTATCATGGAGCGTTTTGAAGATTATTTCGGCGGTGCGCGCGGTATTCCTCCGGTAGGCCTTGCGAAACCGGATCGGATCGTTTTCAAAGTTATTCCGGAAAGTGCGTCGCGGGTTGCGGCTTTGCTTGCGGGAGAGGTGGATTTGATTAATGATTTGCCCGTTCACGCCATGAAACGCGTGGAGAACAATCCAAATACTAAGGTGCTGAAAACGATGGGGACTCGGAGTTTTTTCGTGCTGCTCAACAACTCGAAGAAACCGTTTAACGATGTGCGGGTGCGTCACGCCATAAACCATGCCATCAATAAAAAGCTGATCATTGACCGTGTTCTTAACGGGCTTGCTACACCCATTAAAGGCATACTCAGTCCACAGTCATTCGGTCACAACCCGAACCTGCCTGAATATGAACATAATCCTGCAAAGGCCAAGGCTCTGCTGGCAGAGGCGGGCTATCCTGATGGAGTGGAAGTGGTTCTCGATACGGATCATCCATTCAAAGATTTAGCAGAAGCGATGGCTTCAACTCTCAGTAAAGGCGGATTCAAAGTGAAGGTGCAATCTTGGGAAAAGCAGGCCGTGCGCGGTATGTGGAAACCTAAAAAACCTTCGGAACGAGATATGTATTTTTCATCCTGGGGTAGTGGTGCGCTTGATCCTTCAGGCATCTTTTTCCCTGTTTTGCGGTCAAACGCCCGTGGTAACCGCACCTACTATTCAAACGCAAAAGTTGATCAACTGCTTGATGCAGCAAATTCGGAAGCTAATTCTGCAAAGCGATCCAAGATGTATCAAGACGCGCAAGCCATTGTGACCCGTGAAGCACCGCTGTTGTTTTTGTGGGTTCCCATGGATATTTATGGAGCCAATACTCGCTTGCAGGGTTGGCAACCAAGCGGACGCGGGATCATCAAACTTCACGATGCTTACATCGAATAGTCTCTGATTGACTCTAACGACGGGGGTGAAGTTCCTGCCCCCGCTTTTTTCTTAGAAAGGACATAGCTTGAGTTTCCGTGCTTTGATGGAACGGGTGCTGCAGCTAATTCCGGTCATGTTGGGGATCAGTGTCATTGTTTTCGCCATGATTACGTTGACACCCGGTGATCCTGTGGATGTTATGCTTGGTGACACGATCTCCACGGCCGAACAGGAAGCAGCGTTGCGACATGATATGGGATTGGACCTGCCTGTTCACGAAAGATTCCTGAGATTTATCGGCAATGCTGTTACCGGTGATTTTGGTATAAGCTTCTTCCACCGCCAGCCAGTTTTCGATGTGATCATGAGTCGAGTACCTGCCACCATCGAACTTGCCGTATTCGCTATGATTATTGCTATCGGTACGGCAGTCCCACTGGGTGTACTTGCGGCAGTGCGCAAAGATTCTATTTTCGACAGAATTGCGACAGTCGTCTCAATGTTTGGGGTCTCTATGCCGGCCTTCTGGTTCGGCCTGCTCCTCATAATGTTATTTGCAGTCAATTTGCATATCCTGCCGGTGTCCGGAAGAATCGGTTTTGATTCCGAAGTTCCCTCAGTTACCAAATTCATTTTGATTGATTCCATCATTGCAGGAAGGCTGGACAGCTTTCTTGATGCCCTCAAACACATCATTTTGCCTGGTGTTACGCTGGGGCTTTCCATGGGCTCAATACTTATGAGGGTGACTCGCACTTCCATGCTGGAGGTACTGAGTCAAGATTACATTACTTTTGCAGAAGCAAAGGGACTTAGTCCTAAGAGAGTCCTGGTCCTTCATGCTCTTAAGAATGCCTTAATTCCCATGGTCACAGTTGCGGCTCTGGAAATGGGTTCTCTCCTTGGTGGAAGTGTAATCACAGAAACAGTATTTGGTTGGCCAGGTTTGGGGCGGTTGGTAGTTGAGTCTATCTTCACCAGAAATTACCCTCTAGTTCAAACGGCAGTACTTTTGTACGCAGTTACCTATCTCTTAGTAAATTTCGTTGCAGACATCCTCTACACTGTGCTCAACCCACGGGTACGCCTGTGACAGTCAGCACAAACACCATTGTTGAGGAACAGGCTGAGTCAGTCTTGGCCCGCAACATGCTGCAATTCATGGCCAACCGATTGGCCCTTTCCTGTGTCGTAGTCATCCTCGTTTTCACGTTCCTGGCTATTTTCGCTCCACTGATTGCCCCCCAGGATCCTTACGAAACAGACTTGTTACGCAGGTTACAGCCTCCGGCATGGATGGAGGAAGGCGAAATAGCCTATATTTTCGGGTGCGACGCTCTCGGTCGCGATGTTTTGTCGCGTCTGATTTACGGTAGCAGAATCTCCATCGCTATCGGTTTGGCGGTAATCCTGATTGCCACTACCATCGGCACTATGGCCGGACTGATTGCCGGATATAAACGTGGTGTAACGGATGTGTTAATTTCGCGGCTATGCGATATTCTGCTGGGATTCCCCTATCTAATTTTTGCCATAGGCTTGATGGCCATGATGGGACCAGGTTTCATCAACATTATCATTGCTTTGACTTACAAAGAATGGGTCTTGCCCTGCCGTGTTGTGAGGGGCGAAACTCTTGTGGCGCGCGAGGTGGAATATGTGGAAGCGGCCCGCGCTATCGGAGCTTCGCAGATGCACGTCATGTTGCGTGAAATACTGCCGAACATTCTTTCTCCAGTCATTGTGGTTGCCACTTTCCGGATGGCGCACATTATCATAGTCGAGGCCAGCTTATCGTTTCTAGGTATCGGCGTACAACCCCCCACAGCGTCATGGGGTTCGATGGTTGCCGATGGACGGGAATTTTTACTGGATGCCTGGTGGATCAGCACCTTTCCGGGACTAGCGATTTTGCTTCTTGTGCTGGCCATCAATATCGCGAGTCAGGGTTTGCGGGATGCTTTTGATCCAAGGTTGCACCGATGAAAATTGCCAAAAAACTCAACTCAAGCAATGATGATCTAGTACTTTTAAGTGTCAAAGGTCTAAAAACTTTTTTTAAAACACGCAGGGGACTGGTTCACGCTGTGGACGGTGTGAACCTTGCTGTCCGTCGCGGTGAATCCCTTGGAGTTGTCGGCGAATCCGGATCTGGCAAAACAATTACTTTCGCCAGTGTAATGGGATTGATTCGGCCTCCTGGCTGGATTGAATCCGGTTCGATAGTTTTTGACGGTCGGGAATTGGTGGGGCTGCCTGCGAAGGCAATGCGCAACTTGCGGGGCAAGAGCATCGCCATGACCATGCAGGATTCTTTAACAGCTCTCAATCCCGCTTTTACAGTGGGTTATCAGATTATGGAATCTATTTTGGCACATGATGAAACGATTGGCGGTGGTTTCGGGCGAGGCCGTCGCGCCCGCAAGCAGGCGATTGAGATGATGCGCCTCGTGGGGATTCCGGATGCGGCGGAACGTCTTAATGATTATCCCCATCAATTTTCCGGAGGTATGCGTCAGCGAATCATGGTGGCCACTGCGTTAGCCTGCCGACCGAAACTGCTTATTGCAGATGAACCGACAACCGCGCTTGATGTCACCATTCAAGCGCAAGTTCTAGAACTCATTGAAGATATGAAGAAAACAATCGGAATGAGTGTAGTTATCATTACTCACGATCTCGGTGTTGTTACCGAACATTGCAACCGCATCGTAATCATGTATTCCGGACAAGTTGTGGAAAGCGGCTTCACCCGCGAAATCATTGAACAACCCCGTCATCCCTATACGGTTGGACTGTTACGCTCCATTCCGAATCTGTCCCATCTGGACCAACCTATCCTGCCCATCGAGGGGACGGTTCCAGATTCCATCAATCCTCCGGAACATTGCCGTTTTCTGGAAAGGTGTTCAGAGCGTGTTGATTCCTGCCGCAAACCTGTGGAGTTGCGTATGCTCAAAGGTGACAGGGAAGTCCGTTGCCTGCGTGTGGAGGAAGAATTATGATGCCGGAAAAAACTTCATCATCGAAAGAACCGCTGATTGTTGTCGAAAAACTCGCCAAAGAATTTGATCTGCGCAAAGGGTTGTCCCGCTATTTTTCCGGAAATTCTGGAAACATTCTCCGCGCAGTCAATCAAGTCAGCTTCAGCATTGAACGCGCCGGAACCATTGGACTTATCGGAGAAAGCGGTTGCGGTAAAACCACGCTGGGACGAACCGTGCTTCGTCTTCAGGAACCAACTTCCGGACAAATCCGCTTCGACGGACGTGACATCACGCATTTGGACTATGAAGAACTAAAACCCCTGCGGCAATCCATGCAGATCATTTTTCAGGATCCGTATGCCTCTCTAAATCCGCGTCACACGGTGGAAGATATCGTTGGACTTCCAATGAAACTGCATGAGGGTCTTAACCGTCAGCAGTGTCGTGCGAGGGTTCAGGAATTGCTGGCACGGGTGGGATTACAGTCCTCGCAAATGCAATGTTATCCCCATCAATTTTCCGGAGGTCAACGGCAACGAATTGGCATTGCCCGCGCGCTGATTCTCAAGCCGACCTTTGTGGTTTGCGATGAACCGGTATCGGCGCTAGACGTTTCGATTCAGGCTCAAATTCTGGAATTGCTGATGGAACTCAAAGCCGAATTTTCGCTGACTTATTTGTTCATTTCACATGATATTTCGGTGGTCGGCTATATCGCGGACCATATCATGGTCATGTATCTTGGAGAGATTGTCGAATCCGGGACTGGGCGAGACATTATCAACGCTCCGAAACACCCCTATACTCAAGCCCTGTTGTCCGCCGTACCGCGAGTTTATAATCCCGACAAGACGGGCCGTATCAAACTCAAAGGCGATTTGCCGTCTCCTCTGAAACCGCCTCCGGGTTGTAAGTTTCAAACCCGCTGCCCACAGGTCATGGAACAGTGTCGTACTGTGTCACCCACAATGGTTGTTTTGGAAAACGGCCAACAGGTTGCGTGTCATCTTTACGGGGAAAAAGGAGGCGCGCCGTGAATTCGTTTGAAGTGCAACCGGGGATTTCTGTCAAACTTTCCGGAACGCCTTTTGAGCGTGGTCGTCAACAAGCGGAATGCTCCGGAGACTTGGTTTACGCGGTGTGCAAAGCCGTTCGTGGACGGTTGAGGGATTGCGCCGAAATTATGCGCCGGACGGATGTTCAGGATTTGCTCCGGAATCTCGAATCTTTTCACCGTAAACGTGACCCCGAAATCATGGAGGAAATCGCTGGCATCAGTGCCGGATTTAATTTTGACCCCGCCGAGATTTTCGCCTATCTCAATTCTTCGCTTGCTTTGGATTACGCTGTATCTCTGGAAGGGGGAGAGGAATGTACCTCGTTTGCGGTTACGAAGAATGCCGGAGGCAGTTTTGTCGCCAAAAATCGAGATTACCGCTTGGAACACATCTCAATACAGAAGGTGTTCCACCATTCCGATCCAAGCTGGGGTGGACGGAAAATCCTCTGTGTCGGTTCGCTGGGCAGTCCCGGAAATTTTTCCAGCGGCATGAATTCGGACGGCCTTGCGGTTGCCGATACCGCAAGTCGAGTCCGGCGTTATGGGGTCGGATGTCATCGCTATTTTTTGTTGACGCGACTTTTGGTGCGCTGTGCATCGGTGGGCGAAGCACTGGCGGAAATTGCTGACACTCGCCATGCCGGAGGAGGAACCTTGACACTTGGCGATGCAACCGGAGCCATTGCGGTCGTGGAACTTGGGCATGAAGCTCAATCCGCTGATGTGCGCCGCTTCGGATGGCTGGCGCGTACCAATCATTTTGTTTCAGAACAACTTGCCGCAACCACGCAACGCCTGCCCCGGTTTGCCAAGGCACTGGAAAACTCTGAGGCGCGACTGGCAACCGTGCGTGAACGTCTTTGCGATTCCGGAGGGGAATGGGGCTTTGAGAAACTGGCCACAATCCTTGCCTATCGGGGAGAGTCAGGCGGGACAGCCCTCTGCCGCGAAACGGAAAGTCCGCAACCAAACGGGGATTCTCTATCGCAAACCATTTCAGGAGTGATTTATGATACCCGTGAAAAACGGATTTGGTTTTCTTCCGGATATCCCAGTCGTGATGAGTGGAGCATGTACGGATTCGATGAAAAGGTGTGAGCCATGCGTGGGCTGTCTTATCTCGAAGCAACTCAAACATTTCAGTGGCGGCTGATTTTGGATGCCATGGCGGCAACATTGCATAGTCTTTCCGGTGCGGCGGATTTGTTCGGTATGACTCGTCATGCGTTACGGCATCAGATGCAGAAATTGAGAATTGTGTGAATAACAATATTTTTCAACGAGAAACAATCTGGATAGAATCCATTTTTTCCCAGACCTAAAAACTTGCCGTGACAACACGGCTTTTGAAAGGATGACATGAGTAAACCGATAAAAATTCTTTGCCCCAGCGGGCATTTAAGTTTCACCCCGTTTGAACAAGAAAGTTTCTTCAAGGGTTGTGAAATGGAACCCGATTTTATCATTGCGGATGCTGGAAGTTCGGATATGGGGCCGCGACCGTTGGGGGCTGATCTCCATGTCAGTCTCGCAAACTGGCAGTATCAAGATCTTGAGGCCATGTTGCTCCAAGCGCGACGCTTGAAAATTCCGATGATTATTGGTTCTGCATCCGATACCGGCACGGATCGGGGGGTTAATCAGTTCGTTGAAATCATTGAAAAAGTTGCCGATAAACACAACTTGTCTCCGTTCAAATTGGCGGCCATTCGCTCGGAAGTTCCGGTTGAACGCCTAAAAACAATGTTGGGTGACGGCTCGCCTCTCGAAGGCTTGAATGGGCGCGATGATGCTGAAATGGAAGTACTTAACCGAACCGACCGCGCTGTCGCAGTTATCAACGCCGAACCTTATCGGGAAGCTCTGCGTCAAGGAGCGGATGTCATCATTGCAGGACGAAGCAGTGATTGCGCTTTGTTTGCCGCGCCTCTTTTGGAAGCGGGACATTCTCCGGATATTTCCTATTATACCGGAAAACTGATGGAATGTGCCTCGTTTTGCGCTACTCCCTATATGGCAAAGGAATCCATCATGGGACTAGTCGAGGACGAAGTCGTGTATGTGTCTGCCATACACGAAGGCCAGCGTTGTACTCCGGCTTCCGTTGCCGGTCACGCCATGTATGAGCGGGTTGATCCTTACCGTGAATATGTTGCGGGCGGCTATCTTGATATGTCCGGATGCCTATATGAACAGTGGGACGAGCGGACAACCCGTGCGAGCGGTGCGAGATTTGTGGCATCTCCAAAAATAAATATCAAACTGGAAGGGGCCGGAAAAGTCGGAGAACGACGCATAGCTTTGGTAGGAATACGCGATCCCGAAACCACGATCCGGATTGATCAAGCCATAGAATGGTCACGCGCAAAACTAGCGGAACGGTTTGAGAATTCCGGAGCAAACTACGAAGTGTTTTTTCACAAGTACGGGCAAAACGGGGTTATGAGTGAACTGGAGCCCTTTGCGCCTGAAACTCCACACGAAATCGGAATCGCCGTTGAGTCCATTGCCGATAATTCGGAATTGGCGACAGAGGTTTGTGCCCTTGCTGTCCGCAATATTTTTTACGCGCGTCTGCCCGACGTGAAAGGTACCGCAGGCGCGGCTGCGCTCATGTCAGATGAAATTTTGGTTGCCGAACCCGGATACGAATGGACTTTGAATCATGTAATTGAAATTTCAAGTGTGATGGATTTTTGCAAGATTGAGTACAGTATTATTAACGAAACAAAACAAAAAAAGGTGGCATAATGACAACAAAACTCAAAGACCTCGCAAGTACTATCCGTTCCAAAAATGGTGGCATCGATCACATTACCTTCGACATCATTTTTTCTGACCGTGCCGCTTATGAACGGGTGCGCGACAGCGGTGTAATCAATCAAGAAAGTCTTGCTCAATTATACCGGATTGAGCTGTCACGAATCACGCATTTTTGCTTCTTTGAACCGGCCAACGCGATCAAGTTTTCAATCCGTCGTATGCGTCCAAACGGTAGTCCGGGAGAAAGCGATGCTTTTGGCTGCCAGCAGTACCCGCCTCTTTTCGGGATTGAAATTCCCTGAATCCTCTGTTCCACCAGAAGCACTGCATCGGATTTTTTTCTGCTTCGTTTTTAAGGCCAGCGGGCGGTACCTTCAAAACAACCGCTTATATAATATTCTCTCTTCATTAAGATGGGGGGCGGCTGGGAGAATTTGGGATGTGCTTTGAGGGTTTTTTTGACCGGATGACTACCCGCATCACCTCCTGTGATTAACCACCACTAATTCTTCACAGAGTCAGACAAACTCCACAATCTTCCCCACCTTCTTGTAAATTGCCCTAAACAATAAAATGGTACATCTTCTCAACTGTAATTTTTTCTATATCTTATTTGATATTTCAACCAAATTCATGTCTGGATCTCTAATATACAAAGACATAATAGGTCCTGTTGCACCAGTCTTTTTAACAGGTCCGTCTTCTATTTCAATTCCATTTTTTAAGAAGATTGATTGCCATTTCTGAAGTGGTGTTGAACTTAGAAAACAAATGTCAGTAGTTCCAGACAATGGTTTTTTTGCATGAGGTTTAAATGGAGATTTAACATGATGTAGATTTATCTTTTGATTGCCAAAAGATAGAGACTTTCTTGTTTCTCCACCACCAACAGGTTGAAACTCTTTCAAAGTCATACCCAAAACATCACAATAAAATTTAATTGTTTTGTCCATGTCATTAACTGTTAAAACGATATGGTCTATACTAAGAGTCATTATTAATTCTGGTGCTTAATCAGTTATTCATTTGATTATCAATTATTTTTTCACAATTTCACTGGTTTCACAAACACCATCCACTACTGGAACCCCTTCACAATCTTCCCACTTCCTTGTAAAACAAACCGATTGATGGTATATA
>CETX01117054.1_pt1 | contig 10107 bp, 8 predicted proteins | sample 356501 | NCBI WGS metagenome assembly CETX01 (sample SAMEA2623390, study PRJEB7988) | marine metagenome | biome: marine biome (ENVO:00000447); feature: mesopelagic zone (ENVO:00000213); material: "saline water (ENVO:00002010), including plankton (ENVO:xxxxxxxx)" | depth 450 m | reverse complement strand
AGGGGTGTCGCTCCGCGTCGAGGCGTCGCGGTACGACGATCGGGACAGCGGTCTCTATGATTTCACCCGCCTCGTCGGGGATGTGCAGACGCAAATTCCGCTGGGATACCGCAATCGCATCCTGGCGCTCCGGGTCCGCAGCTCGAATTCGGTGGGTGAGAACGGCGGCGCGGTCCCGTTCTATCTGATGGAGACGATTGGCGGCGCCAACTCGATTCGCGGGTTCCGCGAATACCGATTCAGGGGCGGCCGGAATCTGGTGGTGAACGCCGAGTATCGCTGGGAAGTCTGGACCTACGTCGACTTCGCGCTGTTCTACGACGCGGGAAAGGTCTTCTCCGATGCCGGCGATCTCGACTTCCAGGACATGCAGTCCGGCTACGGGTTCGGCATTCGCGGGCACGCTCCGGGGGGGATGGTGCTTCGGTTCGATTTCGCCCGCAGCAACGAGGGCTTCAAGCTGCACATCGGGGGGGGGCCGTCGTTTTGACGAAGGAGACAGGAGGCAGGAGGCAGGAGGCAGGAGAAGCCGGAAGGCCGCGCCGTCAACCGTTCACATGTCGGATGGGGACTTCGTGATGCTGAGGCAATCGGTCGCCTTGGTCGTCGGACTGGCGGTGCTGGTGGCTGTGCCCCGGGCGCAGGAGCGGAAGTTCTACTCGGACGATCCGCTGCTGGTCGACAACGACAGGCTCGACGTGCCGACCGAGCCGGCCGAGATCGCGCTCAGCGATATGTTCGACCGCTTCGGACACATCATGGCCGATCTGGGCGATGCGGCCCGGGGAGAGGCGCAGAACGCCAACACGCTCGACGAGGTGCCCGACAGCTCCTGGTTCACGAACCGACACGGCGTGCAACGGATGTCGAGGGCGGCGCTCGTCCGAGGTCCCGACACGAACGAGGGCCCGGACATGACCGTCCCGTGGCGGGTGTTCCGGAGCAAGATCGGTGGGCTCACTCCTGGGTTCCAGATCATCGACGGCCGCGGTGACCGCTATGTCATCAAATTCGACCCGGTGGGCGTCCCCGAGCTCAGCTCGGCCGCCGAGGTCATTGCCACCAAGCTCTTTTGCGCCATCGGCTATAACGTGCCGGAGAATTTCATTGTCGCCGTCGATCCCGAGGCCGGTCTGACGATCGAGCCGGGTACGATGCTCGAAGACGAGTTCGGAGATGAGACGGCGCTGACGCGCGGGCAACTGCGCCGCCGGCTACGGTTGGTGCCCAGGCTGGACAACGGCCGGATGCGCGTGACCGCCAGTCGGTATCTCTCCGGGCGTCCCATCGGCCCGTTCCGCTATTACGGGACCCGCACGGACGATGCGAACGATGTCGTCGCGCACGAGAATCGGCGTGAGCTGCGTGGGCTCAGGTTGTTCGCGGCCTGGACCAACCACGACGACACGCGTGCCCAAAACACCCAGGACAGCTGGGTGGAAGAAGACGGACGCCACTACATTCGGCACCACCTGCTCGACTTCGGATCGACTTTCGGGAGTGGCAGCGTCGACCTGCAGCTCCCGAATCTGGGCTTTCACTACTGGCTCGATACCGATGAGGTGAAGCGGAACCTCGTCAGCTTCGGGCTGCGCACCCCCAAGTACCGCACCGTGGACTGGCCAAGCTTTCCGGAATACGAATCCGTCGGGCGTTGGGAGTCGGTGTCGTTCGAGCCCCAGGAGTGGAAGAACGACTATCCGAATCCGGCGTTTGTCCGGATGACCGACCGCGACGCGTTCTGGGCGGCCAAGGTCATCATGCGGTTCACACCCGAGGAGCTGCTGGCCATCGTCGAGACCGGGCAGCTGAGCGACCCTGAACAGGAGCGCTACTTCCACCAGGTGCTGGTCGAACGGCAGATCAAGAGCGCCCGCTACTACATAAACCGGGTGAACCCGATCGACGAGTTCGAGGTTGGCGCCGACGGTCTGCGCTTCGTCAATCTCTCCGAGCGGTATGGGTTCGCCGAATCGGGGACAGCCTACGACGTGGAGTGGTCAGTCTACGACAATGGCACCGACGGCGTGCGAGGCCTGACCGATTCCGCGACCCAGAGTGCCACGACAGTTCGACTACCGGCCAACCCCGGCCTCGACGGCGATGCCTATCTGATGGCGGAGATCCGGTCTGTCCACGCGGACTTCCCGGCCTGGAATGAGCCGGTGCGGGTCTATCTGCGACCGAACAGCGCGACCTACGATGTCATCGGGATTGAGCGATAGGCAGGATAGCGCAGCCCTCCAGCTTCTCCTGCCTCCTGAGAGCACTGCCCTCACTGCACCGTCTGCAGTTGGTTGTCGACCCGCAGGACCCCCTGCGTGTTGCGGACGATCCTTTCCATCTCGCGCCGCTCGATGTCGCCTTGTACCCAGCCGGTCAGGGTGACGACGCTTCGCTGGACGATGATGTGGAACGGCGGGTTGGCCTGCGAGCCGAACCGTTGGAAGTGACTGCTTCTGAAGATGCTTTGCGCGATGGCGCTCCGCAGGTTTTCGTCCCCTAACGACGGCGTGATCGTCTCGATCTGGTTCTGGACGTCCTGCACACCCGGAATCTTCGCGACCCGTTCGAAGAGATCGTCCGCTTTGTCCTTGTCCGGTGTCACCTTGCCAAGAAGCGTGACCTCTCCACCATTGATCATGCCGTCGAGATAGTCGAACAGCGTGTAGTACGGGTAGCGCTGCATCACCTTCGCGACCTCTTCGGCCAGCTTCTGATCGCTCTCGGCGGGTGGAATCTCGATCTCACTGACAACGGTTTCTACCCCGTCCACGTCGAACGCCCTTCGGATCGCCTCGCTCTTCAACCAGAAGGTCTCGAGCTCTCCGGTCAGGGTGACCTCGCTGCCTGCGATCGCCACGTCGAGACGCCGCAGGTCGCGTTCCCCACGAAGCTCCTCGCGCACGTCCCGCTCTAGCTGGGTCGCGGTTTGCGCCGCCACCGGGAAAACCGATACGCCGAACTCGCACACGACGATCAGGGCGATGACGGTCGCGGATGCGTGACGCTGCATGGGTGTCTCCTTGTGTGTTCGCTATCTCTCAGTTTGTATCACACCTGCGGCCGGCCCGGGCGCTTCGCGCGGTCGGCGTCCGCCGTCCCGCGCCACGCACGGTCTGGCGAGCTATCGGTCGTGCTTCCCGAACGCGGCGCTGAAGATCTGCTGGAGCAGATCGGGGCGCTGTCCAAGCAGGTCGAACAGGTCGTCGCGGTCGATGCGGAGCGCCACACCAGCCTCGGCGACCGTCAAGCGGCGCGGATCCGGTATGGTGCCGCCAGCCTCGGTGCCGGCCAGCGCCTCGTTCATGCCGACGACGTCTCCCGCTTCGGCCCGCAGCGGGACCATGGACTCATCGGGTGCTTCGAGCGACACCGCTCCCGAGAGCACGATGCACACCACCGGTGGACGGCCTCCCCGGAGAGCACCGCTCCCTCGACGAGCTCGACCTGCTGGGCGATCGCGGCGAGGTGTCGCATCTCGGTGGCGGTGACCCTGGAGAAGATCGAGAGGCGCTGCAGTGCCAGCACCTTCTGGATCGGAGTAAGCGGTCCGGCGGCCAGCCCCACGATCGCCTCTGCCGCTTCGCCCTTCATGACCGAGCGCTCCCCACCCTGCGGGCCGCGTCCGGCCAGCGTGCGGAAGAACCCCTGCACGAGGTCGGTGTTGTCGGCGAGCAGTGTGCCCATTACCTCGCTGGACAGCCGCAGGGAGACACAGGGCTCGAGCGTCTTGACGGTGTGGGGCATCAGACAGCCATTGAGCAGTTCCTCGAAGCCGAGCGTGGCCGGCGGCGATACGGCAGCACATCCCAGGGGTGCTGTGCCAGATTGGCGGCGCCGCGGCGCTACGGGCGCTGGTTGGGGGGCTCATGAGCCCGAATCCGGCATTACGCCACGAGGTCGTGGTTGCCTTGAACAAGCTGAGTGACCAGTACCCCGATGTCGCCATCGACACGCAGGTGGTAGAGATGACGCTGGCCGCCGAGGTGATGGGGCATTATCGGTCGTACCAGGTGCTGGTTGCCCTGGAGGGCCACGCGGATGGCGCGGTTGGCACGGTTGGTAATGATGTGACGCTGACCCCTCTGCGGCGGGCCATGGATGCCGAGCTGGAGCGAATTTTCCGGCTGCTCGCCTTGTTGTTTCCGGACCACGACCTGCACAGCGCGCACGACGGCGTGCGGTCTCTCAACCCCGTGGTGCGCGCCAACGCAGTGGAGTTTCTCGACAATGTGCTGGAGCCGCCGCAACTGCGGCAGCAGGTGCTGCCGCTGGTCGATGATCAAGTGACTGCGGCGCAACGCGCGGCGGCCGCTGGCGCCGTCGCCGGCGCGACGATGACCACACCGGCCGAAGCGGTCCAGACACTGCTCGGCAGCGAGGATTCGTGGATGCGCGCGTGCGGGCTGTCCGCGGTCGGCACCCTCGAGCTTCGCGAGCTCGAACCGGAGCTCGGGACCGCCGAGGCGGAGCGGTGGATGAGTGGGGCCGCCGGGGTGTGATAGCGGTGTGCTCCAAGAAGTCAGAAGTCAGAAGTCAGAAGGCAGAAGGCAGAAGGCAGCGGGCTACGCCAGCCCTACTCGGTTGCGGGCGGCGGTGTTACTGCGGCTGCGGGGGCATCCCGTTGCCCGATGGCAACATGCTGGGCCCCGTACTTCTGGTACAGATACGACGCCCCGACCAGTAACAGGCCCAACGCGAGGCTGCTGACGATGCGGTAGACCGAATCGAGCTGCGAGAAGTCCACCGTAAACACCTTCAGCACCGTGATGCCGAAGACCACCAGCGCGAGATAGCGGATGGGAGCGTAGCGCCGCTTGATGCCCACCGCCGTCATCCCGGCGGCATAGGCGCCCCAGGTCGCCGAGAGCATCATCTGACTGACCAGCTCGGCGCTCGCTGCAAACCGCGCCGTGGCCTGGCGCAACGCCCAGAACGCGTAGATCTCGGTAGACAGGGTCACCAGCATCAGCACGTTCGCCCCAACGATAGCCGTGGCCATCGCCCGGTGCCGGTAGGTGTCTGCCTCTGAGTCGGTCTGGGCATGCAACCAGGCGACCAGGCCCAGGACACCCACGACGAAGAGACCGAGGATGGCGCGCTGATTGAGGAAGACCGTGTAGGCGAAAGGGACCGGCGCGATCTGCAGCGAGACCAGACGGACGATCGAGACTCCGAGGAGCAGCGCGCCGCCCATGCGGATCCAGGTCCGGCGCTCCCGGAGCCCAAGCCAGATCAGGCCGCCCGCCTCGGTCGCCCAGAGCATCGTCACCCAGGCGCCGTTGAGCTGGACCGCGAACGCCGCCACGGCCAGGGTGACCGCGACCACCAGGACGTGCATGACCGCGCGCGGCTCGACCCGCCGGACCGCGACGGCCAGTGCCCCGTAGGCGAGGGCCTCCAGCGCGGCGATGAGTCCGGTCAGCGCGGGGTAGTGCGGTGCAACGACTGCCTGCAGCCCGAAGTACAGGCCGACCCCGTTGGCCGGGAACAGCAGGACATCGGCGGCATGCGGTTGCGCGGGTGCGCGTCTGAGCATCTCGACCTGGGCCGCGGCGTGGATGCCTGCGACCGCGAGCCAGGTCACCACGGCCGGTGCCAGCCAGGCCCCGCTCGGTTGGAAGTTCGCCCACCCGAGCAGTGGTCCAACCACCGCAGCCCACAAGAGCAGGCGGGACCACATCGCCTCCCACCGGACGGAGACCGTCACACCGACCCCGGTCACGGCGATCAGATACACGAGGAACGCGAGCCAGTGGTCCCCCAGAATGGCGAGCGAGGCGGCGTGATACCAGACCGGCGTCGTCCACAGCGCCAGTCGCACCCACGGCGCAATCGCATGGGTCGAACCGCGCATGCGGTAGAGGCTCCAGAGGAACAGCGCGCAATACAGGGTGACAAAGAGCTCCGTCGGCAGATACACGCTGGACTCGTAGAAGCGGGCTCTCCACGTTAGGACGGTGAGTCCCGTGAGCACGAAGCTGGCCAGGTTGAGGGCGGGCCAGTCGCGTCGATCCGCGAGATAGACCGTGGCCGCGATGAGCAGTGCCGCGTAGCCGAGCTGTGTGAATTGTCCGGGGGCGCCGCCCCATATCAGGAAAGGCGTGCCATAGCCGCCAACTATCGCCATCATCCCGAGTGGCTGCGAGCGCAGTCGGTCTGCCTGCACCGCAGCCAGGCCGGAGACCGACACCAGCAGGACAAACCCGGTCACGGCGGTTATGAGACCGTAGAGGTTCAGGGCCGCGTAGACCGCCAGATACCAGGTGGCGATTCCGCCGCCGACCAGGGTCTGCCCGAACGGCGCGTGCCCGGCGCGCGCAAAGCGGCGACCCGACAGCATCAGCAACGCGCCGGCGAGCACGCCGATTCCGACACGCAACGGCTCGGTGACCCATTGATTGACGAAGGCATATCGGATGAACAGCCCCACGCCGATGACCAGCGTCGCCACTCCGACATAGAGCATCCACCGCGTGCCGATGCGGGCTTCGAGACGCGTTGGTGTCGTCTGGGTCTCGTCCGCCGCCACCGGTGTGGACTCGGGGCCTTGTGCGGTGGTGGGCAACGCGGCCGGCACCGACGGCCCGGTCTTGGTCGCATCTGGTTCGCCAGATGCGGGAGCCGGGGTCCGCGCGGTTGCTTGGCGCTGTTGCGCCTGGCCTTCCAAGACGGCGAGCCGGCGCTCGAGCCGTCCCACACCGGCCCGAGCCGCCGACGCGCGGCGGAACGACAAGATCGGAAGCACAACCGTGAGCACCAGGAGGACGGCGAGGGTGATGAGGGCGGCGATCACAGTCTGGTGCCCAAGGAGTCAGGAGACAGGAGGCAGGAGACAAGAGAGCCTGGAAGGCTTTGCCGCATCTGGTTCAGCTTCAAAGCACCGTTCTCTAACAGCCTGCTCAGCCGAGGCGGCCGAGCGCCTCGGCGGAGGGCGATTCTGGCCAGACCGGCGCCGGCGCGGCGACATAACCGGCATGCGCCAACTGGCTCTGGAAATAGGCGACCTCGGCGGCGTAGAACAGGAGCTTGCTGGCCAGACGCGCGACCACGTAGGCCTGACCGATCAGGAATACCAGCCACATCGAAGGGCCCGTCGACGCTGCTCCGGGCGCCACGAGCGCATAGGCCGCCATCACCGCAAGCAACACCAGCCCGTTGACCAGATACAGTCCGGCGCACGTCACCGGGCGCCGGCGCACGAATCGCCACCCGGCCACGACCGCGCCGAGCATGCTCCGCCGGTCCTCCACGACGGCGCGTACCCGCGCGTAGTCGAAGACGAGGCTGACAGCCGCCAACGTGAGTCCGAACACGAGGTAGAGGACGACCCGAACCGCGAACGCCTGACGCTCCACCGTGAGATTCCGGGTCATCGCCTCGTACAGGTCGTCGAGCAACCAGCCGTGCACGACGCCGAAAAGGAAGCCGTAGGTCAGCCCCGCGACGATCGCCAATCGCAGCAGCCGCGACCCGTAGAGTCCGCACGCCGAGAAGAAGCCGGCGCTGCGCGTCGCCCGGTTCCGCGCGTAGCGATCCAGGACTCCGCCGGCGAACACAGTCCAGACGATGATGTAGGTGAGCACCACGCCGACGATGACGGGTTCCTGGCCGTCGCCGTCGAGCAGGGCGCTGACGTTGTCGAGTACGGCCGCAAAGCCTATGACCGATATCGTGAACGATCGCCCGAGACCGGTAGCCTGACCGAAAAACTGCCGCCACCACTCCCAGGCGAAGCCGTCTGCCATGGCATCCGCCACGACGCTGTCGCCCAGGGCGGTCTCGAGCTCCCCACGAAGCAGCAGCCCCAGCGGCACTGCCAGCAGCACGGTCAGCGCCGTGGCGCCGGCCAGGATGACCGGCGCCCGGATCACACGGCGGACACCGTCGAGCAGGGAGGTGACGATTGGCATCGTCCTTAGAATAGAAACGCGGAGGTCAACATCAGATCCTGCAGCCAGATCATCCAGTGCAGCATCCATTTCGTCGCGGCGGCCGCTGCGCGCGGGGTCGCCGTCCAGCTGTTGTTCGTGTAGTCGACATCCAGCAATAGCACCCGGTCAGGGTCGATCTGCACGCGGGTGGCGCGCGCCGCCCGCTCGTAGGTGAACACGCGCCACGTGTCCTGGCCGTCCCACTGTTCGCGGACCGTCTCGCCGTCGTCGAATTCGACGAGCACGTCGATCGGGAAGATGCCGTCGCCGTGGCGGCGCACAGTCACCGTCGTGCGTGTCAGGCCGCGTTCGTCGATCGGGTCTCTGAACACCGGTCCTGGTCCCCGTCCTGACCTTGGTTCAGGGTCGCGGTCGACATACCCGCGGTCCTGCAACGGGCGTGTGGCGACCTGCTCGACGGCGTAGTCGAACGTCTGCGTGCCGCCATGCACCTGGTCGAAATACCAGGACAGGTCACGTCCGCTGACCTCGTTCGCCACGGCAAAGAAGTCTTCCGGGTCCGGGTGACGAAACTGCCACCGCTGGTAGAACACCGACAGGATCTCGCGAACTTGCTCCCACCCGAGGTGACGCTCGAGGGTGTGCAACCACAGCGCGGTCCTGTCGTAAGTGGTGGCGCCCGCCGTGCCGGGCCAGTACCGAAACGTGGGTGTTCGCTGCGCATCGGTTCGCCCGCCGGCTCGAAAGGTGGCCAGTCGGTTGCCGTCGGTTGCGCGCGACCACGCGACGTCGCGAAAGACGAACGGCACGAAGCCGCCGAAGTATCGTCCGGCGATGTGATGCGGTGTAAAAGAGGCCTCGAGCGCCCGCGCCGTCGAGAAAGTGTTCAGCCCCTCGTCCAGCCAGGCGTGCTCGAATTCGTTGTTGCCCACCACGCCGTACCAGAACTGGTGTCCCGCCTCATGGATCGTGACGTCCTCCGGATCGGCGACGTCGGGTGGGGCGAGCCACCGTGTGCCGGCCGTGAAGAAGGTCGGGTATTCCATGCCACCCGCGCGACTTTGCCATGCCGGGTCCACGATGGTGATCTGCTCATACGGGTAGGGACCGTACCACTGCCCGTAGTGCTGCAGCGTGGCCCGTGTCGCGGCGAAATGGCGCGCGGCCTGCCCGGCATGTTCCGGCTGCAGCAGCAGCCGCATCTCGACCGCCGGCAGCCCGGCGACCGCGAACCGCTCGGTCAGGTCGAGATAGTCGGGACTCGTGGTCCAGGCAAAGTCATGGACGTCCTCCTGCACGTAGCGGTGCGTCGTCGTGCCGTCAGCGTTGTCCCGTGGCGCGTCACCGATGCCGGTCGCGCCGAGCACCCACCCGCTGGGGACGGTGATCCGGACGTCGTAGACGCCGTAATCGGAGAAGAATTCGGTGCTGGCATGGAACTGATGGCAGTTCCAGCCCGTGTCCTCGAGGACCCCGATCTTCGGAAACCACTGCGCGATGAAGAAGAAGTTTCCGATCGCGCCGGTGCGCGCGAACGTCCGCGGCACCCTCGAGCTCCACTCGATCTCGACGTTGACCGTCTCGCCCGGTGCGACCGGCGTCGGCATCGGCATGGCGAGGACTGTCCGGTCGTCCGGATTGCCGTCGTCCGGCGAGATGAACTCGATGCGCGCGGTCATGTCCAGTGGCCCCGCCTCGCCGAGCAGACGCACCGCAGTGACGTCAATCCAGCCCCAGTCGGCCTCCGGTCTGGACGCGAGCCCGAGTCCGCGGCCGAGCTCGCGCTCCCGCATCCAGGTCGAGCGGCTGTTCCGCCAGGCGTTGTAGTACAGGTGGAACCTGAGGTCGGGCGCAGACACTGCGGCGATGTTCCGCCAGGTCAGCACCGCCCGCCCAGTGAGCGTTCGGGCCTCCGGGTCGAGCCGGACGTCGATGGAGTAGTTGGCGTTGCGCGGCGAGCGCGCGCCCACGGGTACTGCGTCCGGTGCAGGTGCCGCCTCGGTGATTGCCGTCGGATCGACCGGAGGCGTCGGCGGCTGCCGCGCTGCCCCTGGCGGTGTCAGCAGGATCGCACCGCAGACCGCCAGTCCCGCGACCGTGAACAGCCTCGGGATCCTGGTAGTCATGACCGCGTGCCGGCTGAGCCTCGCTCGAGTCGCATTTGTGGCGCAGGCCATCAGGCCTTCCATGAGAGGACCAGCCGGTGTCA
>CETX01060485.1_pt1 | contig 10116 bp, 8 predicted proteins | sample 356501 | NCBI WGS metagenome assembly CETX01 (sample SAMEA2623390, study PRJEB7988) | marine metagenome | biome: marine biome (ENVO:00000447); feature: mesopelagic zone (ENVO:00000213); material: "saline water (ENVO:00002010), including plankton (ENVO:xxxxxxxx)" | depth 450 m | reverse complement strand
AACCCACAACAGTCAATTAATTCATCAGTCTCATCGCTATCACTGGACAGCTTGCAACACCTGTTCACCAATCATTTTTATTGATTCGGCCGGGTCTTCCTGCAAACCAAGTGAGATTTCTGTAAAACCTTCTCTTTTGAATGCTTGCAAGCCGTTCGATATGCCGGTCAATATCACCGGGATCACCTGACATCGTCAGGCGTTCTACCAGGAGATCAACAATGTGTTTAGGAACGCCTTCAATATCACCGGTTCGCTCACGATACGCCTTAAGGAATGGGAAAGGGTTCTTCAGTACCCATTCCACATCTTCAGGCTCTAGGTAGGGAGTATAAGGAGTATTAACGCCGTTTTCTTGCAAATTCACAAGTACAAACTAACGACCAAAGGTTATTTTCTACAGCACTCTTAGGAATTATGAGGGAGGTTACCCTACCGATCATCAACCGGTGAGGTTCAGGGGATACCTCTGCCGCCACGTAAGTGAGTGATATTTAGGAATATAATACTATTTATCACTCTCTGCGGCCTATCTGCCTGCGATAGTCTGAGATTGAGGACTGTTTGAGTCATTGCAAAAAGATCACTCAATTCTATCTGTTTATTCCCTTAATATTCCTTCCCTTCACGCCATTATTGACCCTGTATTAAGAAGGTGATCTATTCACCTTATTCTCCTTTTACCAGTTAGAAATCAAAGAAAAACAGTGAGCTAATGGCAACATCAACAGAAGACTCAGTTTTAGCCTTTCACCCCTATACGGTGAAGACCCTGCTGATACCACTTCTTAAACAGCGCAGAGTTGCTCAGGTTGTCAAGTGGTCGGTCTATTCACTCTTGCTGGTTAATTTTGGCATCTACGCGGTAGACGACTGGCAGGTATACATCGCTGCGGTTTCCAGTGACGCGACCTTTGACAAAGTGCTGGAGACATTTGCCACCACCATTGATATGACAGCGTGGGTCGGGCTGGTCATACTCCTCGAATTTGAAACCTATATTTTGCCGGATGAGGCTTTTGAGGACTGGCGGATCAAAGTCGTTAGATTTCTGAGTTCTATCTGCTATGTAATGATTATCTATGCTGCTTATGGATTTACGGTAAATACTCTCGACAATTATAAGATAGCTCCCATCCCCGGGGTAACAGACGTTTGCGATGTAAAGTCAGATGGCCTCTACCTGCAAATCAATATCATTGATTTCGAAAAGATTACACCTGAGAACTGTGCCAGTCTCAGCGATGATTCCGAGTTCCTGAAAATAGATCAAAATATCTCGCTGATTGGCAGAAGCGTGCTGGGACATGTTCAGAATATGGGTTGGGTTGATGTGGTCAACGCGATCTTCTGGATTATCGTTGTGCTTTTGATAGAACTTGAGGTGGCGCTCCAGAACGCCGATCGATTCGGTTCCCGTTCTTTGGAACTGATCCGTGCTATCAAAACATTTTTTTATGCCGTGCTCTGGGTCAATGCAGGAATATGGGCAGCCACGGGTTATCCCGTCTATGCCTGGGACGCAATGTTGTGGATTGCCGGATTCTGGGCAATTGAACTCAATCTTGCAGAATGGGAGCTCGATCGGGTGCAGGAACTGGCTGCTGTTCAGAGTGACGGTACTAAGACAAGTTCGCTGACTGAGCCTGTTACAAGATGATAATAATCAGTTCCTTTTCGAGAGCTTACGCTGTAATGCAGCACGGTTTGTGCGAGAATTCACTTGCCGGTTCCTACGGGGTTAAACCAGAACAGCAAGACACATCCAAATGATTTATTCACAAATCCGGAAAGCTACATTCTTTATCGCCTGGTCGCATTTTGCGAGTACAGCGGCTATCTGGCAGAATTTCTCCAACTGCGACGACGAAGACTCGGCGGATTAAATCCGCACAAAAACAAGAGATTAATTCGGTGTTTTTCTGGTCCGTCGTTTATCGGCGTGCCGGACTTATGTGGAGAGCAGAATGTTTGGACTAAAACACGGTGCTGATACGAGGGAACATACAGAGTCCTACTATGCGGCCAGCGCGACAAAGAAAGCTGATTCCCCAACCCTGGAAGGTGAAGTGGAAGCCGACGTCGTTATTGTCGGCGGGGGCTTTAGTGGCGTTAACACTGCGCTGGAACTGGTAGAGAAAGGATTCGATGTTGTCCTGCTGGAAGCCAATCGAATAGGCTGGGGCGCAACCGGGAGAAATGGTGGGCAGGTCAGTTGTGGTATAGGCCACAAGGTAGAAAAGTTTAAAGGCAAGATTGGTAAAGAAGGTGTTCGGGCGCTGTACGATATGGGATTTGAATCGGTTGAAATACTCCGTGAAAGAATCGCCAAATACAGTATCGATTGTGACCTGAAATGGGGCTATTGCGATGTTGCCATAAAGCCGCGTCACATGAAGTGGTTTGAAGAATGGAAAAGCTGGGAAAAGAGTATTGGTAATCCACATGAACATCGAATACTCGACGCCCGGCAACTGAAGCAGTACGTTGGCTCAGACAAATATCTTGGCGGTATGTATAACCCTACCGGCAGTGGACATCTGCACCCGTTGAATTTGTGTACCGGGGAAGCCAGTGCAGCTGTTGCAAACGGCGTAAGGATATTTGAGCAGTCCAGAGTCGAGGAGATAAAACACGGGCAACCTGTGAGTGTTTTAACTGAAACTGGTTCAGTCAAAGCAAAATACCTGGTGCTCTGTGGCAATGCCTACATGAAAAATCTGGTGCCTCAACTGGCTTCAAAAATACTGCCGTCCAACAGTTCTGTGATTGCAACCGAACCCTTGTCAGCTGATCTGGCTAAACAGATCATGCCTTCTGATGTGGCGGTTTGTGACCCAAGAACTGCCCTTGACTACTTTAGACTGTCAGCCGACAACCGTATGCTGTTCGGTGGTTTATCAAACTATACAGGGCTCGAGCCGAGTAACCTTGTGGGCACCATGCGAAAGAAAATGGTTAGTGTATTCCCGGAATTGGAAAGCGTTGCTATCGAATATGGCTGGAGTGGCCAGATGGGTATCGGCATTAATCGAATGCCCCAGTTAGGAAGACTTGCTGATAACATACTTTATATCCAGGCCTACTCTGGTCATGGTGTCGCACCAACTCATCTTATCGGGCGGGTTATTGCAGAGGCGATAGAGGGTAACCCGGAAAGGTTTGATGTCTTCGCCAGGATAGGCCACTGGTCGTTTCCAGGTGGAAAGATATTTCGAAGGCCAGGCCTGGCTATCGGCATGATGTATTACAAGTTGCTGGATGAACTTTAGTGGATGAGGCGTATAGTTGAGATCAGTGCTGGGGTAATCGGCCTGGTTAGCTACTGTGGCTGGACCCCTGGATTGAATAAGCAAGGATATTATACAGCACACCAAAAGGAATGAGACCTTTGTTAGAAAGATTTGCAGTATCACCTTCCGTACTGCTGCCAAGATGATAGATCAGCCCAGACTTCCCTATGGACTTACGTTCTGGACTGCTGTCGCACTCACCGTGGTACTCTGGTTTATCCCGTTTGGCAGTCTGATTATCTGGCCGTTTACATTTCTGGCTACCTGGGCTCATGAAATGGGGCATGGTATCGCCGGTATTCTCGTTGGCGGTACCTTTGATCGACTTGAAATCTACGAGTATGGCGGGGGCAGAGCCTTTATCACTGGCGTTCCAGGTGGGGGCATAAAATCTGCATTGATCTCCGTGGGAGGCTTGGTGGGTGCACCACTTCTGGGTGCAATGTTTGTTGCGCTCGGTGTTCGGGAGATGGCGGGGCGAGTGTTGTTGTTCCTGCTCGCTGTAACTTTGCTGTTGTCTGCAGTATTTCTTGTGAGAACGGTTTTTGGTGTGGCTGTCAGTGTCATCTTTGCTGCCGTACTCGGATTTTGCGCTTATAACCTGGGGCCGCAGATTCGGTTCTTACTGGTACAACTGGTCGGTATTCAGATGTCCCTGTCTGCTGTACGGGGATTTGATTATCTATTCAGTGCCTATGCAAATTTTCCCACGGGTCGGGTAAACAGCGATGTAACCAGTATTGCCGAATCCATCGGTGGCCATTATCTTCTCTGGGGAGGGCTGATCTTTGTTTTCAACGCGCTGGTTTTGCTTGGCGCCTTCAGGGTGGTCCTTCACAATCTCACCGGCTCAGGTTCAGAGCCTGAGTTGAATGAATAGATTCGGTGTTTTTTCATAAACCCTGCGAAATGAATTTCTTAGATGTCAATGCTATAGTGAACAGTCTGGCAGCCTGCCTCTCAGGCCCATGAACGAACATCTCAGATGGAATCACTATGATAAAAAGCGCACCCTGGATTGCTCTGCTCATCCTGATATCGGCTTGTGACACGGGTCGCCCTCCGGTCGATGAAAAATCAGCAACATCAATAACCGCATCCGAAAAGTCATCCGGGGCTCATCCCAAATCAGCGCCCTGTGCGAACTACAACAAGAACGGTGAAGCTCTGTTCGGTGATCTCCATGTACACACCAGTTATTCCTTCGATGCCGCTGCAAACAGTACCGGTGCGACACCTGCAGATGCTCAACGATATGCACGTGGAGAAACCATCCCGTTTTTTCCGATTAACGAACAGGGTGTCCCGGTTGGTGAGGTGAGGATTGACAGACCCCTGGATTTTCTGGCGGTCACCGATCATGGTGAATTTCTGGGTGAACGAGCGTTGTGCCGAACAGACAATTCACCAAAGCGAGATACAACTTTCTGTCAGAATTATCGTGCCAATGAACGTCAGGGAATGATGATGCTCGGGACGGTCATCACCACGGAAACGCCTGTGCGAATCAAAGATATATGCGGAGAGGATGGTGCCTTGTGCCGCGACTATGCGAGAACGCCGTGGCAGAATATACAAAATGCCGCCAATAATGCCAATGAACCCTGTGAGTTCACAAGTTTTGTTGCCTACGAGTATACCGGGACACCTGGCACCTCAAATTATCATCGTAATGTCATATTCAAAAACGACAGTGTGCCTGCATTGCCTGTCAGTTACATCGATGCCCCGATCGACAGTGAGTTGTGGTCGAAGCTGGACTCGGTCTGCAAGGATGAAAATGGCTGTGATTATCTGACCATACCTCACAATACCAATCTCTCAAATGGTCGCATGGCGCCTTATATGCAATTGGAAGATTCAACCGAAGCGAAACGCAGCTACGCACAAACCCGTCTCAAGCGGGAACCCATTATGGAGATATTCCAGCACAAGGGTGGATCCGAGTGCATCAATGGACTCAGTACAATTTTTGGTGCGCCAGATGAATTATGCAACGTAGAAGCTGTGCGACGCATGGGAGAAGAGAAGGTTTATCCTACTCGCGATTTGCAGGGAGCTGGGCTGACTCTTAGTCAAGCGACCGCAGTGACCGCTGAATGTGAATCAGGAACCAAGGGTGCAAATGGCATGCTGGGTGCAGGGTGTGTTCATCCCACAGACTTTCAGCGCTCAGCTTTGACTGTTGGTCTGAAGGAGGAGCAAGCCATTGGGCTGAATCCGATTAAGCTGGGCGCCATTGCAGCCACTGATACTCATACTGCAACACCCGGTGCAGTCCAGGAGTCCAAATGGACAGGTGCAGTCACTGGCGAATCTACACCCGTGGAGAGATTACAACCTGGATTGCTCACAAGTGGAATCGATGGTAATCCCGGTGGGTTGGCTGGAGTCTGGGCAAAAGAAAACACACGAGATGCGATCTTTGATGCCATGATTCGCCGTGAAGTATTTGGCACATCCGGTCCCAGAATAAAGTTACGATTTTTTGCCGGCTGGTCCCTGGATAAGAATTTATGTTCGAAGCCGGATTTGGTTAGCATTGCTTACGCTGACGGCATCCCAATGGGTGGAGATTTACCACCCTCGTTAGAGAATCAGAAACCCGAATTCCTTGCCTATGCATCCATGGACCCGCTGGGACAGAAACTTGAAGCGCTGCACCTGATTAAAGGTTGGGTGGATGCAGAAGGCAAGATGCACAATGAGGTCATACCGATAGCAAGTTACAGTTCGGGGAGCAGCAGTCTCTGTGCTGTGTACAGCGACAATACTTTCGATCGAACTCAGTCCGCATACTATTACCTGCGTGCTGTCGAACCGGCAACCGCTCGATGGCATACCTACGATTGCGCCATGATTCCTGCAGCGGACCGTCCAGAGGTGTGCAGCAACGACGCCTATCCTGAAACAGTACAGGAGATGGCATGGTCGTCACCAATCTGGTATCGGGGGCAGTAGGCATGGTAAGGCGGACTTCGATCTATAGATCCTGCTGCAGATCTGAATGACAGATCAGACAGCCAATCCTGCTCAGAAGCGAGTCTGGTCGCTACTATTGTTCATTGTGATCGTCATACTGCTGGCACCCCTGTTCTTAATAGGTGTAATCGCTTATTTGGTAAAACTCAAGACGATAAACCAACCCAGAGGAGTGTCCGGAACAGCCTATGAGCCCTTTTTCACGCGGGCGATGGCTCATGGAATAGGCGCACGTTCGGACCTCGCATCCTATCGGCTTGCCAGAACCTTGCCTGCTTTATCTCCACTGATTGCCGATCTTATCATTGAGCCGCTCGCCGTCGCGACCCGGCTTTCAGGCCATGTGCCGAAATTACTGGGAGGTGGCCACCTCGAACAGCCGCGGGGCGCCTGGTCCCTGATGAACCTCAGGCATTCTTTTTTCGACGACACGTTAACTGAAGCCATGCACAGGGTTCAGCAGATAGTGATCCTGGGTTCCGGGTGGGATTCTCGGGCTTACGAACAGTTATGCGACTGGGGTCGACCGATTTTTGAAGTCGACATGCCGGCCACATTACAGGCCAAGATCGATGCTCTGGATCAGGCAGGTATCGGCCACAGCCACGTCAGGTTCGTCGAAACTGATTTCAACCAGATTTCCTGGCTTGATGCTTTGAAGGCGCAGGGATTCAACCCCGACCTGCCCACTTACATACTTTGGGAAGGGGTTACGATGTACCTGTCTGAAGAAGCAGTTACGGCTACGCTGAAAAACGTCTCTGAACTGGCCCCGGGCAGTATGATTGCGTTCGACTATTTTTCAGGTGAGTTCATGGATGGAGAGGGCATATACAAGCCATTAACTTATCTGGTGAAAATCAGCTTAAAACTAACCTACAATGAAGAATTCAGCTTTGGTATTCCAATGCGACCAATAGCCCGGGATGCAGTAACAGATTTTCTCCATGCCAATGGGTTAACGCTGGGGCGTTTCGATATGCTCGGTGAAGACGGCGGCCTCTCATCGTTCTCTGGCTTTGCAGTGGGGGAACGGCGTTAGCGGTCATCAATATACTCATCCATATGAGCGTGTTGCAAAGCCATCCTTTTGGCTTTTTTAAGGTCATAGTGCATCCGCGATACGATCCTCTGAGCATAGAGTCCACCACCAGCCTGAATATTGGTTACGGTTGACCAGCCGCCCAGCGAATCAGCAGTTGTATCTCGAATCGCATGAAAGAGTTTGGTTCGATAGGCACCATCAACCGACTGCATCGTGCTCATGTACTTTCTTATAAGGTGTCCTGTTTTCTCGTTTTCAAGATCAGCAATACCTGGTGCGGTCACTACGCCACCGCCCGCGATATCATGCAGATGCCTGACCATAAGAGCGTAATTTGCAGCCCCGTGGTACTTGCCAACGTTTGTGTACAACTCATCCGGAAATGCGGCGCCATCGGATGTAATTGAGCAGTTTTCAATCGCCGCCTCAAGGGATGCGCGAATCAGTGTCGCATTGATCATTATCTCGGATATCTTTTCCTTTACATGGCCCACCCGCTCAAGACCATTAGCCTCTGAAATCAGTTGAGCAAAACCGACCAGGCGATCGTACCCTGATGCCATGCCGGCGAGTCCACCAAGTCGTTCCCAGAGTCCCAGGGAATGCGCGAATATGGCAGCCATCTCGGAAACACCGTCCAGGAATATCCGTTCATTTGGGATAAACACATTGTCAAAAATCACGAATCCTTCAGGGGTGTGGTGTGTGCCGGACACAGGGAAGTCTCGTTTATCTTCATGCCTTGGTGCATAAGTCGTGTTAACGATCTTCACACCTTCGGCGTTCACGGGAACCATGCAGGCAATTGCGTACTCTTCTTCACCAGGTCGCATGGATTTGGTTGGAATAGTCATCAGTTCATGCCCCATGGAGGCGGCAGAAATATGTAACTTTGCTCCCCGGATCACAACCCCGTCGTCAGATCGATCTACCACATGAACGTATGCATCCGGATCATCCTGATTACCAGCACGGCGACTTCTGTCGCCTTTTGCGTCGGTAATACACTGGGTGATACGCAAATCTTTTTTCTGGACGTCATCAACATATCGACGGATACGTTCTGCATTCTGAGGCAACTGGTCCTCGATTCGATCGGCAGCAGTAAGTAATGTCATAATGGATGCATAGGTCACATGCGTGAGTAGATCAACCGTTTCATGTAGCTCTACCTGCTCCCTCAACTCAACCGCAGAACCGGGGACCTTCATAAAGTCACCAACGGCGTCCTTTTCCTTTTTATAGAAGCGATCATACCCGGCAGCTGCTGAATCAACTGTAATACCCAGTATGGGATGCTCTGCCAGGTTAGTGACTTGCTTGCCCTCGAAGTAGGTCTCCCTGCCATCATTCAGGCTTTTGCGGTACTGATCTCCTGTCATCATGAGTCTTTTTCTCCTGTTTCGGGTGAAACCCGGTGACATTGCAAGTTAACTCCCTGGATTGGCAAGTCAACTGCCGATAGTCCTTACATCGGTTGATGCTCCGGTATGTGCTCCAGTTTTATCTCAAAAATCTGTCTCTGTTCATTAGATATCAGAATAGTCTCGTTGCTGTCCCAGCAGACCGCCTCAATCTGACGGGATATCTGAATGCTCAAAGGGAGCATCCTGGCTTTTGTTGACAACCAGCTGCTGCCATCTTCAGGGCGATCAAACACCCAAAGTGCGGTGTAGCTCACTACTGCCAGATGAGACCCATCCGGAGAAAGGTCCGCGCCGGTTGCGAATGTTACCTGATTGTGACTGTCAACTTTAGTTAGAATATTGACCTCGCTGGTATGGTCCGAGTCGAGACGATAAAGGTTGACCCCGCTTTCCGACAACAGATGCTGACCTGGCTGACGATGTTTGGTCAGTAAGTGAAGTTCACCATCTGCAATAAAGACACTTTCACTGTCAAAGTGCCACTTCTCCGCAGGGTATTGATGCTGCTCGGGATACCTGACCGGCAGATATTCAAGTATCCGCGACTCGTGAAGCGCTCTAGGATTGGGTTCATAAAGAACATAGATGCCCATATCTCGGCGCGCGTTACCGTTATTGCCTACATCTGCGATATAGATCCTGTCTTCATCGATAGCAATATCTTCCCAGTCCTGATTTGCAGCGAGCAGAATTTTTGTTCCCGGCCATGGTTGCTTGCCCTTGGCTTCGACCTTACCGTGAAAATCTCCTTTCATGAAATCCGGGATAATGACATTGCCATTTTTCTCTATTGCGAAAAGACGTGGATCATCGCCGCTGTCATTGTGAACCCAGTAAACCCCCGGAAATCGCTGGCTCTTAACCAGCCCACTCATTTCGTTAACCGGCTCATGCGTGGTCGTTCCAACCAGCTTCAAAGGGCTCAATTCCATCTCTGGTGGCGGTGTACTGGTTTGAGCCGAACTTTGCAATCCTGTGAGTAAAAATATGAATCCGAAACATATGGCAAATCTACCTGCCATCCTGATTTCCTTTTGAGTATCCAGGTATTGACTATACCTGACTGATTCTCCTTTGGTCGCCCTGTCATCATGTTTTTCACAGCATATGCAATTGGGCAAGGCAATTCTGCACTTCTTTGTATTATCCCAAGCCAGGGGTTCCTGGAACAGATCGTCACCTCATCATGCCATCTTCACTACCATCTTCACTACCATCTTCACTAAATGGTATTGTCGTCATGCTCACGTTATTCTTTGGATTCCACCGGCAGTTAGAGTGAGTTTGTGACTGAGATCTCGATAGCTAAGCAGCAGCCGAGTTTCTTTTATGGTTATGCACTGGCTGGTTATTCGTTTGCAATGGGATT
>CETX01042088.1_pt1 | contig 10125 bp, 6 predicted proteins | sample 356501 | NCBI WGS metagenome assembly CETX01 (sample SAMEA2623390, study PRJEB7988) | marine metagenome | biome: marine biome (ENVO:00000447); feature: mesopelagic zone (ENVO:00000213); material: "saline water (ENVO:00002010), including plankton (ENVO:xxxxxxxx)" | depth 450 m | reverse complement strand
GCATTCTCCGGTACTGATAGTTTTTCACATCTATTGCTCACTTTTCTGTAACCATCATTACAGAACCAATTCGAGCCAGATACCCAAGCATTGGCTGGGATCTTTGACGACGGGCTTTGAACAGGTTCATCAAAACCACCTGGCCGTTTTTTAACCAACTCAGATTTGACGTATTCCAATATCTCTAGTAATTCTCTGTCCGGAATACCATCAACGGTATGTTCGGCAGCTTGTTGAAACGATTTTATTGCCGCCTGTGTTGTTTTACCAAACAAGCCATCAACTCTATCAATCTCATAACCAAACCCAGCTAGCAATGTCTGTATTTGTCTTATAAGGTCGGGGTCATACTGCTGAGTAAGCTTGGGGTTAGGTCCCGAGAGCGTATGAGTTGAATTAGTAGTAACCGCTCTGAGGTCAGGAGCATTTAACTCGTTCTCATAAGTTCTCGCTTCTCGTTTCGCTTCTTCCTGAATTTCTAATTTGTGAGGTGCAACATCCCTCTCCGCTCTTGTTTGAGACCCGGACCTATACCGGTAACTACCACAACGACTATTGTAATCATTCACCAAGGAATTAAATTTATCGATCCCCGAATTAGAAGAGAAAACATTCCGCATAGCATCAATTCTAATGCCCTCTCTGATACACCAACGGATCTCTGATACGTTTAAAATATTGTTAGTACCAACAGATGGTTTAGTATAACTGAGTTGCGTTGGGACGGATGTAGGCCTTGAATCGGGAACAGGCTGTGAAGAAGATTTGGGTAAAGGCTTAGGACTCGTCGTATTTCGATTATTACTCTGCGTAACTATCCACAATAAAAGTGCAATTACCGCAACAATGATAAAGTATTTCTTATGACCACTGCGTTCATCACTGGTACTAACTTCCACTTTTTTCGTCGGCTCAACTGTGCGAGTTTGATTAGAAGCGTGGCCCGAACCAGATGCTTTATTGACTTTTTCTTCCCCAGCGCCGCTTTTTAATTTGGATTGCTCAGCTTTAATCGTGTCGCCAACATCCGAAGCCAATCCAGATAATCCTGAAAAGCCTTTTTTGGTTTCGCCATCATTATTCATACTTACTTTAATTCCATTTGTTTCCTCGAAACACCTAGTGTTAGACGATTACTGCTCAAGTAAACTACTCAGCTTATGTCCACCTCTCTTCCAAAATGCACGAATAGCAGCTTCCAATATATGGATATTGTTCTGATCTTGGTACGAAAAGCCCTCCGTAAGCTTTTTATCTCCCTTTTTGCCGATACAAAACGAACCGCCGCCATTCCAAATGACTAATTCATTCCATGTACAAAAAATTTTCTCGTCACTACCGAAGAATTTTCGTCTTATTAACTCAACACCCTCATCACAAATAGTGGCGGAGCCAAATTTGAATTGTTTCCCATTCCCAAGGTCCTCAAGAAACTCTGTTAAAAGCCTTACCCCAACCGTTTTCCACAATCTATCGATGAAGTTCGTAAAGGTTGCTCCTTTTTTAAGCTCAAGAGAATAACCATCCGCATCTGTTCCCCAAAAAATTTTGTAGGTCGTTCCAGTGGGTATGCCATTGACAGAGTGTTTTGTTGCGCCCCATCTAACTCTGGTAATTTTTTCTAGAGGCCACTTCCTGCCCTTCCACTCAATACCATCAGGAGAAATCTTTAGTTTATCTTTGAAAATAGCCCCAACATCGGCTTCATAAGTAACTTCGCGTCTCCATTCCTCCTCTTGTTTTTTAGCCTGCTCAAGATACTGCTCTCTTTGATCCGCTATTTCTTGTAACGCCTCAGCATCTTCTGCACTTTTTTCAGCTATTCTCACTACTTCAGCAAACACTTCTTGCAGCATTTCTGTCAGCTTTCTGGATAACTCAAGCATCCCATATTCATTGAACATATAGATTGCAAGCGACCTAATATCATTCGCAATACGAGCACTCGCTTCATGCTCTCTTCCAAGGCTCATCGTCAATACTTGAATGGGCTGAGCAACGTTGTCCCAATTTCGGACAACGTTAATCAACTTATCTAACAAGCCAGACAGTTCTTGCTCAGAAACTTGACTATCCAGCTTCTCTTCAATCAAGCTAACTAATGTACTAATGTTTTGCCCTTCGGTTTCTAAGAAATCCTGAGCCTCTATTTCGTATGTATCTACAACATCTTCGACTAAAACGGGGCCATGAACCTGTCCACAATCAGTAGCTATATCAACAATGTCTGTGACTGCTTTTACAAGCTCTGGTGGTGAGAATTGATCTAACGCGGCTTTAATTGTTGTCCTGTAATAATTCCGTCTTTCTTGCAACTCGGCTTCTATCGAAGATAAATCGTTAATCTCTGGGAATCCTGATACGATCCGTTCTTCGTTCAGCATTGTTTGGAGTTGTTCGCATGAAATTTGATCAAATTGATTAGCTAACTCCAGAACCCACTTAACGATATCTTCTATGCTTTCTGGCCTATAACTCGAAAGAGCAGATGCAATAAAATTGGCTTTAGCTAAACAATGAATATTGTCAACTTCAAGAATGTTCTGCGGCGAAGTCCCTAAAATAGATATCAACTCAGATGCTCTGCTTGGACGAACACCACATATCCAAGCTAATTCAGCTTTTAGACGTTTCCGAGGATTTGTCAATTCTGCACGCGCTTCCATGCATATATCGGCATCATTGACTAAACTCATGTCATCAGCCAACTCTAATATTCTTTGGCGGTCGTCGCGAAGCGAAGCACCGAGAATTTGAAAAGGGTTGCTTAGCAAGTCCATTTTTACCTCTCCTTAATTTACAAATCCAATTGTTCGCTTATTTTTGTCTTCTTTGTTAGGTAGTAGTGAGAGAGCAGTTTGGATACAACTTTGGTCAATCACGTCTTTGTTATCTTTAACTGCAAGTCGTGACGCTTCCCTTATTACAAAGGTGCAATCGGAAAGTGCTCTTCCACAAAGTCTTTGAATAAGTTCATCCATATCAATTTCTTCAGAAATGGGAAGATCCTTCATCAACGTTTGCAACAAAGATGAGACTTCAAAAGAGCTTGGCATTCCAACTTCAATGATATGGTCGAATCTACCGCGACGCCGTATTGCTGGGTCAATGACATCAATCATATTTGTCATCGCAATGACCAAAACCCGTTTACTTATAGCTTCAGGTATTCTTCTAAGAAACTCTGCGACTTCCTCAATGTGATGTTGCCCGGCACTTCCGCCTTGCCCACGTTCAGATAGAAATGACTCCATCTCATCAATCACAACTATCGAGGGTGCGTTGTCGATTGCCCTGTCGAAAAGTTCGGAAATCTTTTTACCAGTTTCGTGAATGTAAGGGCTTCCTATGCTGCCAGAATCAATTTGAAAGCTCGGCCAACCTATATATTCCACAAGCTTTTCTACCGCAAAAGTCTTACCACACCCTGGGGGGCCATGAAGAATTACAGCAGAAGGGAACTCAATCCCCATCCTCTGATATTTCTCACTGTTTTGGATTATGTCTATGATATGTTCGTTGAAGAAATTCTCTAAATTTGCTCTGCCAGGAAGAACAAATTTATCTTCATCTACCCATTGGTCAATTGAGACATTCTCGCTAGTTGTTTTCAAACGACACTCTGGTTTATTTTCTTTAACAGGACTGTCATCCGATTTTGTTTTGGCTATTAATCCAGCATCAGGAGGCACTGGCAAGCCAATGATATTTAAAACTTCAAGCAGCTCACTTGCAGACAACCAGCCCTGAAGCTTGGTTAGCCTTCTAAAGGAGGTTGCGGAGATATTAACTCCTCCAGTCAACCATGTCCCAATGAGAACATCATCTGAATCCCCAGTTGGTTTGGAGAGTGGAAGAATTCGTGAATACTGTTCCACATATATCCCACCTTCCAAAGTACCATCAGGGTATACATCCCGAGTTGCTTTGAAAGCGTGAGCAAGGGCAAAGGCATCTTCCTTGCTCTCTGGCGAAGGAATATCTGGAAAAGGAGTTAACGAATATTTCTTTGGACTGCTCAAAACATAGAATTTTGAACCTTCATAGTCATGAGACCGGAATAAGCTACTCGATATCACTCCCGACGCAAACCACTTTTCTGCTTGCTCAACATTTGCAACCAATAAATTCATAGATTCCAACGTTGAATAAATCTGCCAGCATTTTGACGAGCAAAGTAACTTATTTACGGTTAATGATTCGGTGAGTTGAGTCCCATTTTCCAACCAAGCTTTCATTAGCATTAACCTCTAAGGATGTTTGCAACATCCAGCAGATCGCTCTCTGCCCCTCCGCCAATCTGAATCATTGAAAGTTCAGCAACGATTGCTCGCAAGTCATCGATGTTATCATTTTTAAGTAGATTTAATCCTGTCTGCGCAAGCTCTTGGAAACGAGCTTTGTCGGCAAACAGATGTGGCGAGTTAGTCATAGACTTGAATTTTTCAACTACAAACCAGTCTTGTCTCCAGAGAATGTCAAAGTTTTTACCTCTCAATTCATCGAGGTGGTGCTCGAAGTCCTGATCATTCCTTTCCAACGAGCGTTGGGCAGTTTTCGCCAAACTATCAAAAGAGGTTTGTTCTGAAGGCCTCGCTGATTCGCGGAGGTATTTATCAAAGAAGTCTATCGCGTGATTGAGATCGATCTGTCGAATCTCTTTCAAATGCTCCTTGCGCACTTGCGCTAAAATCTTTCTCGCCTCTAATACAGACTCCATGGCCTCTTGCGCATTTTCTGTATCAACTTCATCAGGATCAAGAGATGTTGCTTTCTGAGCCTTATCTTTTGCTTGTTGGAGTTTAGGATCATCTATAACTTCGAATAACTCATCTATCCGTGAAGTAGTTCTTTCACCTTCCTCAACAACCATGGCAGCGGAGGTGGTATAATCGAGCTGACCTTCTTGTCTAGAATAGAAGTTTTTACCTGAGTGAAAGACCCCACCAATACTTGGTACGGATACCTCAATGATGATGTTTCCAGAATCTAAGATTTCATAATCACATTCTAGATCAGCACCAGCAGGAATTACTCCATCGTCAAAATCTGATCCAGAAATTTTTAGAACTCCCACAGGGCGATTATCTGTAACAGGATCTTCGATATCGCCCTCCCAGATTTTTAGATTCAAGGAACCTGCGACCCCAGCTTTTAATGATTCAGCGGCCTTAAATACTTTCTTTCCTTTTTTTGGAAGTGAATCACCAGCTCGGACAAGGTAATCCAATACAGATTTTCCACCTAACTTCTCTAATACTTCAATTCCAATTGAATGTGATGCTGGAATAGCATCAACAGTCGCAGCAGTTTTAGTAATTACTATTTCGTCGTTTCCGAGAGGTACAGGTCCACCAGAACTATCTGTAACCGAAATTTTGAACGTGTTTTCGCCTTGCTTAGATAATGTGACACTTACAATGGCACCGTGCTGAAGCGCCATTTTCCCAGAAGTCCACCCCGTATCTACGCTATCAATTTGAAATTCAGCTCCAGGAAGGGCTTCCCCTTTAATCTGTAACGCAATTTTAGCTTTAGTATCCGGTGTGCGGCTGATGTAGTTGAAAGATAACTTCAAATCGCCCTGTGATGAAACTTGACCTCTGTTGCTTTTCCGGGCTCTGTTGTCCGATTTCCACTCAATTGATTCAGCAAATAGACTTGCCCCCTCTGCTACGGCGGTCATCGGGTTAACATCTGTTGTTCCGGGTATTCCTAGCTCAAATGCAACTTTGTCTCTCAACGGCTTGTAGTTTGTTGGCCCCCCAACAAACACCACTCTCTCCACATCATGAGCGGATAAACCCGCTTTACTAAGAGTTTCTCGCGCAGCAGTTACAGACTCTGTAACGCGCTCTTCAATAAGTTCATCTAGAGTCTGTCGAGTGATAGGAATATCGATGTAAATCTCTTCGCCAGATAGGTCTCTTGCTCTCGTCTCTGATTCAGACAAACTTATTACTGACTCCTCACGAGATGACAACTCAATCTTTGCTTTCTCTGTTGCCCAGTTCGCGAGGCGCATTAATGACTTAAAATCAGGGTTTACAGATAGGTCATCTGGTAAATTGAAATTTTCAAAAAGCCATGGCTTCACTACATTATCAAATAGTACGCGATCGAAGTCTCTTCCACCGCACATTGCAATGCCGCCATGAGCAAGAAGGTTAACTCTTCCTCCAATGCTCTCAGCGATCGCTATGTCTAGGGTTCCGCCGCCAAGATCGTATATAAGAAAGATGCCATCGGTATTTCTAGCTTTCATTACACTCATAACCGCAGCAACTGGCTCTTGCATAAGAGCAACGTTTCCAAGTCCAGCCATTTCAGCCGCATGCATTGTTGCGTCTTTTTGCATTTGGTTAAATGCAGCAGGAACCGTTATCACAGTCCCTGTGTTTGGGTCGTTTCTTATCTCTTCAGGTAAATACCCATACAAAACTTTCAAGACCTCTGCTGAACATTCCTCCGGCGTTTTGGTCTCGCCTATTGCCTTCAACTCGATTGGTGTACTGGTTCCCATTAGTCGCTTAAAAAGCAAAGCAGAATTATTTGGGCTATGGGGAGCAGAATCATAGGCGCGCTTGCCAACATATTTGTTCCCTCTTTTGTCAATATAGATTGCAGAGGGCGTTACATCATTTTGTTCAGGACTCTTCCAAACACGCGTACTTTCGCCATCATACGTGCAAATTGCGCTGTTTGTGGTTCCTAAATCAATACCAACAAAATTCTTCATGATTCAATCTTCCTTAACGTAACTGTACCTGTCTTTATAAGGCCTTGTTCACCCATAATGATTGGTTCAAGCATTTGCTCGACAACTAACACATCATCGGGCTCAAACTCTTCAATATTAAGTGGCGTTACGGCCATCCCTGGGTCGAATTGCTGCCCCTCAACATTAACTAGTTTTAAGCCAGACTCAGCTAAAGATTCTTCTATTTTTTTTATGAACCAGCGCATTTGACCAAGATAGCGGCCTTGTTCGCCAGCATCGACTTTATGTAGTAGGCGGTTAAAAACTTTACTAAAGCGCCATGACTCAATTGCCATAGATAGGAGTGTAGATTCAAGTTTAACGGAGGATTGGGTATTGGTTTGTGGCTCAGATTCCATTCAATATTTTCCTTCAATTTGAAAGTGAAAATAAACTTATAAAACAATAACATTAAATATATGATACGCAAATTCAATCATAGTGATTTTGCGATAACAAAATCAGTGGACCATCCCTGAACCTTTACCACTTATTCATTGTTACTGTCCTTTCAATAAGTAAAATACATAAGCCGCAGCTAATGAGCTACTTGCGGCAATAAACCAAGAAAGAAGGCTGGGCCAAATTCGTTTAACAAAACTTGGTTTTGACTCTGTAAGGTAGATTGACGTATTAGGGATATATTTTGCATGCATGTGCATTAAAATTCCCAACAAGGTAAAGGCGCATATAACGAATATTCCTCTACTCTTCCAATCTGATATTTCGGGTAAGCTGATAAGTAAAACCGCGAATAAAACGCTATTAATATTCAGCCCATGCTTTCTGTACGTTGTAACTAAGGCGTTTTGTTTTGGTTTTAAAAATTGATATACGGATTCCGCCTTACCCAATACCCAGGATTCATTGATACCAGAGACTCTTATCTCACTAAATCCATGAACACCAAGCTCGATAACGACGACCCTGTTGATGCCATAAGCTTCAGGCTCTTGTATAACCAGCTTTATGTATTGAAGATGCTCTATATCATCCAACTGGTTAAAGAAGTCATCTGCATATTTCGTTAACTCTACACCTCGGGAATGATAGGTAACTATGACTCGACCGGCTGTGAAGTCCTTAGAGATATAATTCACAAGCTGTAGAAGGTCTGACTTAAATAGCCTAACCGAACCAATCGGAACGGTTTTATTGTGTATTTGTTCGGGATTTTTTGTCTTGTCCACTTTTTCTATGTTGTGGGGATACATCTCGAATGTTCCGCCAGTGCCAATGGAAGATTCCCATGAACCGTGCAGCCTGCCTTCTTCGTCTAAACGGCCTTGAACAGTTACCGTCCCCTGCACAACTCCCTCAATATCTTGTTCAGGCTCACATGTCATTTCTATACTGTCTGAAACGGTACCTACACAAGTGTATAAGGAAACGCCGTATACAGAATCCATAATACGAAGGCGCCCCTTTATACTCGCATCTTTCTGGCTAATCTCTAGAAAAACATTCCCTGTATTTGTACCGTAAATACGGCCAGCCCATTTATCTGCTAGTTCATCCATTACTTTATTCCCTTTAGCGCCTTAACTCCAACTGTTCGACAGCACTTCTGCTTGCTGCAATACCAACTCAACGGCTTCAATCGCCTTATCTGGTGGGTGCTTGTATCGTTGTAATGTGCGGCGAACTAGGATTCTCAATTTTGCCCGCACGCTCTCTCTGACTTCAATCAACTGTTGTCGATGCGCTTAACTCATGCGTGATTTCAATGGCGATTTTCTTCAATGTGTCGTCGCCTAGCTCTCTTACAGCGCTTTCGTTGTTGGCTAGTGCCTCGTAGAACGCGACCTCATCAGGGTTTAGCCCTAATGATTCATCACGCGCCATTTCATCCTGAAACTGTTTCGCCATGACAATCAACTCTTCGATTACCTGTGCGGTTTCAATTCCTCAGTTATTGTATTTGCGCAATGTTTCCTTCAACCGGTCGCTGTACTTTTTCTCCTGCACCACATTGTTTTGCGTCTTGGCGCTAATGCCAGTTACAGTACCACTTCAGCCATATTACCTTTGCTTTCGAGCCATATTTTACGGTCGCCAGAACGCTTCTTAGCAAGCAGCATGTCCATCAGCTCCATCATTTCTTCAGCGTCTTCAATGGTCAGCTGAACAAGTCGACGGGTATTCGGATCCATGGTTGTTTCGCGAAGCTGTAGCGGGTTCATTTCACCCAAGCCTTTAAAGCGCTGTACGTTGACTTTACCGCGTTTCTTCTCAGCTTCAATTCGGTCAAGGATGCCCTGCTTCTCGCCTTCATCTAGCGCGTAGTACACCTCTTTGCCTACATCTATTCTAAATAGCGGCGGCATAGCAACATACACATGGCCTTGCTCTATCAAGGTTCTGAAGTGACGAACAAAGAGCGCACATAATAAGGTAGCAATGTGTAGCCCATCAGAGTCAGCATCGGCAAGAATACAAATTTTACCGTAGCGTAAACCAGACAGGTCGGTTGAATCTGGGTCGATACCCAGCGCAACTGAAATATCGTGAATTTCCTGTGATGCCAGCACTTGAGAAGAGTCGACTTCCCAGCTATTCAGGATTTTACCGCGCAGCGGCATAATTGCCTGAAACTCTCGGTCTCGCGCTTGCTTGGCCGAGCCACCCGCCGAGTCCCCCTCTACTAAAAACAGTTCAGAGTACGAAATATCTTGTGATGAGCAGTCGGTCAGTTTGCCTGGTAGTGCCGGCCCTTGAGTGACCTTTTTACGCGCAACCTTTTTGGTTTGACGAAGGCGGCGCTGTGCATTGTTGATACACATTTCAGCAAGCGCTTCAGCAATTTCCGTATGCTGATTTAACCAAAGGCTGAATGCGTCTTTCACTACACCTGATACAAACGCACTGGCCTGACGTGAAGACAGGCGCTCTTTAGTCTGCCCGGCAAACTGTGGGTCCTGCATCTTAGTCGACAGGATATAAGCACAGCGGTCCCAAATATCATCAGGCGATAACTTAACGCCACGGGGCATTAAGTTTCTAAATTCGCAGAATTCGCGCATTGACTCCAGTAAGCCTTGGCGCAACCCATTGACGTGTGTACCGCCTTGCGCTGTAGGAATAAGGTTAACGTAGCTTTCCGTTACCAAATCTCCACCTTCAGGCAACCACATTACAGCCCAATCGGCGGCTTCTGTATTGCCGCTGAATGTACCCACAAACGGCGTGTCAGACGGTAAGGTTTCAAACTCTTCTACCGCTTGGTAGAGGTAGTCTTTAAGGCCATCTTCGTAATACCACTCTTGGCTTTCTTTGGTAATCTTGTTGTCGAAACGAATGCGCAGACCCGGGCTTAACACCGCTTTAGCGCGCAAGTTGTGCACAAGTCGGCTGGCTGAGAATTT
>CETX01317171.1_pt1 | contig 10154 bp, 5 predicted proteins | sample 356501 | NCBI WGS metagenome assembly CETX01 (sample SAMEA2623390, study PRJEB7988) | marine metagenome | biome: marine biome (ENVO:00000447); feature: mesopelagic zone (ENVO:00000213); material: "saline water (ENVO:00002010), including plankton (ENVO:xxxxxxxx)" | depth 450 m | reverse complement strand
ATCAGGCCATGTACCGGGTCAAGCGAGAACACAAAAACGATGTCTGCGTGATGGATTAGTTCGTTGAAGCTGATAGTGTACGCCGCAGGCAAAGCCAGAATTTCTTTAAGCTTGAGATGGACGACCAAAAAAATTACTAAGTTCCCGCCGTCATATATCAATGAGTTAGCGTCCAAAATTCACGCAAAGTGCTAAAAAAACTTAAATTAGATACTAGAATGGGGCGTTGATTCCGGTTTCAACACAAAACGCTAAATTCGTCGTCCGCTTTCAGGGATGGGCTGCAATAGAAACGTCAGCTATTTTTACAACTTAGCTCCCGATCCTATCTATTCTTTTTCTATTTATTATTTTTTTCAGTATTTTAATTAAAAAAAATCTCTGTTGGTTTATTTTTTGCGTAGGTAATTTCTGAGATCTGGCGAAAAAAGAGTTCGAGCAAGGCAAGTGATATTGTTAGATAGCCTGCTTCTCTAACTTTGCACTACAGATCATCAGGATCCAACGAAGGACTTAGCGGTGACAGAGATGGCCATACAAAAGAAGCCCCCAACCCCTAAGAGCTTTCAGTAGTATTTATAACGCTCAGCAGGTGGCCCGATACCCGAAATAGTTCAAGGAACCGAGGAGACCAGCGATGGATCAAGACAGTGTCGAGTACGCGTCGGCGGCAGACAAACGAGCTAAGGCTGTAGCTGGGCTATCGGGAGGTTTCTTACTCATCCTGCCGAACTTTATCAACAACTTCGATGCACCACACGACGGATTTTGGCTACTGGCACTGTGTGCCGCTTTGGCCGCTGTCTCGCTGGTTCTCGCCACAGTTGCTTTTATGGTTGCAGATGCAAACAACCGACGTATTTTATTGAAGAAAGATACCAACTGGCCGAAGTATCACAGAGTACATGGTATAGCTACATATTCGTTTGCGGGCGCTGTAATACTTTTTGCTGCCTTTGCTGTCGTCAACTCTTCCGACTTTACTGACGTCAGTTTAAAGCCGGTTGATATAACTATGGACCGTGCAGTTGTAGCCCCCGAAGAGACGGTTGAACTTAGCGTAGTATCACCGAACGACTTCGAACCGGATTCATATAGATGGAGCGCTTCTGCAGGTATTCTCTTCGATGATAATCAAAAATCAGTGACTTGGCTGAGTCCGCCAAGTATTGAGGAAAGCAATTGGGTAGAAGTAACAGTCTTAGTTCAGTTTGGAGAACTGGAACAGAGTCAGTCCACTAGGATTCTTTACATCTCCCCAAAAGTCGAGAAATTGAAGCGCAGTACAAGTGCAGCATATATAGATCCACAACTGCAGACTGCGGCTTATGGGAATTCGACGCGGTTGGGTTTCGAAAGCCCGTGCTACATACAAGAGGGAACGATCCCTAACTCACTTCGTAAAGCACTACCTAGACCGATAGATGAGCTTGTTTCCGGGATCATGCTCACGCAGCTAACTCCGATCTTTCCCAGACCAGGCCTTCCGGGTCCAAGAGAATGCTGTAGTGAATCGGACAAAAATTATCCTTTCTGCGACCCGAGTTGCTAAAACCAGAGTACTCTCACCGGCAAAAACTTGGAGAAATTGGCTTTCTCGCGAAAAAAACAACTGGGATCAAACTTTTTCCAGCTCTGGGTGGACCTAATTCGTGGTCAGGGTCATTCCTAGTGACAGTTTTTAACAAGTGCAGGCACGGCAACGCCCACTAAATTGCGCCTTCGGCTTCATTCCGCGGACGCGCATTCTGTAATGCATTATATTTCAAGGAGAAAATCATGAAAGCGACAAGAATTATTCTGATCTATGTCGGGGCGTTGATGTTTATCACTGGTTGCGCATTTTTTACTCCGCCCTTAGAACGGCCTGTCATTGAAGACAAGATTAATCCTGCTTGGCTTTCACCAGGCACGGTAGGCACATTATCCTTAACGCCAGAGCGACGAGTTGTTCTAGTGAACTTCGCAACGGAACGATTTTGCGCTGAAGCTCCAACAGAGGTGGGCATTGACCTATCAAAGATCTTGAATGTTAGTGGCTCCGCTGACGCAACCAGTCAAGGCAATATTGCACTTGGGATACTCATTGGTTCTAGTAGTGGCAATACTGTTCTAAACAAACGGTCGCAGGCGGTTCAACTTTTTCTCGCAAATTCATACTACACCTGTCAAATGTATTTAAACGGAGCCATAAGTGGTGAGCAGTTAGTAACGCTGCAGCTTAAAACGTTAAACAGCATAGCACCAATATTAGAAAAAGAATTGCCTCTACTATATAACGAAAAGGAGACAACAGATGAGTCAAAGTATGTGCCTTTAGACGTCAACGAAGCAATAAGGCAATTATTCAATAGCTCCATAAAAACCTCTGAGGAAGAAGATCGAACGAAAGCCAAAGAGCCCGCTCCACCAGTAGAATAGAAGTTTGCAATATAACCAATGGCTGCAAATCGAGCCCTTCAGCCTTTGATCTGAATCGAAATTTCGGACATAGCTAGAGCCCGACTTCACCAAGGGGCAATCAAATGAATATAGAAGAGCCTATTATTGAGTGCGACATCTGTAGCAGTGAAAACAGAGTGGGATCTAGATTTTGCAACTCGTGTGGCGTAAGCCTTGAAACCGATCACAGAAACTCCTTAACTCTTTTTTTTGTAGTTTTAAAGAAAATTATGTTTCAGGATTGGGTTCCTTTTTTTAAAACTATATGGTGGGTTTCCTTTAAGCCAAAGAGGTTTTTTTCAGGGTTAGCGAATGAAAAGGGGTTTATTGGAACGTATTATTTTCAAGACTTTTCTTCTTTTATTTGTCGATATGTCGCAGCAGTAGCTATTTTAAATTTATTAATTGTTAAATATCTTAGTCTAAGCGAATATGTTCCGCCGGAAATGCCTGTTTTTTCAGGATTTTTGGAGACATTGTTTTTCAACGTTGTTTTTGTGGTTTGGCTATTTTTTTCAGCGGCTATCTTGCATTTTTACGTTTCGCTCAGAATTAAGATGGGCGTCGATGGTGTAAAAAGGAAATTTTCAGAAAGCTTTGTATATTCGACATACCTACTTGCTTTATTTTTCGTTCCAAATGCAACGATGGTTCCGTTTTTTACCATTTTTGAAAATGCCGTGAACGGTTTCCAAGTAATTATTTTGTTGTTTCTCTATCTTTTGTATATGGTGATCCTTTTGGTTTCATTATTTAAAACTGGACCTATTGCATTCTCTGAACTTTACAGAACTAAAAAGGCGTTTGCAGGCTGGTCTTGGTTCATTTCGATAATTTTTGTCGCTTTGATTAATAGATTAATAAATAGTGTACTAGCATTTAGTTTAAGTAGTGGCTGAGAGCTCCTCTTCAGTAACGGGTGTTTTTTGGAGTGAGAGCTTGGTTTCAGAATTGTGAATCGGCAAATTCTACACGAGTTGTCTTTAAAAAAATGCGCACCAACATGGCGCTAAGTTCGTTGGACACCACTAAAGTGGCGGTGTGGACTTTGCCTGTGCAGTAGACACTCTTAGCCTATGATTGGAGCCAGGAATGAAGGTCTGTTCTGGGCAATGGTATTGTCATATCCGGTGAATGAAGCCAAGCAATGAAATAATATCGTTTCACTCAGACGCAGCAGGATGCATTCGAAAAGCAATTAACGGAACACCTCAGGATAAGGAATTATCTATGAACCACGAGGCGACAGAGACCATCCAATCTCCGGCATGGCGAATTTTAATTATGTTTGCAGTGGTATTGAGCATGACCGGCTGCAGTCTATTTCCTAAGAATTGGGGAAAAGACGAAGGTTACATCTGGTGCAATGCTCGTTACCTCGACCTCACGTCTCCTGAATACAAAGCGACCGGCAGCGCTAATCCAGCTCTTGACAAACGTCTTAGGCTTGCTCAGCAAGGGTATCTCTACGCAGTTTTGGGAGCAGTGGTCCTGCAAAAAGAGCAGGAAAGCGTGGATAAACATTTCAATCTGCCGCCCTATGTCGAATTGGATTCCTCCCAAAGCGACCGTTCTGGGTTTCAGGCGTCAGTCTTCAAGATCTATACCGACGCCGACAAAGCTAACTTAAAAGAAGTCGTCATCGCGTTCAGGGGAACGGATCAGTTCTGGACGGATTACAGTAAGCACAATCTTCACCCACTCCCCAAACAGTATGAACCTGCACGGCAATATGTGTTGGAGGTTTCTGAGAAATTTGAAGGTAAACGATTGATTGTTGCTGGCTATTCTCTCGGCGGCGGCCTCGCAATGCATGTGCTCAATAATGATCAAATTGCGGAACAGACCAACATTAGTGAAGCGTGGGCCTTCAACTCAAGCCCAAGAACCGGTGAGCCCGTAAAAGTTGATTCACGCCTGCACCTGATTTCCACAAAAGGCGAGATATTGAATTTTCCGCGCAAGTTTTTAAGAAAAGGGCCATCTTCACTTGGCGCTTTGGATCGAAATTTCTCTGACGATTTTGATTTGATAGATGCAAGCAGCGCATACTTGCACGCTCGTTTCGTGCTTGCCCGGCAAATGTTGGTGTTCGCTGATCTGGCGTATTTTGAACAGTCTGGGCGGAATCCTGAGTACATTTCGCCTCCGCTTGCAATTCTCCAGCAGGCAAACGCCCCTGAAGGTTGCAGCGGGAGCTACAAAACCAATCTGACCGCGTGGGGCAGGCTGTAATAGCTTGTTCAGGACGATTCGTAGGTTTTCGTTTTAACAGGCCGGGGTCCCACCCCTTGCGCCGGTTGATCCTGGATCTGATGTGGTGAACCGGCGCGCGTGTCTCCGAGGTGCTGGCCATCACGCCGGCGAGTTTCATTGATGACGGCTACGACTTCGGGGTGGTCCTCAAGATGCTGAAGTAAGGGCCAGGGCGGCCAAGCGAGCGCAGCCCGAAACGCTCGGCCAAACGCTTTATCCCGATTCTCGATCGGGACATACAGGCCCGGATCCAGTTTCACCTGTGGGTGGGGAAGTTTAGGAAGGGCGAGCGGATCTTTTAGACCACTCGTCAGGCGGTCAGTGCCAACATCGATCGTTTGCTCAAGCAGGTAGCGGGAGCGCCCCCCTTCCAGAAATGGTGCTATACCCTCAGGAATGGCTTTGCGGTGCATTTGTTGCTGCACGGTCAGTCGCTGAAGTTTTTGAGCCAACAGCTTGGCATCGAAGCGTCGACTGCACAGAGACTTACGCCAATGTGCTAACGTTGGACGGTGGGCATTTTTTGGAGAGCGTGGAGTTTCTTCAGCGTTTCTGTTGAAGACTCAACGTAGCCTCAAGCAAATGCGTGTCTCGAAGTTTAAAAGGTGAAGTAGAGGATCTAACTTGGTTGCGAATAATTACGTTCCATTGGAGCGCAGGTTTGCTCCCGTTTCATCTGAAGCGAACGCACCTATGGAGGATGAGTTCTCCCTTTTAATTGGCGGTTCTAAAGAGGCTTGTTGGGAGGATCTAGAGCGCAAATATCGTGTTGTCATTTTAGCCGACGCAGGCGCTGGCAAAACCGAAGAAATGTTAACAAGGGCAACCCGCCTGCGGGAAAACGGATTCGACGCTTTCTTTTTTCGGATTGAAGACATCGCCGATAGCTTTGATGATTCCCTAGAAGTTGGAACCCCAGAGGAATTCGAGGAGTGGTTTGGTAGTGTTCGGGAAGGGTGGTTTTTCCTTGACTCTGTCGACGAGGCCAAGCTTGGACATCCCAGGGATTTCCGAAGAGCAATGCGAAATTTTGCTAACCAAGTACGTAGCGTCGGCCAGCGGGCACATGTTTATATTTCAAGCCGCCCCTATGGTTGGCAGTTCCAGACTGATCGCAATTTGTTTGAGAATTTGCTCCCTTACACCCCGGAGAAACTTTCTCAAAGCAGGTCCTCCCACGATTCTTTCTCAGAACACCTTAGTGCTGAAGGAAAACCAAAGTCTGCGATTGACTTATATGTTCTTCGCCCTTTGGCTGTGGATGACATTCGGCACTTCGCGAAGGCACGCAGCACACCAGATTTTTCCGAATTTATTGACGAGCTTGAGCGGTCTAATTTGGTAGAACTGGCTTCTCGCCCACTTGACCTCGAAGAATTGATTGAAAAGTGGAAGAAAGATTCTTTTTTAGGCAGCCGCATGGATTTGTTTTCTCAAAGCGTCGGTCGTCGATTGGATGAAATCTCTCCCGACAGAGAACAACTTCAGCCTATAGATCCTGATTCTGCCCGCCAGGGTGCAAGAATATTAGCTGCGACAATCACGCTGACTGGTTTCGTTGGTATTGATGTTCCAGATTCCGCTATTCAAAAGAGGAACGGCGTTGATCCTAAGGAAATACTCTCAAATTGGACGCCTACAGTAATCCATTCTCTATTACACCGAAGCCTGTTCAGCGATCCTCTTTTTGGCTTGGTCAGGTTTCGACACAGAGAAATACGCGAATTACTCACGGCGGAGTGGTTCCGCACACTTCTCGAGAAGGGAAACTCACGTCGGAAGGTGGAATCCCTTATTTTTCGAAAGAGGTACGGGGTAGAGGTGATAAATCCACGTATTCGTCCAATTTTGCCTTGGCTCATTCTTTTTGACGAGCCAATCCGAGAACGCATTCTACGAATTCAGCCTGAAATCGCAGTGGAGGGCGGAGACCCCTCGAGCTTGCCGTTATCTTATCGGAAATCGATCCTAAACGAAGTTGTATCCCGCATAGTTAAGGGGATTGATGATCGTTCAGCGAGAAACAACGATGCGATAACAAGGATCGCGCGTCCAGATTTATGTGATGAAGTAAGTTACTTAATCGATTCTTATTACTCAAATGATGACGCAATTTTCTTTCTTGCTAGAGTAGTTTGGCAAGGAAAAATGATAGGGTGTCTTTCAAAACTCTTGCCTATAACGTTAGATACAAAACGAACTTTGTATCCGCGTTTAGTAGCGATTAGGGCAGTTAGCACCTTGTCCAATGAAGAGGACCGCTACAATTTCTGGGAACGTCTCCTCAATATACCTGGGGAAGTGGCGGGCGAGCATATTAGAGAAATCGTCGAAGATACCCCCCCTTGTGAAAAAAGCAACCAGCTTTTGATTTCATCAGTATTTAAATTAGCAACAGACCAGGATAACGCTGTCAATGGATTAGGTGACGCAATATCTCGATATATTGACCGCTTCAATTTGCAGGATTTGGAACAATCTCAAGCGCTTTCGCAGCTCATGCTAAAGCTTAACACAATATTAGGTAATTCCCCTTACTTAGAGGAGGGGGAATGCGAAATATCCAAAGAACATGCGTGGTTGATAGATGCTGCAGGCTTTGCGGTAGAAAAATTCGTTGAGGCCCGATCAGATCATGCTTTTGATGATGCCGCGATAGAAATAGTACAAAAAATATCGTCTATAAATTTCTGGTGTCCCGAAATCTTCGACGATCGCAGCAGCAAACTAAAGCAGTTGATACCAGCTTGGCCAGAGCTTAATGATTTCCTGTTCTGGAGGGACGTCGCCAACAATCGTTCGAAAAATAAAAGTGAAGGTAATAAATTGACTAATTATTACCAGTTAAGCTGGGCTGACCATTGCTGGGGTTTCGAAATATCAAGCTTTGAACGAGTTCTTGGATACATACAAGATAAAAATTGTGCCGATGATCAATTAGTTGCTCTGTCTCTCGCTTTTCATATTTACTCTAACAATGAAAAGCCTGAGGAAATGAAAGAACAATTGGTTTCTTTGGTCGGTAACAGACCTCACCTTGAAATCAGGTTGAAGGATCTTCTCGACCCGTCGCCTTCAGAGGCTGAATTAAGGCTAATATCTAGAAACGCAGAATATCGAAAAAAACAAGAACAACGTCGCGTTGAGTCTGAGAGAAAATTCCGTGAGGCGATAGAGAAAGTTAAACGTAATCCCGAATCAATTCGCGATCTGAACAGAGAATCTCCAGCAGAACTTAATGCACACCAAAATTCAATGGTTCATCAGTTGTGGCGGTCTCGACCAGAACCTTCATGCAGTCTGGTGTCAGATTGGAGAGACCTGGTAGCGCATTATGGTGAAACTATTGCTGCGGCCTTTCGTGACGCCGCAATTGCCCACTGGCGCATGTACAGTCCGGTCCTTCGATCAGAAGGTTCAGATTCTAATTCAATTCCGACCGCTTTGATTTTTGGTATTACTGGATTGGCTATAGAGGCACAGGAAGTAAAATCATTTCCTCAAAATTTAAGTGCAGATGAAGCCTATAGGGCAGCGCGATACGCACTCTGTGAAATCGATAAATTTCCAAGTTGGTTCGAAAGGCTGAATCGCTTTTTTCCGGAACAAACAGCTAAAGCAGTATGGGAAGAACTTCAATGGGAGTTGGAAAGCGTATCTGAGGACGATATCCATTTTTTTGTTGCTCAAAAGTTGTTCTATCATGCTCCTTGGCTCCACAATAGAATTGCGCTCAGGCTTTTTGATTGGTTTCTGAACAGGAACCTCAATAATACTCGTTATTTGCGGCAGTGCGTTCAGATACTTAATGATAGCGAGATATCATCCGACAGACTTAATAAACTTGCGAAGTCCAAGTGTAGGATCGATCCACGATTTGAAAACTTGCCGATTTGGTACGCTTTTTTTGTAACTAACCAACCTCAAGAGGGAATTGTTGAGTTAGATAACTGGCTAAAGCATCTAGATGCGAAGAAAGCCATAGCTGGGGCAAGGGCTGTCATCACAACGCTTATTGGTTCTTGGGGAACTTCCGAGGTCGGATTTGCTCAGGATAGCCTATTAAAAGATGCTGTTTCGCTGGGTAAATTGTATAGCTTAATGAATGAATATATAGGCGCGCAGCGGGTTGGCCAATCGAGAAACGGTAATTATTCTCCGATACGCGACGATGCGGAGAGTGCTCATAATTACCTGTTAAAGTGCCTTTCTGAATTGCCTGGCAAGGAATCATACATTGCTCTAATACGTCTTTCGAATCATCAGCAAGGTACAGGTGTCACTTGGATCCGAGGTCTGGCATATGAACGCGCCAGACAGGATTCAGATGAAGGTCCTTGGTCCGTCAAAAAAGTTAAGGCATTTTCTGAAGAGTTAGAGCTAATTCCGCTCACGCACGCACAATTATTCGACGTAGGAGTCTTGCACCTCTTAGATTTGAAAGACTGGCTTGAACTGGGCAATGATAGCCAAGCTCATATCTATCAAAAAGCCGATGACGAGGATGATATCAGGAAATGGTTAGGTTATTTGCTTCGCACTAAGTCTCAAGGTTTATACACCTGTTCAGAAGAGCACCCACTAGCCAACGATCAAAGACCTGATTTATTGCTGAAACTTTTGCACGAAGAAGTTTCACCAGTACCAATTGAACTTAAGCTCCTGGACAAGAAATGGAGCGGACCAGACCTGTGTGAGCGACTGAGAAATCAACTTAGGGGCGATTACATAAGAGAGAAGGGAGCTTCGACTGGGATTTTCTTACTCGTTTGGCAGGGCAAGAAAAATGTGAGCCGGCGATGGAAAATCAATGACAGATTCGTCAATTTGGTAGAGCTTGAAACAGCGCTTCAAGAATATTCGAATTCAATCTCTTCAGACTTCCCTGAGATAGACGAAATCCGATGTATAGTCATTGATTTAACAAAGAGAGCGCCAAAAAGCGAAAGCTTGACGTGATTAGATCATCAACTGATAACTATCCAGATTGTACTTTCTAAATGATTTCGGCCAGAGCCGACGCTATTCCACAATCGTAATTCATCGGCAGATTATCTTCCGGAAGGCGCTATTTGAGAAAACTGAAAAACGCCCAGAATCATCGAGTTAGCTAAGTGGACGAGGAATTTAGTACTTCCTGTGAAAGTTTAGTACTTTCTTTGGCTATTCTTTAGTGCTTTCTGTGGTCGTCCAACCAAACGGACAAAACAGCATCCAATCCCCAGTATCAAACTGCGCATAATGTATATTATGTTAAATACGCTATAGACATACTCAAGCTCATCCCTATACAGTCGTTATACTCTACCAACCCAACTCACCCTTCCGGCTTTCAGGTGTTCGTTAATGAAGTCGTACCGGCGGCTGTTTCTGTTTTCCCTGTTGTTATCCTTGATACCGCTTGGACCGGCTGCGGCCAATCAGGAAACTATTCGGATCACTACCGGCCAGTGGCC
>CETX01146519.1_pt1 | contig 10180 bp, 13 predicted proteins | sample 356501 | NCBI WGS metagenome assembly CETX01 (sample SAMEA2623390, study PRJEB7988) | marine metagenome | biome: marine biome (ENVO:00000447); feature: mesopelagic zone (ENVO:00000213); material: "saline water (ENVO:00002010), including plankton (ENVO:xxxxxxxx)" | depth 450 m | reverse complement strand
GCCGTACTGTTGTGGCTGAGGGGGAGCCTCGCCCATCGCTTCAAACATTTGGGCCTCAGTAGCCGAGAGCGATCCACCACTATTGATTGTGCCCCCAGCTGCGGAGGGTTCATCGGGACGCAGAATGAAGTAGTTTGGGCCGTAAGGGTTCGTCTGCATGCTCTGCTGAGAGGGCGGAGCTGGGAAGTCGAAGCCCATGTCATCGAAATTCAAACCACCATCCTGGCTTGGGAATGGAGGGAGGTCCGGAGGGCGGCTAGCAGAGCCGTTGTCAGCGGAGTTGATGCCGGCGTAAGTGTCATCTACTTGTTGCTGGCGCAGCTTGGCCAGCTCCTCACTAAGTGCGCGGATCTCCGTATTGGTGCGCTGTTCCTGCTCTCGAAGTTGTTGTGCCAAGGAGCGGGACTCGTTGGCTTTTTCGTTCTCGGAGATAACCAGTTTGTTTTCAAGCGACTCGATCTTCTTCGCAAACTGGGTCAGGGCAGCATCTCGATCCTGCACGCCAATCGAGTTAACGGGATCAGAGCTTCGCTCTAGCGCTTCTGGTGTGTCCGAAGGTGACGGAATAGTAGTGTTGCCCTGGCCTTGGATGCCGTTGTAGATAACAAAAACTGCCCCTACGGCGGCTATGCCAAGAAACATCCTGGACTTTGGGATTTTTTTCGGAGATTGATCGGTCATTGTGACTTCTCCGAAACAACGAACAGGAGGCCGCGGTGAGTTTCGCCGTAGATCTCTGTCACGAACTCAGGAGAGGGGCCCAGGACCCGCGATGAAGGCAGCATGGAAACTTGTCGTGCGGTGCCTAGGGACTCTCTTACTGCAGAATTGCTGTAATCAATCTGATCGATAGCGACCTTCGTCGGTGTCCGGCCGTGATTGATTACCTCATAGGTAGTGCCTATATAGCGGGTGCCCTCAACTTGGCTTTGAAGCACGAACTCCAGCGAGCCCTGGCGAAAGACAACACGTTCGCTCCGTGACATCCGAGAGAAATCAGACTGCCGGTACCCGGAAGGAAGCGTTCCTTCATATAGGTAATGCATCAGCCCTTTGACTTGCCCCTTGCTATTGGTGCGACTCTCAGAGCGGTCTGCGAGGGGAGTGTTCTCGATCGTCACTTGGCTATCTGCACAGCCAGATCGAGTGATCAGACGAATGATGTAGCTGTTTTTGCTCGGACCATCTACCGTGACGAGTCCGGTGTATAGCGGGTCCGTCGCCATAAAAGCGAGCTTGTTTGGTATCGGCGTTCGGTAGAAGTTCATGCCCTCTGTAACCTCGACATAGATGCCTTCGAGGTAGGGCTCAGGGAACGAAACCTCTGCACGTTGGGTGTCATCTGAAATGAAGACATCAACCGGCGAGTTGTTGTAAACGATAGAGCGTGGCGAACGGTTGCATTCGTCGTTGGCAAAAGCTTGAGGTGATAAAGCTGCGGCAACCAGCGCAGCCATGAGAGTCTTTTTCAACCGTCGATCTCCTGAATCTGGATGTCGTCGACCACCACTGCCCATTCAAAATGCGCGCTTGGGCGAACCGGCTTGATGAGCATCTTTATGCTGTATACGTTGGTTCTGAAGATGGCGTTGAGCGTTGAACGGTGACGCTTCCCAGTGAAAGACACGATGTACCCCATGCTGGGGTCCAGCTCGATTTTGATCTCGCTTGTGCGGGCGAAGACTTGAGTAATCTGCTGCTCGGCTGACTGCCGGGCAACGACCTTTAGATTGGCCTCTTGTAGGGCGCGCAGCCGGGATGACATGAGGCGCAAAGCTTCATCAGCATTGGCAAATGAAGACTCCGGCGTGAAGTTGTAGTAGTTGTCGAGGAACGTTGTTGTGAACGCGGTTAGGTGGTGATCTGGTATCTGCTTGGACGACACGAACATTCCCGCGCCGTTCGGGTACCCATACATGACGCGCTCTTTCTGAAGCGCCACGTTGGCAACCTGAAGGGCGGTGTTCATGCGGACTAGATTGAAAACGACCACTACCAGGACCACGATCACAACGATGAAAGCAACCATCAACCGGCTCTGCCGTAGCTCAGCGCCGCCGAGCAGGTTGAAGTACTTCAGTTGTGGCTCATACTTCTTTGTCATGGCTTATGGCTCGTATGTGTTGCAGTAAGAGTGTGAGGGAATGAGCCCTTTATCGAGCCAGACTGACGCACCCAGGCGGTTCAAGGCGCCTGCAAGGGTTTTAACGGCGGGATAGCTGGATGCAAACTCGGAGTTCTCAAGGTCGCCCATCACAACCGAGAGCTTGAGGATCAAATAGCCCTCTGGTTGGTGGGCGGTGAGGCGCTTATAGAGCCACAGTGAGAAGCTACCTACCGAGAACGGCAGGAGCGCCCCGCCAAAGATGTTCTGCGTAACGGCCATCGGCACCATCCAAAACAGCAGGTCCTCCTTCGCCAAACCTGCGAAGCTGACAGGCGAAGTGGCGTACACGTAGGTGTCGTGCTCTTCGGTGACTCTTAAGCGCATGTCCGATACCTCAGGGCGTAGCGGAGTTCGTAGTCATACCCGACCAGGTACGGATCTGCGTAATCGCCGGCTCACCGAACAGGCACACAACGAAGAAAATGATCGGGATGTACCACCACTTGCCACCGGCAAACAGGATCGAAAACAGGAATGCCGCAACGGCAAGCCACATGCCCCAGCTCGCTGCTGCTTTCCACCAGCCCATCAGGGATGCATCGGTGTTCCGCACCATTTCCTGGTTTGGACCGAAGCTTCCGTCGAACTGGGCATGAGCTAACTCGGGGGCCAGCAGTAGGCACATCGCGCTCAAAAGCATGATGCTGTAGGCAAAGAATTTGCGAAGCTCTTCCTGCCTGATTAGTGGGAAATCAAGTGATGCGTTCATAGGGTCAATCTCCAACGGGGGTAGGTAAGAAAAAGACGCCGTCGGGTATCGCAGTTTGATATCTGAGGCGCTTTTGCTCGGGGACGAGAAGAACTCGTAGGGTTTCTTCCACTGGCACGAGGGAGGCTTTCATCCGATTGATGTCGAGCCCGGGGAAGGAATAGGTGGCTTGAGCCCTGTCCAGTTCAGCCTTGGCTGCAGCCAGGGCCCTGGATGCATTCGAGATGTGTTCGATTGCTATCTGGTAGCTTTCGTTGCGCTGGTCAATGACGTAGCTGTCAGAGGCGTGCGCCATCAACGACGCCGTTGATAGGCATAGTGCGCAAAAATAACGGTGGAATTGCGTGAGCATAAAAATCTCCTTTCCCTAATAGTGGAAAGGAGTGCCCCTTTTTTAGGGCTTTTTGCGCGTTCTCTGAAAAATAAATCGCCCGGCTTGGCCGGGCGGAATCGGAGGGGCTTACTTTGAGGTGAACATGGCGGTGACCCAGCGTCGGGTGCGGTGAAACATCGAAAGGACTACTCGGGCAAGAAAGCCGAAGAGCTGAACAGTGATTAGGGACATCACAATTTGAATGTACATCAGGAATGTTCTGAAAACGCCTGTAATGAGTCCACCTGTCAGCTGCCTTGTGGGAGGAAATGCCAGGCCGATCATCAAGATCACGACTCCGATCCCAACGTAGGCAGGCCAGCCAATGCGTTGGACGTGAAATTCTACAATGTTGCAAAACCAGGCGAGGATGTCGCCAAGGTTGTAATCCCAGTTGCGCAGACGGTCTAGCCAATTCATACCTTTCTCCAACATTTTTTCATTCGCATGCGAATCTTTTGTTCCATTTAATGGCCCATCAATCTCTCGTTCTTTTTGTTAAACGCTTCCCATGCGTCTACACCGGAGCGCCCTCTCCTGTGGCGGCGCACCAGTTTCATATCCTTGAAGTGGGGGGTGCCAAAAGAGTTGCGAACCATCGGCAGGCGAACCCGATAGGTGCCACTTTTGGCCACAATAATCGCGTCGCCCTGGTCTAGGGTTGAGAAGTCCTCAGGCTGGATAAGCTCTTCGCGAGTGGCCTTGTAGCCGGAACTGAAGCTTTCGCCTTCACTGTCATGCGTCATCACTCCTGAGTCCTCCGATCCATAGCTCTGCCCAATGCTCTGGCCGGATGTCTCCTGCATGAATCGCCTGACTACGGTGCCGGCAAGCTTTACAGCGAATTCTCGCGTTTTGGCATCCCTGATATCGCAGTAGACGTGGGTCCAGCAGTTTCCGAGCACCATCTCAACAAAAGCTGGAGAGATGTTCTCCAGAAACCCAACGCCTTGGAATGCGATGATGATCGGTACGTTTGCTGACCGGGCAAGCTGAAAGAGCTGGACCTGCTGCTCGTCCATGAAGCTTGGGTACTCGTCAAAGATGGCTGGGCACATCATCAATGGCTTTGACTTCTCCAATTGGATCTCACCGATAGCGCGGGCCAGATCGCTGATAAAGAGTTTGCCGAACAGTGAGACGCCGTCCTTATCCGCGAGTGATGACATGGAAAGCACAACGACGTGGTTGTTGAGGATTGCCTCCTTCAAATCAACGTCAGGGCTGTAGGTGTTAACGATGCGAGAATATTCGGAATGTGCGAACGCGCTCAGCTTGGCAATCAACCCCTGCAGCAGCGTTTTGAATAGCTTGTAGTTCCATACATCCTGCTCGTCATCCCTCCAGTAGCGCAGATAGCTGAGCAGCCATTCACGGCCATCAGCGTGCGCCGTGGAATCATTTTTTTGGATTCTGTTGATGTACCCAAGCAGAAGGTCAAAGTCGCTCAGGCAAGCAATGATGTCCTTGATGTGGAAGGCGGGTGCACCTGGTTGGAGCTTCATTGTCAGGATTGCCGCTGTGAGGGTGAAGCGCGCCACGTCCGTCCAGAACTCCTCCTTGGAGTTAGCCTGAAGCTTCATAGCGGTTGAAATCGTTGCCCTAACCCCGCCCGAAAAAAACGGGTTGTAGGTGTGCGAGATTTCCGGGAATTCGAAGTTGATGAGTCTGAACTCATCAAGCCTGTTGGCCTCCTGCATCATTGCGAACAGCGCACCAGACAGATCTGAATCGGACTTTGCTTCAACCAGGATCAGTCCCGCGCCCTTTTTTATCTGTTGCTGCATGATCGCAATTAGCAGCTCGGTTTTGCCCGTCCCCGTAGCCGCTAGAAGTGCGACGTGTCGGGTCATGATGTCGTCCTGAAGCATAAAGGGGATCATCGAGGGGTAAGCTTCTACTAGGCTCTGGCGAATGCCGTCAGCTGTTACGGTGCCGTTGCGGTTATTTAATACGTCGATGCGATCCTTCCACTCAGACCATGGCATGGCCTTGCCCATGAAGGTGGAACGCCTGAAGTCACAATCTGGTATCTCATCCTCGGAATAGCTGGTATCCCATACCAATGCGTTGCTGGACTGCATGAGCTTCTTTTCGACTCCAAGGCAGAATGCGGCAGCAGCTGCAGCGCAAAGAACCGATAAGGGCAGTGGGGCGAAGGGCACGGCCGCACCGACAAGCGCCAGACTGATTGCGATGTTCTGTTGTTTCTTCAGATCGGCAATTTCTGCCTTCTGAGCTTCAAGTCGTGCAGAGCTAATCGACATCGATCTTTATCCATTGAGGAAGTTTTGAGCGCGCGCGAAGGCCGGGGCGGTCAGCAAGACCACTGCCAAGGTCTTCAATTTCTCCGACGATGACCAGGGACTTACGTGCGGTGTTTAGGAGTGTGGTTATCAGTTCCTGTGTTATCAGGCCGTGGTGTTCTTTCAGCACAACGAGAACCACGTAGTCGTAGATTCGTCCCCGTACGAACTTGGGTGTCATGACGGCGGCAGGAAACACGTCGATCCTTTGCGTCAGATCCACCGTTATCTCGCCCCTGTTGCGCGAGACAAGTGTCAGGCGGTTGAAGGTGACCTCAGTCGGGGTGAACACGGAGAAGGCAGGGTGTTTGGCACTGGTAATTGGCTGGCGGATAACCACAGGCAAGCCCGTAACGTATTCTCGGGCCTGGAATGTTCCTGTCTCATATCCACCCAGGATACGCTCGGAAAGCTGGGGTACGAGCCACTGGCAGACTTCGTCTACCGAACTAAGAGCCTTCTGTGTCGGCGTCACTATCTGGATGTCGTTAAGTGGATCAATTTCGCTCGCTTCAGCCAAACCTATTACGAGCTCGGGTAGAACAGCAGGGATATGATCACGCTCAATCCTGAACCAGGAGAGCCAGCTCGTTGGATCAAAGTCATCTAGGTCAGGCGTTAGGGTCCCCGCCCACACCTGGCGGTGAGCGTTTCGTAAGCCAGTATCTTTGGGAAGCCAAAACGAACCCTGAAAGCAGCGGATATCCTTGATCCTGACCATCTCCGCGAAAGGCTGACCTACCGTCAGGGACGGCATGTCCTTTGGGCAGCCGAGCATGTAGATGCGTGCGCTTTGTGGCGTGGCGTGCATGATGCACGTCATTTCCTCAATGCCGATTGAATCGGCACCGATCAATACGATGACTTCGGCCGTTACAGGGCTCGACTCGCCTTGAGCAGGTACTCCTGTATCAGGGTCGAGGCCGATCATCTCTGCATAGGTGAACACTGAAGCGTCCTCACCCAAGTGCCTGACCGCTTCATCGACCATTTCACAGGTGTAGGCCACAAAGATTGTGTCTGTACCAAAGCCCCTCAGAATGTAGTCAAGTGCCGTGGTTATCATCAGCTGGTCTTGGACCGTCTCACACTGCACCAGGGCGAATCGCTCCTGTAGAAGAGAGCACATGCCGGCGACTAAAGGCTTCGCTGCGTTGGCTTTCAGCTTCATGGGCTTGATTAGCTTGAGCCCCATATCCTCACTGGGCTCAATGTCGTCCAGCTCCTCGCTATCGAACTGAGACCACTCAACGCCGAGGCTGATTAGTTCGTGCTCGGCCCTGTGCAGTGATGACAACTGAACACGGCTCTCTGACACTTTCACAAAACCAGTGTCGACAAGCTCCTTAACAGCATCGCCAATCAATGGTTGGATAACCTGCCGTGTCAGCGCGAGCAGCTTCATGCAAGCCTCGATCAAGGGCTTACCCTCGACGAAGCTGTGGCCTAGCCAGGCCTCTTTACGGAGTGTTGCAACAACGGCTCCCTTCACGGCTGAAACTGAGTCGTTAGGTACCCCGAGGCGCCGTGCAAGGTTGATCGCTGATGTGAAAAGCATGTCGTCGAACTGCACGTACAGTAAGTAAGGGTCTTCCTTGATGCGTGCGTTGAGGTCAATGTTGTAGCCAAGAGTGCGCTGAAGCTTGCTTAGCTTGTTCGGTGATATCCCTTCTATATCCACTTGGGCCAGAGCAAGCTTGTTCGAGCGCAGCTCAATCCAGCCATTGCGAAGCTTTTCGATATCCTTTTCTGGGATGTCGGCGTCAAAAAGCCGCTCTGGAGAGCGCTCAAGCACATCAATGCTGTTTTCGCCAAAGCACTGCACTAGCTTGACTGATGAACTGCGCGATGCCCCTGTAAGGGCCGAGAGATAGCCCGCTAATGAGGCCACAGCCTTAGGGGGCATCGATGTGAAGTGACGAACATCGAAATCGCCACCTGGTACATTAGGGCTCAGTTCACCGTGAAGAATGAATTCCTCGAACAGGACTGAATGTCCAAAATTACCGGTAGCCTGGAAAACGGTACCGTCAACACGACGGAATAGGCCGATCATCCACGGGCCAGTAGGCGATCGGAAAACAACATCTACGAGCGTTGCCTCCTCACGAATGACGCCCGTGTCGCCCATATCTGCGGCTGCGTTGGACTCATGCATGCTTTGCTTGGAGCCTCCCGCTGTTGACCAGACGTTCGGTGCTGTGGATTCGGCTGTACGCCTTAACCATTAACCTGGTGGCCTCTTCCAACACAGCTGAGGCGTTGCCGACTCTGTCTGGATGCTTTCGCAAGAAACAAACGAGCAAGTCAAAGTCAGCTAGCAGGTCAACCGCTGCAACCAGCTGTCGTGAGAAGGTGCGCCCCGGGGCGATTGCGCTGATGGCTTCGTACCCTTCAAACAGATCGTCAACCTGCGTGAACATGAAGGGACGTAACAAGCGGAGGAGCTTGGTATGGGCCGACTCGACATGGAGCATGACCTGATTTGCCACGCTCTTTTGCACGCCCTGATCCTCTGTCGAGCTGATCAGCTTGCTACCCTTGGCCAGGAACACAGGCAAGAGCGGGCGCTTTGTATTGGTCTCATTGAGGTCGTGATCGAGGAAGGCCTTTGCTTCCTGCGAATGTATCAACTGCTGCATTGGCTATTTCTCCACTAGGCAACTTAATAGTGCGTAGCAGTGCCCCTAAAATGAGGTGTTTTCAGGAAATACCTGAAAAGATCGGCCAATACGGGTGTTCCCTGTCGGAGGTTGTCTCGGTGCTCTGGCGGCGGGGAGGCGCCTAGCTGGGGATTTCTGGTAGGTTCGTAGAAGTTAGTAGGGTTTAGGCAGCGGGCAATAAAAAACCCTGCCGAGGCAGGGTTTTGGGTGAAACGGCAATCAGGCGTTCACCGCGTCCTTCAAGCCCTTGCCAGGCTTAAAGCCAGGGGTTTTGGAGGCTGCGATGGTGATTGAGGCGCCGGTTTGCGGGTTACGGCCAGTACGCTCGGCGCGCTGTTTCACCGAAAAAGTACCGAAGCCGACCAGAGAAACATCGTTACCTGCCTTCAGTTCAGCAGTGATGGCAGAGGTGAGGGCGTCCAGGGCGCGGCCGGCAGCTTCCTTGCTGACATCGGCTGAAGCGGAGATTGTATCGATGAGTTCTTTTTTATTCATGAGTTACCTCAAAATGGGGTGGGGTTAGCGCTGCGAAAATGAGTATAACGACTGGAAAAGCACTTCCCACTCAAACAGGGTGCAGTTTTAGAACAGCAGTGGAAATATCTGCGAACCGAAATGTCCGGCCAAAAAGGCGACTACCCACATTATTACGTCGGGACTGATGCCGGCCGCAGCGTTTTTTTTCACAATCTGAATCACCCAGCACCCAATGAGAAACGCGCCTACGAAAGTGATCACCTGATTGCTTAGCAGCGTCTCAGCTAATGTGCTTGCTTCCGTTGCTCGTGGGAAGGTTGAGCCAATTGCCCAAACAATGACCATCAGCAGTGCCACGCTAATGGCGAGCACAAGCTTGCTCATGCGCAGCGGACCGACCGCTACAGCTTGGGTACGATGCCCTAATTCGAAGTCATTCATGGTCCACCCTCACATTAAAGCCGCTGGCCTAGTCAATTCCTCTGCCAGATCCATCGAACGTTTCAGGCATTCAGGCAAGATTGATCCCTGGCACGCCAGCTGCTGAGATTCTATCGTGCGAGCCAACGCTTTGGAGAAAATCTCACGGATCTCAACTTCAGTAAAGCAGCTCTCGGCGTCACAAGGTACCGGCATTAGCAAGCCGTTGCTGTAAATGCGATGCACGTAGTATTCCGACTCTGTGCCAGTTTGCCGCGAGACCTGAAACGAGATCATGTCGAGCAGTGAATGATTCCAACCGCCATAGGCTTCTTCAAGTTGCGCTGCATTTGGTGCCACCGTGGTGAAATCCATGTTTATCTCCAGGTCTGTGTTGTCTTCACACCATAACGTCAGTCATCGTCCGTTCAACGTCGTTAAAGTGCACCCGTTTGTGGTTGTTTAAGGAAGGATGTTCGTTATCCTGAGCCCCCCATCCCAGCGAAATGAGATCACTGTGAACGAACAAGAACTGTTACTGCAGCCTGAAGAAAACTACATGGATGACGGCCAGCTAGATTATTTCCGGCGAATCCTGCGCGAGAAGAAAGCTACGATCCTGAATCGCCTTCAGAGCTATCACTCATCCATGAAGGACTCGATTCGAGAAGCGGATGTCACTGATCTGGCCTCTAATGAGGAGCAACGGTCGCTGAGCATGACCATGATGAATCGTGACCGCGATGAGCTGAAACGAATCGACGCAGCCCTTGAAAGGGTTGAAGAGGGCGAGTATGGATACTGCGACCACACCGGTGAGCCTATTGGCCTGCGACGGTTGCTGGTAAACCCAACAACCAAGCTCTCGGTCGAATCTATGCGAGTGGAAGAATCGAGGGGGCGGCATCGAGCCTAGACCCGCCAAGGGTACATCTGCGGGGCAGGGAAGGGATTTCATGTGGTTCGGACCAGGCCTGGACTCGCTCAGGCCTGGTCACGCAGCGATCGCAGCTGACTCTCGGTATGCACCCCGGGATAACCATACCGGGTCTTTGCCGCCTGCGG
>CETX01002149.1_pt1 | contig 10190 bp, 7 predicted proteins | sample 356501 | NCBI WGS metagenome assembly CETX01 (sample SAMEA2623390, study PRJEB7988) | marine metagenome | biome: marine biome (ENVO:00000447); feature: mesopelagic zone (ENVO:00000213); material: "saline water (ENVO:00002010), including plankton (ENVO:xxxxxxxx)" | depth 450 m | reverse complement strand
ACCGTCTCTCAGGAATCTACCGTGGGCGAAGCGCTGGTAGAGCTGGACCGAAACCTTTATATATATGCCAATGGTGTTCATATTCGGCAATTCGCCCGCCCCCCTAAATATGTAGAAGTTGTAATGAGCTTTGATTTTCAAAGCCCTATGGGGCTGAACCAGCTACTGCAGCATTCGGTGTCCAGTCTGGCAAATATCACCGCGCAATTGATGGGCGTTGACCGTCACTCTTTGCAGATACATCTAAAGCAAGCAGCGCCGCAAATCGCCCCCGGGCAACCATGCAAGCATTCTTTGCAAACACAGTTTTCCAGTTCGTTTGACGGGATAAAGTTGCCGTCTGGCGTATTGGGTAAAAAGACCTGTTTTAATGAAGAGGCGGTGCAGCAATACTTTAAGGATCGGTTAAATTACTTGCAGGCACACTATCCGGATAACTTACAAAACCAGGTACGTTCTCTGATTGGGCAGCTATTACCGGCAAGTGAATGCAGCATTGAAAAAGTGGCGGCAAATCTGAATCTTCATCACCGCGTGCTGCAGTTAAAGTTGCAGCAGGAGGGAACAACCTATCAGGCATTGCTAAAGGAAACACGCCAGACCATTGCAGAGCAGCACCTGCGGCAAAGTAAAATATCTATCACTGATCTGGCATTAAATCTTGGTTATGCCGATATATCGGTGTTTAGCCGAAACTTTAAGTCATGGACGGGAAAAACCCCGCGACAGTGGCGCAAAGAGCAATAGTCGTTTTTATATGCCGGAGGGCATGAACGAAAACGAACAACGTTGGTTTGGGAAATAATACCCAATGGTGCACATCCGGGCCTGTCCGAGGTCGATTAAGAGATGTACCGATTCATTTCTTTATTGACATATTTTAATTTCCCTTACAATATATCCATTCATGTATGTATATACATCTATGTATTTATAAAAGCATGGATGAAGTCATCTTCTTGTATGCCAATAAAGTGATAAATGAAATGAAACAGAAAACTAATAAAAAAGTAGAACAGGGACTTCAGACTAAACAGAAAATCATTGAGTCTGCTGAATTTACTTTTTATGAAAATGGTGCAACAACGACTACTTTGGAGAAAATTGCTGAAGATGCTTCAGTAACCAGGGGCGCTATTTATGGTCATTTTAAAAACAAGTTTGAACTCCTTGAGTATATTATCGATAGTGCGGTATACCCAATTATCGATTTATTTAGAAACATGATTTCTACTGAAGGAGCCCCTTCCTATAGTCATTTACGCTCTGTGCTTAATGAGCTAATTGTCAATGTAACCACAAATCCTGGATTGATGAGAAGACTTGCCATTTTGATACATAAATGTGAGCTGACTAGTCAGTTCGATTTTCTTGTTAAGAAAAGAAAAATGTATAGAGATGAAGTGCTAAAAATATTTAATGATTATTTTGATGAAATGCAGTTGGCAGGGAATAAATTACAACAAAAATCAAGCGTTTTAGCGGCCGCTACCCACTGTTATATTTTGGGTTTAATAGAAGATTACGTACTTTACTCTTCCGAGAGTAAATTATTAGAAGATCTGGATGACCTGTTGAGTTTATTGCCATGGGGAAGAGTTTAATTAATGTAATTCACCATTAGTAAATTGTGAGTGGCATTAATTTCCTACGTGTCACAGCAACTAGTTGTCATGTTCAGAACATTGTGAGACACCTAATTTTTTTGCCTTGTACAGACAGCCTGAAAAATTAAATTATTAAGATTTATTTCGAATACCAGCGGAGATCACTAAGGTGACAAATAAAGCAGCTAAACGAAAATTTATACTATTGTTTTTAGTAATTGCCATTGTTGCGATATATAGCTTTGAGACCTGGTGGGGAGAAAGCGAAACTGTAGACGTTACCGGAAGTAATGGACGTATAGAAGCTACTGAGGTTGCCATTGCAGCAAAAGCCGCTGGCAGAGTAGAACAAATACTTGTTGATGAGGGTGACTTTGTTGAAGCTGGGCAGGTTGTCGCTTACATGGACTCAAAACTACTCGATGCCCAATTGCGTCAGGCATTAGCCCAACTCCAACAGGCAAAAACAGTGGTATCGACAGCGAACATTCTGGTCGCGCAGAGAAATAGTGAGAAGTTGGCCTTAAGAGCATCCCTTAAGCAAAGCGAAGCAGAGCTTGCTGCAGCAAAAAGCCGGGCTAAACGCACTGATTCTCTTGCTGAAACTGGCGCGGTTTCACAACAAGCGGCTGATGACAATGAGACGGCAGTAGCGAGTGCTGAGGCCGCTGTTTCAGCCGCAAAGGCCCAATTGAGCGCGGGCGATGCTGCAATAGCATCAGCAGAAGCACAAGTAGAGTCAGCCAAGGCCTCTTTTGCAGCGGCTCAGGCAACTGTTGAGCAAGTACAATCTGAATTATCCGATATGAAGCTGGTTTCTCCTCGATCTGGTCGTGTTCAATACAGAGTAGTACAAGATGGTGAAATTGTTTCCGCTGGTGGGCGCGTTTTGAGTTTGATAGATCTTACTGACGTTTACATGACATTCTTTTTGCCTGCGACTCAAGCAGGCTTACTTTCAATTGGTGGGGATGTTCGAATTGTTTTGGAAGCTGCCCCCCAAATTGCTATACCTGCGAAAATATCATATGTGGCTGACGTAGCGCAGTTCACCCCTAAAACGGTTGAAACTGAGAGTGAGCGGGAAAAATTAGTATTTAAAATAAAGGCTAAAATAGCCCCTGAGTTGTTACAAAAACACATTAAAAAAGTGAAAACCGGATTACCAGGTGTGGCATGGGTTAAATTGAAAGATGATGCAACTTGGCCTGACACTGTCCCTGTGACCGTATCGCTATGAATCCGGTAATTATAGGAAACCACATATCTCTTCGCTATGGAGATACACTGGCTTTAAAGGACGTGTCCATATCCATACCTAAAGGGAAAGTCATTGGAGTCATAGGACCCGATGGCGTAGGTAAATCAACGCTATTTTCCTTAATCGCCGGGGCACGAAAGCTCCAAGTTGGTGACCTTAGAGTACTTGATGGTGACATGAGCAATAAACAGCATCGTGATACGATATGTCCTGATATTGCTTACATGCCCCAGGGGCTAGGAAAGAACTTATACCCAACGTTGACGGTCCAGGAAAACTTACAATTTTTTGCTAGTTTGTTTGGCCATAATAAGCAGGAAAGCCAACGCAGAATTCATGATTTAACTACAGCAACTGGTTTGCAGAATTTTTTAGACAGACCAGCCGGCAAACTCTCAGGAGGAATGAAGCAAAAGCTAGGATTGTGTTGTTCACTAATTCATGATCCTAAATTGCTTATATTGGATGAGCCAACAACGGGCGTAGATCCATTGGCGCGAAGTCAGTTTTGGCAATTGATCAAGCGTATTCGAAAACAGCAACCATCTATGAGTGTGTTAGTGGCGACGGCTTACATGGAAGAAGCTGAACAGTTCGATTGGCTTCTTGCCATGAATGCCGGAGAAATACTTGCAACTGGAAGCCCAGAACAGTTATTAACACAAACGCGAACAGGTTCTTTGGAAGAAGCCTTTATAAGCTTGCTGCCAGAACAAATTAGAAAGAAGCGCAAAACTGTACATGTTCCACCAATAGTAACTGGCGATGACGAAGAAATAGCAATAGAAGCACTGAATTTAACAATGAGATTTGGTGACTTTACTGCTGTAAATGATGTGAGCTTTAAGATAAAGCGCGGAGAAATATTCGGCTTTCTTGGCTCAAATGGGTGTGGTAAATCAACAACCATGAAAATGCTCACAGGCTTGTTGCCCGCGACAGAAGGTAAGGCATGGCTTTTCGGCAAAGGGCTGGATTCAAACGATATTGATACCCGAACTCGTGTTGGATATATGTCTCAGTCGTTCTCACTTTATAACGAATTAACAGTGGCTCAGAACCTGATATTGCATGCACGGTTATTTCATGTGCCTGAAGAAACAATATCTTCACGGATACAGGAAATGGCAACGCGCTTTAACCTTTTAGACGTTATGCAATCAATGCCTGAAAGTTTACCACTAGGCATTCGACAACGATTGTCATTAGCTGTAGCCATGGTGCACGAACCAGACCTATTGATACTCGATGAACCGACGTCTGGTGTCGATCCCATAGAACGGGATAATTTCTGGGAATTGATGATTGCCTTAGCCAGAAACGACAAAGTCACTATCTTTATTTCTACACACTTTATGAATGAAGCCGCTCGTTGCGATCGAATCTCACTAATGCACGCCGGTAAGGTTTTAGTCAGCGCGTCACCGCAGGAAATTCAACAACGAAAAAATGCATCATCGTTAGAAGACGCATTTATTGAATATCTAAAAGATGCTGATAGCCGAAACTCAGATCCCATAGAAAGTGAAACAGCGCGCGAATCAGACGAAACTGTTATTGTTGACAATACAGGAAGTGACAAAAAAGGCATACAGTTTTTTAGCTTGCGTCGTTTGCTTAGTTATGCTCGACGAGAATCCCTTGAATTGCGCAGAGATCCCATTCGACTTACTCTGGCTTTTATGGGTAGCATGTTATTGATGGTTTTTATTGGCTTTGGTATTACTATGGACGTGGAAAACCTCGCATATGCAGTTATTGACAATGACCAAACGGAATTAAGTCATAGTTATATACAGAATCTATCAGGCTCTCGCTATTTTTCAGAAAAGCCAGCGGTCACTAGTTACTCAGAGTTGGAATCGCGAATGCGAAGTGGCGAATTATCTTTGGTTGTTGAAATTCCCCAAGGTTTTGCACGCGATTTATCTAGAGGCACGTCCGTTGATGTGGCTGCATGGATTGATGGTTCCATGCCGTCGAGAGCTGAAACGATCAATGGCTATGTAAAGGGTAATCACGCTCAATGGCTAACATCAATGGTTAGTCATACAAACTCTTCAGTTTCACTAACCAGCGCAGTAAATCTCGATTCGCGCTATAGATATAACCCTGATGTAAAAAGTCTCGTTGCTATCGTTCCTGCGGTAATTCCAATTTTGTTGTTAATGATCCCAGCATTGCTCACCGCATTATCTGTGGTTAGGGAAAAAGAGTTGGGTTCAATCGTTAACTTATATGTAACCCCTGTAAGTCGATTAGAGTTCCTGGTTGGCAAGCAATTACCGTATATTTTTACTTCGTTCGTCAGCTATCTATTGTTGGTAGCTATCTGCGTATGGCTTTTTAAGGTACCAGTTGAAGGTAGCTTTTTTACTCTATCTCTTACTGCGTTGTTATTTGTAATCTTTGCTACAGGATTCGGTCTTTTGTCATCTGTTTTCACTAACAGCCAAATTGCCGCGATGTTATTGTCGACGATTGGTACCATTTTACCAGCAGTACAGTTCGCAGGATTAATTACTCCGGTTTCGGCCTTGGAAGGATTTGGAAGAGTAATTGGTGAGCTTCACCCAGTGAGCCATTTTTTGCTTGTTAGCCGAGGAGTATTCAGCAAGGGACTCGATTTCAACGGTGTTAGCTTTGCTATCGTTCCTATTTTAATTTCAATTCCAGTTATTATGTTGTTAGCAACAATACTATTGAAAAAACAGGAGCGTTAAAATGCGAAAAATAGGTAACATTTATCGCTTGAGTGTCAAAGAACTCTGGAGTTTATGGCGGGATCCAGCCATGCTGGTAGTCATTATATTTATTTTTACCGCCAATATTTATACTTCAGCAAAAGCGATGCCTGAAAGCCTGCACAAGGCGCCTATAGCATTTGTAGATGAAGATCAATCGCAATTGTCTGCACGTATCATTGATGCTTTCTATCCCCCATATTTTTTACCTCCGAAAACAATAGGACTTCATGAAATGGATGCGTCCTTGGATTCAGGCGAATTTACCTTTGTCATTAATATACCACCGAACTTTGAGCGTGATGTTATGGCGGGCCTTACACCTACTATTCAGGTTAGTATTGATGCCACCCGAATTAGTCAGGCGTTTACCGGAAATGGATATATCAGTCAAATAATTACTACAGAAGTAAATGAGTTCGTTTTGGGATATAGAAGTGAGAGCACGACACCCGTAAACTTGGTGTTGCGTTCTCGATTTAACCCAACTTTAGAGCAATTCTGGTTTGGCGGCCTGACCGAGTTAATCAATGGCGTAACTATGGTATCTATTGTTTTAGCAGGGGCAGCTTTAATCCGAGAACGTGAACATGGGACTATTGAACATTTATTAGTAATGCCAATATCATCACTTGAGATCATGCTATCAAAAGTGTTAGCAACAGCTCTAGTTGTTTTATGCGCTACAGGGTTGTCGACTTTTCTTGTCATTAAGGCTTGGATGCAGATCCCGATAGAAGGCTCAATATCTCTTTTTTTGTGGTGCACCGCTTTACAGCTTTTTGCCACGACTTCCATGGGTATTTTCATGGCAACGATAGCGCGTTCAATGCCCCAATTTGGTTTATTATTGATTCTGACTCTGTTACCCCTTCAACTTTTGTCTGGTGGGGTTACGCCTCGAGAAAGTATGCCAGACTTCATACAAAATATTATGTTACTGGCACCCAATACTCATTTTGTGCTCGCTTCTCAGGCTATACTTTTTCGAGGGGCTGGTATCGAGATTGTGTGGCCTCAAATGTTGAGCCTGTTTGCAATAGGGAGCGCACTGTTTTTGTTTTCTTTACGACGTTTTAGAAATACTATTGGAAGTATGGCATAGAATACTGTGCCATCACTTTATTGAAGTTTAAGAGTCGTCATTTTAGAGCTGATCTTTACTTTGAGGCCTTTTCATAATTTAATAAAATGATTTTACTACCATGTTTACTAACTTCAGCTTTTCCTAGTGCGATCATGTCTTGCTGCTCTCTGTCATTATCAGTTTGTACTAAAGTGATAGTTTCTAGTCGGTCCTTGCTGTAAGCAGGATAATTTTGAGCACTGAATCCCCAGCATGAAAGCGTATCTTTCAATAAGTGATATCGCGCAGGATCAGGAATCCAATACTGTGCAAGAATTTCCTTACTTTGATTTGAATTTTCCGAAGGGAAAGATGCCACTCCATACTTAAATTGACTCTTTAAGGTAGACACTTCTTCAAGTGAAAAAACGTTATGTGCAATACTTATTTTATATTTCTCTAATCTCAACTTCACCATTGAAATTCGATCTAAATTAGACATGGTTGAGGCTAAATATCGAACTTTAAGTGCTGCGCGAATTATTTTTTCTGAAGCTCTATAAGATTTAATAAAACCTCTTACATTTGATGTAGTTATTTCATTACAGATACGCCCGTAAGCTTTTGGTGACAATTGCTTTTTTGCGTTATTCTTAAAATACCAAAATATGAATTCATCTTTATCATTCGTCTCACTAAAATAATAACCTAACTCACTGTTTTGCATAAAACGAACAATTTCAATATCAAGAATATTCAATTTTAAAATTCCTCCCTAAATTAACACCTCGGTATTATTGGTCTTTTAAAGTAAGCTATTTAATGAAAGTCCAATACCAAACCGAGTTTGTTTGTAGTTATAATCGATTAAACTTTCCCCATAACCGGTAAACAGCGAACTGTATCCTTGTAACTTTCCCCAAAGTGGAAAAACAAAAATGAATTCTGCAGCTCCTTTGTGCGTTGCAAAATTATTCCTGCCCTTAAAATTTATCTCCAATTCACTCCATTTATAAATGGTAGTTAGCTCAAAATGCCCCATGTAATCAATAATATCAGGGTTGTCATCGCCATTCGGATCTTCAGGATATTTTTTCTCATCTTCACTTATACGCAGCCAAGGTTTAATTGACATTGCGAACTGCTCTTTTTCAAATAAAAAATGACCATAAACTCTATTCCAACTTCGAGATAAGTTTTGCTCTCTACCATTCGATTGATGCTCAATTCCGATAGCAAAACCAGTATTGCCGCCAAGTGGATGCCAATCCAATGGTGCTACATAAAACAGTTCAGGTTGATAATTTGTCTCTCTAAACGGTTTTGAAATTCCGTCGGAGTATACTTGCCACCAAGCCTCTAGAGTAAAAGCTAGATAAAGCCCATCGCCATAAATGAATGTTGAGTTGGGAGAAAGTGGTACTTTTAAACTCAATTGAAATTTTGCTTCGATGTCCTCTAAGTTATCTTCAAATCCGTTTACAGCGCCATATTCACTTCGATTAATCGCATTTGTTGTGAGTACGGGTATGAAGTAATTTAGTTTGTGTGGAGTAATTACATAAGGACTAAATTGAGATTCTCGCTCATTTTTCACTCTATTTGAGATTGCACCAAGCTTGATGGAAGATTCATCAAAATAAGATTTATAGGAGAGATCATTGATACTTTGATCTTCGCAACGACGCTTAATTGTTTCAATCGTTGTAGAGCCAATACTTTTTCTGACCTGTTCCAAGATACATTGATCAATGTCCGTATCGGCAAAAACAGAATTAGCAGAAAAGACAGCATGTAACAGTGTCAAACGAACTGCAAGCCTGGTGTTTTTCTTTTTATTATTCGCTCTTACCACTCGAAAACAAAGTAAATCTTGAATAATCATGAATTTATACAACCTTCCACTTCTCAGTCTATTGAGATTGCTCCATCAGGAGACTGGTTATCTGATATCAGCATTTTATGTTTCTTCTGTTGTTTATACATTCATGTATGAATATAATCAAGCGAGGAGTTTGATAACAAAGCTTGCGTTCGTGATATAAACAGTGTTTTTAGTGATGTTTGGTGGGATCCCTTAATAATTGAGGCATGACAGTTGTGTGCGCCTGGTGGATGTACCCCCGGCTAATTCGAGAGTATTTTCAGGACATCCATTAACATTAAATAAACATCAGAGACTGTGGATACATATCCAATATGCAATATAAAATAATTAATAGAATTCAATGGAAACCGAAAAATCATATCTGTATAGGACATATGGTTGAACTTACTTGTATCGAACGGCAATTTCGTAAGCTCTTTTTACTAGCAATACTTTTCAACTTAGTCTCCTGTGCTGTTCCTTCTAGAACAATTACGATGCAAGATTTATTGGATAATGCCGAAGCATTTTCAATAGAGTATAAAAATGACCTTGATTCCATTCAACGGAAAAGGATACGTCGTTTTAGAACTGAATACGAAATCGAGCTTTCTTCAGGAATACAACAAAGCTACGATATTTTGGTTTTGTCTGGCGGGGGGGAACTCGGAGCTTTTGGTGCTGGTTTTTTGTCAGGCTGGGGGGACGTTCAAGATAAAGAATTCAGTCGACCCGATTTCGATTCTGTCAGTGGTGTCAGTACAGGAGCGCTAATTGCACCCTTTGCCTTCGTAGGGACGGGAAAAGCATACGAAACTATTGTTGAACTCTATAACAATCCTGTTAAAGACATGATTATTGCAAAAACCCTATTTGGTTTTTTAGCAGGGAATGGAGCGTATTATGATGCAGCCAAGCTTCATGAACAGATTAATCAAGGAATTTCAGAACAATTAGTTCATGAGATAAGCCAATTGTCTTATTCCGATAAGATTTTACTCGTTGGCGCAACTAATTTGGATTATGGCGTTATGCGAGTATGGGATTTATCTAGTATCGCAGCAAGTCATCCAGTTGAAATTGCGCGAAAGAAAATTACAAATAGATTGATTGCATCTTCAGCAATACCTGGGGCTTTTCCACCAATAGAGATTAATAACAATTTGTATGTGGATGGTGGGGCTTCCATGCAGGTCGTCGGAGGGATAGAGAATCGAGGTAAGTTATACCTTAACCGCGATGAAGATTCCTTGAACTATGTTAAAGATGAAAACCCTATACAGATAAGAATATGGATCATCATCAACAACAAGTTAGTAATGGAACCGGATGTCACTAAGCTTACCTGGGGAAGTCTAGCAAAGAAAAGCTTAGTTTCACTTATGCGCGGTTCAACTCTTCAATCAATTCAAGATATGGAAACATTTTCCCAAATGATGAATCTCAGAAAGGAATTTGACGTTAAAATGCGCTACGTTGCTATTCCTCAGGATTATACAATTATGGACTCTGACAATATGTTTGATAAAGAGAAAATGCGAGCACTCGTTGAACTGGGCAGATCAATGGGAGCAAACAAAGAAAGTTGGAAAGAACGGGCTATAAGACCTGGAGCATCATTTTTAGATATTAAGCAATAAACTGT
>CETX01146008.1_pt1 | contig 10202 bp, 11 predicted proteins | sample 356501 | NCBI WGS metagenome assembly CETX01 (sample SAMEA2623390, study PRJEB7988) | marine metagenome | biome: marine biome (ENVO:00000447); feature: mesopelagic zone (ENVO:00000213); material: "saline water (ENVO:00002010), including plankton (ENVO:xxxxxxxx)" | depth 450 m | reverse complement strand
GTTGCGGACAAAAACCTCTTGTCAGAACCTATGCGTCAAAAACGGTCGTTTTTGTCCGAACGCTCTGTCCTGCCCAGGATCAACCGCTTAGCTAGGACAAAAACCCCCGGCAAAACCTTTGCGGTTTTGGCAGGTATTTGTCACACTGAGGCATGATCATCGGATATGCCCGCGTCAGCACTGACGACCAGAGCTTGGATTCACAAACGGATGCCCTTTCGGCAGCCGGTGCCGAGAAGGTCTTCGCAGACAAGATCAGCGGATCGAGGCGCGCCCGCCCGGACCTGGACAGAATGCTAGAACAGCTCCGCGACGGTGACGTTGTGACCGTCACGAAGTATGACCGCCTAGCGCGGTCTCTGAAGGACCTATTGGAGATCGTAGAGGCGATCCGGGAACGCGGTGCCGGCTTTCGATCATTGGCCGAGGACATCGACACGACGACGCCGGCAGGCCGCTTGGTGTTTCATGTCTTCGCCTCAATCGCCCAGTTTGAGCGCGAGCGGATTTCGGAACGGACCAGGGAGGGGCTGGCTTCCGCCCGCAAGCGAGGTCGCGTCGGTGGCAGGCCCCCTGCCCTGTCAGCAATACAGAAGAAAGAAGTCAGGCGGATGCGAGATGAAGAGCGGCGCGCTATTGCCGAGATTGCACGTTTATTCAAAGTTAGCGAGCGGACAGTGCGGCGCGCATGAGAGGTTTGGGGTAGTCGGAGACGATAAACGAGACGGGCGTGGGTACGTTTGCCGATGTGGCGGCGCTTCAGCCGCGAAATCAAATGATGCAGAAGACGGGCATAACTAAAGGTGATAGCTTCCATTTATGCCAGCGAACGCTGATCGAAAGACAACAAATAATGACAACATCTATTGACCACACACTTCTGCATGACCAACGGGTCAACTGCACTTCCATTATGACGGCGATGACCGTTGGCGATTACATTGAGCTGGTGGATTCCGCCTATCAAAAGCGTGGCGGTTTGGCTCATCAACGGGATGCACTCAAGACTACGACGGCTCGAAGAATTCGTTCTCGGATGGTCGATGACATCGTCAAAGGGGCGGTTTTGCCGCCGGTTGTTGTTGGCGTCGTCGCTAACAATGACTTCATCACGTCTATCCAAAAAAATTCGACTGCCGACTCGCTCGCGGCAATCAGTAGTGATTATTCTGAGGCCCTTTCAATTATTGACGGTATGCAGCGTACGACAGCGCTACTGGAAGCTTTGGACCGAGAGCGCGAGAGCGTTGAGGGGCGCCCTATGCGGGTCGAGTTCTGGATCGCTGATACAACGGAAAGCCTCATATACCGAATGCTGGTTCTTAACACAGGACAAGTGCCTTGGAACCTCAGCCGCCAGCTTCAAGTCGTCTATGCGCCGTTGATCGAAGAGATGAAAGATCTGGTCAAATTTGAGCGTGTGCTGGACACAAACGCAGGCGAAAGGAGGTCAAAAGCGGGAGAGTATGCTCCAGATAATTTGGTAGAGCTTTACATCGCCTTTGGCCTTCGAAAGACCGACATAGATACTCAAGAGACGTTGGCAGACGAGTTTTCGCGGCTTGATATGACCGAGGCGCTCTCTTCGCATCAGTACCGGGACTTTTTCTATCCGGTTGTTCAAATGATGGTCGATCTAGACAAGGCCTTCTCCAGGTTCGATGCAGACATTGAAGCTGCCATCGCGGCTCAGGTAGATGACACTGCCCAAAAATTGAAAAAGGGACGTAGCATCTTCGATAGCAAACCGGCGCGGATTGGTTTTGTCGTTGCTGCAGCAACGACAATTCTTGGCCGTGTTGGTATGGAGCAAGATGACGATCCAGATGCAACGAATGCAAGGTTGGCAGAAATTCAGAGCAGTCTTAAGGCGCTGATAGACAAGCTAGACGGCTACGGAAGCGATGAACTTCAAACGTTCTTAAAGCTGGATGTTCTTTCTGAGCGCCTATACGGACAGAAACGGTCCGCAGTTGGTCGCTACGAAAGAGCGTTTTTCGACTCTGCCTTCAAAGTCCTGTTTGAAGAGGACTTTAAGGTCCCAAGTATGGAGCCATGTTGGCGGGCCTAGGCATGGCCAATCGTTTTCGAATCCAGATGAGCCAACAGATTTTTGCGCGTTTGATCGCGCATGCGAGTGATAGCGGCGTCCCAATACCCGGCGCCGACCAAGCGAGATGGATACGCAGGCTTAGTGACGCCGACGCGTCACTGATGGCTGAGGCCGATGTCTTGGGCTATCAGCAGATAACCAGACAGATCAGGGCGATCCATTTTGAGCATGACGCTGTGCGCTATTTTGCTGTCTTGGGGATCGGTGAGGCAGAAAGCCTTCCAGATGGGTTGACGCCAACTGAACTCACTCCAGGCACTCTTGCCGTGGCACTAATCCAATCGGACATCCATCCGAGTGCAGGGGGCTTAGAAATTCTGGAAGCCATTGGCGATTTACATGGAGGAGTCGAAGGCTTCGACGGATACGAACTGTCGGCTATCACTAACCTTTTTCCAAGCATTGAGATTTTTGAAGCGGACCAGAATTACGAGTACACCGCAAATGTGGTCCGCGTACTTGGGGCGCTGACTGCACGGTCCTATGCCGATGGCCCGATAGCTCCTTCAGGCACAACGTTGAACAAGGTCGCTGACATTTTTCAATCAGGCTCAGAGCACGTTCCGTTCGAAAATGTTCTGCAAGGCATGTTGTCGATTTCTTGGGGCGGCTTTTTTCTGGAACTCTATCGAGCGATCGAACAGCTCTATGCGGTTCCCAGGCTCGCTGCATTGGTCGAGGCGTGGCCAACCTCCCTGCCCTACCGCAGCCTAGCTGACTTGTTGGAGAGCCACCTTGCTTGGCGCCCGAAAGAAGACGACGCGCTAGCCAAAATTATTGCCGAATGTGACGACACGATAGTCGCCCCACTGAGAGAAAGTTTCTCAGATCATCGGGATGGCGATCAGGAGATCACCACAGAAAAAGTCGCGGCAGACATATACAAAGTCCGAAACAGCTTGGTCCATTTCCGCGCAGCTTTAGGAACAGTTCAGCGCACCAATGAAGAGTGGGACGATATGATTTCGGCAATGCTCGATCTCGTCAAAGACGTTTACCAGCGCCATGGCGCCCGCTTCAACGTGGAGCCAAAAGCGTAATCAATCCTAGGATCGACGGATGGGGGTCGGTTTTGACTCTCTGCGGACAATGCCATCCCTGACAATCTTTGTTGTCCTTACCAAATCGACCCCATTCATGGCCGCTTCGAAATGGACTTTGTTCAGTTCGTTTTCATCGCCTCCAAAACAACGATGCATTGCATCAAGAATACCAACGTCGTTGATGTTCTGCGGACGTGGAGTCGGATTGTTCCGAGGACTCGGGATCGTGCCGGGAAAGAGATAGATGCATGGCGGCGGTAGCCTATATGGACCCACTTCAGTAATGCGATCTTCTCTATCAGAGATTTTTGGGCAGACGCGTGCTGCGGTTCCGCACAGCCAGTCCCAGACGACCAAGCCATCCACCCGCTTTTCTTCGGCAATAATATCTGCCGAGAAGCGAGTGTGGATGCCAGACCAGACGTTGTGTCGAGGATCGGCACCTTTATTCTGACAGACACTCCACACGATGAACTCGTTTGCATGAGGTGGTCGAGCAGAGATGTTTGTGTTGTTCCCGTCCAGGCAGCCCTTCAACTCGATGGCCGCAATTTTTCCATCGTTCAGCGTAACCGAGTAGTCATGCCTATTGGAGCCACCGGCTTCGATCCATTCTTGAATGAAACCACTATCCTGCATGTGATTCAGGATGTGCTTCACGAAGGTCTTCTTTTCCCCCATGGACGCAGAGATTTGACCTCGGACTCGCTGGATTGAACCTTCAAATATCCCGCTATCGTAGAAGTCTTGCTCGCTCATCCCAAAGGGATCCAAACGATGCGCTTGCGTCTTCAAGACCTCTGAGAATTGCTCGATGCGCTCTGTAAGTTGTGGGTCTTTCTGACACGGTATCTCGTCGTTCATTTTGCCTTCGCTGTGGGCGCCTTTTCTAGTGATTCTGAGGCACACGCGCCCTTAACCACCGGTTCCAAAATATGTTTTGCAATGTATCGCACAACTGGAACAGCAACGCCATCACCAGTCAAATGATAGGCTTCATTGTATGCCTGTGGCAGCTCATAGCTGTCTGGCAAGCCCATCAATCGGGCCGTCTCGCGGGTGGAGATCAGGCGTGAACGGATACGCTCGCCATCCACCACAAGAATGAGCTGGCGAGATGAGCCACCTGCCGGTGTTCTTAAGCACCCAGCAACGTCATCGAAGCGAACCTCAGCGCGTTGAACCTTGATGCCATGGTGATAGCGCGTGCGTTTGTAGACACCACCGACCATAGTCACACCAGCAGCTTTAGCGGTCTCGACTTTGGCGAGATTCACGTCGCTCATCATGGACAACAACGCCCGCGTCTCAGCCGCTGTATGCCATTTCACTGATGCGGGTTTTGCCTCGATTACATCAGCAAAACGCATCTCGCGCTTTGGAGGCTTCGGCATATGCCACCATAGCCAAGAATCCTTTAGATGTTCCGGGAGCTGGCTATATGCTTTCTTCAACGCAGCCGTGTGCCACGGTGCTGTCGGCCCCGCACCCGTCTTCAATGGTTCCACGCTCTTCTCGATAGCAATCACAAACAGCCTTGGCCGGGATTGCGGGACGAAATGTGAGGCGTCGGCGATGAACGCGCCATACCGATAGCCGAGGTTGTCCAGCGCTTCGCAGATGGCGGTGAAATCCGCGCCCTTATGTGAGGTCAGAGTTCCGACGACATTCTCAACCGCAATCACGGTTGGCGCGCGCCCTGCTATCTTCAGTTCTTTGAGCTGTGCAATGAATGGCCAGAAGGTCCCCGAGCGGTCGCCGCGTAGCCCTGCCCCACCACCCGCTAGAGAAAGGTCTTGGCAGGGGAATGAACCCCACACGAGGTCAGCGTGTCCTGGAAGATCATCGAGACCAATGTTGCGGATGTCGTCCACGATCATCTCGCCATCGCCCCAGTTCTTCTTGTAAGTTACACCCTTCTTCCGGTCGAAGTCGTTGGCGAACTCGCACCTCCAGCCTTCGCCCAGTCCGGCTCGCGCCATACCTCCGCCAGCAAAAAATTCGTAAAATTTAAACATTAGATTCCCTGTATTGCTGGCGGGGCGAGTTCGCATTTTCTCATTTTGTTCTCATCTAGCACACGATCTCTTTCGAGGCCATGAACCTGTTCAAGGCCCTGATAACTCATGGCTTGTTCTTGTATATAGTCCACATCTCTTCAATTAGCTGACCTTGCGTGATTCCGAGACGTTCGGCTTCAGCAGCGATTTCCTGTCCCACGGTAGGGAAAACCTTTGGATGCAGCTGATGGGTTCGAGGGCTAGGTTTGCGGCCAGGCTTCTTGCGGGGTGTCCTGTCCAAGAACCCCCTCGCCTCTCCAACCTCATCCACACGCCTGACTTCTTCAACAGTAGTGTCCTTCGGGCGTGCCTTGAGGCCTGCAAGTCTATTTGAGCCGCTCATAAACAGCCTCCGCGAATGCTTGGGCGTTGATCAACGCCTTATCCACTTTACCGCCTGTCATCATCTCAGGGTCGTTCATCATCGCAGTCAGATCACCGCCATAGGCAAACAGCTCCGAGAATGCCGCACGCGCCACTAAGGATGGCTCGATCACGTCGATCCCTGCCCCTCTGAGCTGCTCTTCCAGCTCCTTCTGGACGCGGCTTTTGACCGCTGCACTTGTCTTGGTCAAAACCACGGCATGTCGGATCGAACGTCCGAGCGCCTCTTCCTCCTCTCGCACCAATGCCAACGCTTCGGAGCCGATCTCCGCATCGAGGGCCGTCGGTTGCATTGGGACGATTACCAAGTCCGCTTGCGAGATCGCGCGACTGACAAGCTGTGATGCTACGCCTTCCAGGTCCACGATAACGATTTTACCATCGCCGTCCGCACTCCGAATTGTTGGAACAATTTCTGAGCGGCCAATCTCGCTCTTGAGAGTAACGCCTGTGGGGACGCCGTGCGATGCCCACCTGGTCAGAGATTTGTTCGGATCGCAGTCCAGTACTGTGACATCCGCTCCCATCCGGGCGAATTCAGACGCCAGAAGTACAGCGCAAGTTGATTTTCCGACCCCGCCCTTGGGGCTTGCCATGACGATAACGGGCATTGCTCGATCCTGCCGCCTTGTTGTTACCGGATTTATATCCTATACCGGAAAAATATCCAATACCTGATTTAAATCCATAACCGGATTTATTTCTATTACCGGTTTTTAATCTCACGGCCTTCCGCGTTTCTCGAACCACTTCCGGCAAAACCCAACAAAAGCTCGATCAGCATTGCGAGGGGGCTCTACGCACCAGCTGCGCCATTCCTGTTCAAGAAAACGTACATCCCATCCAGGAGCAGCATGGCGCGCTTCTTCGTAGGTATCAGACTGCAAAGGAGGAATACTGCCTTCAACGAGCGAAGCAGGGGACATCGTGCCGCGATTGGTGAAAACCACCATGTCGGCTTCATCCTCAAAGGTAACGTGGTAATCCGGCAAGTGGTCATGCTCTGCGAGCTGCCGGATCATCTGCCGGAAGCGCTTCTGCGGGCTTTGAGAACCAGTCTTGAGAAGCAGTTTGGCCAGCGTGATACGCCAAGATTTCTGTTGGCCACAGTGCTTTCGAGCAATTTCGTACACCCGCCGTTCAATGGGCTTACGCAGACGGAAGTAGTCCCTGTGCAGCGTCAGAACTTCTTCGTTTCGGATCGCGTTGAAGACCCAATCCGACAGCTTCACCTCACACCAGAGCAGGCGACCATCGAGACCATGCTTGCGACGGATCGAGGAAGCGTCGATCAGGCCGAATCCATCGACCTGTTCTTCGTCCCCGGTCACAATGTTCGTCCTGATACGGGTTCCTTCAAGACGGTCCAAGGCATCGAGAAGGGACTGATACTCCCGGCCGCTTGTACCGCGATTTGTGAAGATAAGCAGCTCTCTGGAATTGATCCGAACACGGGGCGAAACCGGAAGACCCTCTTTCAGTTTCGCCATGATCTGGCTGATGCAGTAGATCAAAATGTCTTTATCGTAGATCGTTGCTAGGCCCTTCACACTGGGCGTGATCTGCAGCCACTTATTGCCATTCTCGTATCGCTTGACCGTAGTTTCCGGCTTCTTTGAAAGCGAGTAGAACGGATGCTCCATATGTTGCATCACGTCCTTCAACACAGCGTCAGCGACATCGCAGATGAAAAGGTCATGCTGCGGGTGGCGATCCGGAAGGAGCGGAGCGAGGGCATTCGTGTTATCAGTTACCATGGGTCCACATTCGTGGTTTTAGTTACCACAGTCAAGATTCGTGTTATCAGTTACCCAAAGCAGGATTTCAGTTACCAAGATTCGTGTTATCAGTTACCAGGCATTAGAAGAAGTCGTTAAATTTCAAACGACTAAGAGCAATTTTCTCACCCGTAACACAGATTCTAACACATATATAACACCCAGCCTGTCAGGTTGAGACAATCACCGACAGCGCGTGACCCATTACCTCTGATAGAAGACGCAGGCATCAACACCCGTGGTTGTCGTGGTCCAGGAAGCCCCGAGGACAGCGCATGTGGACGCGTTGCTAGCTAAGAAACGAGGAAGCGTCACCGTCAGCACCAAGGCTACAACCAATGCACCCAGACCAAACCAGGGCAGGCGGCTTTTGAGGCGATCCGCTTTCTGTTCCCGTTCGAACACCGCTCGATAGGCTGTGGACCTGTCATCTTCCGATTTGGCCAAGGCCCTGATGGTCTTGTCCGTCTGGACGCCAAGGCGTCTGACAATCTCTGTCATTGCGTCTGCGGTTGCGCCCAGATGGCTATCGAGTGTCTGGCCAAGAAGATCGCCGTATTTTTTCGGGTTGGTCTGGTCTCGTGCGGCGAAGGCTGCGATCCGCGCTTCCGTCGCGACCTTGATCTGCTTGTCCGCCACGGCGCTCAGATCGTCGATCCTGTCGGACATGCTGGCGACGGCTGTGGCCATGAGATCGAGCGTTTCGCGCAGATCATCGTCGGAGAGGGCAGGGAGGTCGGGTTGGTCTGGCATCGGGAGGCGTCCTTCGGATTACTGGTCCTGCGGGACGAACAGCCCCTTGAACTCGGGATCGGCGTAGTAGCGCAGCTTCTGCGCGACGGCGGTGGCTTGGCCCTGCACGCGCAGAAGCTGGTTTTCCGGGCGGAGCTGCATGATTTCATCTGGGGTGAGCAGATCGCGGCCCGTGAGGTTGTTGCTGAAGCTGGGGCCGTCACCGGGCTTGAAGCTGTCGGTCTGGAATCCGGCAGTTTCCTGACCCATCATCTGGCTCAGCCACTTGGCCGTCTCGAAATCATTTACCCCGAAGACCTGCTGCACCCCGGCATTGGCAATGAAGGTGCCCGCGCGTTCGCCATAGAGGTCCTTGAGCTGGCTCATATCTTGCAGGATCGGCCAGAGTTGCAGCCCGTAGCCTGCCATCAGCCCCATGGCGCGTTCTACGGCCTCCAGACGGCCCAGGGCGGCGAATTCATCGAGCAGGAAGAGGGCAGGGGTCTTGAGGCGCTCAGAGCGGCCCTCTGACGCGCTCTGAGGCCGCTCAGCGTCCCGTGCGATGTCCTGAAGGGCCTGAGAGACCAGAAGGCGCAGCCAGCGGCTGTAAGCATCCATTCGGTTAGGTGGCAGCACCAAGAACACCGAGGTGATCCGGTGACGCAGATCGGCGAAGGCGAAGTCCGAGCGCGCCAGGCACCGGGCGATCCGTGGACTGTCCAGAAAATGCGTGTGCCGCTGCGCGTTCGACAGGACGGAAGCGGCTTCCCGATCCGCCTTGCCGAGGAAGCGGTTGGCGGCACGGGCGATCAGCCCGCCTGCTTCGTCGCTATCCTGCATCAGCTCCAGCAGCGCCCGGAGTTTTTCCGGGGGCAGGGTGAGATATTCCCGGACGGTGGCGAGAGACCGGCGGTCGCGATCCTCGTGGCAAACACAGAACATGATCAGCCCGCCGAGGATGGCCTTGGCCTCCTCGTTCCAATGCGCTTCCGTCACCTGTCCCGGCGGGTCCATGACCAGGGCTTCTGTCAGGGAGGCGGCATCCTCGCCCAGATCGAGGCTGTCCGGTGTTAACCGGTCGAGTGGGTTGTAGGCAGCGGAGGGATGACCGCTGACCTCAAACGGATCGAGGACATGGACCGTCCCGAACCGCTGCCGGGCTTCCCCGGCGATCCGGGCATTCTCGCCCTTGGGGTCGATGACCAGAACCGAGCGTTCCGCCGCCAGCAGGTTGGGGATCACGGTGCCGACGCCTTTCCCGGCCCGTGTCGGGGCGAGGGTGATCAGATGGGCGGGACCGTCATAGCGCAGCAGCCGACCCGTATGCGGATTGCGCCCGATCAGAAGGCCGTCTTCCCGCTGGAGTTTCTTCAGCTCCTTGCGGTTGGCGAAGCGGGCGGAGCCGTGGCTGTCGCCGGTCAGCCCGAAGAAGGCGTCCGCGCCAGAGGCCATGCGCCAGTACTGGAATCCGAAGACAGCGCCTATGAGCATGAAGGGACCAAAGACCAGCCATTGCCAGGTGTTTTCACCGGGCGGCTGGTCGAAGAAGGCAAAGATGAACGGCGTGGCCACCAGAGACCCGAGCATCGCCCCGAAGGCCATTGCTCCGATCAACCAGCCCAACAGGATGGGCGTGAAGATCAACCGACCGAAGAAGCGGAACAGCCCTCCGAAAACGAGCATCACGCCCCGCATCAGGACGGCGTTTCCGGATCAGAGCTGGACGGGGCAGGGGAGGGCGTCCCCCAGTCCGCGAAAGCCTTGCGATCCTGTTCGCGGGGCAGGTTGCGGATCAACCGGTCGAGCATGGCGGCAGCACCAGAATCCCGCTCCGCCAGGTCCATGAGCGCCCCGCCCAGGATCACCTTGCGCCGCGTATCCAGCTTGCGCTGTCTGGTGGCTTCCCGGTTCTTCAGCGCCTGAAGACGGGCCTTGGCCTGGGCGTAGCGTTTCTCGGCCCGTTCGAGTTCGGTCTCTGCCAATGCGCGTCTCCATCTTTGAAAAGAGCAGGTGGCCAGGTTGTTCTTGCCAGATCAACCGATAACGCTTACCCGTAGGCCTGTAAAGGACAAGGGCGCACTTATGCAAACTC
>CETX01030011.1_pt1 | contig 10205 bp, 8 predicted proteins | sample 356501 | NCBI WGS metagenome assembly CETX01 (sample SAMEA2623390, study PRJEB7988) | marine metagenome | biome: marine biome (ENVO:00000447); feature: mesopelagic zone (ENVO:00000213); material: "saline water (ENVO:00002010), including plankton (ENVO:xxxxxxxx)" | depth 450 m | reverse complement strand
TCACAGTTTCCATCCATAGCGCAGAGCCACTCTCTTGAATAAAAGCTAAAGTTTTTGAAATGGTATAAATTGCCAATATCAATTCGATGATCAGCAATGCGGCAACTACTCCTGGCGTACCTATTGAAGCCGCGAGCGGGTATGCGATGCCAAGTATCAGTGCATTGGTTACAGAATAAACAACGGCTAATCCTTGATGGTGATTTGTGCCATAGAGGACATTAAGACTGCTCCACCACAAAGTATTTACAAAAACCGTCCCCAGCAGCAAATAAAATAAATCAAAATCCATTATTACCCGTCCACCTGCCCACTTTCAACAATAGGCGATGACGGGGGACAAGATATTAGAGGCGTTATCTGTTACTAGATAAATTTCTCTCATCCGCATTTCTTAAAGGCGACGCGGGGTGATCCAATTGTTCCTGGGTGCCACCCGCAATACTCCTTTATAGCCCTCGCCGGATTTAACTCTTCCGCCAGCTAAGCTTGTCGCCCCATTTATCCAGGGTCTTGGCAACAATTTCTGGATCGTCAACGAGGCGCGGCGACTTTTCACCCCAGAACTCGTATTCTTCAGTGCACAAGGTGGCGTCGATACCCATCTGGGTCTGCCAGCCTTTCTCGCGGAGAGAGACTGCCGGGTCGAGCCATTGGCCGGCGCGGCGGGGACTGATGGTAACATCCCGGTCAGCGCGGACGTTGGTGGACAGTGCCCAATGCACGTCGGTGTAGTCCCAAATATCGACATCCTTATCAACAATAATAACGTGTTTATAGCGGGAATAGGTGCCGCCCCAAACCGCATCCATGACCTGCTGCGGGTGTCCTGGGAACAATTTGTCGATCTTAACGATGGCCTCGAAACAGACATTGCAGCGCATATCGAGAACGCCCGGCACCAGGCTTTTGACGGTCTTGAAGGCTTCGGCTTGAGAAGATTTGCCGTTAACCAGAGTGCTGTCTGAAGGTTCCCACTGTTCGCGGGCGCCCAGGAAGATCGGCTTCTTGCGATGGGTGATCCGCCTGACTTCGAACGCCGGATTGGAGCGGGCCTCGCCGTAATAACCGGTATATTCGCCGAAGCCGCCTTCAATTTCCCGGTGATGGGGTTTGATAACGCCTTCAAAAACAAATTCGCTGGTTGCCGGTACCGGGATGCCGTCGGCGCCGCTGGCCACCATGTCGATTGCTTCACCGCGCAGTGCACCGCCGATATGAAATTCGTCGATGCCGGGAGGGGTGCGGGTCGCGCCCATAATGAAGACAACAGGATCATACCCGGTCACCACTGCCATCGGCATTTCCTCGTCGGCGTGCTCATATTCCATATAGTGCTGGCGGCCGTGGGTGTATTCTGGTGCACCCCAGCCAAGGGTGTTTTTAGATAAAGTATGCATCCGGTAGATGCCAGCATTGAGAACCCCGTCATTGCGGCCCCGAGTAATAGAAATACCTAGCGTGCCAGGAAATTCACCGGCATCAAATTGATGCCAAACCGTGTTGCAGATTTTGTGCAGATCAATGTCGTCGCCTTCGATGACTTCTTCCTGGCAGGGTCCGCTATCGACCATGCGTGGGGGGATGAATTCTTCAGTTCGCCTGATCCATTCCTCGTTGTAATCGCTCCATTTGTCGATGCCGAGGGAAAACAGATAGCGCTCATCGGTGCCTAAGAGATTGGCCACCATGGGAAAGTCTGCTCCCTTGATATTTTCAAATAACAGCGCCGGACCGCGGTCTTGGAGACCAATCCGGGTGAGGCCGTTAATCTCCCAGGCAGGATCAACCTCTTCACTGATGCGGACTAGTTCGCCACGTTCTTCGAGGGCATCCATAAATTCCCTCATATCTTGCCAATTTGCTTTACCCATTGTTTTGTTTTCTCCTGTTTGAATCGTTGGGGCGGGGATCGCTTCCGATTCAGTTGCATTGACGTTGCTGGTTTCAATACGCTGGCGAAAATTTTCAGCGAATTCTTCACCCAGGCTTTTGGCTTTCTTTTTCATCACGCCGAAACCAAATTTTCCGAGCCGGCCGGTGATCGAAACTTCCGAACTGTAATAGACTTCCGTGCCATCACTTGACGGCGATAATCTCAATATATTGTGGGCCGTAACTTTGCTGGCCTTCGAACCTTCTTCCCCTCGGGTGACTGATAAGACTTCAGAGGGGGGTGTTTCCTTGGTTACTTCGACTTCAAAATTAAACGCTGCTTTGATCGGGCCGACGGCAACTTTAACCTTGGCTTTGTATTTATCTGGGCCAACAACTTCAATGTCGCTGAGGCCCGGTACACAGGGTCCTACTTCTTCCGGATCTGTGATAAACCGCCAAACAGTTTCGGGCGTTTCCGGCACATTAAAAGTTTCTTCGATTTTCATTTCAACCCATGTGAAACTCAGATTTTTTTAATTGCTTTGACTTTCTGCCCTCTGCCTAACTATATATCTGAAGTGGTTAACGTTGACAGAGTAAGAAAATTCTGTCAATAAAGAATGACGTTCTTTTATAAAAAAATACGGTTTTGATCAATATATGAAACCGATAATAATAACTAAAACCGAAAAATCCAGATCGCTGTTCGGCAGATACGATTGAACCAATCAATTGACTGTTGATGCAGTGGGGAGGCAGACAGATGACCGAAGCCGGGTATTTTGACCCCGTTTCCGTTGATGAGGTGGTAGCTTTGCTGGCCGCGGACGACGAGGCTAAATGTGTCGCCGGTGGGGCCAGTCTTGTGGCGATGATGAATGCGCGTCTGGTTGAGCCGTCCCGGCTGGTCAGTTTGCGCCATGTTGAAGAATTGCAAAAAATTGAAACAGCCGAAGATGGCTGGCTGCAAATCGGTGCCTTGGTCCGTCATTGTGACGTCGCCATCGCCGACGAGCTCACCGACGGCAATCAAGTTCTAAGCCAGGCCGCCAGTTTGATCGCCAATCCAGTTATCCGTGATATGGGAACGATTGGCGGTTCGGTTGGTCATTTTGATCCCGCTGCGGATTATCCGGTTGCTTTGGCAGCACTTGGTGCTGAAATCGAGATTGCTAGTGAAAAAGGCCGTCGCCGCATCCCGGTAAGTAATTTTTTTGTTGATTGGTACGAGACCGCGCTGGAACCGGGTGATCTGATAACCTGCATCCGAGTGCCGCCACCACCCACAGGCAGCACCGGTATTTATGAAAAGCTCGCCAAGGTAAAAGGTGATTTGGGGATCGCCATGGTCGCTGTGATAATGGCGATGCAGGGTGATGTGGTCAGTCATTTGGCCGTCAGTGTCGGTGGCTGCGGCCCGAAGCCGATCCGCTTGCCCGAGGCGGAACAAGCTTTGATCGGCGGCAGTATTGATGAAGCCGCAATTCAGGATCTCGTCGGCAAACTGTCAACGGCAAGCGATCCGGTGGATGATGTCCGTGCTTCGGCGGCTTACCGCAAGCTATTAATCCCGCGTCTGGTTGCCCAGGCAATCGGCCAAGCTAAAGTAAATTTGAGAGACGGATCTTGAGTTCGGGCGAAACCATATCCCTAAATCTCAACGGTGAGGTTCGTGAGGCCAAAGCTGGCCTAACCACCACATTGCTTGAAGTTATCCGCGATCAATTAGGGCTGACGGGAGCCAAGAAAGGCTGTAACCAAGGGGTCTGTGGCGCCTGTACGGTGTCGATTGACGGTAAGTTAGCGCGCGCCTGTCTGTCACTGGCGGTCAATAGTGTGGGCCGGGAGATAACCACCAACGAAGGTTTAACCGAGGATGGTGAACCGTCGGCTCTGCAACAATCCTTTATCGACAATGGTGCCGTCCAATGCGGCTTCTGCACCTCCGGCATGATCGTATCTTCCCATGCTCTGTTGCAAGACATTCCAAACCCAAGCATTGACGAAGTCCGTGATGGCTTGTCGGGCAATGTATGCCGTTGTTCCGGCTACCGGAAAATCATCGACGCCGTCCGCGGCATGGCGAGAGGCTGAGCTATGGTAGCGGAAAAAACCACTAATGAAATGTATCAGGTTGGCAAATCCATTCCCAAGGTTGATGCTCGGGAAAAAGTGCTGGGCCGGGCGCAATACATTGCTGATCTCACCCGGCCAAACATGCTGTTTGGGGCGATGCTACAAAGTCCCTATGCCCATGCGCGGATAATTGCTTACGACACCACGGCGGCTGAAAAAGTTACCGGCGTCAAATGCGTACTCACCGGTGATGATTTTGAAGACCATAAAATGGGACCATTCATCAAAGACGAGGGTGCCATCGCCAAAGGCAAAGTCCGTTATATGGGTGAGCCGGTCGCCTGTGTCGCGGCCGAGGATGAAGTAACCGCCCGCGCTGCTGCACTTTTGATCAATGTCGAATATGAAGAGCTGCCGACCGTGCTGTCGCCGGAAGCGGCGCTTGAGGCGGGTGCAGCGGTGTTGCACGAAGACCTTGCAGATTATTTCAAGGTGTTCGAAGCTATCGCTGAAAATAATTTGATGTCTTACACGGAAATCTCCGAAGGCGATGTCGATAAAGCCTGGGACGAATGTGATCTGATTGTCGAGAACGTTTACGAGACCCAGGCGCAAAACCATCTGTCGCTGGAGCCTTGCGGCGCCTTGGCCGAGGTTGAACCGGATGGTCTCATCAATCTGTGGTCAGCCAATCAATCGGTGTTCCGGGTGCAGGCTAATGTCTGCGAGTGCTTAGGTCTGCCGATGTCGCGGGTGCGCTCGATGACGCCCAAAGTCGGCGCCGGGTTTGGCAATAAAATGGAAGCGCATATCCAGCCGCTCTGCGTCGCACTGGCACTGGCGACCAAGCGGCCGGTCAAAATGATCCTGTCGCGGGAAGAGGATTTTGAAACTGTTCGCGCCCGTCATCCGTTCAAGATTCGCTGCAAAACCGGGGTCAAAAAGGACGGCACCTTTGTTGCCCGGGAAGTTGAGCTATTATTGGATGGCGGAGCTTTTGCTGATGATAGTCCAGGCGTGCTCGGCAACGCTGCTCTGATGTCGATGGGGCCGTACCATTTCCCGCACGCCAAAGCCTTCGGTAAGGTCGCTTATACCAACCATTTACGGTTCGCCGCTTTCCGCGGTTTCGGCAATCCCCAAGTGACGTTTGCCGGTGAAGCCCAAATCGATGAAATTGCCGACAAACTTGGCATCGACCCAATTGATCTGCGCCTCAAAAATGTACTGGCCAAAGGCCAACAGTGGTTCGGTGGTCAAAAAGTTGACTCTAACGGTGTATATGAATGTCTGGAAAAAGTCAGAGCAAGCTCGGACTGGGACAATAAGCGTAAAAATTCCGGTGAGAACGGAATCGGTATTTCGGTTGCCGGACATATCAGCGGCCTGCTCGCGACCGGCGCAATAGTTCGGATGCTTGAAGACGGCACATTCGTGCTTAATACCGGCGCGACCGATATCGGCCAGGGCTCCGATACCGTGTTGACGCAAATTTGCGCCGAAGCCTTACAAATTCCCATCGATCGAATTCGCACCGCCACACCGGATACTGATGCCTCACCCTACAATTGGGGCACGACGGCGAGCAGGGTGACTTATACGACCGGTCGTGCCGTGGTCGGTGCCGCCGAAGATGCCGTGCGGCAAATCAAGGATTATGCGGCGATCGTGCTGGAAAGCCCCGCCGATGATTTGGAACTGCGTGAGGGCGGCATGGTCGGCATTAAAGGTGCCAATAAAGAAGTTTCATTTTTCGAGATTGCCGCGATGACCCATTGGGGTGTCGGCGGACCGATTGTCGGGTCTCATACGCTGGTGTTTGACCAACCGACCATTGATCCTAAACGCGCTGTCGCAAAAGGCATGCCCTTTACTAATATTGGTGTTTTCACCTTTGCGGCGATGGTTTCCGAAGTCGCGATCAACCAGGTCACTGGCAAGGCTTCGGCAGAGGGAGCTTGGTATGCTGTTGATGTTGGTCAGGCGATTAATCCGGGACTCGTCGAAGGGCAGATCGATGGCGGTTATGCACAAGGCCTCGGCTATGCATTGTTTGAGGAAATGGTCTGGGATGACGGACGCCTCGCCAATCCGACGTTGATGGATTACAAGGCTCCTGGCACAGCGGAAGTCCCCTACGATATCAACACGATAATTGTCGAGCATCCGGAACCGGATGGCCCATTTGGTGCCAAAGGCGTCGGTGAGATTACCTTGGTGACGGTGCCGGCCTCAATTTGTAATGCGATCACCCATGCGAGTGGCGTGCGGCTGCGCAAGATGCCGTTTTTGCCGGAACGGGTGCTCAATGGTATAATAGAAAATGAAATTACTTAGGTATAATAGAAAATGAAATTACTTAAAAAAATAAAACAATAGATCTAACAGGAGGAGCACTAAAATGTTGAAACGTTTACTTACTGCATCCCTTGCCCTTGTTGGGGTGTTTGGATTATTGGGGCCTGCCCATGCGGCTGACCCGGTAAAAATCGGATTTTCGATTTCAAAAACTGGCCTGTTTGCACCGGCTGGCCCATCGCAATTAAATGCCTATTTGGTGTGGCAGAAAATGGTCAACGATAAAGGGGGGCTGGATATTGGCGGCAAGGGCCGCCGTAAAATCGAATTTGTTCAATATGATGACAAGTCCGATCCGGCCCAGGCGGTTAAAATTTATGAAAAATTGATCACCAGTGACAAAGTTGATTTGGTCGTGGCGCCCTGGGGCACCCAGCACCATTTTGCTATTGCGCCGGTTGTTGAGCGCCATAAGTTTCCGCTAATCGGTAACACCGCGGCGTCGGTTGCGTTGCGTAAAGTGAAGCCGGGTTATCTCTGGTTTACGACGCCAATGATGCCGGACAATCTGGCCAAGGAAATGACCGCCATGCTGAAGTCGCGGGGTGTTAAGTCAGTGGCGATCATGTACAATTTGCTGCAATTTGCCTCTGAAAACATTCAGTTCTTAAAACCTGCTCTGGCAAAAGCCGGCATCAAAGTCTTATTTGAAGCCAAATATCCACCAGATATTAAAGACATGACTGGCATGCTGATCAAGGTTAAAGCCAAAAATCCGGATGCAGTTCTGGTCCACTCATATCCGGGAGATTCAATCCTTTATATGAACCAGGCGCGGGAAGTCGGCATCAATGCCAAAACTCAATATGTCATGGTTGGCCCGGCTATTGGTTTTTTCCGAGGCATGTTTAAAGGCAATCTTGACGGCATCGTTACCATGGCCGCCTGGACTCCGGGCATGAAAAACACGACGGGTTCGCAAGAGTTCTACAATGCTTACAAGAAAATGTTCAAAGGTCACGAACCGGATTATTTGGATTCGGTTGAGGTTTTTGTCTCGGCTCAAATCTTGGAACAAGCCATCGCTAAAGTTGGCTTGGACCGTGAAAAAATCCGCCAAGCCGTTAATACCATGACCTTTGATACGATCTACGGTAAAATTAAATTTGACGGCGTGCAAAATAGCATTACGCCAGCTGGTTTTGCCCAGATTCAAAAAGGTAAAATTGAAGTGGTATGGCCAAAGCAACGGGCAACGTCTTCAGTTGTCGATAAAGGCGCTTGGGCTAAATAGTAATTGTCATCCATAGTTTGGGTTTCCTGCTCGCGCGGGAAACCCTTTCTTTTTATGATTTGAAATAGAGTTGGCATCTTAACCTTGGATATTCTGCTATCACCTCAATTGTTGGCGGCAGCCCTTATTACCGGGGTGTTATATGCTCTTATCTCACTGGGCTTAAATCTGATATATGGCACCATGCGCTTGTTAAACGTGGCGCATGGCGATCTGGTTATGATCGGCGCCTATGTCGCCTTTATGGCCTTTTCCCTATTTAATGTTGGCCCGCTGATTTCAATGTTTGGTGCGGCCATTATTTGTGGCGGCCTAGGCTGGCTGGCCTATAAAAGCGTCCTTCAAAATCTTCTCGCCAACAGTGAAATTCTCGCCCGCTTGGAAGAAAATTCATTGCTGTTGTTCTTCGGTATTTCCGTTGTTGTGCAAAATCTGGTTATCCTGTTTTTTACCGCCGACCGGCAAGGCTACGAATATCTCAGTGCCATCGTAGAGATTGCTGATGTGCGGTTGACCGGCGCGCGTCTCGCGGTGCTAATTGTCGGTTCGGTAATTTCTATCGCTGCGGTCTTGTATCTGCGCTTTAGCCTGTTTGGTCTGGCGATGAACGCACTTATTCAAAATCGGGATGCCAGCGCCGTCGTCGGCATCAACGTAGACCGTGTGCAGATGTACAGTTTGGTTATTGGCTTTGGCATCACCGGCTTGACCGGTGCTTTAATCAGCGTATTGGAGCCGATCACCCCGGTGATGGGTTTTCCGTATACGATGTCGGCATTCGTCGTCATTATTTTGGGCGGCCTCGGCAATTTATGGGGTGGCTTTCTCGCCGGCCTGCTATTGGGTTTTCTGGAAATTTTTGGTGTCGCCGTCACCGGGCCAGAGTGGCGCTCGGTATTGGTCTACGGCATCTTCATCGGCATTCTGATATTCCGACCGCAAGGCCTACTCGGTCGCGGCAGGATCGCCCGATGAGTAACAACTTTAAATTTATCGGCATTGCAGCCGTCATCATCATACTCGGCAGTCTATCCGGTTTTGTCAGCGAATATATGCTGGGCATCGGCTTTACCCTTTTCATGTATATCGCCTTGGCTCAAAGTTGGGTCATTTTGTCTGGTATGACTGGCTATATCTCGCTTGGCCATGTCGTATTTTTTGGCTCCGGCGCTTATGTTTTTGTGCTGATCTGGGGGCTAGTTCCGGTTTGGCTGGGTGTCGCCTTATCAGGTTTGGTGGTCGGCTTCGGCGCCATCATCATCGGCTATCCAGTGTTGCGCGTGCGCGGGCCTTATTTTGTTATTCTGTCTTTTGGTCTGGCGGAGTTGGTGAAAAACCTCGTGCTCATCAATGAGGCGCGGATGTATGTATCCCTGCGCCCAGTTTTTGGCGCCCCCCCTTTGGCCCAATTATATATCGCCATGCTGGTGCTGGCGGTCGGTGCCACCGCTCTGACTTTTTGGATTAGGCGTTCGCGGTTTGGTGCCGGGCTGCGGTCGATCCGGGAAGACGAGTGGGCGGCCGAAACCATCGGCATACCGGCGGCACGTCTCAAGCTCGCCGCCTTTGCGCTCTCGGGTGTCGTGCCGGCCATGGTCGGCGCGATTTTCATTATGCGCTCCGGTATTTTTCAGCCCGGCGATGCTTTCAATCCAATTGTCTCTTTCACCATTGTGACGATGGCGATTATCGGCGGCAGCGATGATGCGCCAGGACCTTTGCTGGGTGTTGCTTTCCTGGTGATCCTGCAGGAATTGCTGTGGGCGAATTGGCCCGAGATTTACATGATTATCTTGGGTGCTCTGCTTATCGGTTTTGTCCTCTTTGCGCCCGGCGGCATATTTGGCTGGCTCTCCACAAATATTTCAAGGAGCAATAAAAATGCTGCTTGAGATTAATGATGTCAATAAATCCTATGGCGGGCTGGTAGCTTTACAGGACATAACGTTCTCCCTCGAGGATGGTGAGACGCTTGGCATCATGGGTGCCAATGGTGCCGGAAAGACGACGCTGTTTAGTTTGATCGCCGGCCATGCGAAACCCAGCCATGGGAAAATCATGCTTGCCGGGCAACAGATAGATGGTATGAGGCCGGACCAAATTAGCGCGCTGGGAGTTGCCCGAACCTACCAGATCGTGCGGCCCTTCCGAAATTTAACGCTATTAGAAAACGTTGCCGCCGGAGCGCTCTACGGCTCGCATCAGAAAAAATCGATGACCAGAGCGATCCAGATGGCGCATGAAATTCTAACTGATATCGGGCTTGATGATCGAGCTGATCAACCTGCCGGCAGCCTCACTTTAGCCGGCTTCAAGCGCCTGGAATTGGCAAGAGCTTTGGCAACCGGCCCTAAACTCCTGCTGCTTGATGAGGTGATGGCGGGTCTCACACCCAGCGAGGTTAACCAAGCCATCGACATCATCGAAACCTGCAAACAAAAATACAATTTTACGCTTATTGTTATCGAGCATGTAATGAAGGCTTTGATGCGCATGTGTGAGCGCATCGTCGTTATCCATCACGGTGAGATGATTGCCGTCGGCGCGCCCGACCAGATCGCTCAGGATGAGGCGGTTATTCAAGCCTATTTAGGAGCGGCAAAATGAGCAAAGCTCTGCTTCAAGTAACCGATTTAAGTGCGGCTTACGGCCAGGTATT
>CETX01022219.1_pt1 | contig 10221 bp, 9 predicted proteins | sample 356501 | NCBI WGS metagenome assembly CETX01 (sample SAMEA2623390, study PRJEB7988) | marine metagenome | biome: marine biome (ENVO:00000447); feature: mesopelagic zone (ENVO:00000213); material: "saline water (ENVO:00002010), including plankton (ENVO:xxxxxxxx)" | depth 450 m | reverse complement strand
GTTCATGTCGTGGGCGGAGAGCTATGACACTGCCAAAGCGCCGATTCGAAGCCTTGACTTGCACGAGAAATGGATGACGACCCTGCCTTGCCCGATCCTCAGGCAGGACTCTGGCCGAAAAGTGGAAAACTTGGTTGAAGAAGTTTTGATGCTCGTCGCTGACTAGCTACATTCGCCCGCATTTCGACGAGATTGCGTCGGCGAAATCCATGACGTACGATGACCCCAAATTCGACCTGCGTGGATGTGAGGAACGAGATGATATCGATTACCGGTGAATCGAGAGACCAGTTGAACAGAGCCTTGGACGACAGGATTCCCTGCTTGGTGGGCACCGCATCCGCGGACGGGCAGCCACAAATCAGCCTCAAAGGCAGCATCCTCGTCTACGATGACGAGACGCTGGCGTACTGGGAGCGGGCCAAGCGGTCGGCCCTGGAGAATGTCGGCGTGAATCCGAAAGTTGTGGTCTTCTATCGCAACCCGGGCGAACGCGTGAACTTGCGCTTCCAGGGCACGGCGACGATCCACGATTCAGGCCCGATCAAGGACGAGGTCGCTGACAGAGCCGTCGAACGCGAGATGAGCCGTGACCCAGAGCGGCACGGCGTCGCGGTGCTGGTCAAAGTCGACCGGATCGTGGAGCTTTCGGGGAATGTGCTTCAAGAGCGGGGCTGAGCTCGACGCTCGTAAATTCGGAGGCGAACCGTGACTGTTGGGTTCGCGATTCGCCTTTTGACCGTCTTTGGGGTGCATGTTAAGATTCAAGCGACGGGTAGCCGTCGCCCAGGCGTCAATCCGCCGCTGGACAACGCGGCGAATCCGCGCCAACGGTTGATCGTCGAACGAACATCTGCATCACAGGAGCTGCGATATGTCAGGGCATTCAAAATGGTCGACTATCAAGCACGGCAAAGCGATTACCGACGCTCGACGAGGCAAGCTATTTACTAAGCTCACCAAAGAGGTCATTATCGCAACTCGCGAGGGCGGCGGTGACCCCGATATGAACTTCCGGCTGCGAATGGCCATCCAAAAAGCCAAAGACCAGAACATGCCCAGCGACAACATCGACCGGGCGATCAAGAAAGGATCTGGCGACGCGGGCGATGGCGCCCAGATGCTCGAAGTCCTGTACGAAGGGTACGGTCCGGGGGGCGTCGCAATCATGCTGGAAACGCTGACCGACAACCGCAACCGCACGGTGTCCGACGTCCGTTCGACACTCACCAAAGCGGGGGGCAACCTGGCAGAGGCCGGCGCGGTGGCGTGGCAGTTCGAACAAAAGGGTGTCATCATGGTTGAGGCGGGCGAAGATCTGGCCGAGGAGTTGGCCCTCATCGCAATCGACGAGGGCGCCGATGATTTCGAAGCGTACGATTCGACACTCGAGATATTCTCGGCTCCCGGCACGCTGGAGGCTATCCGAATCACATTGGAACAGAACGAGGCGAAGATAAACTCTTCCGAGATTTCGATGGTCCCCAGCCACACGATCGAACTAGACAATCGAGCGGCGATCCAAACCCTCAAACTGCTCGACAAGCTCGAGGATCTGGAAGACGTGCAGAAGGTCTACTCGAACGCGGACTTCTCCGACGAAGCCATGGACCAGTACAGCACCGAAACCGGGTAGGGTTGGGCGACACCCACGTCTCTCAGAGAAGCTTGAATCGACCTTCGAGAATCTGCCCTCGGACGATGTGCGTTCGCTGTTAGGGCGTCTGGAGCAGCTCATGTTGGTTGTCGGCGTAGATCCCGGTACGTTCAAGATGGGCGTGGGCGCCGTGAGATCGGACAGCGGCGATCTGATCCTCGCTCACACAGAACTTTTGAGTCCCAAGCAGTCAGCCACGCTTGAGCAGCGATTAGCTTGGCTCCACTCCAAGCTGGCCGAGTTGCTTGAGACTCTCCGGCCCGAAGTGGTGGCCATCGAGCAGCCGTTCGTGTCACGCAACGTGAGGGCGGCGATGGCAGTGGGTCAGGCGCAGGCGGTCGCGATGATAGCCGCGGCCGATCTGTCGATCCCGGTTGCCAGTTATGCCGCTCGCGAGGTGAAGAAAGCCGTCACGGATTACGGGGGCAGCTCCAAAGAGCAGGTGCAGGAGATGGTCCGTGTGCTGCTCGATTTGCCAGACGCGATCGAGTCTTCGGACCGTGCGGATGCACTGGCGATTGCGATTTGTCACATCAACAACTCGCAAGTGTACGATGTCACCATGCGAGAGTGAGACTCGCGGCTTCGCAATCACTCCGAAAACGGATGTCAGAAGCCGTCCGACAAGCTCACTTATTTAAAAACCGGAAGGAGGTTATCGGCGGAAATTGGCCATGATCTTCCAAATGGATCGCGGTTGGTCCCGCCCGCCCGCCCGAAAGTATTCTCTAGGGACACCCCAGACCCCGGCGTAGGCTACGCCCCCTGCACCCCCGATAAATGGGTGCATCGGATCAGAACTTACGATTCCAAAGAGGTTCCTTCACTGGAATACACTTGCCGGGAGGGGACGTATCCCAATTCCACGATCTGTCCGAGTGGACCGGTGGGTGTGAGGCGCTTTGCGCTTCGAGGCAGTCAATCGGACTCAACATGTGTCCGAAAAGTTCGCAAACTCTCCGGGCGAACGGGGTCGAATTAGGCGGCTCGAAGGGAACTTTCGAGCCGCCTCTGGAAGGTCACGGAACATTTAGCGGCAAGATCCCGGATCATGGTTCGTAGATTTATCGGGATGATGAATGGCGGAAAATGGTATCGACTTTGATCTCATCTGTATCCGGAGTCGTTGAGGCCGTCGGACCCGATTGGGTTGACGTGGCTCTCGGCGGCATCACATTGCGCGTGAGCGTGCCCGGTTCCACTGCCAGCGGCGTCGGCGCCGCAGGGGATGCCGTCCGTATGCACACCTCCCTTCAGGTCAGGGAGGACAGCCTGACGCTGTACGGCTTCTTGTCGGACGAAGAGCGTCTTACGTTCGACACGTTGCTTGGCATCAACGGTGTCGGACCACGCTTGGCGTTGGCGGTGCTCTCGCGGTTCGCACCTTCCGCGTTGGCGGCCGTGGTGGATGCGGCGGACACAGCCGCCCTTTCGACGGTGTCAGGCGTCGGCAAACGAACGGCCAGCCGCATCATCCTTGAGCTCAAAGGCAAGCTGGACCTCGACTTTGGCGGCGCCGTGGCCGGGCCGGTGGACATCGACGCGCTCGACGCGCTGGTCGCGTTGGGGTACAGCGACACCGAGGCGCGCCAGGCTCTCGCTGCGTTGCCAGCCGACGGCGCCGCTTCGATGGAGGACCGGGTCAGGGACGCGCTCCAGCACCTCGCCGGAGTGTAGCGTCCGTCGGGACGCCGGCTTCCAGTTGTCCCAATAACTTTGTGGGCCTAATTGTGCCTGCGTCTAACAGCCCGCGTCGCAAGACCGACAGGCAGGAGCATCAGCGCCAGGTGGGCCGCTTCGACGCCGTGGCCGGACGCGGAGCACGTGCCGCCAGACACTGGAGTCGCGTTCGGAGTTGGCTCGACGATCGTGGGCGGAGCCGTTGGCTCGGCCGCCGGCAGCGCCCTTGCGAGCGTGGTCGGTGCAGGCGCCGGCGTCGGCGTTGCCGGGACCGGGGTTTCAGTCGGGACAACCGGAACAGGCGTTTTCGTGGGTGCTTCGACGTCAGGAGTGTACAACTCGGCCGATGCAGTGAACCTCTGTCCTTTGATCAGTCCACCGACAAGCAGCACAGATCCATCGTGCAGGACAGAAGCGGTGTGCGAGTTCCGCGGCACCGCCATCGACTCACCCAGTGAAAACCGGTTCTTCTCCGGGTCGTAGAGGCCGGCGATTCCGTAGACCCCGCTGCCCGATGCTGCGCCGCCAGCGATGAGCACGTGGCCGTCGGTCAGCAGAGTCGCCGAATGCCAGGATCTTGGGAGCATTCCCCTAGGCACGAACTCGAGCTCGCCCGAAGCGGGGTCGTATAGCTCGGCGTTGTTCAAAGGGGTTTCTGCCGTTCTCGCTTGGGTCTCGGCGCCAACGCCCCCGGCCAGCAGCACGCGACCATCTGTCAGCAACGCCGCCGTATGGGTGGCTCGCTCTTCGGCCATGTTGCCCTTGTCGGCAAATGTTCCCTGCGCTGGATCGTAAACGGTGAGGATTGAGAGAGTGGCGCCGTCGGTGAACCCTCCGGAGAGCAGAACGGCGCCGTCCGGCAAAAGCGTCGCCCTGTGATGGCTGCGAGCTTTCGACAGTGAACCGGTCTCGATGAAAACACCGGTCGCCGGGTCGAAAAGCTCCGCGCTGTCCAGGAATTTGAATCTATTGCTGAACCCGCCCGCGATCAAGACCGTGCCATCTGGCAACAACGTGGAAGAGTGTTGAGCTCGACCTACGGACATCGGTTCGACGGCCGAAAACTCGCCGGTTGCGGGATCGTAAACCTCGGCGTTGTCGATGAAACGGTCGTTTTCCGTCTGGCCACCGGTGACCAGGACCCTGCCATCGGCCAGGAGCGTCGACCTGTGACCGAACCGGCCCTCGGCCATGACGCCCGTAGGATTGAACTGGTCAGTCGTGGGGTCGTAGACTTCCGCCGTGTTCAGCGGGAAGAAACCATCGGCCCCGCCAGTGATCAACACCCTCCCGTCGGCGAGCGTAGTTGCTGCATGGTAGGCTCGTTCGTTGGACATGGAATCCGCAAAGGTAAATCCCGCTGGATTCTGTGCCGCGGCTTTCCCACCGACGCCGAACACGCCTGCCAGGACAATCGCCACTATCAACAGGCTCACCAGGATACTTGATGACATCCGATTATCGCCCATAGCCTGCGGCGCATAATCTCATTCGATATCTCGAGTCGCTCATGACCCGCAGATTCCCCTTTAAGGTCGCTCCATTGTGCGGTTGCTGCATCCTGATCTGATGCCGAAAATCCGACGCCGGTGCCATTATAGAGTTTCTCATTTCGCAATTGGCAACCTGATCAAACTGCCTTGACCCGGCCAGATATCTCGAGGTTGCTTGACTTGGAAGGCGATTTCGATACGATGAGTCTCAAGCTGCGCAGGCACGACTACCCCAACGATAGGAACGATGACATGACCGACTCAGAGGCGGACCAACACTTTCCGGCATACATGGGCTTGCCCACGTTTCTGTTCACGCCGTACGTCCGGTCACCAGCCGAACTGGCGGAGTCGAAGGCCGACATCGCGATCCTTGGCGCGCCGGTCGACATGGGCGTCGCGAATCGTCCAGGCGCACGATTCGGGCCGCGAGCGATCAGGCAGGCGGCGTACTTCGGCAGCCCGTCTTCGGCCCTGTACCACATGGGCCTCGACGTCTATCCCTTGCGAGAGCTGAAGGTGGTGGACTTCGGTGACGCTCTGTGCCCGCCGAGCTCACTGGACCAAAGCCACGACGCGGTGCGCATGAAGGTGACGCAAGCGCTCCAGGCCGGCACACTCCCGATCGTGCTTGGCGGTGACCACTCGATCACGCTTCCGAGCGCCACCGCCGTTGCCCAGCACTACGGCTACGGTCGTGTCGGCATGGTTCACTTCGACGCCCACGCAGACACCGGGCCGTCCAGCCACGGCGGCGTCCTGATCGGCCATGGCAACCCGATGCGCCGATTGATTGAAAGCGGAGCGATTCCGGGCAAGAACTTCGTGCAAGTCGGGCTGCGAGGCTACTGGCCTCCGGGCGACGTGTTCGACTGGATGCGCGAGCAGGGCATGCGCTGGCACCCGATGTCGGAGATCGAAGACCGTGGATTCGAGAACGTGCTGGACGACGCGATCAGCGAGGCTCTGGATGGTCCGGAATACGTCTACCTGTCGGTGGACATCGACGTGCTGGACCCAGCGTACGCCCCAGGCACTGGAACTCCGGAGCCCGGCGGAATCACGTCGTCGGAATTGCTGCAAGCCGTCCGCCGAATCGTCGGCGCCGTTAAACTAGTTGCGGTCGACGTCGTCGAGGTCTCGCCGCCCTACGACGGCCCCGGCGCGATAACCGCGGAAGCGGCGCACAGGGTCGTGTTGGAGGCGATCAGCGCGCTGGCCCATAAGCGCGTGTGAGACGGATATCCGCGCAGGATTCACCACGGGTCGTACCTGTTTGCAACCCAGGGTTCAGGGTCGCTTCCAGTGACGCTCGCGGATGAGCTGCCTAGCAGTGGTTCAGGCGTGCTTCGAGTCGCATGACAGGGGAAAACTGCCCCATTCTCAACAGGCTCACAATGGGGTACAATGCGGGCTATCCCAGCCAAACAAGGCTATTTTTCAGTAATCGCAAGACAGGAATACGACAGGAGGACTACCAGTGACCGACCGACCGACAATTACAGAGGCAGCGAGAGAAACACCGGTATTCAAAAAGACTGATGTATTGGTCGTTGGCGGTGGCCCTGCCGGAACAGCCGCATCCGCCACGGCAGCACGGATGGGCGCAGACGTGACCGTTATCGAGCGCTACGGCCACCTGGGCGGCATGTCCACCGGCGGCTTCGTGCCCTACATCGAGAAGATGACCGACTGGCGAGGTCGACGCGTCATCGCCGGATTCGCCGAGGAGATTCTGGACAGGATGCCTCGGGAGCATGTGCTTGGACCGGACCCAGAGCTTTGGGGCTCCAAAGATCCGAAGCTCAACGAATATTGGCGCGACCGAAGCAACTCTCACTTCGGCACCATCACCTGGTCTCCCACGATCGACCCCGAGTGGCTAAAGATCGTATCAAGCGACATTCTCCGCGAACGCGGAGTCAAGCAGCTTTTGCATTCCTGGGCCACCGCTCCAATTATGGACGGCAACACGGTCAAGGGCGCGATCTTCGAGAGCAAGTCCGGTCGCCAGGCGATCCTCGCGGACGTAGTCATTGACGCCTCGGGCGACGGCGACATATTCGCCATGGCCGGCGCGCCGTTCGAAGGCGACATCCTGGGCGACGACATCCACCACAAGATCAACGTCGCGTTCTTGCTCGGCGGCGTCGACATGCAGCGCTTCTTCGACTTCCGGCGCGAACACTCCGATGAATTCCAGGCGATCATGAAGGCCGGTCACGACTCCGGAATCGAGGCGGACTCGGTGCCCCATACAATGCCCCGAAACGACGTGGCGTTGTTCATGGGACCCAGGCTCTCCGGATACAGCCACATCGACGTCGAAGACCTGACGGCCGTCGAGATCGAATCGCGAGATCGCATGCAGGTTGTCACGGAATGGTACAAGGACAACATGCCCGGATTCGAAGAAGCATGGATACAGACCACCGCTCCTCAGATGGGCACACGCCACAGCCGTCGATTGCTGGGCGTCAAAAAGGTGATTCGAGAAGATTGGACCGGAGGTTTGGTCCACGACGACGAGATCGGCATTTCCACTCCGCCCAACCCGCGCAACCCGAACGTCTCGATACCTCTCGGCGCCTTGTTGCCTCAACAAGTTGAAGGCATTATTGCCGCCGGACGAGACCTGTCCTGCGACCCTGCCACCCACTCCTTCCTGCGATTGATCCCGCAGTGCTGGCTGATGGGACAGGCTGCCGCCGCTGCCGCAGTTACATCCATCAACCAAGGCGTAAATGTACGAGACGTGAACGTGACCGAAGTACGAAACCAACTCTTCAGCCAAGGAGTTGTCCTGCACAAGCAGACAGGCACCGAACAAGGATTGACCATGGAGCCTGGCGTAGACGTTCCCGAAGGCGTCGCACGCCCGGGCCAGGAGGCCGCACATTGAACGAAGGATCAGTTATCACCGATGAGATGAGAAGTCTGGTCGGAACCTGGCAAGGCGAGCCGTACGTCGGCGGAGTGGTCCACCTGGAGGACATCCGAAAGTTCGCGAAGGCAGTGGGCGACAACAACCCGCTGTTCAGCGACGTCGACTACGCGGCTAAGACGCGATGGGGCGGCGTGATCGCCACGCCGACCTTCGTCGATCGATTTACGCCTTTCTACGTTCTTGGCGACAACAACGAACAGGGTTACCTGGGCGGCGCGTCGCCCGTGCCGCGACTGTTCCGGCACGGTTTCAGCGCCGGCGACGAATACGAAAGCTTCAGGCCGACGCGTCCCGGCGACGTCATCACCGCGACGACGAAGATCTCGGACATGTTCGAGAAAGTCAGCCGGCCCGGAATCGGCCGAATGCTCTTTACCCGGTTCGACAAGACCTATCGGAACCAGCGCAACGAGATCGTGACGATCTGTCGTTGGACTTCGGTTGGATACGAAGGCCCCAAGGAAGGCGATCCGGTGCCTCAGGCTGAGCCCGAAACTCCAAGGCTGTTGGAAATGGGCGAGCAACCCAAGATCCCGCAGTGGAACGACCAATGGGTCACGCCGGTGTACTACGAGGACGTGTCCGAAGGCGACGAGCTCCAGCCCGTGGACAAGTACCAGAGCCTGAAACGGTTCGTCAGGTACGCGCAGGCCAGCAACGACCTGTCGGACATCCATTACGACCTCAAGATCATGCTGGGTCGTGGGATGCCGGACCTGGTTGGGCAGGGCGCGCTTACCTCTGGGTATATTGGGAACCTGCTCACCAACTGGTGCACGCCCGATGGCTTCCTGAACAAGTTGAGCCTGCAGTATCGCGGCTACAGCTTCCCAGGCGACATCATCACGGCAAAGGGAGTCGTCACCGGCAAACGCCAGGAAGAAGGCCAGAACCTCGTGGATTGCGATGTCTGGGCTGAAAACCAGAACGGCCGGCGAGTCACTGCCGGCACCGCCGTCGTGAGCCTGTCCAGTCGCAAAGACTGATCGAGTCAATCAACCGGCGCCCCACGCTCCTCGAGGACATCCCGTGCGGGCAAAGGGCGCCGGTTCGGCGATGTTCGGCCGCCGCCTCGTTTTCGGACGAGCTCCGCGACGAGCCAACATGCGGCAAGTCGTTCTCGGTCACCGGGGACGCACCACTGAAACCTGTCGATAGGGCGCCGGCCAACACCGAACCGGACGGAACGCCCTCCCACACCCAAGTCTGTCTGAACGGTCAGCACGTCAGGCCCAGACGTTCGACAAGGCAATCGAACTCGAGCGAACCGTTGACTGACGACACGGCCGCAGACCAATCGGAGGAAACATGAGCGGTAAATATGTTCTGTTAGAGAACAAAGGGCACATCGCGTACGTCACGTTGAACCGTCCCGAACGACTCAACGCGGTCAACCCGCCGATGCAACACGAGCTATTCGAGACGTTGAACGGCATCATGCAGGACGACAACGCATGGGTCGTGATCATGTCCGGCGCCGGCGGACGAGCGTTCTGCGCGGGCATGGACCTGAAATGGCGAACCGAGAATCCGGGCGTCGATGCGGGAACGGGCGGACCGATGGGGAGCGGCTACATGTCCGATCCTGTCCGACCCGGTCCCGTCGGCTCGTTGCCGACCCAGTTCTGGAAGCCGATCATCGCGGCCGTCGAGGGCTACGCGGTCGGAGGCGGAATGGAGATCACGCTCCAATGCGACGTGGTAGTCGCGTCGGAATCGGCGCAGTTCGGCGTTCCTGAGATCCGCAACGTTGGGGGCTTCCCCGGCGGCGGCGGCATCTACCGGCTCCCGAGGCAGGTGCCCTACAAGGTGGCGATGTGGATGCTGCTCAGCGGCCAATTCATGACCGCTCAATACATGGCGAGCATCGGCTACGTCAACGAAGTCGTTCCTTCAGACAAGCTGATGGAGACGGCCGAGAAGTACGCCAACACGCTGCTGCAGAACGCGCCTATCGGCGTGCAGACGTCCAAGGAAGTCGCGTTGCGCAGCCTGGACATGCCCCTGGATTACGGGCCCTCGGCCTGGCAGCTCCAATGGAGTGCGCCAACCGCCCGAATGCGCGGTTCGGAAGACGCCGAGGAATCGCGTCGTGCGTGGCTCGAGAAGCGCCCGGCGGTGTACAAAGGGCGATAGACAGTACGAAGTGCTAATGGGCGCAAGCATGCTCGGAGTTGCTGGCTGAGATCGCGACTGTTATTTCGCGGTGCTCTGGCCGTTATGGCGATAAACATGATATGTGGCATTGTCTACAATGTGTCATTCTGAGGCCGAAGCTGAAGAATCTGGTCGCTGAACAAGGCGTGCTGCCTCAGCACCCCCAAACGCTTCTTTTCTCCGGGCCACCCGGCATGGTAAGAATCGTTGAGCACAACATATTGGGTTAATGCCCGTAACGGCTCAAGTGACACTTGTTTGTGGGCGACCCTTCGACAGGCTCAGGG
>CETX01145309.1_pt1 | contig 10440 bp, 10 predicted proteins | sample 356501 | NCBI WGS metagenome assembly CETX01 (sample SAMEA2623390, study PRJEB7988) | marine metagenome | biome: marine biome (ENVO:00000447); feature: mesopelagic zone (ENVO:00000213); material: "saline water (ENVO:00002010), including plankton (ENVO:xxxxxxxx)" | depth 450 m | reverse complement strand
AGTTCCAGTATCAGGTCACCCTCGTCTACCGTGTCTCCCGATGTGACCGCGATGGCACTTACTACTGCAGCAAAAGGTGATGGTATTTCCATACTGGCCTTGCTCGATTCCAGCACAACAAGCGATTCGTCCTTTTCCACGGTGTTGCCAACCGCAACCAGGACCTCGATAACCTCAACATTTTCTGCTTCACCAACATCTGGAACAAGAACTTTTTCGCTCATGATATGCTCGGGTCGGGTTTGTTCGGATCTATATCAAATTGATCTATTGCCTTCTTAACAAGTGCGCTGTCTATGATGTTTTCCTTGGCAAGTGAATCCAGTGCAGCCAGGACTATAAAGTATCGATCAACCTCAAAAAAATGCCTCAGCCTTTCTCTGGTATCACTGCGGCCAAATCCATCAGTTCCCAGAACCCTGTACTGACTACTAACGTATTCTCGCACCTGACCTGCATAGCTTTTCAAGTAGTCGGTTGCAGCAATAACCGGACCGCTTGCGTTATCGAGACATTGTTCAATATAGCATTGCCTGGGTTTCTCATCAGGATGAAGCATATTCCAACGATGAACAGAATCACCATCTCTTTTCAGCTCGTTGAAGCTCGTAACGCTCCAAATATCTGCATCTATATCAAATTCCTTCAGCAGTTCCGCAGCAGCAATCACTTCCCTTAGAATCGCTCCGGACCCCAGGAGTTGAACCATCTTTCCAGCATTCTTCCGAGACCCCTTCCTTAAGAGATACATTCCTTTGATGATGCCTTCTTCACAACCCGCAGGCATCTCAGGTTGCTGATAGTTCTCGTTCATCACGGTGATATAGAAATATTTGGGCTCTTTCCTGACATACATGACATCTAGCCCGTGATGGATGATGACCGTCAATTCATAGGCAAAGGTCGGGTCATAGGAAACACAATTCGGTACGGTGGCGGCAAGAATATGGCTGTGCCCATCCTGATGCTGCAACCCCTCTCCATTCAGGGCAGTTCTCCCGGAGGTACCTCCCAGCAGAAAGCCTCTTGCCTATAGATCTCCTGCCGCCCAGCACAGGTCTCCAATTCTCTGGAAACCAAACATCGAATAAAAAATATAGAACGGCACCATCACAAGCGAGTGATTAGAATAGGCAGTCGCCGCGGCCAGCCAAGCGGCAAACGCACCGCCTTCATTGATTCCCTCTTCCATGACCTGGCCATCATGATCTTCGTGATAGTTCATAATCTGCTCGGAATCCGTGGGTTCGTACAGTTGACCCACCGAGGAGTAAATACCAAGCTGGCGGAACATGCCCTCCATGCCAAATGTTCGAGCCTCATCGGGAACAATTGGAACAATGCGCTCTCCGATATTCTTGTCCTTGATCAGGGCAGAGAGAATCCTGACGAAGGCCATTGTTGTTGATATTTCACGTTTACCTGAACCTTTCAGTAAGGAGCCCAATATTTCAATCGAAGGTATCTTCAGAGGCTCAAAATCTGATTTGCGACGTGGCATAGAGCCACCAAGCGCAGCCCTTCGCTCCTTCAGATAGCGAATTTCAGTCGAATTTTCCGCCGGTCTATAGTAGGGGACAGACTTTAAGTCCTTATCCGTCATGGGTATATCGAAACGGTCCCTGAATTTCTTTAGCTCTTCCATCTCCAGCTTTTTCACGGAGTGGGTGTAGTTCTGTGCTTCACCCGCCAATCCCAGGCCATAGCCCTTTACGGTTTTAGCCAGAATAACGCTGGGTTGTCCTTTGTGAGCAGTGGCGGCTGCATAGGCTGCATAAACCTTATAGGGGTCATGACCACCACGATTCAGTCTGTAGATACTCTCGTCACTCAGGTCTTCTACCATGGCAAGGAGTTCCGGATATTTCCCGAAAAAGTGTTCCCTGGTATAAGCACCGTCCTTGCTCTTGTAGTTCTGGTATTCGCCATCAACGGCTTCGTCCATTCTTTGCTGTAAAAGCCCAAGCTTGTCCTTTTCAAAGAGGCGATCCCACTGCCTGCCCCAAACGACCTTGATCACGTTCCAGCCAGCACCGCGAAAGACCCCTTCCAACTCCTGGATAATTTTGCCGTTCCCCCTAACGGGCCCATCAAGGCGTTGCAGGTTACAGTTAACCACGAAAATTAGGTTGTCCAGCCGCTCTCTTCCAGCAAGAGCGATGGCGCCCTGGGATTCTGGCTCATCCATCTCACCATCACCGACAAAACACCAGACCTTCCGATCACCCGGCTCGCGTAGCCCCCTGAAACCGAGATACTTCATTATATGTGCCTGATAGATCGCCTGAAGCGGACCAAGACCCATGGATACCGTTGGGAACTGCCAATAGTCTGGCATCAGCCACGGGTGGGGATAGGATGGCAACCCATCACCGTCCACTTCCTGTCGAAACTTGTCTAATTGCTCTTCTGTCAGGTTTCCTTCAAGGTATGAGCGGGCATAGATGCCAGGTGCACTGTGTCCCTGGATATAGATTAAGTCCCCCTGCTGTTCTTCCGTCGTTGCACGGAAGAAGTAATTGAAGCCAACATCGTACAGTGTCGCACTGGACTGAAAGCTTGATATGTGGCCGCCCAGTGTGGCGTCCTTCAGATTCGCCCGCATGACCATCGCCATGGCATTCCACCTGATCAAGGAACGAAGGCCACGCTCCAGGAACAGGTCGCCCGGCATTCGGGCTTCCTTGGCGACAGGTATGGTATTTCTGTAGGGCGTATTAATCGCGTAAGGCAGCTGCGCACCTGTCTCAGTGACTTCAACAGAAAGCTTCTGCAAGATGAACTGTGCTCGCTCGGCTCCACTGGTTTCTAAGACTGAGTTGATCGCCTCGATCCAATCCTCGGTCTCAGCCGGATCTTCATCGATGTAAGTTCCGCTTGCCATGTCAACTCTCCTCTTCTTTCGGTCAACGCTAGTCTCACATACTACTTCCTCTCCGGATTTGGATTAAGCGGATCAGGGTTCATGCAGCGTGCCTGGGTATTGGTGAATCAAACCACAAAGTTGCTCTATACCATCGAGCATTCTAAGTGAAGGGCGTGAAATCAACCCGGGATCTATCCACCTCAATTTCGCGCCGTACCCGGCATAACTATTCCATCTTTTCTCCCAGGGAGAAACCGACTCCGGATGAGGTTTGCTAATAACAATGACGTCGGGATCGGCAGCTACAATACTTTCCTTTGATACGAGAGGAACCGCGATGGTTTGTTCTGCAAACACGTTCTCGCCATTGCATATATTGATAGCCTGACCAATTAGATGCTGCCCGTTCACCGTATAAAGACCCTGGTCGGATATCTGAAAAAATACGCGCGGTGATGGAAAACCAGCATTAGCCTCCCGTATCCCCTCAATTCGATTTTGGAACTGACCTTCCAGTTCCAGTCCCTGCCTCTCTTTTCCAACCAGCTTGGACATGGCCACCAGAGTCTTGCCTATCCCCTGGAATGTCTTGGCTTCATTCAAATAGATCGCGTACCCCAGCTTACGAAGACTCTCAATTGCCCGGTTTGCACCGCCCGTTGACCAGGCAAATATGACATCTGGTTTCAGGTTGACCACTGTCTCAACATTGACCGAGAAGGCATCACCAATTACCTGTATTTGAGATGCGGCAGGAGGATAGTCGGAATACCGTGAAGTACCCACTATCTGTTCACCCACTTCGAGGCTAAAGAGTAATTCCGTTAAATGCGGTGCTAGCGAAATAATCCTGCCTGCAGGCGCCTCAAGCTGAACAATATTCTGCAGATCATCCCGTACCAGTATTTCGGCAGGTGACTCGCTGGCTAACATTAGGAGCAGGGTAAAAACCGGGATTACCGGTGATGATTTCATCTGAGTCTGATGTCCTTATAGTCCGGTAATTGTGAGCAACCCAGCTATACCTGCCCATCCCCACAGTGATCTTTCCAGAAGGTCTTTCAGGTAGACCAATTCAGTCTCCGCCTGCAACACAAAATCTTCCACACTGGCATCATCCGTCAGTCCAATCGCCGGTCTGACGGCATCATGAAGGCAGGCCGCAGCCGGGTTTTCCAAATCAGTCAGCGAATCCTTCAGCACAGACCAGGTACGCCCGAATTCCCCAAGCAGTGCAAACAAGAGAATCGTAACCCTGGCTGGTATCCACTCCATCCAAAAAAGAAACGGTTCCAACAGATCACCCTGCTCATCATCTTCATCGAGATACCCATTATAGCTTTGACAAAGGGCGAACAATAAGGCACCCGCAGGACCCAATACTAAAAACCAGAATACAGCTGGTACGAGGCTCTGAAATACTTCGTAGGTAATGTCGGCGCGAAAACGGGATTGTGCCTGATGTAACGACGCGAGTTCTTCACCATCTCGAAGGCTTCGCAACCACAACATCTGATCGTCAAAGGCGATATCTGTGTCAACAACTTCAATGCTATAGAGCAGGACAAGCAGCGAGATGGCCAGCCATAATAACCCGAGCAACCATCCAGACAGTTGCCATGAAAAAATTAACAGGAGCAATGCGGGAACCACAACACTTGCCAGGAACCTGAGATCTCCGGGAACAACCCTGCGAGAGACCCACGAAAACCATGAATCAACCTGAAATTGCTCACCAGCCGGATTACTACCGGTCCAGTTCCGATGGAATACTATGATGACGAAGACGGCGAGGAATTTCATGAGAAGTGACAACCGCGACTATGGGGGAGCAATTCTAAACGGTGATTAGCATTTTGCGAAATTTCTGCCAGTCAAAGTATGGCCCGGGGTCTGTTTTCCGGCCAGGCGCTATATCCGAGTGCCCGACTATATTGTCCCTGGGGACATGATACCGGGATATCAGTGATTGGCAGACTTCTGCCAGCATCCTGTATTGAATATCCTGAAAATCAGATGAATCGGTACCTTCAAGCTCAATACCAACCGAGAAGTCGTTACAGGCCGGGCGATTTGCAAAAACGGATTCTCCCGCATGCCAGGCTCTCTTATTAAATGGCACAAACTGGATGACCGAACCATCACGGCGAATCAGCAGGTGACTCGATACCCTCAGGTCATCGAGTTCATTCAGGTCTTTATGCTCGGCAACTTCCAGCTTGTTACAGAACAGGCGCTCTACAAAGCGACCACCAAAGTGACCCATCGGCAGACTGATGCAGTGAACAACGATCAGGCTCACGTCATCATCCGGGCGACTGTCCATATTGGGGCAGTCGACCTGCTCCACACCAGCAATTTTGTGGGCTTCGATTTTCATCCGTCTATCGGCCTAGTAAGTACCGTTGCCTGATAATAGCATCGTCAGCACCGACACACTTGTGTTAGCCACCAACTGCTATAATCGCACCGCTTCTTACCAGCAGGACACCATGAATACAAAGAAAATTGGCCAGGGAATGTTTGCCGCAACGTTTGTGCTGGGGATTGCATTGCTGACCGTCTTTTTTGGTGGTGTTGAGAAACGACAGCGAAACCCTAACCAGGACCCAGAGTCTGTCATGCTGGCTCATTCTGTCGAGGTTGACCTTAAGCGCAATCGAAAGGGTCACTACGTCGTAACGGGTACCATCAATAGCCATCCCGTCGAACTTCTGTTGGACACGGGCGCAACGGATGTCGTCGTACCAGAAGCACTGGCTGACAGGTTGGGACTCAGACGCGGGCGGGCTGGACGGGCTATGACCGCGAATGGATCAGTTACCGTCTATGAAACCAACATAAATCGGCTCAAGATCGGTGATATTCTGCTGTCTGATGTAAGAGCCAGCATTAACCCGGCGATGCCACCTCCGGCTATACTACTGGGTATGAGTGCCCTGGGACGGGTGGAATTTGTACAATCTGGAGACTCACTTACCTTGAAACAATTTAATAGCCGGCAATGAACATCGACTATTTCACAAACCTCCCCGGGACAGTCGCACTTGCCATTGACGAGGACTTTAAGGGCAGGGATCTGACAGCTGAACTGATCGACAGCACTAAAACATCGAACGCTGAAATCATCTCTCGAAACCCTGCCGTCATAGCAGGTAGACCATGGGTAGATGAAGTTTTCAGGCAGATTGATAAAGATGTGATCATTGATTGGCAAGTCAATGATGGTGATCGGGTTAGCGCTGGTGCTTTGCTGTTTACTTTATCCGGCAATGCCAGGAGCTTGCTTACGGGAGAAAGAACTGCGCTCAACTTTTTACAAACGCTCACGGGAACAGCGACCCGGACTCGTCACTACGTGGATCTGGTTAAACACACCGGTGTTCGGCTGCTGGATACGCGCAAGACTATTCCTGGCCTGCGCTTAGCACAAAAATATGCCGTAAAAACTGCCGGTGGCCACAATCACCGGATTGGCCTTTTCGATGCCTTCCTTATCAAGGAAAATCACATACGTGCCGCTGGCTCGATAGCGCAGGCAGTAGAGGATGCCCGGAAACTCTCTCCCGCCGCTCGTGTCGAAGTAGAGGTTGAAAACTTAGAGGAATTCAGGACGGCAATTGCTGCCACACCAGATTGGATTATGTTGGACAACTTTAAATACATTGACCTTGTGGAAGCGGTTGCCACTAAAACCGGAGGCATCAAGCTGGAAGCCTCGGGCGGAATCGAACAGGATTCTGACCTAGTCAGGATTGCAGAAACAGGCGTCGACTACATTTCAATCGGCGCCATGACAAAACATTGTGAAGCTGCCGATCTATCCATGAAATTTATATAGGTAATGGTGGAGTTCACATGTCACGATACAGAGCCTTTTTCTATCATTTCCTAATCAGTCTATCGATCTTCTTTGTTCTCGCGTACCTCGTACTGTACCAGTGGTACCCGGATTTTTTTTACAGCATTGATGGTGGCTGGGAAGGCATGCGCATCATAATCGGCGTGGACCTAATCCTGGGTCCGCTACTCACGCTCATAGTTTTCAGAGCTGGCAAGCCTGGACTGAAATTCGACCTGACAGCTATCGGCACGCTTCAAGCCGTATGTCTTGCCGCCGGCTTGTACATTGTCTATTCAGAACGACCGCTTTTCTTCATTTACTATGAGAAACATTTCTATAGCTCAAGTGCCGATACCTACACCAATTATGGTGTACCCACACCGGACCCGCACGAATTCACTGACACTATACCGGCGAAAGTCGTATCGCTTCTGCCAGAAAACCCAATAGAGGAAGCTGACTTCAGGAAGATACTATTTCAGGACGGGATACCAGCCTGGGTGTACAAACCCACCTATAGAAAGCTGGATGAACATATGGAAACGGTTGTTACCGAGGGCATGAACGAAGAAGAACTTCGAGATCGTGACAGCAAGGGTAACCTCGACGCCTGGCTCAAGGAAAATGGTGGCACTTTTGTTGACTACGCGTTTATCCCCATCCACTCGCGCTACAGGGACGCATTTCTAGGCATCAGAAAATCGGACCAGGAAATCATTGCCATAGTCGAGATACCACCGCCCTTATAAAGCGCCGCCGTGGTGGACCTAGCCCCATTAACAGTCCTTGAAGGAGAATTCTCGCTCCAGCGCCTGGTACTTCGCTACATTACCAGCCTCACGATAGGTCGACCCAAGGTGACAAACACTTTGATTTCGCGCTACAGGCATAGCGTTTACGGACATTTCGAACATCAGTATTGCGGATTCGATATCTTTTACATCTAACAAATGAATCATGCCGTAATATTGATATATTTCAGAAATACCCTGTGCGGGTAGTTGATCAGTTAATTGCTCCAAAGCTGCACCCGCTATAGATAGCATGAGCGTCTTATCAACATTTTTTCCCGACAGGAATATGGTTTCCAATGTCGCGAGCTTTCCCGGAAAAGTGCTTTGCAGCATCTTCACTCTTTCCAATTGATCGGGTTCATATCCAGCTGTTCCAAAATTCAAACCATAGTCCACGTATTGCCTCGTCACCGTGTGCAGTAAATCATAGGCAAACTGCTTTTCATGCAGGTCAATAATCAAGTCATTTGTGTAAAGCTCGATAACGTAGTCGACGAACCTTTCTATCTCCGGAACAAACACAAAAGGGGGCGAACCAACGCCACTATACGAATAGTAGAGTCCATAATTTGATACGATGTCCTGTCGCCCATCAATTGAGAATACCGGTCTGCCGGAACTGTTAATGAACCGGCTGACGGCCTTCTCCATTTCTTCTTTTGAAAGTCTCGCTGCCGTCAACCGGTTTTTGAAAATGAGACTGTGCCAGTTGTAAAGTGTGATGTCAGGGCGCACCTCCATTACCTTATTGAGAAAACCGAATGGACCTATCTGGTTATCTCCACGCAGGAACAAGATTGCATCAGCCGGAAGTGAATTGAGAACAAGATTCGCATACTCCTCAACAAAGCCAAGCTTACTTCGATCCGCCTTAGGGTAGTTATAGAAAGCGATTGAAAGTACCATCGCCACCGTCAGGGGTGCCCGGTATCCTGCATACTTTTCTGGAACCTGATCCAGCAACCAGACCAGCCCCATCGCGAACCACAGTGCCACCGGGGCGTAGGCAACTACTGTGTAGGCACGAAAGACAGCCTGACCCCTGATCTCAAATTTGCTATCCATCAGAGACATTAACAGGAACGTCGTCGAAAAAAGTACCAGCATCAGAGATGCCGTATGGCAATAGTGCAGTTTCCGCACAGACCTGTAAATTCCGAGCAATATCAAAGGAATAGCAATCAGACCCAGTTGCAGCGACGACTCATTCATCAACCAGCGATAAAAGAGCAGCTTGTCACCCGGAACGGCTCCCTCCTGAACGTCACTGTAGTATGCACGTGACACATAGTTGAAGAACTCTTCGTAAGGAATCGCACCTACCAGTGCAATTTCCGGTGACGGGTCGGTAAATAGCGACACATAGGGTGAAAGGCCCAGTATGAACAGGCATATTGAAGCGAGCCAGAAGCTGACGCTATGCATTAACTCCCATAAGCGAAGTCGCATAATGATCAGCAAACTCACAAACCCAAGGCAAGACAAGACAAACAAAGGCCAGTGATTAGATATCGCCAGGCCTGCCGCAAAGCACAGGCCATACCAATATCGCGAATCTCCCGTCTGGCAGAACTTAAGTAGCAGCCACCAGCACAACATAAACATACAGGCGGCGAGACTATACACCTCAATAATGATGGCCTGAGACCAGAAAGCCGACGACAAGGCATAGGCAAACGCAGCGACAAGGGCCGTTAACTCATGGGTCGTGACAAGAACGGCTATTTCGTAAAACAGGGCGACAGCAGCCAGGGCAAACACCACGGAAATCAGGTTTCCCACTATGACACTAGGCGCTACCATCATCTGATTACAAAGGAGCGTAAACAACGGGTATCCCGGAGGGTGACTCATACCACCCAGATTGCATACCATCTGGAAAAGACCCGCATCTTCCAACGTTATCGACGTCGGCATAGTGGAGACATATAGAAATGCGGACACAAAGACCAGAGGTACAACATGGGTCCAGCGAACCTTCACATTGGTTTCCTCAAGTTTAAGTTGCGGGGACTGGCCAGGTTCTAGCATATATCCACTAACTCACGACGATTGTCGTAAAAAAGACAGAACAAAACCCAATACCCAGTGCAGCTAAATAGATCGCCAGTCTTTGTAACGGGTCTCTGAGCTGTCTGACTAATTCATCAAGCTTGGTCAGCTTCTCCGTGATGCCCATCTTATTAAAACCAAGCACGAAAAAGACTATTGGCAGTACAAATACAATCAGGCTATAGAGAGAGAACATCCATCCCACCGGAACACCAACTGAATTGGCAAGCTCGGGTGCAATTTCTATCGTCACACTGGATACACCAGACCAGATCCCGGCAAAGAAGCTACTTTTTCGCGTCGCCTGCCCACGATAGAAAATCACGACTAGCCTCCAACACCCAGGAGTATGTTAAACGACTTGTTGGTCATGCGTCGCCCAGTTTGTCTTTTGATTCATTGGCTGCTGCACCGAAAATACCCTTCGCCATCAGTGATGATTCCAGGCCGCGTCGATGCTGGTAGACCGCGGCCCGAATCTCATGTAATTCCTGGTTGTCAGGTTCGGCCTGAACAGCCAGTTCAACGAGGTGACAGGCAAGGCGCGGGTCTGAGTCCATCAATTCGTGCCCCCTTTCAGCGAGCTTACTAGCACCCTCAGCGAGTGCAGCCAGTTCCGCTGCAAGTGAAGCGTCTGGTGCAGGCTTCAACCTCGAAGGATTACCGTCGTACCAACCGCCGTACATACGCCATATGTTGCGGATCACAAATTCAGGTTCGTCATAAATTGGACGGAGGTAGGGTTTCTCTAGAACAAGTGGGTCTAGTTGTACCTCGTGCACAATCTCGTCAAGGCGCGCCCCATCATTCATGCGACCGATCGTTTCCTTTACCAGGAACTCGAGCGAGTCAGCGACATCGCTCAAGACACCAGCGATTCGATC
>CETX01017031.1_pt1 | contig 10476 bp, 9 predicted proteins | sample 356501 | NCBI WGS metagenome assembly CETX01 (sample SAMEA2623390, study PRJEB7988) | marine metagenome | biome: marine biome (ENVO:00000447); feature: mesopelagic zone (ENVO:00000213); material: "saline water (ENVO:00002010), including plankton (ENVO:xxxxxxxx)" | depth 450 m | reverse complement strand
CCGGGCAACGTCCGCCAGCTGGAGAACACCTGCCGCTGGCTGACCGTGATGGCCAGTGGCCGCGAGATCCACATCGATGACCTGCCACCGGAGTTATTGCACCAGGCAGAGACGCCGACCACGGGAACGACCTGGCAGGAAGGCCTGAAAAACTGGGCCGAACAGGAACTCAAACGGGGCAAGAAGGGAATTCTCGATACGGCCGTGCCCGAGTTCGAGAAAATCATGATTGAAACAGCCCTGAAACACACCGGTGGCCGTCGACGGGATGCCTCCATCCTGCTGGGATGGGGCCGGAACACGCTCACCCGGAAAATCAACGAGCTGGGGATGGATCATCCGGAACACGAGGAAGACTGACGATTGGCGAACCGTCGGGGTTCGTTGATGTTTTGGGGTCAGATGACGCTTTCATCTGACCCTTTTTACATCGTCAGTTCAGGACTTCTCTCCAGTAGATAACGCGGTCGTGACCGCGATAGACCCCAAAGGTGGCAAGTGCAGAAGGATCCTGCAACGTTGGCGAATTGTCCCAAAAATGCTGGAGCCAAACCGGTTGCTGCCATATGAGTGTGTCTGTGCCCTGACTGCCATTAGGTTCCAGCACCAATGGTCCACCTGAGCCAACAGCCAGCGTGCCAGAATCTGTTACCAGAGTGTGATGATCACTGGTCCCGGAAATATCCACCGAATTCCATACACTGCAATTATCCGCCATGTTGAGCTCGAAGCGGTCGCCGGTCCAATAATCGGCCTGAAAAGGCATTTCCAACGAAGAAACGTCTTCCGGACCATAAACATTCTCCATCGTCCAACGACCATAACGGATTTCCAGATTGGCTCCCGGCACAAAGGTCAGAGGCAGGCTATCGGCACTTACCTCATCGCTATCTTTAACTGCATCGATAGCAAAGCTCAGACTCGGATTGAATGGCGGTACCAAAGAGACAGTGCTCTTGGGATAGAGAATGGTGTCCCCTGTAGAAAACTGATAACTCATCTCGCCCGGGTTCGACGCAATTTCTGAGAGACTCGCGGGATCTGCCGTTACCTCAACCTCCAGCAAGTTCGTGCTTCCCTGCTGCTGTTGAGACGAGTCCGTTGTCGGTAAAGTTCGCAACACATCGCCTGCCCGGAGTTTGAAGAAATCGCCTCTGGTATAGTTGGTCGTCAGGTCGCCCTGCTCGTTAAGCGCCGAGATAAACACCTCAGGTGTCAGCTGCCACCTCGATTCCTGACCAGTGTACGTGAAATCGGCAGTGCCAGAGCATGACGGTCTTATCTCTCCAGCGGTGGAGAGCGCTACGGCAAATCTGGCAGGCGTGAATCGACCAATAACCGCACTTTCTCCCTCTGGCAGTGGCTCACCCAGATAACTTTGCCCTCCAGGTACACGGATCTTGAATGCTCCAACCTCACTGATCTGCTGAAGCTGATCGGCAGCTCCGTTGATACCGGAAGTGAAACTCAACTGGGCAGGCATCAATGTCCCTAAAGCACCCCCAGCTGGCGCGATCAGCTCATGAGCAAGAGTCATATTGAGGCGCTCATAGGCAGGCGTCACGGCATTGCCATCGCAAAACGCAGGCCCGCTCTCTCCAGACTGTTGCCAGGCAACTGCTCTATAGGACACGGGGAAATCTCTTCCGGCAGCGGTAAGCACCGAACAGGTTGCCGAATCTCCGTTACAGGCGCTATCGATGTCGGTAGCTTCAATGCAGAAGCCGGCAGGTACGGAAACAAAGGCATTACTGCTTCCTACAATTTGCCCACCGGTAGGATTACCTTCTTCGTCCAGGAGCGGACGCCGGGCAAACAGGGAAATGCGGCCAGCATCCCCATAATTAAGCACCAGGGATGCGGAGCTGGATGCAGTATCGCCGAAGTCCAGACTAAGGGTTCTAGTGTTGGCCGAGGAGCCACTGTCGTTGGCTACTACTGTCTGCCCATTGATCTGGAAGGCATCCGAACTGGCACAACTGCCCGGGTTTTCGCAGGTATAGCCAACATCGACATCTTGAGGCCCCGTCAGGAAAGCCTCGCATGCTGCCGTATCATCGCTGGTTCGCACTGCCGTGAGCTGAATGCTCTGCCCATCGGGATTGATATTGGAGTCTTTGCCGGCAATCAGACTCTGGATGGGGGTATTCAGATTGCCAACCTGATGAAACAAAAAGCCAGTTTCGGCAAACACGATATCAGGGTCGAAGCCTGAAAGTTCGGTAACACTACCGTCCACCACGTTTACATTCACGGTGTCTGCAAGGGTATGGCGAAGGTTAAGAGTAACCACCCCATTATCAGCAGGTGCAAAACCATAACTTGCCAGACCTGAATTGCCGGGGCCCCGACTTAGCGTACCGTTTGTGCCCGCACCAACAAGCCAGTCACCCTTCCCGGTGGAAGTGCTGAGGCTGACAGTACCATCGTAATCAATAACAGGCTGTCCATTGGTATCGCTAGCCTGGATGGTAACCGGTGCAGGAGAGCAGGTAACTGCGCTCCCACCACTGATAATCAGGAAGTGATCGAGCGCATTCGCTGCGTCCGGACAGCTGAACAGCACCGAAGCGGGCACAATCTCAAAGTTATTTGATCCTGGCGTCTCCCAGGACAGCTCAGCCACCGCGCCACCGGTATTCTCATACATCTCCATTTTGAGCGCATAGGCTTGGCCCTGCTGAAGCGTGATTACTCCTGATTCATGGTTGGTCGGCGACTGAAGCACCCATTCGTCGATAATCGGGTTGTTAAGATCCCGAACCCACAAGCGAACGCCGTCATCGGTCCGGGTCTGGAACCGATAGTCGCCAGTCTCACGCGGCACAATGAAACCGCTCCATCGAATTGAAAATCGATCATTATCAACCACACCCGGAATTGGGCTGCCACTGCCGTAGTCATTATTTATGTTGGCGGAGGTTTCCTGAGCAACCGTCGGCCCGGTAAGATCTCGGTTGTTCCAGTAGAAGGTTGTCAAGCCGGTAACACCGCCCTCGAAATCGACAATCGCCGGGTTGGGTGACATTACCAAACCACCTACATCCTGAAGATCAGATACCGTCACTTCGTAGCTTTCATCGCCAGACAAGGGCTCGGAAAGATCGAGCAGAACACTATAGCCGGATGATTCCAGGGACGCTGAGTCAACACCGATAACGTTGCCCGTTCCCACCTCCTCTATAGAATAGAACATTGGGTTCTCGACGGATGCTGCATCCAGCATGCGCGATCGTGGTGTCTGGGCAAATTGTACTCTCAGCAAATCAGACGCTCCGCAGACCGCCGAGGCCGACTCAAGAGCTGGTGCAGACACAGGCAAACAGGCAAAAAGGTTCGACTCGGGAATGACGTCGAATCCTCCGCCGCTCGGCGTATTCCACTGAAGTTCCGCTACCGCCTGACCGCCGTTCTCGTAAAACTGCATTCGGATTGCATATCGACGGCCAGCTTCCAGAAAAACACCTCCACTTGTCCGATTGGCCGCGGAGTGATCGTTCCAATCGTCGATAATCGCTTGATCGAACGCCAAGTCATCGACCCAGAGGCGCACACCATCATCAGTTCGAGTTCGGAACCTATAAGTGCCGGACACTGGAACCTCTACCGCTCCCTGCCATTGCACGGCAAAGTCGTTATTATCAACAACAGGGTCCGGGGAGCCGCTACCCCAGTTGAAATCCACCTCCGGGTCCAGCCGGGTCAGAACTGGAGATTCCGGAAACGGCTCATTACTCTGGTAACCGTTATAGAAAGTTGCCTCGAGGCCATTCTGATAGCAGGTGCACTGGACGACATCGGTCCAGCGCTCACCAGCCGCTACCTGGCCCACCTCTACAGTTGCCCCATTACTCAGGTTCTCCGACCTGAATCCCAACTCCGTAATTTCGGAGACCTCCGCACTCGGGTTTTTGATAATAGTTGCTGAGGGCGTAGGTGGCGGTGAGTCCGTACATTGGGGATTTACCCAGAGCCGTCCCTGGTTGTAAAAATCTGAGCCGTCCTTATCGAAGCGAGCCACCAACAAATAGGTTTGACCGGGTTGAAATTGCGTGGAATACGCCGCCTCCCTATCCAATCGCACGAAAAAGTCCGAATCACCGGAGCCACCCTCATCAACCTTCACACCGAACTGCGGCGAGTCACCGAAGTTCGGCCGTTGTACCCAGAAGCCGAGGAAATCATTGTCGCCTGGGGTACCTTGGAATCGCACCAGCATACTGAGATAAATCTGATCACCGGTGAAGGATCCCGAAAGTGGGCGTGAGGCCACACGGTTATTATTACCTCTTACCTCAAGCGTTGTGTTTGATCGGATGCTCAGGCCATTGGTGGCCTGAAATAAGAGTGGGTTGGCGTTGGTGTCGATAATGCTCTGTCCATTGTTTCCTTGCCAGGGTTGCCCCCAACCTGAACCACCGCTTTTTCCATCAATCGATTCCCCCGGAGCATAAGATTCAAAGCTATCGAAGACGGGCAACGTATCGCCAATACTCGAGCACAAGCCTGATAGCAAAACGGGCTCAATCACATTCAAATCATAGGAGATATCTGGTTCTCGGTTTCCGCCCTGCTTGACGCCAACAGTCGAATTCGAAGCAACCGCGCCATCGACTCTCGCGTCTTTGTCAAACTCGATACTTCCCGTCGCATACACCGCTCCGTTTATCACGGAGTTCTTGTCTATTGTTAGCGTCCCATCAACAATGAGCAAAAATTGCGAAGGGTCGCCCCCGTCATTTATAGAGGCGTCTTTCTCAATGTCTAAATCACCTCGAACAAGAATTCTTACCGTAGCCCCTGGTTCCAGGTTGAGCGTATACGGTCTCGGAAAGCTGTTTTTTGACTGAGCCGGGAACTCATAGCTGCCGGATGGCAAAGGAGAGTCGTTCCAGTTCTTCGAGGCATCCCAGTTGACTTGATTGAAGCTTAAGGCGGGTTCCGAGCCATCAATTTCTGTTCCGGCCTGTCCAAACACCTCAGAACACTCAAGCGCATGGACATTAAAAGAAAGTATCGTGAGAAGACAAATCACAAACGGGAAGGTCCTATTTGTGATAAAAAACAATCGCCCACCAAGCCTGAAGATTCCACCAGAAGACAGCATCATCGCACCCGCACCTCCACAACTCGCTGAGCCTCATCGACACCGCCGCCGCACTGCCCAGTGCTGACAATCGAAAAAACTGTGTCTCCGCCTGCCCCTTGGATATTCGCAGTCACCGAGTCACAACTTAGTGACGCACTGCAGCCATCCAGTGCCGAGGCATTGAAAGCAATAGAACTGCTCACGGCGCTGCAACTGCCTGCCTCCAGCACATCCCGAACCGCTACCTGAGCACCACTTTCCGCAGCAAAAAACGCTCGCTGGCTCTGGATCTGCAAGCTGACAGCCTGGCCACTACTTTCCTGGAGCTGAGCCATGCCGATGACCAGAAGTGCCAGTATGGTGATAATGAAGAGGGCAATGGGCAGGCCGGCGCCTGACTGGCGCTGAAAAGAGGACTCACGGAACATTGCGAATCTGAACCTCCTGACTGACCGTGGTGGTTTCATCGCCCTGCGGATCCTTCAGGGTAAAGGTGAACTGAACCACCGCAGCACGGCGAAGGGTTGGGGGGGTATACTGGAACTCAACATTGCCGGTCAAATTCGCCGCCAGCACTTCGGGGTTGACACCAAACGGGGGTGGTTGGCTGCTGCTGGGTGAATAATCGCTATACCTGTAGAGAAAGCGGCCACTCTGGCAAAGACTAACTGGCTGCCCTACCACAAAAAGTCGGCGCTCCGGCGACTGCTCTCGAAATCGGTGGCCATCACTCAAAGTGATCACCGCAGGTGAGCCACTGTTGTCGATATTACTGATTGGCGATGAAACCGGCCCCGGATCGGCGCTGCCATAGAGTGCATCGGTAGACGTGCCATACCCGTACACAATGGCTCTTGTCGTACCGGTAGCCGGAGAATCAGAAAACGGGGCAGCCCGAATTTCATCAAAATCAGGGCCACGGGGCAGCCTGGTATAAGCGGTACCGGCTTCAAGGGGCAGCCATTCAAGACAACTCCCAGAGGTACGAATCGAGAGTGGAAAGGCCTCCCTTAGTTCTCGACTGATCTGCTCACTGATCACCACACCCTGCAGAGCCCTTTGCTGGCGGGCACTTACGTCGATCGCCCCGCGCGTAGACAGGGCGACGAACTGCACCGAGATGGTCGCGACAATGCCAAGCAGCACGATTACCATAACCAGCTCGACTAATGTGAACCCCGCAGCCCGACGCATCAGTAATTCGCCCTGTAGGCTGTGAACAGATAATTCTGGTTGGAGGGATCAGTGATGGTAATGTCGATGCGCTTGGCGTCCTCATCTGGCAAACCCACCTCGCTGCCAGCACAGGTAACGCTCACCGAGACCTTAAACTGGGAGTAGGCCTGTCCCAGCGAATCCCCGTCTGCGTTTGCCGGAGTCACATTGTCGATGGCGTCGTAATCATCGACATCATCGTAATCCTCGCGATCAGCTTCCTCCGTCGCAATAGAGCAACCGCCATACTTGGGAACGCCGCCGGGGGGTGTCATGTCGTCGTATTTTCGGGAGAGGATTTCATCCATATAGAGCTGAGCTAGCGCCACAGCTCGGGTCTGATTCAGCGGATCTGCACTGCGCCCGGCAATCAGGGAGAACGCCCCGACAACCCCGGCGATAGCGACGCTGATAATGACAATAGTGATCACCAGCTCCACCAGCGTTGCGCCACCCGTTCTGTTAATAACTGACAGGGTTTCCGGGCTCCGGAACCTCAACTTCATTGGCAGGTCCCCACGTAAACGGCACCGAGCGAGCTCAGGCACAGGTCAAACTGGCTGTCACCCGAGACCCGGAAATCAATGCTTTCCCTCTGAACCGGGCCACTCAACCTGCCCATCGGATCAAACTGGACGCTAAAGCCCGAGGCCGGCACGCCGGTATAACTGCCACCCGCGAGACGGTAGGACAAGCTCGCCCCCTTCCGGTTTATTTCAAGCTGGTTAACGCCGGCATCAAAAACAAGCCGGTCGCCGGTCTGGCTGATGGTCAGCGTGTTGGATGGATTGCCCGCCAGCGCTGCCTGTTGCACAAGCAGCGTGGCGGAAGCAAGTTGCTGGGTGGCCAGCAAGGGAGAAAAGGCGGAGCTTCTGGCAAACAGCCCGATGCCTAGAGCGGATATTACACCGATCAAGATAATAACCATAATTAGCTCGACCAGCGTGAAGCCCTCACATCGACCTGTTCTTTTCACATTACCCCCTATTTCTATTCAACTCCTTTAGTCAGGTACTGTTTTCTGTCACGTTCTCCAATTAATTCCGAATTAATTACAGACCACACCGTCATTGTCGCCATCTAAAATAGTAACGACTCCAGAGCTTTGGTCGTAAGAAAAACCGCAGTCATTCGAACTAGAATCTGCATCCTGGCCAGAAAAGATGTAGTCCGCTGTTGTTGCTCCGGCTGTAGCAGAGGTTGAGAATTCCTCAGATAATTGTGCTGCGGTCTCAATGCCAAGTTGTGAACTACTGGTATTTGGTGCCGCAAGAGGATAGCCGTCGCTAGACATGTTGATGTCTGTCCCATCAAGATCAACGGTACTTGGACTATTCCCCTCGGCCAAATAAGCAGCATGCGCGATTTGTGCAGCGGAGCGAACTGACCCAATGGCTCCACGAATCGTGGCATCCTTGGCCTCCTCACTAAAATCTGCAAACCGCGGCAAAGCAAACGCCGCCAAAATCCCCAGAATGACTATCACCATAACCAGTTCAATCAGGGTAAAACCTTTTTCTTTTCTGTTCGGAATCATGTTTTTCATTTAACTACTCCTACTTGCTTTCGCTCGTTAAAAACCAATTAATCTACATTCACTGTCGTAACTTCACCGGTGTCCGCATCGTAGATGATCTGTTTGGCATCTGTTGTGCCACCCAGATCGTCCAACTGATATGTAAACTGGCAATCATTTCCTGAGCCTGTTCCACCCACATCACCAACGCTGCTAACGACGTACTCGATTCCATCTGCACTAGCTTGGGCAACACTTGGAGCGTTTCCCTGCAAGACTCCTTCCCAGACTTGCTCACATCGGGTCGCGCCCACATTTGGGCTATTACTAGTGTCGCCGGTACCCACAGGCCACCCGTCAGAGCTGACGTCTATTTGATCATTGCCAAAGCCTTCAACATTGTTCACAGCGCCAGTTGAACCATTGGTCACCCACTGAGCCTTCGCCAAAGCCACACCCGCTGCCAATGCTCCCGCTGTAGCCTTTACGCTGGACTGGTGCGCCTGCTCCGACAACTGCGCAAACCGCGGCAAAGCAAACGCCGCCAGAATCCCCAGGATAGCAATCACCACCACCAGCTCAATCAAAGTAAAACCTTTCTGTTTTCGCTTGCTGTCGTACTGCATCATTCGTCGACCTCTTTCAGATTGTGTCTGTGCGTCTGGTCAGCGTTGCGCATCCTGCGTTTGCGCTGCTTCTTCTGTCAACGACACCGGGGCCAGTTTTAACCCCGTCAGCCGTTCTTCCTGCTCCCGCGCACCATTCCCGTTGCGGTCTGCAAATTCCGTTGTCACTGCCCAGGCCAGAGGCTGTTCTTCACTGGCTTGCCGACTGTCTATGGTTATCGACTGCCCTGGTTTATAAATTAACCAGCCTTTGGGCCCGTATTCTGTTTCTTTTTGTTCGCTAACCCGGAAACACCAGGTTGCAGGTGCCAGTTGTTCGGCCCCGCAGTGCCCTCTGTAATTGCCCCACTGGTGTTCCACCAGCTCAAACGGGTTGATGCCTCGGTGATCTGCCAGACGCCCGTCACGGCTCAGCATCACCTCGGCGCCCTTGATCACCAGCGCCGATCTCAGCTGGCTGATCACCATGTTGGCGGCGCGTTCCTCGGCGTTTCGGGTTTCCCGTTCCAGCACGCCAAGCAAAAACCACCAGAGCACTCCAAGCACGGCCAGCACCACCGCCAGGCGGAACCTGCGCGACATGGCCAGTCCGCTGGCGTCTGAGATCCGTGCCGCTGGCACTCAGCCCCGCCCCATGGCGGCGGCCCCCAGATCCCAGATCGGGAGGAACACGCCCAGTGCCAGAATCAACACCAGGATGCCCATGGCCACAATGAGTATCGGTTCAATCGACTCCGCCAGTCGCTTGAGGCCGTAATCCACATCCTCATCGTAAAAATCCGCCACGTTGTTGAGCATGTCGTCCACGGAACCGGTTTCCTCGCCCACCGCAATCATCTGCAGAATCAGCGGGGTGAACATTTCGCTGTGTCTGGCCGTTCGGAGCAGGCTCTCGCCCCGCTCAATGCCGGCGCGCATATCCTTGATGTGGGTCGAGATCCAGGCGTTGTCCGTGGTGTCCGCCACCACCGTCAGCGCCGTAGTTACGGGCATGCCGGCGGACAGCATGGTAGCAAAGTTCCTCGCGAACCGACTGAGCGTGATCAATTCCAGCAACGGTCCGATAATCGGCAACCTGAGTTTGTACCGATCCCAGGTCAGCCGTCCCTGTTCGGTCTGCTTCCACTGCCGCACTAACAGCCCGCCAGCGGCAATGGCGAACAGCATCACGTACCAGTACGCCAGGAGGAAATTGGAGGTGCCAACCAATACCTGGGTCAGGAACGGCAGGTCCGCTCCCAGCTTGTTGAACACCGACGCGAATTTCGGGATAACCAGAAAGTTCACGATCATCAAGGCCGATAACAGGGCAATGATGACGAACATCGGGTAACGCATCGCCTGCTTCAGGCGCCGCTTGGTATCCCGTTCCAGCTCGAGAATTTCCGACAGCCGCCGGAAGGCGTCATCCAGCATCCCGGTGTTCTCGCCCACGTGGATCATGGCGATAAACAGCTCCGAGAAGACCTTCGGATGCGCCTGCATCGCGGTGGCCATTGTGGTGCCGCCTTCCAGCCGGGTGGTCACATCCTCCAGCACTTCCGCCAACACCGGTGAGCGGGTGGTTTCCGCCAGGCCTCGCATGGTTCGGATCAGGGGGATACCCGCCTTGGTCAGCGCATGCATCTGGCGGCAGAACACGATCAATTCATCAAGGGTGACCTTCTTCCGGAAGATGGGTAGCCGGTTCAGCCGATCAACAACCGACTCTGTTTCCTCGACTTTCCGGATAGAAAGCGGAGTAATACCCCGTCGCATCAGCTCCGTGGCGGCAGCATCGGCATTCGGAGCGCCCAGCGAACCCTGCTGGACACCGCCACGATCATCCTTACCCCGGTAGCTGAACTGCATCAGGCGCCTCCTCCGGCCGGGCCAACCGGCTCATCCGGCAAGGGGATCTCGTCATCCGGTGAGTATTCGCCTTCGGAAGTAGCGGCCACCCGCGCCACCTCTTCCAGCGTTGTTGTGCCCTGCAGGGCAAAGTCCATGGCGCACTGTCCGAGCGGTCGGTACAGGGCGCTCAGGCGAGC
>CETX01117342.1_pt1 | contig 10523 bp, 5 predicted proteins | sample 356501 | NCBI WGS metagenome assembly CETX01 (sample SAMEA2623390, study PRJEB7988) | marine metagenome | biome: marine biome (ENVO:00000447); feature: mesopelagic zone (ENVO:00000213); material: "saline water (ENVO:00002010), including plankton (ENVO:xxxxxxxx)" | depth 450 m | reverse complement strand
CTTGAGCCATTGGCCGGTCAGTTCGCGGTGTCGGTCTTCGCGGCCGGACTGATTGCTGCCGGTGTGTCGTCACAATTCCCCAATGTACTCATGCTGCCCTGGCTAATTTGCGATTATTGCGGTCGCAAACGCGATATGACGCTACCCAGGTATCGCATAATTGTGTTCATTATATCGCTGCTGGGGTTAGTGGTGCCGGTATTTAATGCCAAACCCATTGTTGTGATGATCTTATCACAGGCCTTCAATGCGGTGATCCTGCCGTTGACTGTCGGTTGCCTAATATACCTGTCTAATAAAAGATCGTTGGTGAAATCCTATCGCATCAGCGGAGTTCAGAATGTGGTATTAGTGGCGATCCTGTTGTTTTCGTTGTTCACCGCCTACATCGGGCTTTCCGGAGTGTGGCAAACCATTACTTCACTTTAATTAAGCGGTAAAAAAGGTTCTGTATGTTTGTAACTACCTCTGGTTTTCATGGCAAATCATTGCTATTGGTCATTTTCGTGACGTTGACTCTCAGCGCATGTGGCGGGGGCGGCAATAATAGCAAGCAGCCTGAACCGTTCGCTCCCGAGCCGGAAACGCCGGTATCAAATACCTGTGTTAATGAGGTTTATTCTATTAGTCAGGTAAGTAGCACTGCTATAAGTCATTCTGCTTATACGGCCGTTAAAGCCGCTGATGGGGATACGGCTGGTGAGTCTCGTTGGCAAAGTGATAGTGGCAACGGCGATATTACATTTGATCTTGGTGAGCCGGTACTGCTCGGTTCAGTAACCATAAAATGGTATCTGGGTGATAGTCAGGAATATGCTTTTGATCTCGCAATCTCTGCTGATGGCGAGCAATGGGAACTGGTAGCAGAAAATCAACAATCCAGTGGCAAACACAGTGGTTTTGAGCTGGTCTCGTTTGGCAGCGCATCAGCCCGCTACATCCGAGTCACCATTAACGGTACCAGTACAACAATACCAGCAGGGATTGTTGAGCTTCAGGCCCATCGCTGTAACGATGCGACTGGCAATTTTACCGAAACCTTCCCCAACGAACTGGGTATTGATTTATTAGACTGGTACCTGAGTATTCCTACCGATGAAGATGGTAACGGTAGATCAGATACCATTTCAGAGACAGAACTTGCTGATGGATATACTAACTCTGAGTATTTTTATGCATCAGATGATGGCGGAATTGTCATGCGGTCGCCAAGTTATGGGTTCAAAACCTCAACCAATACGAATTATGTGCGGGTGGAACTAAGAGAAATGCTACGTCGCGGCGACCGTGATATTCGTACTCAGGGGGTTAATAAAAACAACTGGGTTTTCGGTAGCGCCTCGGCAGATAATCAATTACAGGCTGGCGGTGTGGACGGTGACTTACACGTTACGCTGGCAGTTAATAATGTCACCACGACCGGTGAGAACTACCAGATTGGACGTGTGGTGATCGGCCAGATACATGCCAATGACGATGAGCCTGTTCGGTTGTATTACCGTAAATTGCCCGGCAATCAACGCGGATCAATATATTTTGCTCACGAAAGCCGGCAAACAGACGCAACGGGCGACAATATAGAAACCTATGTCGAAATGCTTGGTTCCCGCAGTAACAATGCTCCAGAACCCGACGATGGCATAGCCTTAGATGAAGTGTTTAGTTATCACATCAGCGTGAACATGAACCTGTTAACCGTAACCTTGTCCAGAGAAGGTAAAGCCGACGTGGTAGCCAATTACGATATGAGCACTAGTCTGTACGATGCAGATGACCAGTATCACTATTTCAAAGTGGGTGTTTATCACTTAAACAACAGCAGCGATCCGGCCGAATACGCCCAGGCAACATTCTATGAAATTCGTAACAGTCATACCGGTTACGCTGCCAGTGAATAGCGATTAAGCCGCCTTATTGGAAAGCCATATTGATGGCCTTCCGGTAAGGATTAGTGCTTCATTCCGGACGTGAGGGTTATCGGGTCAAGAATTTTCGTTCACGACGATAACTTTGCGATGGGGGAACGGAATTTCTATATTGGCTTTATCGAGCGCCTTTTTTATCTGTTCCGGAATAGAATACAACACGTCGAAATAGTGCTCGCCATAGCAGAATGGCCGAACAATAAAATCTACAGAACTATCGTTAAGGGTTGCTACTTCAACGAATGGAGCCGGATCGTTGAGAATATGGGGGTGTGCAGAAAGTACCTCGCCTATTACCTGACGTGCCGCATCAATATTTTCGTTATACGCAATGCCAAAGGTCATATCCACCCCGCGAATTTCGTGCGTTGAGTGGTTGACTATTTGCTCTCCCCAAATCTGCCCGTTTGGGATAATGATTTCCTGATTGTCAAAGGTTTGAAGGATTGTTGTGAAAAGGTCGATTTCTGTCACCTTACCAAATTTTCCGGCAGCATCGACAAAGTCATTGACCTTATAGGGGCGAAAGATAAGCAACATCACCCCGGCCGCCAGATTAGTTAAGGTACCTTGTAAAGCTAAGCCGATAGCCAGGCCGGCAGCGCCCAGTAAGGCGATGATTGATGCGGTCTGTACGCCAAACCGGTTCAATACGGCAATACCGACAAAGGCCAGAATGGTATATCTGGCTACGCTACCAAAAAACTTGAACAAGGTATCATCTAATTGAGGATAGTGGTTTGCTATAGCGACAATCGCTTTATATACCTTACCTGCAATCCACAGACCGGTAATTAGTATCAACAGGGCCAGTAAAATATTGGTAGCCCAGGCTAAAGCAGCCGGCAGGTACTGGTTAATGTCGAGTGACGCAATAAACTCTTCCATGGGTATATTCTCCTATATTGAACGCAATCATTGGAAGTACGATGGGACCATACCTTTATAGTGCAGACAGTCTATGATGAATATTACTAATTAGTATGAGAGCCAGATTGCCAGCGACTGTTAGTGGTGTTTTTACATCAATTTATACAATATTGACTGTACTTGGTTGAAGTCCACCTGAATGGCAAACATCTGCCTTGACCAAATAGTGCAAACTGATGGGCGAAGGCTTGCTGCCAAGAGCGACAATAGCAATTTAGATGGTCTTTATGGAAATCAAAAAAAACGGGCCGAAGCCCGTTTAAATAACACAGGGTAACTATTTATTAGTATTTGAATGTAACGCCAGCGAACAGACGAGGGCCGTAGTCGTTCACTTCACCGAGGTTACCCTGCACATAAAAGTCCTGCGATTTAGGGGCGCTGAACAGGTTAATAGCGGAAACGCGTACTTTGATATTGCTGTTAACTTTATAGGACGCGCGCGCTTCCCAAACACCTACCTCATCAACATAGCGCAGACGAGTACCATTGCTGGTGTAAGGCTGGAAATACTCGCTACGGTACTTATAGATAAGCGCAGTATCGAAGTCGCCCACCTGGTAATACACCTGGCCACTAAACACGTGCTCAGAGAAACCAGGTACTGAGCCGGGTGGAATGATACCGTCCTGCAGTTGCGTGGTATTGCCATCCAGGTCGGTTACGAAGGTATCGCCATAATTACTATCTTCAAACTCGTAATCAGTATCTGCATAGTTGTAGCCAAATTTAACCCCCACACCGATATCCCAGCGGTAAGCTACAGAGGCTTCAATACCGTACAGGTTGCTGGTGTCATCGGTGGTTACCGAGTTAGTAATGGGTAAGTTAAATGACTGGCCTTCTATTTCATAGGGTTCAAGCACGGTACGCTGCTGGAAACCACCCTGGAACTGCTTATGGTATAAACTCAGAGCGAAAATAGAGTCTTCATTCGGATACCATTCAATGGCCAAATCATAGTTCCAGGACATCAAAGGCTGGGTGTTGGGGTTACCTGAGCCATTAACACCAACAATCAGATCTGCAAGCGTGGTTGGCGCCACCTCATCGTCGGTCTGAAATTCGCGATTGAAGCCTAAATCTGCCGGATCGACCCGCGACATGCCGCGATAGATACCAGCCCGAAGTAAGATATCATCACTGTAATCAACAACCAGGTTAAAGCTTGGCAGTATCTCGGTGTAGCCACCGCCACCCACGGTGCGCTCAAGGTCGTCACCGGGTACCAGACGTAGCTCACCAAGCTCGGTGGTTTCAATGGTAAATGAGTTTCTGAAACCTACTGATGTCACCTCAGTATCTACCACTCTGATACCAAAGTTACCGCGAATAAACTTATCGAACATTTCGGTATCATAGTTTGCCATCAGGTACATGGCATAGGTTTTCTCAGTGACATCGATGGTGCCCTGACTCTCGTATTCTACCTCAGGATAGCTTACGCTGCCGCCGCGTGAAGCACTGACAGCCTCGGCAAAACACAGGTTGTCATAGGTTGCCCAGGAGGATCCTGTTCCGCTACTTATAACATTGCCGTCTGCATCAACATTAGTAATGATATTGCCGTCTGAGACATTATCCAGAAAATCACTTTCCGGGAAGTCAATCTGGCAGCTGTTAAGGATATCCAGCGCGTTTGCTACGCTGGTGTCCAGCGTATACTCATCCCGGGAGCCATTGCCATTGGTACCGCCATATTGCACAAAGGTCATTTCAGAGGCCCGAACGCCGCCTTCGATACTGGTAAACACATCACTGTCGAGAATGTAATCAAAGTCTAACCGCACAGAAGACACTTCGTTTTCCCGCGAGTTTTCTCTGTCTAAACGTGAGCGCAGGCTGTCAGTAAAGTTACTGATATCCGTTACGTCCAGGTTTGTGGTTGTAAAGTGTGGAATATTGTCGCCCATATCCCAGCTAAAGAAATGACGGTCTGGTGTGCGTGCACGGTTAGAGATTTGTAGCTCTTCACGTTTGGTTTGTGAGTAAGCTAAATCAAGCTCTACTGTGAGCAAATCGCTGTAGTGGTGCTCTATGTTAATTCCGCCACCGCGATAGTTCTCTTCGCGAGAAAACTGCTCGCCCGACGATTCAATGCGGTCCTGACCTTCCCAGTGTAAGATTCCGCCCACGTCATTGGTCACCAGCGTGGGGCCGGTCAGGCCTGGAATGGCTCGCTTTTGTAAGAAAATAAGGTCGTGCCGTGCCTCTCGTTGAACCCGGTCAGATACCTGAGCGTCGAGATTGATATCCCAGTCGGCTGACGGTTGATACTGAACCGCCAGGAATAACGCATCCCGTTCATCTGAGGTTTCATTCTGGCGGAAGCTTCGGCTACTGCCGGTCCATGCGTAGGGTACGCCGTCGCTGTATGCGCGGCCGGTTTCCGGGTCAATCTCCGGATCGTAGCCCTGATTGGAACCACCTGTGATGCGGTCTTCACAGTCACCCGCCGAGCTGCGGTAGAAGCCTTCGTTGGTATTAGTAGGATCGTTCAGGCATGCCCACAAAGACGAACCGGTTGGGCTTGAACTGCGTGACTCCGCTTCAGGTTGTGTGATGTCCTGACGCTGACCACCAAAGGATATACCCAGGTTTTGTCCGCCGGCGAGCTCAAACTGGTCAACATAGCTGAATGTACCCCGGTAGCCCAAGTCGCTTTGCAGCGAGTTATCAACGTTCGCTTCTTCAGGATTGTAGTTAAGTTTTACCTCGCCCTGAAAGCGTTGTTTACCGTAATCAAGCGGTTGCAACGTTTCCAGTGAGATAACACCGGCTACGCCGCCTTCTATCATCGAGGCATCCTGGGTTTTATAAATTGCCACTTTCTTAATCAGTTCGCTGGGGAACTGAGAGAAGTTAACCGAGCGATCGCCACTACCATTGGTGGCTTCGCGGCCGTTGATGTGGGTGGCACTCAAAAACGGGCCCAAACCACGGATGGTAATTTCTGTTGCGCCACCATTTTCACGGTGAGATGCGGCGCCGGTAATGGATTCCAGTGCTTCACCAATAGACAACGCGGGCAGGTCGCCAATATCTTCGGCAGACAGACCGTCTACTACTGTAGTGGCTTCACGTTTAATGGATATCTGGTCCTGAATGGTGCGCCGGCTTCCGACTACATCAATGACTTCTACGACCTCTTCGTCTGCGCCTTCCTGGGTTTCCTGTGCCTGAACAGTAAAGGCACAAGAGCTGGCCATGCCGGCAATAATAGCTGTTCTTACCCACTTAGAGACAGGGTGAAGGTTAAATTGAGTGTGTTCTTCTCGCAACGACATTAGATTTTCTCCATTTTTTTACTGTGCACTTCAGGCAGCGCGTCGTCATAATTAAATTCGTTTACAGGCGATAAGTGCATGGTGTTATTCATCCTGAGCCACCCAGGTAGAACCCACTCCGACTTCGGTAGACTGAATGTAGTGCAAGCCTTTTGCCCCCGCCACTGATTGAGCGCCGTTAGGATCTGTTTCAGTTAAAGAGTTGGTGGCAGTTACGAATTCCGGGATCTCTTTACCATTGGCCGCTGGGTCCTGGTCGATAGCACCATCTGAGTCGAACTCACCGTTACCATTAATGTTTCTGATATCTACCCAGTCGTCATCTTCTACATCCCCTGAAGCATAGCTGTCGCTGAAGCCAAAGTTGTTGGAGAAGAACGACTCGGTGTGATTGATCAGGTCACAATCGTATTCAAAAGAATGGTCACTGCTGCTGGCATCAAACGGTAAGAACAGTCCCTGAGCCATGGCATCGTCATTTAAGCCATTGGCAATGAGGTTGGCATCAAAGTTAATGACAAAGAAGTTCTTGGTCAGGCTATACAACTCAGGCGCATTAGCGGCTGTCAGTTCATCGCAGTCACCAACCGGGGCTTTTGAGCCAATCTCAGTACTAAATACAATGGGCTGTATGCTGTTTAACACGGTATTATTGGCAACCGTGAGGGTAAGATCGCCTGTTCCGTCGAGGATTGCCTGATTCCCATTATTGGGTACCCCACCGTCTGCCTGAGAAAATGGGTTGGCAGTAAATACAATACCGCCGGCTTCTTTGTTGGTGGAGCGAATACCGGCAATATAGTTATTGCTAACCGTGTGGCCCAGAGGGGTAATGAGTACGCCGCTTGGACGGTCACTTGAGTCTGCAATATCCGTAGTGCGAACAACAATATTGTTGGTTACGGTGTTAAACCCACCGTCTTCCAGCGAAATACCGCCATTTGCATTAATGATGGTATTGCCGTGAATCGTTGCCCCGGAGGTTTGTACCCGCATCAGGCGACGGCCGGTTACGAAGTTTTCCACGCGATTATAACGAATCACAAAATTGGCATCGTCGGCGGCATCAGAACCGGTTGTACTACCAACATTTAACAGCAGTAAACTGGAGTCATCGTAGTTAGGGTTATTGCTGTTGGCAAACAGGTTGTACTGGATAACGTGATCCGCAGAGGAAGAGGCCAGTTTAATCACCGAGCCTTTTTCGGCGTTGTCCCGGCCGGTAAAGGTATTTCGTTCGATCAGGGCGCCATTGCCTTTGAGCATCAACCAGTGGTAAGTCGATAAGTTGAGCGTGTCTTCTTCGCCATCAAACGTATTGTGTGAGAATACGAAGTTGTCACCTTCTGAGTAGATTACCGCTTGCTCTTCTGTTTCGCAGAATTCGGCGGATTTAGTGTCCACATCTTTAAAGGTTAAACCGGTAATCATTGCGCCATCAACCGTGCTGGCTACATGGATACAAGTTTCGCCGGTAATGACGGGAGATTGGCCTTCAACGGCTCGCAACGTCACTGCACTGGTTAACAAAATTGGATCTGGATCCGTGTAGATATTGGTGTTCAGACCAACTACATCACCGTCGGCTAAGCCACCGTTGATTGCTGCTGACAAACCGGCTGCATCAGAGACGACCTGCGAGTAAACAACCGTATCCAGTGCATCAGTTACGGTAGCCGAGAAATTATCATTATCGGTGTAGGTTGCGCTGACAGAGATAATCGCACCAGCCTGGTTAACAGGGGTAAAAGTTGCCGCGTTGCTATTAGCAATCGCTACACCATCAGCAAACCAGGTGTAGACAACATTGCTGTCGGTGACGCCATTATTGTCGGTCAGGACAGCGGTTAATTCCGCATTGGCCATATAGGGTGCTGTACCCGCTATTTCGATGCTGCCCGGTTCGTCAACCGCTACGTTAGAGACCGCAATGGTGGGTTCAGAAATGTTTGTTTCTGCAAAGCCATTGTCATCAGTGTACTCTACCTGCACAGTGATTACCGTGCCAACCAGCGACGCATCAACAATGTAACTGCTTTGCGTAGCACCAGTAATGGCTACATCGTCGGCAAACCACTGGTAACTGATTGAGCCGGTTGCGCCGTCCTGATCACTGACATCTGCTGTGAGTGTATTGCCAACGGTTGGCGTGCCGGAAATTGCCACACTGCCAACCTGGTTAATGCGTCCGACAGTTTCTGTCGCGTCAGAAGTTACCGACTCGGCGAAACCACGGTCATCTTCAAATGCAGCATTAACGGTGATAACGGTGCCGAATTGCGCTTCTTCAAGTAATAGGGTGCTTTGGTTTGCATCGGCTATCACTTCACCGTCGGCGTACCAGGTATAAGCGATGACGGCATTAGCAATACCGTTGTCGTCAGACACCGTCGCGGTTAATTCTTCACCTACAAAGGCTTCACCAGCAATAGTGACCGCTGCCGGAAACGCAATCGCAGAAACCGGTGATGTTGCCTCAGTGATATGGGATTCATTGATTCCGCCATCATCAGTGTAAAGGGCCTGTACCGTAATAGGTGAACCAATTTGGTCGTCTGTTAACGTAAAGTTATCACTCTGTGCATCGGCAATAGCTGTACCGTCGGCATACCAAATATAAGTGATTGCGCCTGAAATACCATCAGGATCAGTGACTGTTACATTTAATGTCTCCCCCGAAGTTGGCGTGCCAGAGAGCGATATACTACCCCGTGTATTAGGGTTGTTGTTCGAGTCAGTGTCGCAACCCGTAAGGGCTGCTGCAACGATGCAAAGCGCAAGGTAATTTAACTTCATGATGGCAAAACTCTCCCAGTTATCTCTGTGTCCAGTATTTGTATTGTATTACCAATAATATGTGTTTGTATTTCTATTGTTAACCTTTTGGTAAAGTATAAACATAATAATTGGTCTATTTCTACTACTATAGTTACATTTTTTTCACAAATTTATGTGATTGCATCTGGTTGGGTGATAATTTTTTGTTACCAATTTTGATTATTGGTAATAGCATAGGGTGAGGCAATGCCTGTGAACGCAAGTCCACAGGCTGTTCGGGCTGGAGAAAGTTAGTGAGTGTTGCTTAGGTGATAGAAGGTTGCTTGTGCGTAGTCGCGGGGCTCTCCACCATTATTCTGGTTATACACCCCGGCTTTGAAATACATGTATTGGTTATTCTTGAAATAGCCGCTTTCAGACATGTCCAGTGAGCGGGAAATGTTGGGTTTGTCCTGGCGGATGACAGTGACGTGTAACACATTATCTGCCACGGTAATTTTGTAGCTAAACTTTTCATTTAAAGCAATTCCCTCACTGGGATTGGCGAGGGTGTGTGAGCGCGAGCCAATCAGATTGGTCCAAATATCATCTCCGCCATTGATTTCGTGGGCAAAGTAAATAGAGCCTTTGTCATTATCCGGTAGCTTTCGGTAATACAGGCGGATAGGTTCATCGTCTGTGGCGTGTATCTGACCAATAATGACCCGGCCAACTTTTTTGATGTCGCCAGTGGTGGATACCCGGTTAACCGCTAAAGTGGCTTCCAGGCTTCCCTCTACGGCACCAGCTTTGCGTTTTACCGAGCCGTGAGCACCACTAAAAACCCAGTTATTACCGGTTATCCCCTGGGTTTTCATGCTTCTGTTACCGCGTCTGAGCATTTCGCGCAATTCAGTACGTGCATATTTAGTGTTTTTTGAGGTTTTGGCCCCCACGTTCGGACACGCGAAAACCATACCGCCATCTTCTGCAGTGTAAAATAACGGGCTAAGCTCAAACCCCTCCGACAACGGTTTTTCGTAAATCATGTCTGCTTTGTTGTCTTTGTTGAGGTCGGTCGGTAAGGTCAGACTCCAGTCGAGTAAATCAAAATTATGACTGGGGGGAACACCAGCCTTAAGGTCCCGGTCAGACCCGAGCAAGACGCCTTCGGCAAGTGACTGATGAGAGGCTGGCAATGTGATGGCAGGTTGTGCGTTACCTTTGTTTAATGCCAGCATTAACAGGGCAAGCAACAAGCAGGGGCCTATTATCTTTATAATTGTAGATTTCATTATTTTTACCTCGCTTTATTATCCATGTAGGGCAGAACTTTATGACCAGCGGTTCACCCCCGCCGGCCATCTGAAATGGCGTGATTTAACTGATTAACCAGCGACGTTGAGCCCATAGCCACAGGTACACGCTGATGGATATGAGTCGGCTGGATGTCGAGGATCCGTCCGCCGTTGGCAGTGGCTGTGCCGTTGGCGTGCTCTACCAGCATTGCCAGCGGGTTAGCCTCGTATAACAGGCGAATTTTGCCGTGTTCATTACCCGGGCGTTTATCTTCCGGATAGACAAACATACCGCCTCGACTGAGTACCCGGTGTACATCGCCCAC
>CETX01025009.1_pt1 | contig 10541 bp, 10 predicted proteins | sample 356501 | NCBI WGS metagenome assembly CETX01 (sample SAMEA2623390, study PRJEB7988) | marine metagenome | biome: marine biome (ENVO:00000447); feature: mesopelagic zone (ENVO:00000213); material: "saline water (ENVO:00002010), including plankton (ENVO:xxxxxxxx)" | depth 450 m | reverse complement strand
GCCCGAACCGCCACGCCAGAAGTATCGAGCACCTGAGCAATATCGTGCGGGTGAACGCCCTCGAGAGTGAATGCCGCCACACCACCCCGCACTCCGCCAGCCGGTCCGTAAACCGTCACTCCGGGAAACTCCTCTAGCCGCTCGAGCGCGTATTTAATCAGCCATTGCTCGTGCTGCCAGATAGCGTCCATGCCGACATCGGTAAGAAAATCAACCGCCGCGCCAAGACCAATCGCTTCCCCAATCGGAGGCGTCCCAGCCTCGAACTTGTAGGGTATTTCGTTCGGCTCGAAATCACGCAGATACACGCGCTTTATCATGTCTCCTCCCCCAAGAAATGGCGGCATCAACTGCAAAAGCTCGGCCCGCCCCCACAACACACCCACACCGGTAGGCCCACACATTTTATGCCCAGAGAATGCGAAAAAGTCGGCGCCAAGCGCCTGCACATCCACCGGCAAGTGTGGCGCGGATTGCGCTCCGTCCACCACGGTCAACGCGCCCACCGACCGCGCTTTTTCGGCAATCCGCGCGAGCGGGTTTACAGTACCCAGCACATTGGAGACATGCGTAATGCACACCGCCTTCGGTTTGTTGCGCAGTAGTTTGTCAAACTCTGATTGGTCAAGTTCCCCGTCATCCCTCACGGGGATAATGTCGATGCGCAAATCCTTTTCGGTCGCGAGCATCTGCCAGGGGACAAGATTAGAGTGGTGCTCCATTTCCGTCAAGACAATCCTGTCTCCCTTGTACAAATTGGCCCGGCCCCACGATTGTGCCACCAAGTTTAATGCCTGGGTGGCATTTCCCGTAAAAATGACCTCCCGAGCAGCCCCCGCGTTGATGAAGTCTGCAATGCGCTCACGCGCACCCTCATATTGAGTAGTCGCCTCCTCGGCCAAAGTATGGATCCCACGATGCACATTCGCGTTGCAGTCGCGATAAAAGCGCTCTACCTTTTCCAGTACCTGTCTCGGCTTCTGTGATGTCGCCGCCGAGTCAAGGTAGACGAGCGGAACACCGTCGCGCACCTCCCGATTCAGCGTCGGGAATTCCGAGCGTATGCTCGCACTATCCAGTGTCATCGCTTGCGCCGCAATCCCTGTGTTCAGCATGAGTGCTTTTTGAGCAGGCTCCATCGGGAGCGCATCTCCCTATGGAGCCATCTTTTCGATCACAGTGTCCTTTAGTCGATTGCGCACGCCCTCGAAAGGGATGCGCTGCATGATGGGATCAAAGAATCCGTCCACCATTAATTTGCGTGCGTCATCGTATGCCATGCCCCGCGACATGAGATAAAACAGGTGCTCGTCCTCTAGTCTTCCCACTGTCGCAGCGTGGGTGCACCGAACGTCATCCGCCTGTATCTCGAGCCCAGGAATGGAATCGGCTCGCGTCTCGCTGCTGAGCAGTAGATTGCGATTAGCTTGAAAGCCGTCTGCTTTTTGCGCGCCAGGCGCGACATTAATCATGCCCTGCCAGACGGAGCGGCTTTGATCACGTAAAGCACCCTTGAAAAGTAGATCACTGGTCTGCCCCTCTGCAAAATGGTTTTGCTGAGTATCATGGTCCAAATGCTGTTTTCCAGCCGTAAAATAGAACCCGGACATGCGCCCACGCGCGCCTCTGCCCGCAAGGTCTAGGTCGAGAAAGGCCTTAGTCAATTTACTTCCAACAGATCCAAAAATCCAATCCAGGTTGCCCTCGACCCCAACTCTCGCTCTCTCATGCGAAAAATGCCAGCAGCTGTCACCAAGCGTTTGCAACTCTACAAAGGTGAGTTCCGCGCCATCCCCGACAAAAACCTCCACAGTGCCCGCGTGCAGTTGCTCTTTTTTCATCGCTCTAGAACACAATTCATGCACAAATGTGAGCGATGCTCCTTGCTCTACTATCACCACGACGCGCGAAAACTGCGCGAGACCATTGGACCACAGCACCGAATGGAGCGGTCGCTTGAGCACGACACCGGCCGGCACCAACACGAACACACCTTGGTCGGCGAGCGCCGCAGCCATGGCAGCGTGTTTGCCGTCCCGGCTCGGGACAAGTTTGCCGATATGACGCGCTACCTGCCCTGGGTGGGTGCGAGTAGCAGCAAGCAAATCCGTGAATAGCACGCCCTGCTCGGCGGCCTCATCATCCAGAGTGCGCTCCACAATTTGCCCGTTAGCAACAATAATCTGGCCGCCCTGCTTTCTACTCACCAGAGGTTTTTTAAAGCGAGCAGGGACACGCCCATTTGACCCAGACCGCGACACATTCCCTAGGAGCGTATCTGGCACTACCTCATTCCATCGTAGCGCCCGTATGTCTGTCCGGCGCCATGCCTCGTCTTCAAGCGTCGGCATCGGCATGGCCCGATATGCCCGCCACGCCCGCATGCGCTCATCCGCGTACCATTCGCCATCATGCAGCACTTGCGAAAGCCTTTGGATGTCAGCTTTCTCCAGCAAAAGGTCCGCTCCGGCGTCCCGCGCTTCTTGCTTCCCGATTGCAGCACTTTTAGCTTTCGTCATCTCTCAGTCGGCCTTACCCGCCCAATCCAGCAAAACGGGGCGAGGTAAGAGCATCACCGCGCCTCATTAACACCCATTTTCGCGCCTCATTTCCCGCGTCAGCCAATCGAACCTTCCATTTGCAGCTGAATCAATCTGTTCATCTCAATCGCATATTCCATCGGAAGTTCTTTTACCAACGGTTCGATGAAGCCGGACACCACCATCGATGAAGCTTCCTCCTCGGAGAGACCACGGCTCATTAGGTAAAAGAGCTGGTCCTCGCCGACCTTGGAGACTGAGGCCTCATGCCCTACCGAAACGTCGTCTTCGTCAATCTCGATATACGGATATGTGTCCGAGCGAGATTGGTCGTCAATCAATAGCGCGTCACACACCACATTCGACCGCGCCCCGCTGCAACCTTCGTACACCTTCAATAACCCCCGGTACGTCGCGCGCCCCCCGCCTCGCGAAATCGATTTCGAGATGATTTTTGATGTCGTTTTTGGCGCGCCGTGCACAATCTTCGCACCAGCATCCTGATGCTGGCCCGGCCCGGCAAACGCTATCGAGAGAACCTCCCCGTGCGCGCCCGGTTCCAGCAGGTACACAGACGGATATTTCATGGTAAGTTTGGAGCCAAGGTTGCCGTCCACCCATTCCATCACCGCATCTTGATACGCGGCAGCCCGCTTCGTCACCAGGTTGTACACATTTGACGACCAGTTCTGAATGGTAGTGTATCGACAACGGGCGCCCTTCTTCACCACTATTTCCACTACCGCGGAGTGGAGAGAATCGGCAGCATATGTTGGCGCCGTGCATCCTTCCACATAATGCACCTTAGCGCCTTCGTCCACTATGATTAGCGTTCGCTCGAATTGCCCTGCATTCCTAGAATTGATTCGAAAGTATGCCTGTAGCGGCATTTCCACATGCACGCCCGGTGGCACATAGATGAATGAACCCCCTGACCACACCGCAGAGTTCAGCGCTGCGAATTTGTTGTCGGTCGGTGGAATGAGCTTGCTAAAATACTCCCCCACCAGCGCTTCGTGCTCGCGAAGTCCGTCATCCATGCCAAGGAAAATAACGCCTTTCGTTTCTAAATCCTTCTGAATATTGTGATACACCACCTCAGAATCGTACTGCGCGCCAACACCGGAAAGAAAGCGCTGTTCCGCCTCCGGAATTCCAAGCCGGTCGAAAGTATTCTTCACCTCATCAGAGACGTCGTCCCAACTCCGCGCACCCTCATCCGGCGGTTTGATGTAATAATAGATGTCATCGAAATCTATCTGACCAACATCTCCTCCCCACTCGGGCAGAGGCTTCCTCAAGAAAATGTCGAGCGACCGATGCCTGAATCGACGCATCCATTCGGGCTCATCCTTCAAGTCGCATATCTGGTCAACGACATCATGGTCGATACCCTTGCGCGTCTTGTATGTGTACGTGTCCTTCTCGTGAAAGCCGTACTTCTCGGTGTAACTCTCGTTGATTGCCGTTACGATGGCCTGTTCTTGCGAAGTCATCTCAACTCCCGTAGATATCTACGGCGAAATTCGAGGCCACAGCCATCATGCGCCAACCCCATTACCATGCGCAGCGCGCACCCACTCGTAGCCGCGCTCCTCGAGTTGATGCGCCAAGTCCGCACCGCCAGATTCAACAATGCGGCCCTCAAACATCACATGCACTCGGTCAGGTTGAATGTATCTCAGCACGCGTTGATAATGCGTAATCACCAGCACACCCAGGTCGGGACCGACAAGCTGGTTGACCCCGCCAGCTACAATCTTCAGTGCATCAATGTCAAGGCCCGAGTCGGTCTCGTCAAGGATGGCGATATCAGGCTCTAGAGTCGCCAGCTGCAGAATCTCGGCGCGCTTCTTCTCGCCGCCAGAAAAGCCGTCATTCAAGTAGCGTCCGGCCACATCCTCCGGCATGTCCAGCGACGCCATCTTCTCCCTCAACAGGCTGCGGAACTTCCTAATCGAGATCCCCCGGTCTTTCGGGTCTTCGGCTTTTCTGCGGGAGTTGATCGCAGTGCGCAGAAAGTTTGCCACCGTTACGCCCGGGATTGCCACCGGATATTGAAAGGCTAGGAAAAGCCCCATCCGCGCACGTTCATCCGGGCTAAGTTCCAGCACGTCGATTCCCTTGAATGTTACCTGCCCGGCCGTCACTTTGTAGCCAGGGTGGCCCATAAGCGCATACGCGAGCGTGCTTTTTCCGCTACCGTTCGGACCCATCAAGGCGTGGATTTCGCCTTGTTTTATTTTCAGGTCAACCCCGCGCAATATATCCTTGTCCGCAATTGATACTTGGACGTTCTGAATCTCAAGCATTGATGCCATTGTTGTGCAACTCCCGTGTTCTGATGTGAGCGGCGGAATTATACCATTCAGTCATTCGGGCGTCAATATTTCAGACGGCCGTCTTTTTTATCCGTGTGCGGGTGCGCTCTAAATGATCTACCTAATCAACCTCCAGCACAGTCAGATCGTCAAGGTTGCCCTCGATTGTCATCACCGATACCGCTGTCCAACCGCCGTTCGATGACGGCCGAGGCGCATTGGTTATGACCACCCATTCGCCATCGCTGCTACGGCCTGTAAGCGTGACGCAGTCCCCCTCCAAAATATACCCGATGGCCCGAAACGCAGTCGCCGGGCCCGTGCGCACATTCACCGATGCCACATTCGGGCATGCTCGTAGTTCCACCGGGGTAGGCGTCAGCGCCGCGCGAGCAGCATCCGCGGTCGCCGTAATACCAGCGGTGTAATCTAGCAGCGCCCCACGGGTAGCAGTGGCATGCAGCGCCTCCACCGTGGCAGTGTAGGCGAGCGTATTCGCCTCGTATTCCGTCGGCATATCGGTAACCTGACCCGTCGGTTTCTGCGCCACGAGCGTTACCGCAGCTTCCATGCTTTCACCAACACCTGCAGGCCGCCGCACCGCCCCAACAAAGTACAATCCGTACCCAACTGCAGCCAACATACCCACAAACAGTCCCGTGGAGATGCCCACCGATATCAAGCTCTTGCGCCGGTTCGAGGCTGAATCTCGGCCAACCTGGGCTTTGGAGACGGGTACCTCATTCTTCGTCCCGCGAGCGGCCCGGCTGCGCTGCACATAAGCGACACGCCGCATAGGGTCTTTCAACTCCCGATAGGCCCATTCGATCTCAGCCAATGTCAAATTTTCATCAGCAGAAGGATTCTCATCCCCTCGCTGAACATTCATCATTCTGTAAGCCGCCTCGATGACCCTCCATTCTGTATCGGGCGCGACGTCAAGAATATCGAAAGGGTCGCGCTTATCCATTGGTCATGGTTTTCCCGTGTAAACATACATATCTTGACACGCCATTCCGACAATGATACACTGGTTCAAGGTCGAGTTGACCTCGCATCCACAAGAAACATGCCCGACACGCCCGCAGCAAATACCGCCGAAAACCCCGAAGCCAACGCGATACGCGACGCTCTCCGCGAAGTAATGGATCCTGAACTTGGGATGAGCGTGGTCGAGCTGGGCCTCATCCGCGACATAGAAATCAATGCAGAAAGCGCCACTGTCTTCATGATTTTGACCACACCTTTCTGTCCCTACGGCCCGGCATTACTGGAATCCGTTCGCACCACTGCGGAGAAAGCAGCATCCGTGCCAACCGAGGTGGAGATGGGTACCGAAATGTGGACGCCCGAGATGATGGAAGATGGCGCCGGCGGAGATTGGGGCCTGTTCTGAACCAGTCCCGCCGACCTGCGCGCTCGCCAATCAATATACTGCGATCTCTCCCGCGCGCCCGCCAACTGCCTCACCCACAACGAATCCAAACTGGCCCCGCTCATCCAACTCACGCAGGAAATCCGCTACACTCTCCGCCGCAACCGCGAGCAAAAGTCCGCCCGACGTTTGTGGGTCAAACAGGAGCCGGCGTTTCCATTCGGTAAGACCGCGCTCCCACTTCACCCACTGGCTATAATAGTCGGCGTTACGCGTTGCGCCGCCGGCGAAATTGTCTGCACGCGCATACTCCTCTGCGCCCTCCATCCAACACAACTGTTGCCATGCAATTCGCAATCCACACGCTGATTGAGTTGACATTTCATGCGCGTGGCCGAGAAGGCCGAAGCCGGTCACATCAGTAGCGGCGTGCACCTGCGGATGAATGCTTTGCGCCGCCTGCATTGCCCCGCGGTTTAGCGTCGCCATAATTCCCACGCACGTCTCTACATGCGCATCAGCAGCGCTTCCGCGTTTTATCGCGGTGGTTATCGTGCCGCTCCCCAGCGGCTTTGTCAGTACCAGGACATCCCCGTGCAGCGCGCCTCCTTTGCGTAACAAGCGCTCCGGTTTCACCAGCCCGGTCACCGCTAGTCCATACTTGGGCTCGCGATCAACAAGCGTGTGCCCCCCGGCCAAAAACGCACCAGCTTCGCTCACCTTGTCGGCTCCCCCACGTAACACGGATTCGAGCATGGTTTCGTCTGCGTTGTCCGGCCACGCTACCAGATTAATCGCCAGTAGCGCATCGCCGCCCATCGCGTAAACATCAGAAAGCGCATTTGCAGCACCGACAGCGCCATACAGGTAGGGATCATCCAACACCGGCGGAAAGAAATCCGCCGTCATAATGACCGCCCTCTCGTCATCTATCTGAAAGACGGCAGCGTCATCAGGCCCGGCCAGGCCCGCCAACAGCTCAGGCGGCGCGATAGCGGCGTATTTCTCACGCAACGGTTCCAATATTTCCCTCAGCACCTGAGGGTCCAGCTTAGCCGCTCAACCGGCGCACGAAGCCAGCGTCGTTAGCTTTATGCCCTTTCCGAATGCCAGTTGCCTGTCGGGAGTCTTGTTCGTCACACCCACTATTCTATCACCGCTGCCACCGCGCGAAAACGCCTGTATAATGAAATCATGCTAGCGCCGCTCACACGCATTGAGGCGAAAATTGAACATCTGCTAGAGCGCAATTTCGTCAATCTGTGGCAGAAACATATCGACCCGCACACGGTTGCGCGCGAGCTCGCCCGTGCACTGGAAGACCGCGCATCCACCGGACCCACGCGGAGAGCCCGGCGCGCCGCCCCCAGCACCTACGAAGTGCGCATGCATGCGCTCGACGCCGCTGCGCTTCTGCATAGCGTGCCGGACTTTCCTGAGCGAATGGCCGTCCAGCTTCTCCGAATCGCGCGCGAGTTAGACCTGATGCTTGTTGTCTCGCCATCCGTCCGCATGGTTTCGGATGACACTATCCCGCAAAACTCTCTCCGCATCTACACTGATGTTTGCCCGCCGGTTCCGGAAGCAACCCGTCAGATAACGCCACTGCAAGGCCACCACATTCCACGTGATTCACCCGCAGCACACGCCTATTTGATAATTGATGGTTGCCGCGAGGTCTCCCTGCCAAAGCCGCTACTCACGCTCGGGCGCAGTGTGGAAAACGACATTATTTTGGAACAATCCGGCGTCTCTCGCAATCATGCCCAGTTGCGCCGCCGCCAGCAACGTTGGGTGCTGTTTGACCTTAATTCCAGTGGCGGCACTTTTGTAAACGGTGAGCGCATTTCCGAGGCCGCGTTGCAAGCCGGCGACGTGATTTCACTGGCCACAGCAAAGCTCATTTTCGCCGAAGAACAGGGCGGTGCCGGGCAGCGGCCCCAATCAGCGCCTTTCGCCGACCCCACCCGCCCGTTACACCAAGACAGGTAAATTCCATGAGCCTCGTGAGTCCGTATCAGGTGTTACGCGTCCTGATATTTCTCGCTCTATACGCATTCATCGGACTGGTCTTGTGGATGCTCTGGCAGGACATCAAATCGACGCGCCGCCTAATCGCTCTAACCACAGTGCCGGCCGGCGAATTGGTGGAACTCAGTAGCGAGCAATCTCACCCGCTCATGCCGGTCACCTCCCTGGGGCGGGCGAGCAGCAACGTAATCGCTCTGCCAGACCCGACCGTCTCGCTGGAACACGCCCTGATTACCCGCCGCGAAGGAGTATGGTGGCTCGAAGACCTTCATTCTCGAAACGGAATTCATCTGAATAGTCAGCGGCTGGAAACGCCTGCGGTCATCACTAGTGGCGACATTATCTCCATCGGTCATTCCCGATTCAAAATACATATTCACCCGACTTCTTCATAGCTTCAGCCGCGTCGTCTTTTTCACTTAGAGAGCCATAATGCCGGCAGAAAACCTTTCATGAAAAATGTCCATCAAACCCGCTGCCGATCTACTTGTGCTGAACGCACCCGACGGATACATCCAGAAAACAGATCGTCTATTGCCCAAGGGCGCGAGACGCACAGATAGCCCGCGCGATGAACACGCCAGCGTGCAACTGTTGGCTCGCGACAGCGCCGAATTGGAAGCGAAATTGGCGGATGCGCTGCACTCGCTGTCGGACAGTGGGCATCTCTGCATTTGTTACCCCAAGAAGAGCTCGCGCATTCAAACCGATTTGTCTCCCAGAATAAGGGCTGGGAGGGTGCGCACGCCTTGGGTCTGCGCGGCGTCGCATTAATTTCACTCAATGATAACTGGTCGGCGTTCGGCTCTCGCCGCGAGCGCACCTCGACTGCCGATGGCCCACTACCTCAACAATACCTCGGCAAAAAGGCCGCGCTGCTGTCCACTTACCAGCGTGTGATGGAAGAGACAAAGGCATGCAGGCCAGACGTGACGGTATCGGTTCGCAAAACCTATGTTAGCGCCGCGCGCAAGATGCAGTGCGCGGTGATCAAGGCGAGTACACGATCGCGCATCGACCTCGACCTGCGGCTACGAGAGCATGGTTTCGGCACACGTCTGGTGGCCGTCGGCAGTTTCGACAGCAGTTCCACCACACACTGGGTCGCGCTGCACTCCCCGAATGATGTCGATGCTCAGCTTACTGATTGGCTCCGGGTATCCTATCGGCAGGCCAGGTGAGGGCGACGCGGCGCGCTCATTCGGCATCTACCGTGGGGCCATCCATGTCGGTCGCCAAAGTCTGAACGTCACTCTCGCGCCAATCACCCTGACGCACAATCTCAATGTCGCCGAACTTTTCGTCCTGCACCACCTGCACCATGTTGCGCCGTGATAACTCCAGAATAGCCAGGAAAGTGGCCACGATTTCACCGCGCGAGCGTCCTCCGCCAAGCAGCCCAAAGAAGCTTGTCTGCAGGCGCCGGCGCAAAGACCGAGCAATCACCTTTATCCGCCCCCGCACCGAGAATCTCGGCTTGCCCACCACCTCGGATACTCGCGTGCGTCTCTCGATCGACCGATCTAGCACAGCAGAAAGAGCGGTGGCCAAATCATGGACGGACAAATCCGAAAGGTCTAACGTCGGCCGCGCACGCGGCGGCCCGACAAGACGCACAAAGGTGCGCACGCCCGCCCTCTGGCGCGCCATGAATGACTGCGCTGCCCGTTTAAACCTTCTGTACATCCTGAGCTGGCGCGCCAATTCCTCGCCGGGGTCAGGCGCCGCAGGCCCGAGTGCCGGTGGCCGCGGCAGTAGTGCCTGCGATTTTATCAGCACCAGTCGCGCCGCCAGCACAAGAAAATCGGCTAGTCCCTCAACGCGCCGCTCTTTCAATCCGGAAATATGCCTAATGTATTGGTCGGTAACCTGTGCGAGGGCCACCCGGGTGATGTCCAGTTCTTCGCGCTCAATCATCCGGAGCAGCAAATCCAGCGGGCCATTAAAGACCGGGAGAGAAACTGAATATCCGTCGTTTTGCATATCGCCGCAGATGATACCACGCAGGCACGATGACGCCCAAATCCACGGCAAATTTGACGAAACTAAACACCTGTGCTAAACTCACTCCAATAGCATTGCGGGGTAGAGCAGTGGCAGCTCGTCGGGCTCATAACCCGGAGGTCGCAGGTTCGAATCCTGCCCCCGCTACCTCAAGGCACTGCTAGGGCAGCGGCGGTGCTTTTTTTATTATATTTCGCCGCAACGGTTAAGGTACCGCTGTCCGATGGTATACTCTCCCAGCGGTTTAGCCAATGGCGAGGTAGCTCAATC
>CETX01028552.1_pt1 | contig 10554 bp, 7 predicted proteins | sample 356501 | NCBI WGS metagenome assembly CETX01 (sample SAMEA2623390, study PRJEB7988) | marine metagenome | biome: marine biome (ENVO:00000447); feature: mesopelagic zone (ENVO:00000213); material: "saline water (ENVO:00002010), including plankton (ENVO:xxxxxxxx)" | depth 450 m | reverse complement strand
TGCTGGAAACACAGAAGCCCACTTTGCAATTCTTGTGCGCCGCCACTGTTTATCGCGATACTGTATGGAGTGCATCAGCCCAGGGCAAAGGCATGTTTTGGGCCCTATTCTTTGTAGCTGGTAGATTGGCAACGAAATCCCCGCAAACATCGAAACAGCCAAAATCAGTGGGAACTTCATGCGCTCATTGATAGTCAGTGCGCTCACCCTGAGCGTCATCTTAGTCTGCATGGTTGCGGCCGTGGCAGCACACCAACTTCCTCGTGGTGTGTTGCTGGAGGCACGAACAGCGCTTGCAGAGGGGCGTGTGGACGCAGCGCTCGTGGAGTTGGAGTCCTTGGTTGAGCGATTCCAGGATTCTCCCTGGGTGGCTCTTTGGTACGGGCACGCCTGGCGGGCAAAAGGTGACCGGCGCGCTGCTATTGACCAATACCTTCGTGGGCTGAAGTTACAGCCGGACAATCCAGAACTATTGATAGCGGTAGGTGACCTCCAACGCGACGCTGGGGACTTAGTCCGGGCGACTGATTACTACACACGGGCGGTCGCCTCGGCTCCTAGCCTTGCTATCGCTCATCGTAAAGCAGCCGCGGCGGAAATTGAGCGCCTTCGGCATGGCGCAGCGATAGGCCACCTCGAATCCTACGTCAAGTTAGTAGAAGACGATCTTGAGGCGCTTTCCGAGGGGCTTAACGTCTTGGGGATTGAGCAATACCTGAACGAAGACCACGATGGCGCAATTGCGACCCTTGAGAGGGCTCTGAGCATTGATCCGAACAACGGCATGGCGCACTTTGGTCTCGGAATGTCTCTGTCTGACCGGAGCGCTGAGTATGATCGTGCGCTACTTCACTTGCGTCGCTCCATCGAGTTGGATTCAACGAACCCCACTGCACACTACATAGCTGGCCGTATTCTGACCGCCCAGGGGCATCTCGAAGAGGCACTAGAAGCGTTGAAGATCAGTCTTGAGCTTAGCCCTAACCTGGCTGATGCGCATTATCGGATTGCGTTGGTCTATGCGCGGCTTGGAGATCGAGAGACAGCACGCAGTCACCAGCAACGTTTCCAGGAGTTGGCACAGTTGCAGGACAACCTTGAGGCAGAAGAGACGGATATCAAGCAGGCAACTGACAGAGACCAATTCCTGTTCCGCTATGCAGCGACCGAAGCGCTGCCAAGCGAAAGCCTACAAGAGTTCCGTGATGCGGTTGCTGAGATTTTGCTTGCAGAACCTAACAATCCTGGGGCATTGACGTTGTCAGCGCGTGGCGCCCTGGTTGCCGGAGAGATCGAACGCGGCCTAGAGGACATCGCACGGGCATTGGAAATAGCTCCCGACCAATGGGAGTCTCTCTATGTAAACGGCATACTTCTCTACCAAGCTGCCCGCCACGAAGAAGCGCGTCTTAGCCTCCAACAAGCTCTGCAAGCTAACCCTCTCTCTTCGTTAGTTCACGGGGGCCTTGGGAATGTGCTTGTAGCACTTGGCGAAACTCGCCAAGCGGTCGAGGAATATCTCGTCGCCATAAACTTCGACCCCGAGCAACCAGCACATTACCTGAACCTTGCGATTGCATATCAAAAGCTTGGGGAAACAGAGCTCGAGGCCGAGGCGATGGAAAACTACCGAAGACTGCTGCGCCAGCATCCGTGACGGTTCAGGTCGGGATCGTCGGATGGGGCGAGATTGCTCAAGAGCATGCCAAGCACCTGGTCACTGCTGGGGCCAAGGTTGCCGGGGTTGTGTCACGTCGCCCCTACTTGGCCCTTGGTATTCCGGTCTACCCCTCTTTGGACCAGATGTTGGCGCATGTGGACGCAGTCACAGTCGCGGTCCCGAATCATCTGCATGCTCCCGCATGTTTGCAGGCGGTCGCTGCTGGGGTGCCGGTGATGGTAGAAAAGCCGCTTTTGATTACGAACGAGCAACTAAAGCAGCTTGAATCAACGCTAATAAACACATCCGTTCCTGTGCACTTGGGCTATAGGTTGCGCCACAATCAGTCGATGTTGAAGCTTCGAGAGAGACTCCGGAACGTACGACGCATTCGCTGCATTTACGAACTTGACATAGACAAACTGGCCGAGGGCAAGGAATGGACGTACCAATATTCGAGCACCGGCGGCTCGTTTTTTACTCTGGGAATTCATGCGTTGGACTTAGCACGGTGGCTGGTTCGATGCCGAGGCGAACGATTCTCGGATTTACGTGCCACCGCCGATTCGAACAGCCCGGCGACCGATTATCCGTTGCGCGTCTCCCTCAGCGGTTTGCTGTCCAATGGGATCCATATTGAGGCCGGTGCGGACCTCCGCGCCAACTTGAGTTCAGCTGTCGATTTACAGGTTGAAGCCGAAGAGGGTACTTACCCAGACGGTGTGTTGCCGCCACCGAGACTAGAGGATGAGCCGGACGAATATAGGGCGCTGATCGGGGATTTCATCAAGGCTGTCCGAACTGGAGCCGTTGACGCGAAGGAACTAGAGGAAGTGCTCCAGTGTCACCGTGAGCTCCTAGCGGCCCGCGAGCAATCTGGCGTGTCTTCGTGAAGAAGTGTGCTTTTGGGCCTATGGCTGTGGCGGTCAAGACTTGGGTTACTAGAAAGCTCCGCTGACGAGTTCTTCGTCGGTCGGAACGTACTCGAGCGCCGCATGTTTTGGCTTCGAGCGTCCCTGCGTTGCCAGCGATACGAGGACGAACGCGAAAAGGCTGACCAGAGGGGCGCCGAGGGTGTCGAGGCCGTCATATCCGTCCGGAAGCGCAAAAAACAAGGTCAGTCTTGCCATTGCTCCCATCAGGATTGCTGCGATTGCGCCCGGCGTGTTCGATTGCTTCCAAAAAAAGCCCATTACTAGCGGCACGAAGCAACCGGCTAACACGATGTCGAACGCAAGGATTAGAAGCACGCCGGGTTCGGGCCGCAGGTAAGCAAGAATGACCGCTGCTGCCATGGTTGGCAGGGCGATTAGCCGAGAAAAACGCAGCATCGTTTGGTCTTTCCATGTTGTCGCGATATAGCGCTGTACGAGATTGCGGGTGATGAGGTTTGCCAGGTCGAGAACGACACCCGCCGCAGTCGACATGCTGGCTGCGATAACACCCAGCAGCAAGAGGCCGCCGACGAACCCGGGAAGATCATTAAGCGCTATATCTACTAGAAGAAACCGGCTTGGTTCCTTGCCCAAGTAGAAAGCGAACATGCCGATCAGAGAAACAGAAAGACCCACAACTAGGGTAATCATTCCGGCGACGTAGCATCCTCTGCGCGCCGTTGTGGTCGAGTCTGCTGCGATCACACGTTGCATGAAATCAATGGCTACGATATCGCCGAGCAGCAAAGAAATAAGCGCGGCCCAGTTAACCAGCGCGCCGCGTTCAGTGTCTAACAGACCGCTCACGTCTACAAACTCAGTTGGGACCTGCGACATCATTGAAGCTAGTCCGTGATTGCTCACGAGCCAGAAGAGTGCCAATAGCGATCCGGCAATAAAAATTGCAACCTGGACGACACTAGTTGTGATTGTTGCGTAGAGTCCGCCGGTTACTGCGTAAGCGAGGATGCAGGCGGAGATGACAATGAGCATCATCAGGTAGCCAGCGTCGAAAACCAGGTCAAGAAGTAACCCGAGACCAGCCAGATTCCCAGCCACCAGGATGATATTGCCTACTAACATGCTGACCGCAGCCAAGGTTTCTGTTCTCTGGCTGTAGCGGCGCCGATAAAAGTCAGGCAACGTCATCAAGTGCATACGGTGGATCGGGCCAGCGAACACCCAACCCGTTAAGAACAGGCATCCGGCTAGGCCTAGTGGGATGACGGCACCCGTCCAAAACCCATTGCTATGGCTTAGGGCCGCGTTGCCCATCGACCCATTGGCATCGAATGCTTGGGCGCAGAGCGTGATCCCAATGATCCAGACAGGCATGGAGTTGCCGGCAACGTAGTAGTTAGTGGCCTGACCCTGGATCTTCGTATAGGTGTAAATGCCCAACGCCATGGTGGCGCCGACAAACAAGACGATGCTAAGACCGATGAGGGTCAACAAGCCCCCTGGTGATTGCCCAATGCTGCCCAAACCCTTGGACCTAGCGTTACGCCGGCTTCGCGCACCTGTTGCCAGATCTGCGCCGCCTCATCGGAGCGTTCGGCCGCATGCAGTGCCAAGACCCACTCGCGGTACCATTCAACACTTGCGGCGCCTGCTTCGCGTGCTTGAGCCAACAGTTCGATTGCTGCTGCTGCATTACCCTGCGCAAGGCGTACCGTTCCGAGGCCGGTGAGCGTCGCAGCGTCTTGGGGTTCAATGACCAACGCTTTTTCAAACTCTGCTGCAGCGCGGTCGGGGTCTCTCCCTCTACGATAGAAATCGTAGGCTAGCTCGCGGTGCTCACGTACATCCGACAACCTTTGAAACCTTCTCAAATGGTCGCGCCCCTCTTGGTTTCCAGACCTCAACAGAACGGTCCCGAGAACGAACAGACCGTCAAGGTTTGACGGATTCATGGCCAACAACGTACGGGCAGCAGCCTCGGCTTCCGTTACACGGTCTAGGCTTGTCAAAGTCTTTGCTTGGAGCTCGAGGGCGCGAAGCCTGAGCCCATCGCGTTGTGAACCAACTTGTTGGAGTGTCGCGGCAGGGGCTCTCTCAAGGGCTCTGAGCGCTGACTGAATAGTTTCAAGGGCTGCTTCGTGTTGGCCCTCAATCATCTGAATTTCGCCAACCGGAAGCAGTATTTGAGGATCCCCCGGCACCCGTTGCAACAATTCGGCAAGTACTGTCGCAGCGCCGTCGAATTGTTGCCTATTGAAGAACAAATAGGCGAGTGCCAATTGTGGTGCCAAAAGGTCCGGGCTTGCCTCAATCGCCGACCGGTATGCTTGAATTGCACCCTCATAGTTAAGGTTTGCCTCGAGGTTATCGCCGAGGCGGACCCAGATGAGCGGCAGGTCTCCGTTGATATCGAGGGTAGCCGCGAATAACTCAGCGGCGGTGGCTGCGTCGCCCTTTTCTGCTGCGATGGACGCCGCTTGGAGCCGGGGCACAGTCCACTGGGGAGCGAGTTCAGCGGTTTCTGCGAGTTTTTGCAGAGCGGCGTCGACGTTCCCCGCGCGGTAGCAGACCTGGGCCAGTTGCAATTGGATTGGTGGATAGTCGGGTCGCAGCTCTGCAGCCCCATCCAGTGCTGATCGAGCCTCGTTCAACCGACCGAGCTCAATCAGGGATTGCCCCATGATCAGCCCAAATGCGCTTGGGTCTGCCGCCACTGGCAGGCCAATCGCGAGGTGTTCGAGAGCTTTCTCATACTGACCTGTTAGGTATAACGCCCTCCCCAGGTAGTAACGAATCCGTGGGTTCCCAGGCTCCAGTGCGACGGCTTGATCGAGTTCGGTGATGGCGGCTTGCGGTTGATTCGCATCCAGTAACTCGACGCCCCGTTGCAAGTGCTGGGATGCACCCTGTACCAGTTCCTCCATCCCGGTTCCCGGTCCGAGGAAAGCTAAGGAAACAACGATAAAGATTGTGGTTGTCTTCACGGGGACCGCCTCGCGATTACCCCCTGTATCTCGTCTACCAAGAGCCACCCAGGTTCTTCCTGTTCTAACTGAGTAACCGAGCCACCGGGCCAATGAATCTCAATGAAGTCCGCAGTGCCACCGGGCAAGTAAACGAGCGTGCGGGGGTCGTTACTACCGACATAGCCGTCGCTTACACGTAGTTCCAGTAGCTGACTGATTCCACCGGACTCGACTCGAATCTGGGCGCCGTAGGCCGAACGATTCGAGGAGCGGCCGATTAATACCAGGCGCAATACTGGAAAACGGATCGGGCCATTGTTGCGTAACAACTCTGCTTTGTCATTGATATTGGTGACTAGTAAATCGTGATCGCCGTCGTTGTCGTAGTCTCCACGAAGTGCCCCACGGGAAGACGCAATGGCGAGCATTCCTTTGCCGGACAACTCGGAAACTTCAGAAAAGTCTGCTGTGCCAGTTTCACGCAACTGATTTAGGTAGAGCAAGTTCCGCTGCGCATATGGTTCGATGCCGGCTTGTTCAAACTGCGGGTGTATGTGGCCGTTGGCAACAAACAGATCCTGGTCCGCGTCCCCATCGACGTCGAAGAAATGCGCCGACCATCCCATATATGGAAAGCTGCTTGTAGCTAGACCGCGCCGCGCTGTGACATCCTCGAAATTACAATCGCCGCGGTTATCGTACAAAGTGTTGTAGTCGTTCTGGAAGTTTGTGACGAAGACGTCGAACAAGCCATCCCCGTCGTAATCTGCCGAGGTGGCTCCCATGCCTGCTTGCTCCCGACCATCCCCGCTGTAGCCGGCGCCGCCAAACAAGGCCCAGTCTTCGATGCCACCGTTTCTTGTCCGCCGATAAAGTAAATTGATGTTCGAATCATTCGCTACGTAGATCTCCGGGCGAACGTCACCGTCACAGTCCATGTCTATAAGCGCGAAGCCATAGGTGGCATCTGGGTCAATCTCGGACTCCATCCACGGCAAGAACGTTCCGTCCCCATTGTTCCGGTAGAATTTATCGCTTGTGCCCACGAGTCCTTCGGGCCCGCAGAAGACCTCGACGGTTCCGTAAAAGCAGGCGCCGTCGCCGGGAACTGGAATCTCATCTTCGTCGAACTCAAGGTACTTGGCCACATACAGGTCGAGGAAACCGTCGCCGTCCCAATCGGTGAACGTGGCACTAGTGCTCCAATCGCTTCCTTCGATCCCGGCCGACCATGCGCTAAAAGTGCCATCTCCATTGTTTCTGTAAAGATGGTCGGAGCCCAGCGCGGTAATGAAAACATCAGGAAAGCCATCATTGTCTACGTCGCCTACCGTCGCTCCGCTTCCCCAAACAAGGTCGCGCAGTCCGGCGGATTCAGGGGCTTTTGAAAAACGATCACCATGGCTGCGCATGAAGGTGTGCCCGTTACCCTTCGAATAGTCGCCCCAAGTCGGGAGCCCATTGACGAGAAGCACGTCAAGGCGCCCGTCGACGTCGTAGTCTAACCAGGCTCCACCGGAACCTCCGGATTCTGAGACAAAGTCACCCACTCCACCGCCAAATTCATGACTGAAGGCAATCCCAGCATCGCTGGTCACGATCGTCCATTGTGGAGGATCCAGCGCCCCCGAGGATTCGCGTTGTGCCGCCAGCATCGAGGTCGATGCGCTTGAGGCGGGAAGGTCGGAAGCCATTCCACAGCAGACCAGCAGCACCATTGCCCAGGCGATGCCCGGGGATGGTCGGTGCTGGTCCGGGTGTGAGTCGTTGCAAACAGAGAGCATCTCGATCAAGAAATTCGGCCTCAACGCGGTCGCGTTAGTCTCTAATGTTGGCACTAATTTGAAAGTATCATAGGTTCTGAGTTGTGCTCTTGACGCCCTTTGTTCAACGCGGTACCTCCAGGCAGCCACGATGAGAAGAAACCATCTAGTAACCGCTGCAGTAATTACAGCGTCAGTGATACTGATGACCGCGGCGTGGCTCTATCTATTTTCCTCGTCGGGATCGTTGGATTTCGCACGCCTACGCGGAGACGAGCAATTTAATGTCATCGTCGTCACACTCGATACGACCAGAGCCGACCGCCTGGGAGCATATGGTTTTGATGGAGTCCAGACGCCCGTCATTGATTCCCTGGCGCGTGAGGGGATTTTATTTCAGCGTGCGTATGCGGTCACGCCCTTGACCCTCCCTTCCCACACTTCGCTCTTCTCCGGCACCTATCCGCCGCATCACGGCGTTCGTGACAACGGTGGGTTCATCGTGCCCGACGAGATCACGACCCTTGCCGAAATCTACAAGTCCAGCGGCTACGAAACCGCGGGGTTCGTCGCCGCTTATGTTCTCGATGCACGTTGGGGGTTGGATCAAGGGTTCGATACCTACGTCGATGACTTTGACGTGAAGGGCCAACGTTTTATTGCCATGGGAGGCGTTCAACGTCCCGCTAACGAAGTCATAGATACGGCCCTTGAATGGATGGGGCAACAGCGCAGCACCCCGTTTTTCCTCTGGGTCCACCTCTATGACCCACATGCACCGTACGAGGCTCCTGAACCCTACAAGAGCCGCTACCCTGGCTCCCCTTACCTAGCGGAGATCGCCTTCACGGACAATCAAATAGGTAGGTTGATTGAAGCTCTTGAAATGTCGGGCAAGAGGGACGAGACGTTCATTATCGTCGCGGCCGACCACGGCGAGAGTCTGGGAGATCATGGGGAAATACAGCACGGGTTTTTCATCTACGAAGGTGCCACGCACGTTCCCCTGATTATCTCGACACCTTTCGAGGAAATTGCTGGGGTTCAGGCCACCGAGGTTGTGTCTCTGATCGATGTTATGCCGACAATTCTTGATATGAGCGGATTGGAGATTCCCGAAGCCGTGCAAGGCCAAAGCTTGACGTCGTTGTTCCTGGAGGGTGCGGCCCCGGAGACGCGATTCGTGTATTCGGAGACCTTCTATGCTCGGTATCACTATGGTTGGAGCGAGCTGACCGCTATCCAGGACGAGCGTTACAAGCTCATCATGTCGCCCGACCCGGAACTCTACGACCTTGCAGAGGATCCTGGTGAAACAATCAATCTGGCTGTCACCGAGAAGGATCTCTATGAAAGTCTCGAGGCAACCGCCGACCAGTTCATCGATGAAATCGGTGAAGGTGGAACGAGCGGCGAATTTATGGCCGTCGACGAGGACACACTGGCGAAACTGGCGAGCTTAGGCTACATCGGCAGCTTTGTGCCGACTGAAGAAGAATCTGTAGAAGAGCTCGCGAGTCCGCGCGAGAAAATCGGCATCTACAACAAATCGATCCAAGCTCGGCAGCGGATGCACACCGAAAAATATGAAGAGGCTGAGGAGCTGCTGCAAGCGATTCTCGACGAAGATCCGAGGGTTCTGGATGCGTACCAGAGCATGGCCCAGTTGTATGACCTACAGGAGCGATTCGACGAAGCCGCGGAAGTGTACAAACAAGCAATTCCGTTGAAGCCGGAAGATCCTTATGCGTACATCAACCTCGCCGAGACACAAATCAAGCTCGGACGAGTAGAAGAAGCCGAGAAGACGGTACTCGATGCCCTCGATTTCGTTGAGCCGAACGCCTACATCTACTACTTGTTGGGCAACGTTAACCGCATGCAGGGAAGACTTTCAGAATCGCTCGCTTACTATGAGAAGTGTCTCGAGGTGAATCCTGATTCTGCGGTGGCATACTCGGGCCTGGCGGGTGCTTATTTCGAGTTAGATGACCTGCAAGCGGCTGAACAGAATGCTCGTAAGGCCCTGAGCCTAGACGATGCGGTGCCGAGCATGCACTTTACTCTGGCGAGTATCCATGAAGCAGAAGGTGACCTGCAACAAGCAGCGGCAGAGTATTTGAAGGAAATCGAAGTCACCCCGGAAGACATCGGGTCGCACTTCAATCTCGCCATGATCTACCGTGCCGTCGGGAGGGTTGCTGACGAGGAAAGGCAGCTGCAGCGTGTTCTCGAAATCAATCCTGATTACCCCCGCGGCCTTTTGTTCATGGCGCGGATCTACTTAAACAAAAGTGAGAATTACGCTCGGGCAGTCGAAATGGTGACGGCTGCTGTCGCGGAGCCTTTGGAGAACCAGGACCTGGCGCTTGGCTACTTTCTGCTCGCGGATCTACACAATCGGTTGGGTGATCCGGTCAAGTCCCGCGAATACGCTGCCAAAGCCCAGAGTCTGGTTTCACGCTCACCGTAGCTGTGAGCGGAACCGTTCGATGACGTATCCGGACTTTTTTGAAATTTACAGGTAATTCCTAACGGGGCGCTGGCTGGGTTTCCAGAGAGTGCAAGAATTCGAATTATTGGCGCCCAATCCATTACCTTGGATTTCCTTTTAAGGATCGCGTTTGTTTTGACTAAACTAACTAATCGAATGATTTCGATAGGTATTGGACGATTTGAGGCAGGTCAAAGCCTTCGGCAACTGCATCATTGGTAGTACAGAGTAAGACATTGAAATATTTGAAGCCTTGATTACGTCTTTCGGCTGTACTTGGCATCGAAGTTGCAAAATGATTGTTTGATCGTGTGTTCCGTGCATGTTTAATTCAGTGGCAGCATCTAGCTGCACAGTGGTAAGGTGCATACTGAACAACAAAATAATTAATTGCTGCTGGGGCAGAAGAAAGCTCCCAAGTAGCAACATCAGTGTTTGTCCCGTCGGTACGGCATGGAACTGGCCTTACGCCCTGAGTGCTTCCCGTACTTAAAGGAGAGTTGTAAATGTTTAATCGTTATCTCGGAATATTTCTGGTTGCCACTGCTGTCACGGTGATGTTGCTTCCGGTTAGTGCCTTTGCGCAGGCTTCAAGGGTTGGCTCGATCGAGGGTCGGGTTGATGACAGCGAGGGCGCAGTCCTTCCAGGCGCTACCATCACCTTGAGTTCCGCGAACTTGATCGGTGGGGACAAGATTTCAGTCACGGGGGCCGATGGCTCTTACCGATTCCCGGCGTTGCCGCCAGGTACGTATGCCGTCGCGGTTAACATGGG
>CETX01061431.1_pt1 | contig 10605 bp, 19 predicted proteins | sample 356501 | NCBI WGS metagenome assembly CETX01 (sample SAMEA2623390, study PRJEB7988) | marine metagenome | biome: marine biome (ENVO:00000447); feature: mesopelagic zone (ENVO:00000213); material: "saline water (ENVO:00002010), including plankton (ENVO:xxxxxxxx)" | depth 450 m | reverse complement strand
CGCAAGCACGGGATCAGCGACGCCACCTTCTACAAGTGGCGGTCGCGATCCGCCGACATGCCGCACACCGGGTCGACCGCCTCGACGTAGTCTTCCGGTGCAGCGGTGAACTTGTCCCAGCACCCTCTCGAGCAAAAGCGATAGTGGCGGCTTTCGTGCATGTGCCGGTGCTCGCTGTTCTCATCGACTGTCATGCCGCAGACCGGGTCTCTATCGGTCGCAATGATCTATTGAGCGATTTTCATGTTTGGTGCACCGGCTGCTGGGCTGCGCCCATAAGTGGCGCTTCCGGTCAGTGGAAGGTCAAGAGGATCGACTTATACCAAGGCCCGTTGATCAGAACTCATGGGCCCAGGCTCGGCGTCCCAGGGTCATGATGCGCCATGGCTGGTCGGCGAGCTTGTTCCACGCCTCGCAGCAGTGATCGACGATGTCCTCTTAGGAGCGGAAGACCCGGTTCGACAGCCAGTTGTCGCGCATGAACTGCCAGACGTTCTCGACCGGGTTCAACTCGGGCGAGCGGGGCGGCAGGGGCAGCAAGGTGATGTTGTCGGGCACGGCGAGCCGGGCGGACATGTGCCAGCCCGCCTGGTCGAGCATCAACACCGCGTGGGCGCCGGGATCGACGGCGAGGCTGATCTCGGCGAGGTGCGCCTGCATGGCCTCGGTGTCGGCGAAGGGCATCACGAGCCCGGCGGCCTTGCCCTTGGCCGGGCAGATCGCGCCGAAGATGTAGGCCCACTTCGTGCGCTGATCGCGCGGCGCCCGCGGCCGGGTCCCGCGCCGCGCCCAGCGGCGGGTGATCGGATTCTTCTGGCCTACTCGGGCCTCGTCCTGCCACCACAGCTCAAGCTCGGTCCCGGCTGGGAGCCGCGCCCGGATCTCCGCCAGCCGATCGGGGAGGTTTTTTTGAAGTCGGCCTGGGCCTCGGGGTCCTGGCCGTAGTGGCGCGGCCGCGCCGACAACTTGCGGAAGCCCATGGCGCGCAACTCCCGGCCCAGGGTCTGGCGGCTGACCGAGACGCCGAACTCTTCCCAGAGCCATTGCGCCAGGTCCACCAGCCGCCAGCGCACCACGCCATCCAGATAGGGTTTCGGTCCCGCCTCCACGGCCTTCGCCAGCGCCGTACGCTGCGCGTCCGTCAGCAGCGGCGTCTTGCCAGGAGCCTGGCGGTCGACCAGCCCGTCCGGGCCCTCGGCGTTGAAGCGCACCACCCAGTCCCGGACGATCTGGAGCCCGACGCCGCCGATCTTCGCCGCATCGCCGCGGGCGCCGCCGTCGTAGATCGCGGCCAGCGCCAACAGGCGACGCGTCTGACGCGCGTCACGGCTCGCCTTCGCCAGCGTCCTCAGGTCATCCGCCGTGAAATCGGCGCGCAGGGTGATCGCTGTTCCCATGGAGATCCTCTTTCGGTTCTCTCCATGGAATCAGCCCGCCGTCGCGCTGGGAATCCCCTCCGTGAGTCAGCATCAGCGGGCGCTGGTATTATTTCGCTTGGCGCTTGACCTTCCAGTCGGTGGAAGGACTAGGTTACTCTTGGCTGAGAGAGAGGCGATCCCGGCATGAACATCGGAGATGTGGCGGAACGAAGCGGACTCCCCGCAAAAACGATCCGGTACTACGAGGATATCGGGCTCGTGCGTCCGGTGCGTGGCGCGAACGGCTATCGTCATTTCGACCAGACCGAGCTTCACAAGCTCGTCTTCGTCGGGCGGGCGCGGTCGCTCGGCTTCGCCATCGAAGATTGCCGGCTGCTTTTGTCGCTTTACGAGGACCGGTCGCGGGAAAGCGCGGAAGTGAAGGCGATTGCCGAGACCCATCTCGACTCGATCGACCGTAAGATCGCGGAACTCGAACGGCTGCGGGTCTGCCTTCGCGATCTCGTGGCCAACTGCAACGGGGACACTCGCCCAGACTGTCCCATCATCGACGCACTTTCCACGACCCGCGCGGAGCCAGTTTCACGTGCACGTGAGGCTTCGCAAGCCTGGGGTCGTGCAAATGGACGCTCCCACAAGAATGCAATAGTCTAAGACCATGGTTCGAATTCGCCACTTCATCACTGTCACGTTGCTCGCGGTCTTCGCAGCGGGCACCGTCGCGCATTCTGCTGCGGCGATGGAGATGGCGTTGACGATGGCCGTCGCGGATGCAGGTGAAATCGGCATGGACATGCCCGACTGCTCCGGCTGTGATGATGAGCGCGCGACTGACATGGCGGCCTGCGATATGGCCTGTACCGCCCCGCTCGTGGCCCACCTGAGCGATGGCGCGGCGCTGCCAAGGCCAAGCATGCGACCGCAGCATGAACCGTCAGTATCGCGCGACTTGCCCGGACGAACGAGCGGGCCCGCGCTCGATCCGCCGCGAACCCTCATCTGACCAGGCGCCGGTCGGGACAGACCCGACCGCGCGTCTTCGTGCGAGCCTTGGCGTCCATGACGTCAGGAACGCGTCGCCGCAGCCAACCTTGGGTCGTTCCCATCGTGGCGGCGAGACCACCTGTCAGATGAGAAACCCCGATGACATCAGATTCGATGCCCGCGCTGTCGCGCCGGGATTTCGTTGGCGCAACCGCCGCCAGCGCCGCAGGTCTCCTTCTGCCTGCGCTCCGGGCCCGACCGGCACGCGCCGCGAACGCCCGAGAGATCGAGCTGCGCGCCGCAACAGGGCGTGCGCGACTGGTCCCTGAGCCTTGGGGCGAGAGCGATGTCTGGTGCTACGAGGGCGCCGTGCCGGGGCCCGAGATCCGGATCCGTCAGGGCGAACGGCTGCGCCTCGAGGTCGAGAACGGGCTGGCCGAGGAGACCACCGTGCATTGGCACGGATTGCGAGTGCCGAACGAGATGGACGGCGTCCCGCATCTGACGCAGGCGCCGATCACGCCGGGTTCGCGCTTCATCTACGAGTTCGACGCGATAGACGCCGGGACATTCTGGTATCACCCGCACCAGCGCAGCTTCGAGCAGGTGGGACGTGGGCTTTATGGCGCGCTGATCATCGAAGAGGCGAACCCGCCGCGCGTGGACCGCGAGATGGTCTGGGTGCTCGACGACTGGCGGTTGACGGGGGAGGCAAGCATCGCGGACGATTTCGGCGGCTTCCACGACATGAGCCATGCCGGTCGGCTGGGCAATACCGTCACGATCAACGGCCGCGTTCCCGACATCGTGCCGGTGCGGACCGGCGAGCGGATCCGCCTGCGCCTGATCAACGCCGCCAATGCCCGCATATTCGCGCTCGACTTCGGCGATCTGGCCCCACAAATCATTGCGCTCGACGGCCAGCCGGTCACGCCGCATGCGGCCCCCGGAGGCCGGGTGGTGCTCGGCCCGGCCATGCGCGCCGACCTGGTCCTCGATGTGACCGCCGCGCCCGACGCAAAGATCCGCGTCACCGACCGCTTCTTCGCGCAGGACGCCTATGCCCTCGTCGATCTGGCGGTGGCGGCGACGCCTTTGCGCGACGCGCCGCCGGATTGGCCCATGGAACTGGCCCCCAACCCGCTGCCCGAACCCGACCTGACCCGCGCCCAACGGCACGAGGTGACCTTCACCGGCGGCATGATGGGCGGGATGGTCGAACGCCAGATGGGCCTTGCCGGCGACGGCGGCGGCATGGGCGGCATGATGGGTGGCGGCATGATGAACCGGCTGCACGACGGTGGCATATGGTTCATCAATGGCGTGGCGGCGGAAGGCCACATCCTCGACCCGATGCTGACGCTGAAGCGGGACGCCTCGCACGTCGTCGCCATGACCAACGCCACGGCGTTCCACCATCCGATCCACCTGCACGGTCATTCCTTCCGCGTGCTCAGCCGCGACGGCGCGCCGACAGTGCATCGCGAATGGCAGGACACGGTGCTGATGGCCCCGCGCGAACGCGTCGAGATCGCCTTCGTCGCCGACAATCCGGGCGACTGGATGTTCCACTGCCACATCCTCGAGCACCAGGCGGCCGGGATGATGGGCGTGATCCGTGTGGCCTGAGGGGAAAGCGATGCTTGACGTGAACTCCGAAATCGGACGTCCGGTCGGACGGCGCGGCGTGCTCGCCATGCTTGCCGCTGCGACCGTCTACGGACTTTTCCCGGCGCTCCCGGCGCGGGCCGGGGGCGCTGCGGCCTCGGCGCTGGCCTTCGACGGCGATGCACTTGTCGTCGCGGGCGCGCAGGTGTGGCGGCACGACGTGTCGGGTGGCGCCTCTGCGACCTTGCCCGCGCCGCGCGCCCCGGTCCGGGCGCTCGCCTGTCATCCCGCGCGGACTGGTCGGCTCTTCGCGGCGCTTGAAGGCGGCGGGCTCGACCGGTCCGACGATGGCGGCCGGACATGGCGCGCGGCGTCGGGCGGCCTGCCACAGGCGCAGGTCACGGCGCTCGCCATCGCGGCGGGCGCCCCGGATACGGTCTACGTCGCCGTTGCGGGCGACGGGCTGTGGCGCAGTGAAGACGCGGGGACCGGCTGGTCTTTCGTGATGGACCGCCCCTGGATCGCCGAAGCAGAGCGCGAGGTGCTAAGCCTCGCCTCGGTCGATCTGGCCACCGGCATGGGCGGCATCTGGATCTATGCGGGAACCGGGCGCGGCCTGACCCGCGTGCCCGACTGCTTCTGCCGCTGGCAGGACGTCGTGGCGGGCGACGCGATGGATGCGCTGGTCGCGGGCGCGCCACCCGCGACCGAGGCCCCGTTGCCGGAGGGCGAACCCGTCGCCGCGCTCGCCCCGGCCCTGTCCGCCCCGGAACGGCTTGTCGCCGCACTCCCCTCGGGCCTCTGGGCCTCCGCCGATGGCGGAGTGAACTGGGCGCGGAGATCTGGCCACGTCGCGACCGCGCTCGCCGTTCACCCGACAGACCCATCCCGGATCGCCGCCGCCACCGCGGACGGCTTGATCCTCAGCCATGACGGCGGGGCCTCATGGGCCGCGCTCCCCACCACATGAAAGGACATCACATGAAACGTTTCGCCTTGGCCACTTTCGTGGCCCTCGCCACCCCGGCGCTCGCAGCCGAGCCCGTGACCATCTGGCGCAGCCCCGGCTGTGGCTGCTGCGACGCGTACGCGGAGTACCTGCAGGCCGAAGGCTTCGATGTCACCGTGATTGACGACGTCAACTTCGACGACCGCTCCGTAGCCGCCGGCGTGCCCGAGCAAGGGATCGGCTGCCACCTCGCCATGATCGACGGCTATGTCGTCAGCGGCCTTGTTCCCGCCGAGATCATCGAGCGGCTGCTCGAGGAACGCCCCGGCATCACCGGCGTCACGCTGCCGGGCATGCCCGCCAACGCCCCCGGCATGGCGCCCGCGAAAACGGGCACCCTGCGGACCTATGCCTTCGGGCCGGGCGGAGTGGAGATCTATGCCGATGAATGACACCGCAATCAACCCGTCGACGACCTTGGGCGCCGCCATCGCGGGCGCCGTCCGGGCGCTGTTCACGCGGCCCGGCCTCGTCACCATGGCTTTGGCGGGCGCCTGCGCCACCGTCGCCTTCGACTTCTTCGGCCAGAGCCTCAGCCCGATGCTGGGCTTCGCCAACCTCGCGCCGGTTCCGCTGGCCAACAACGTGATCCAGACACTGTTCGGCACCGCCTACAGGCCAGGCGCCGAATTCCTGCACTACTTCGCGGGGATGGTCGCCTATCCCCTCGGCTGGATGGTGCTCGCGCACCCCATCGCGCGCGCACTCGCGCCGGGGCTCGGCTGGGCGGTCCCCGCCGTCCTCTACGGTGTCCTGCTCTGGGTCTTTGCGCTCTACGTCATGGCGCATCTAGTCGCCGGCAATCCGGCCTTCCTCGGCTTCACCGGCATCACCTGGGTCGCGCTTGTCGGCCATGTCCTTTTCGCGATCGTCGCCGCCCGGGTGGTGGCTTGGCGCGACAGTACCGGGGAGGCAGGCCAATGGGCGACTGCATGAGTCAGATGATGGGCGGGCCCATGATGGGCATGATGTTGGGCGGCGGACTCGTCCTGCTGCTGCTGATCGCGGTGCTGATCCTCGCGGCGGCGGCGCTGATCAAGTACCTGCGGAGGTCCGCATGACGCGCCGGGGCTCGGCTGCGGTCGCTGCTCTCGTGGCGGTGATCGGTACGGCAGGCTGGATCGCGTCTGCTCAACAAGCGCCGGACGCGGAGAGCCTCACCTTTCTCGGCGAGCCGATCACCGCGGCGCAGCTTGCGCTGGGGCAACAGCTCTACGCCGCCAATTGCGCGTCCTGTCACGGGGCGAACCTGGAAGGCCAGCCTGACTGGCGCAGGCGGAACGAGAATGGCCGGATGCCCGCGCCGCCGCACGATGCGAGCGGGCATACCTGGCACCATGCCGACCGGCCACTTTTCACGATCACAAAGCTGGGCGTCGGCGCCGTCGTGCCTGACTATGAAAGCGACATGCCGGCGTTCGAGGGCATCCTTTCGGACGACGAGATCGTAGCCGTTCTGGCCTGGATCAAGAGCACATGGCCCGAGCGCGAGCGCGGATTTCAAGCCGAAGTGACGGCGAATGACGGCGGCGGATCATGAGCGACGGAGCCCCTCACATGGCTCGCCCCGTGGGCGGAAGGCTGCTCGCGATGATACCCATCGTCATCGCGGCGCTGCTTGGCGTCGCCTTCTACTGGGGGCTCTGGAACAAGGACGACCGACTGCCCTCGACGCTGATCGGGCGACCGGCGCCGGTCTTCGCACTGCCGCCAATCGAGGGGCGCAACGACGGCCTTTCGTCGGAGGACCTGCGCGGCGAGGTCTCCATCGTGAACGTCTGGGCGTCCTGGTGCGTGCCCTGCCGCGTGGAGATGCCTCTTCTGGTCGAATTGGCCGGGACCGGAACGGTTCCGATACACGGGATCAACTACAAGGACGCACCCGACGCGGCGGTCGGGTTTCTTTCCGAGCTCGGCGACCCCTATACCCGGATCGGGGCCGACCGGAACGGGCGTGTCTCCATCGACTGGGGCGTCTACGGCCTGCCCGAGACCTTCGTGATCGATCGCAAGGGACGGATCGCCTACAAACATGTCGGGCCCTTCGACCGCCGCGCGCTGGAGGAAGAGATCCTGCCCGTCGTCCGCCGGTTGCAGGCGGAGGACGGGTCATGAGGCGGCGCGACCTGCTGGCCGGCGCGCTGGCCTTCGCTGCGACACCCGCTGTCGCAAGACCCTTGATGCCGCTGCATGAGACCCCGCGCGAGATGCTCTCGCCACCCTTCGTGGATGGCGACGGGCGCGATCTGACACTGGCGGATTTCCACGGCCGCGTGGTGTTGCTCAACATCTGGGCCACCTGGTGCGCGCCTTGCCGCGAGGAGATGCCGACGCTCGACCGTCTGCAGGCGCAGCTTGGCGGTGACGATTTTCACGTCCTGCCCCTCTCGATAGACCGGGCGGGGCTGGGCCCGGTGCGGCGCTTCTACGACGAGATCGGCATCCGACATCTCGACCAGTACCTCGCCGAGGACATCCGCGCGATGCTCGCCTTCGCCGTCATCGGGCTGCCCACGACCCTGCTGGTCGACCGGCAGGGGCGCGAACGCGGCCGCCTGACGGGTCCCGCCGAGTGGGACAGCGCGGAGGCTGTCGCACAATTCCAGACCATCATCGCTGAAAGGAACAGATGACCATGCCTGACGCATCCTATGACCAGGGCGCCGCCCGAGCGGGGGGCTTTTCCATCCCGCTCGGGCGCCGCGGCCTCATCCTCGGCGCGATGGCGCTGATCGGCGCCGGGCTGTGGCTGAACTGGGGCTGGGTGGCCGCAATCGGCGCAGCCCCGCTGATCCTCTCCGTCGCCCCCTGCGCCGTCATGTGTGGGCTGGGGCTCTGCATGAAGGGCGGCACGAAATCCTGCGCCGCTCCGAAGAGTTCGGACGCCGGTCCGGAAACCGCGAGGGACTGATCCTCGCCTCAACAGAAGGAACGATCCGATGACACCGATACAGAAATACGCGATGGCGGCCGTACTTGGCGTCGGGCTCGCCGCCTCCGCCGCCTTGGCGCAGGGCGACGCCCCCACCTCGCCCGAGGGGTCGATGCAGGGCATGATGGGCGGCGACATGCAGGGCATGATGCAGATGATGCAGGCCATGGGTCCGATGATGGAGGCCTGCACCGAGATGATGCAGCAGATGGCGCATCATCAGTCCGGCCATCCAGACAGTGCGATGCCTCCCGCCGGGCAGGACACGACCCCCGCGCCGCAGGGCGGCTGACCACAAGTCGCCCGGGCCGCACTCGCCGCTCGGGCGGCCACCCCGAAGGACCCGATCCGATGAACACCGCTAACAACACCGGTGGCTTGCGACCCATCCGGCGCCTGCTCTGGGCGACCGTTGCCGGAACCGCCCTGGCTTTCGGCGCCGCCGCCCTCTGGCGCGCCTTCACCCCCTCCGACCTGCCGGCGCCCCGCGTGACGGGCGAGGCCGCGATCGTCAACTCCTATTCGCTGACCGATCATGCGGGACGCTCGGTGACGCCCGATTCCTATGACGGGCAGTGGCAACTAGTGTTCTTCGGCTTCACTTTCTGCCCCAACATCTGTCCGACCACGCTCGCCTACATAGCCAGCGTGATGGACATCCTCGGACCAGAAGCCGATCAGGTCGCGCCGATCTTCGTGACCGTCGACCCGGCGCGCGACACCGTCGATGTGATGGCGGAATATGTCGCCGCATTCCATCCGCGGCTGATCGGCCTCACGGGCACCGAGGCGCAGGCCGCCGAGGCCACCGCCAATTTCCGGGTCTGGTACGAGCGGTCCGAAGGCGCCGACGCGCCCGACGGCTATCTGATGGCGCATTCCGGCTACATCTACCTGATGCGCCCTGACGGCGGCTTCGACACGGTCTACCGGGAAGGCGATCAGCCACCTGAAGCGCTCGCCGACGAAATTCTCATGCGTATCGAGAGGGACGAAAGATCCTGATGAAGCTGTTTCTTGCCGCGGTCTGTACCGCCATGTTTTCCGCAGCCGCGCTGGCGGAGGTCGTCGTCAGCGACCCCTGGGCGCGGGCCAGCATACTCGCGTCCCGTCCGGGGGCGGCCTACCTCACGCTGCGCAGCGATGCCGACGACCGACTGCTGTCCGCGACGACTCCGGTTGCGGATCACGTGATGATCCATGCCTCCGAGACGGATGCGGATTCGGTCGCGCGCATGATCCATCTCGACGCGCTCGATCTGCCGGCGGGGCGGATGGTTCGGTTTGCCCCCGGCGGGATGCATCTGATGTTGATGGGGCTCGCGGGCAAGCTCGACGAAGGCGCCTCGTTTCCGCTGACGCTGACCTTCGAGCGCGCGGGCGCGATCACCGTGGGGGTCCCCGTGCTGGGAGTTGCGGCGACCGGGCCGGAGGTGGAACCATGAGTCTGCCTGCACTTTTCGCCCTGCTTCTCCTCGCGGGCGCCGCACCGGCCGCCGCGCACCATCCCGGCGAACGTCTCGACGAAGTGATGGCGGAGAAGGAACCGGCTTTCGAGCCCACGGACTCGCGCCGCATGCCGCCGCTGGCGCTCACTGGGGCGGAAGGCGCCAGCGTCCATCTGTCAGGGCTTGCGGATCAGATCGTCGTGCTCAGCTTCCGGCCCGATGGGTGCGGCGCACCCTGTGCGGATCAGCAGGCCCTTCTGCAGGAGGTTCGCGAAGCGGTGAACGTCACGCCGATGCGCGAGATGGTCCAGTTCCTGACCGTCGGCGGTGACGTAGCGCCCGATCCGGACGGGGAGGCCGCGAACTGGCGTTCCGTCATGCCCTCCGACGAAACGGTGGCGGCAGCCGCCGCGGCCTTCGCGGCGCTCTCATCTCGCGGGACGGAGGCGCCCATGGTCCATGTCATCGACCGGGGCGGGCGTCATGCCGGCATCTTCCACGGCGCGGCGTTCAGGCGCATCAACCTGGTGCTCTACATCAACGGCCGGACCAACGCGCCGCCGCCCGAACCCGGACTGCTGGACCGACTGTTCGGAGCGTTTCGATGACCGCCCGGCCAGAGACCGGTGCGGCGCCGGGACGGGACTGGCTCGATGCGCTGCGTCGCTACTTCGTTTTCGCCGCCATGGCGCACCTGGTCTGGGAATTCGCCCACCTGCCACTCTACACGATCTGGCTTACCGGGACCCCGGGCGAACTCGTCTTTGCGGCGGTCCACTGCACGGGCGGCGACATACTGATCACGCTCAGCACGATCATGCTGTCGCTCTCCGTGTTCGGTAGCGCGGATTGGCCCCGCATTCGCGGGCGCCGCGTGCTTGGGGGCGCGGTGATCTTCGGCGTCACCTACACGATCTTCAGCGAGTGGCTGAACATCGAGGTGCGCGAGGCCTGGGCCTATCGCGAGATGATGCCGGTGATCCCGGTGATTGACGCAGGGCTCAGCCCGATCCTGCAATGGATCGTCATCCCGGTCGTCGGCTACTGCTGGGCCACCGGTGCCCGGCCGTGGCGGCGCGAAGAGTTGGAGGTGGCGCATGGCTGACCTGTCGCTTCTCGGAATGGCTGCGGCTCTGCTGGCTGGGGCGATCTCTTTCGCATCGCCCTGCGTCCTGCCGCTAGTGCCGGGCTATGTGTCCTACATCGCCGGAAGGACGGCGACAGGCGGCGTAGCGTCCGGCAGGG
>CETX01072369.1_pt1 | contig 10718 bp, 9 predicted proteins | sample 356501 | NCBI WGS metagenome assembly CETX01 (sample SAMEA2623390, study PRJEB7988) | marine metagenome | biome: marine biome (ENVO:00000447); feature: mesopelagic zone (ENVO:00000213); material: "saline water (ENVO:00002010), including plankton (ENVO:xxxxxxxx)" | depth 450 m | reverse complement strand
GGCAATCCCTGGTTCAGGCTATAACACTTCCCACCTTCACAGCCGGGCCGCACATTGCTGTTTATAACAAACGTCGCAAGTCCGATACCTCGCAAATTCTGTGCCCATTTGTAGATGCTGCAATCATTATTTGTGGCGCAGTTGGGGCTTATCCCCTTTCCGCCGTGCAACAGAATGACGACCGGCATACGCTTGGCACCGCTACTTGAGAGCACCAGTTCACCAAGGATATTTTATTGGCGGCCCGGCCTTTTCCCCCTCAAGGAATTGTTTTAAGCCAGAAATGGGGATGACTGAAACGAAAAGCGCCCTGTCTGTCCAGCAGCCAATGATTGGATATTTCCGCCGGCCCAAGCGCTCGTAACTGCGGTAACTAAATACAAAGAAAAAAAATTTCTAGAATTCGTCGCATCTTGTATCTATCCAATTGCAACAATCTTAGCAGTTTCCCAAGAATCCTGACATCATCGATCAAGTTTGGAATCCGAACCCCACTAAGCAGTCCTGAAACTAACCTCGCTGCTAAAGTTGTATTGCCTGCAACTCAATAGTGAATGTAATCCGACTATATGGTAGTGACCAGCCGGGTTACAAAGTAATGCGAGGGTAGAATCAAGGATTCACTAGTCAATCTCAACTTCAAATCTCGCGGCTGATATGTATCGGAGAATTGTAGTAAGGCATTTGGTGGACTCGAATACTTTCTGGTTTATCGCGGTATTGCCCGCGTGTATGTTCTGCGATCTCCTCCATGGTAGCGAACCAAACGTTCCCTTTGCTAATAATGTACTCGATTAACTTGGTAGCCTCTAACCATCGAGCTAGTCGACCGGAAACAAAAGGATGCCAGACGGGTATCCATAATCCACCAAACTCCCACATCGCATCGAACTCAGCCTTAAAAACTGCAATCGCCTCTTGGGGCGATTTAATCGGCATTGTGTAATCGATATCACTCATGTGGACGTATGGTGGCCAGTCGTCCATCCCCCAATGAGATGGCAATTCGACTAAATCTCCGTGCGTTGTATTCAGTATGTAAGGAACATCATCACCCATAAGTGAGGCATCATATTCGAATCCGTATTTGATCAATAAGTCTGTACTATGGGTCGAGAAGTTGTAGAGAGGGGAGCGAGACCCGCGCGGCCGCCTACCAGTAGCTTTCTCAATTACTTCGATGCTTCGACAAAGCCAATACTCCTCATCATCTTTCGTCTGTTCATTCGGATGTTCGTGAATGTAGCCGTGGTGAGCCACCTCGTGACCACCGTCGATCATTTTAGATACAGCATCAGGGTATTGCTCAATACACCATGCAGGGACAAAAAAAGTTTGTTTTATACCGAATTTTTTATATGTCTCAACTATTCTTGCAATAGCGATTTCTGGTCCATAGCGTAAAGTAGATATAGCTGCAACACGGGAAAAACTATCAGATGGCCGGTGAAGGTGTAAGAAACTATCGGCATCCATGTCAAATGTTATTGCTACTGCACACTTTGCGCCGTTTGGCCATGACGGTGGGTTTGCAATCATCTCCAGTGTCCTCTATTAGGTAGAGACTAGTATGTGGAGTCTTTCGGGGATTGATAATGATTAATGCAGAAAGTCTGGCGTTTCCCGCAGATGAACAACTCACTCTAGTTATGCTGCTTATTGTATTTCCTCTCGCATCATCGCAAATAATTTCACCTCTAGATCGACGTAACCGGGCAAGGCCAGCATATCTTCTTTTCTAGCAATGCGTTTTCCCTGTTTGAATTCCACTCGAATATCTGCTTTGATCCGACCTGGATTACGTGTAAAGAAAATTATGCGATCAGCCAGAAAAATGGCCTCTTGAATATCGTGAGTGACGGTTACTACGGTTGTTTTTTCCCGACCGATAATATCAATCATCATCTCCTGCATTTCCCAACGTACCTGGGCGTCAAGTGCGCCAAACGGTTCGTCCATTAGCAAAACGCGAGGGTTTTGTGCTAGTGTGCGGGCGATAGCAACGCGTTGTTTCATGCCGCCAGACAGACTGGTGGGGTATGATTCTGCAAATTCCTCAAGATGTACTAGTTCAAGAAATTCTTGCGCTCTTGCACGCCTGTCATCTCTTGGTACACCCATAATTTTCATGCCATATTCGATGTTTTTCCGTGTGGTTAACCATGGGAATGATGTGTAGGCTTGGAATATCATTCCTCGATCTGGTCCCGGCCCAACTATTGGTTTCTTGTATGCAACCATTTCTCCGTGAGTTGGATATTCGAGTCCGGCAATCATTCTAAGAACTGTTGTTTTCCCACAACCGGACGGTCCGATAAAGGTTACTATTTCGTTTTCTCGTAGATCTAACGAAATGTTGTCAACAGCAGTAAAACTTCCTCCAAGATACTGTTGGGTTACATTATTTACACTGATCACGACAGCATTGTCGCTGCCATTGATTTTTTGATTATTGACCATATTTGAGATAGTGGAAATGTTTGTCAATTTCGACGTTCACGATCCCATGGGAAAGAGTAGTGCGCGAGCAATCTAAAGGCTAAGTCTGTTAATACTCCAAGAATGCCGATAGTGAGTATGCCAGCCATGATGATATCTACCTTCAAGAATCTACCCGCACGCATCATGACCGCACCAATGCCATCAGTAGCAGCTACGATTTCTGCAATTACCAAATAAGTCCATCCAACGGCTATCATGTTTCGCATGGAATCTATGATCGATGGTGCAACTGCAGGCACTACCACACCTAAAACAACCCGACGACGATCGGCGCCCATTGTTAATGCTGCCTCCACCAATTCGCTCTGGACAGCTTTCGTGTTGTCGAGTACCAGCGCAATAAGAAAGAAGATAACCCCTAAAAACAATAAGGCCATTTTCTGCGTATCAGTTGGGCCGAACCAAACGAGCAGTAGTGGGATAAATGATGCCGCGGGGAGGTATCGTGAGGCTGAAATTGTGGGATTGATTAATGCGCGCAACTTAATAAAACATCCCATTAATACTCCAAGTGGTACTGCGACGACACAGACCAGAAAAAAACTACCAAATATTCGGAAACAACTTTTTCCAATGTCATAGATGTATCCCTTTTCGGTCAGCAAGACCCAGAATGCGGATAGTACTGTTTGGGGGGACGGTAAGAATCGTTTACTCTCCTCTGGAGTCATGAGATGACCCACTTCCCAGACTCCAAAAAAGGCTAACCCACCTAAAATCCCAAGTACCAGAGTAGTTTGACGAGATATAGTTCCTCGTAGTGCAAAAAATGAGCTTGTCCGCGGGCGTTGAACGCCAGTCGGCCCGATCATGGCATTCTCGTCAACGACATTTTTTTCCTTATCAGACACCCAATTCTCCAGCCTATTATTGAGCAGGCAACGGTATATCAAAATAATTTGAAGTGAGCAAGTAATTCTAACTGTAAATAATATGTCTTTGCACGATTTAGACCTGTCAAGTACACTCGGCACGAGTCGCACACTTCAAGAACGCAGTATCTCCTGGTGGTTGTTGGCTGCCGTTGTTTCACGACTGCATAAAGTGACCGGTGCCCAAGATGAAAATCATAATGCCACAAAAAATAATGCACTGTTACAATAGATTCTAGATAATATTCCGACACGGTTTGCCAATAGCAACTGACTTCAGATTTCTTAACAGAGTCACCTATAAATGCAATGAAACAACCATTTGAATACCTAAGACCTAACACTTCTGAAGAAGCGGTCGCGCTTAAAGCGAAACATAAAGACCGAGCTAGGTATTGGGCTGGTGGCACAGATTTAATGTTGCAGTGGCGCGCAGGGGAACTCGATATTGACTATTGTATAGATTTGACTTATTTGCCAACGCTTAGTTACGTCGAAAACGAACAAGGCAGTGTACGGATTGGCTCCATGGCTTCTCTAGATGATCTTGACTATGCCGCTGATTCGAACCAATTAATGGAGGTGATTGGGCATACAGCACGCCTAATGTGCACTAAACAAACACGGACCATCAGCACGGTTGGTGGCAACATGTGTAATGCTTCGCCCAGCGCAGATTTGTCAGTATTATTTGTGGCACTTGACTGCGAGGCAACTATCATGGGCAGTGGTGGAAGTCGCACGGTGTTAGTGGAGAATTTCTTCAAAGGGGTAAACGAAACAATCCTGAAAGATGACGAGTTACTAATTGAAATTAGACTCCCAGTACCAGAGTATCCAAAGGAGGCTTGCTATAAGCGGATAGCTCGAACTTTTGTTGATATCGCTTTGATAAGTTCCGCAGTATCAATTTCCTCTACAAATGGGGTAGTCACGGATGCTAGGATTTCACTCGGGTCCGTTGCTCCCGTGCCGATTAGGTCTCGCACTGCTGAACAAAAGTTGATCGGCTTAAATCTTTTGGAGGTTGATGACGACATACTAGAAGAGGCAGGGCAATTAGCTGCTACTGATGCTTCGCCGATCTCCGATGTTCGAGCAGGCAAAGTGTATCGCCAAGATATGTGCAAGGTGTTGACGCGCCGCACTGTTGAAGAATCAGTTCAGAAGCTAGTCCAGAAACAGAAATGACCAAACTGACTGTAAATGGCAAAGAATGTGAGGTTCAGATAAAACCGCACGAAAGCCTTGCTGATGTGTTAAGGGATCAACTGGATCTATTTGGGGTGCGTGTATCCTGCAACGAAGGTGAGTGTGGATCGTGCACGGTAATTATGGATGGCAAGCCGGTAACGGCCTGTATTGTGTTGGGTATGCAGGCCGAAGGGAAAGAGATTCTAACAATTGAAGGAATAGGCACAGTTGATAATTTGCATCCTATACAGCAGGCCTATATCGAGGAGCAGGGATTCCAATGTGCATTTTGTACACCAGGTTTTATTATGGCAACAAAGGCTTTTCTGGAAGAAAATCCAGACCCAACTGAAGAAGAGGCGGCGATCGGTATCAGTGGAAACATCTGTCGATGTGGAGCATACCCTTATATCGTGAAGTCTGTACTTAACGCTGCAAAAAAGTTGCAAGAGCAACAAAACACTGAGTAACTCTAAATTAAATTATGAGGCAGTAGCGTGAAGAATTCTTATTTGCAGACTGACTCCAAAGATCCATCTAGTTTTGTCATTGCCGGAAAAGGTGTTCCAGTGAAAGACGCCAAGGAGAAGGTAACTGGAACATTGAAGTTTGCAGTGGATATGAAGGTGCAAGGTATGGTGCACGGCAAGATACTTAGGAGTCCCCACGCGCACGCTAGAATCACTCATATCGATACCAGTAAGGCTGAGGCGCTTCCAGGCGTACTCGGTGTTGTGACCCACAACGATGCGCCGAACTTAAACTGGGAAAACGCGTGGTTCAACTACCGCGGAAAAGTGTTGGACGGCATAGTACGATTCGTCGGTGATGAGATGGCCGCCGTAGCAGCGACTAGCGAAGAGATTGCAGAAGCTGCCCTAGAACTCGTTGAAGTAGAGTGCGAGATTTTGCCTTGTGTATTTGATCCCGAAAAGGCAATGAAACCGGATGCTCCGCAAATCCGAGAAGAGGGGAATGTTCGTGATCCTTATATTGTAGAGTGGGGCGATGTAACTAAAGGTGAGCAAGAAGCCGATTTTGTAGTTGACTGTGAGATCAAGTTTGCCAGCCAGCAGATGGCGCCGCTAGGGCGGAATGCCTGTATTGCAGAATGGAATGGTGATCGTGTCACCATGTGGACATCCTCGCAAACTCCCTCCGAACTTCGAGATGGAATCCATGAGGCATTTGGTATCCCGTTGAGTAAGGTTCGTGTCTGTGCGCTCCCATCGGGAAGTTCTTTTGGTAGCTGGTGGAGCGCAAATTTTATGATGATTACGGTGCTCCTGGCGAAAAAAGTGCGGAAGCCGGTGAAGATCGAATTAACTAATGAAGAATGTATGGCAACAGTCAAGCGGCGACATCTAGAAATTAGCCGGGGTCGTATGGGGTGCAAAAAGGATGGCACTCTTACCTTGGCTCAATTCGACCATATTATTGATAACGGAGGATACGGTTTCAAAGATGATGTTGGATTCTTTTGTGTTGATAATTGGGGACGTACAAGTCATGGACGCTATGTGATCCAAAGCGTTAATACAAATCTCGTTACCGCAGGCTGCATGCGCGCTGTTGGTGACGTTACTCTAGGGTCATGCGTTGAACGCGTTGCCGACATGTGTGCGATTCAGGTAAATATGGATCCCGTTGATTTTCGTCTTAAAAACCAAATAAAGCCGGGGGAAGAACTCCGGATGCAACATAGTAAAGGATATTTAAAGGGTAGTATCGACGAATATCTTGACGGAATTCCAGAGGCGCAAAGGAGAGATTGGCCAAAACTTTTCCATCTCTCCAGTGGCTCAACCGAGGACATTCTGATCAAGGGCGCTGAGGCGTTTGATTGGAAAGGAAAATGGAATGGTTGGGGGAAGCCATATTCGATTGATGGCCCAAAACGCCGTGCCGTTGGTGTTGGAACTGGCGCACACGTTTGTGGTGTTGAGTTCGAAGGCAATGTATCCGCGGTTGTTCGAATTAACCCTGATGGTAGTGCAAAAGTCCACTGTGCAGCCGGCCGACAAGGGCAAGGGAGCGAAACTACACAGGCACAGGTCGCTGCCGAAGAGTTAGGCATTCCTTTTGATAAAGTGGAAGTCGAAACCGGGGACACAGATTCGTGTCCCTGGAGTCACGGATCACTTGCTAGCAACACCATGTTCAGGGTGGGTTGGGCAACGCGTGCTGCGAGTAGGGACGCAAAAAGGCAATTATTGGAAATTGCTGCTCGTGAAATTTTTGATTCCGATCCTAGCGAACTGGATGTGAATAATGGGGTCATCCTTTTTAAGGACCACAACAAAAAAGATCCACAAATTTCAATCGAGAGTGTTCTGAATCATTTTCGCGGCACAGACGCACTTGGTCAGGCTTCCTCAATCACTGGTAGACCTGCATATCCAATGCCGCCATCCAGCGCATTTGCGAGGCATTTTGCGGCCCACTTTGTTGATCTCGAAGTCGATACAGAAACTGGAGAGATCAAACTTCTAGACTGGTTAGCCACTCAAGATAGTGGGACCATCATGAATCCTCAGGTCATGAAAAATCAGATGATCGGTGGCGCCATTTGTGGTGCGGGTTTTGCTATTTGTGAAAGTCTTGTATTTGATGAGGAAACGGGGCGAATTAAAAACGCCAATCTATTGGATTACAAGTTACTCCGCGCCGCGGATTTTCCGGTGAACGGAGAAGTCATTTACGGTGATTCTTATGATCCCGTTGGACCGTTTGGTGCGCGCGGTGCTGGTGAGGCTCCGGCAGCTGCCGCAGGCCCTGCGATTGCACAAGCAGTGTACAACGCCCTCGGCATGTGGGTCGATATGCCGATGACACCGGAAAACGTTATTACCGCCTTGCACAGCGATTCCTAACACTTCAGATACCTAAGAATTGCGAACCAGTGCCACTTACTACGAGATGATTAATCTATTAACTCGGACAAGCGACGGTCATTGAAAAATAGACAAAGAGTTATTGGTAATCTTGGTACAAATATTTTGATTCGTTTTGCCTACAAACAGACGGTCGATTGATCTCAAGATCAAACGAATAGTGTTCCCTGTGTCATCTGGCCCGCTGCCCTGGACAAATATATTAAGTCAATAAAGTGAAATTTCGATCGCTTTTTGTCTACCGAGGTACTAGCAGTAGTCGTGCTGACGCTTTCCTAGCTATTTGCACTTTCATAGGTTTCATCGGTTTCTGGTATTCGATATCCGAACTTGAATTCATTTCCGAAAAATTTTTGCCGAGCCCGTGGAGAGTTTTAACGGCGTTATACGGCATGCTAATTTCCCAGAATTTTATTGAAGATATTTGGATTAGCGTTGCAAGGGTGTGGGCGGCGTTCCTTTTATCTGCCGTTATGGCGATTCCTATCGGTATATGGATGTCAAGCTACCGGATTGTAGGGATGCTCACCGAGCCTATAGTTGACTTTATCCGTTATTTGCCCGTGCCAGCGTTAGTCCCTTTGCTGATTATCTGGTTTGGCATTGGTGAGAGCTCAAAGATTGCTGTTCTTTGGATGGGTACATTTTTTCAACTTGTGTTGCTCATTGGGGATGATACTAAACGTGTTCCACCAGAATTCGTCGAGACAGGATTTACTCTCGGAGCAAAACCCAGACAAATTACATGGCACATTGCGTACCGCTCTATGTTACCGAATATAGTTGATAATCTCCGAATTACGCTGGGTTGGTGTTGGACCTACATCATTATTGCGGAAATCGTCGCGGCCAACGCTGGAATTGGCCACGCCATCTGGGCAGCTCGACGGTTCGTGAAAACACCAGAAGTCATGGCCGGTATTCTGACAGTAGGCATCATTGGTCTGGTAACCGATCAAGTGATTCGATTGGCCCATCGGCGCTATTTTCGTTATTTGTGAGTGCTCAGTATGTCTTATGAAGGGCCATTTCTCCGTTTACGGCAGATCAGTAAAACATTTGCAGCCGAACCAGGCAAAGCATCGTCAACCCATGTTATCGATAGTGTCTCAATGGACATAGAGGCGGGCGAGTTTGTTGTTTTTCTTGGGCCATCAGGTTGTGGAAAAACAACCTTGATGCGCATTGTTGGTGGTTTAGAGGTTCCTACTGACGGAGAGACATTGTTAGCCGGCCAGAAAATAACGGGCCCGGATCGCAGAAAGGGTATGGTATTTCAGGCCTACACATCGTTCCCTTGGCTTACTGTTATCGAAAATATACGTTTTGGTACCAAATACCGGAACGACATCAGTAACGCTGAGAAACAGCAGGTGGCGGATTACTATCTCGAGTTGGTAGGTCTTACTGACTTCGCCAATTACTATGTCAATAGAATATCCGGCGGAATGCGGCAGCGAGTCGCTATAGCCAGAACACTTGCAGCAAACCCTGAAATTTTGTTGATGGACGAACCGTTTGGGGCTCTTGATGCTCAGACTAGAGAATTTCTTCAGAGCCAGTTGCTTGAGATAAACACTACTGAGCGTAAAACAACGATTTTTGTCACCCACGATGTCGAAGAAGCAGTAGTTTTAGCCGATCGAATTTTCATGTTTTCCGCCAGACCCGCGACAATCATCGATGAAATCGTCGTATCAAAGCACATTTCCGGAGAACGGAATATTGCAACGAAAGAAACGGAACCATTCTTTCATTTACGAAATCATGTACGGGATCTAATGCGTGCCGAAGCCACACGAACCCAAGAACTGACTGAACACCAAATTATGCACTCAGGATAGAGCGCAGAGAAATCAATCGAGATCAGGTTGTAATTACATTAAAAAAATCAGTAATACACGTGAATTTGCAGAATCGTTTCGTTCCTAGACGTAAGCAATTATTGCCTTGACTTGATTTATTTACTGATGTTAACTCAAGTTTACACAAACTAGTTAGGAGGGTTGGGTAATGATAATTCGTAAATTATTGCTGTCTGCATGTGCGTTAGGGTTCTTGTCTCCAGTATCGTCCTTTGCCGATGATAACGAGATCAATTGTTTTCTACCTTTCTGGGTTGGCTTCGGACCGACATTCCTGGCTGAAGATCTTGGCTACTATGCTGAAGAAGGATTAAAGGTGAACATCCAATTCAACGATGATCGGGCAGTGATGATGGCCGCAATGGAACAGGGTGACGTTGACTGCTGGGAAGGAACAACGTCAACCTATGTTACGAGGCCGCGCACTGCCGACAGTAGCGGCATTATTATTGGCGCAATAGACGTTTCCAATGGCGCCGACGGGGTCGTCGCTGATGCTTCGATCCAGACTGTCGCCGACCTCAAAGGCAAGGTCTATGCCGATCAAATTGGAGCACCATCCTGGACTCTAATGATGTATGAATTGAAAAAAGCAGGAATCGAGTCATCTGATGTTGAACTTCTCTCAATCGACGGTGGTGATGCCATGGCCGTCTTTGAGGATAAGAGTGTTGCTGCCGTAGGCACTTGGGAACCGCTGTTGTCGCAGGTGGTTGGCGGAACATCGCGGGAAGGTGCACACATCCTTTTGCACTCGGGACAGTATCCGGGTCTGATTCTCGATGTCATTACCATCGCAACAGCTGAGTTGCGAGCAAATCCTGATAAATATGCGGGGTTCCTGCGCAGCATCTATCGTGCGATCGATTTTTATGACAAAGATCCCGACAAGGCGATTGCAATGATGGCGCCACATTTCGATCTGTCACCAGCGGAATTTCTAGAATCGATAGCTTCCGGCGTTGATTACACGTCCTATGAGGAGAATATCGAGCTATTTGGTGCACCCGGCAGCCGTAGCACCGTGGATGATAATTTCGACGCACTAATGGCCATTTCAATCGATGTTGATATGGCAGATACAGTCCTGATCCCTAAAAATCATATCGATAAAACGATACTCGATGGCTTGTGGGATGGGCATAAACGGTAACGGGTAATTTTCGAAAATAACAGGATTTAGAAACGTCGCGGCCGTCGCAAGGCGGCCGCGACAGAGGTCTTAATGATTTTGCAACTCGTTGTGCCTCGTTATGGCATCAGGCATATTGCAGGCAGTATTGCATATTGCCAAAAGAAAATTATCCTAACTAGAAATTCCTATTTACTAATCTGTAGCAGTGCCAACTAAGTAAGGTGGAGTAGTTGGTAATGACTGATCGATAGAGTAT
>CETX01033399.1_pt1 | contig 10726 bp, 16 predicted proteins | sample 356501 | NCBI WGS metagenome assembly CETX01 (sample SAMEA2623390, study PRJEB7988) | marine metagenome | biome: marine biome (ENVO:00000447); feature: mesopelagic zone (ENVO:00000213); material: "saline water (ENVO:00002010), including plankton (ENVO:xxxxxxxx)" | depth 450 m | reverse complement strand
CCCGCTTAATACCAGCCACCTTAAAATTGGGCGTCACCGGGGCTATAGCCTCAGTATGGTTCGCTTCAAAGGCTTCTAGCAGTGGCACTATCGAACAGGCACTCAGCGGCCCTGACGTACTGCACAATACAGTTATAACTATTGCCAGGCCTGTTCTACTGCTAATCTTAATCATTTGCAGCCTCTACTCCAGCTCTTCACCAAAAGCTATATCAATAGCGGGCCGCTTTTTGAGCTGCCGCGACTGGGCAACCGCCCGTTTTACAAACATCAATTGCTCTGCTGGAGGCAGACTCACAAGTTGCTGTATAAAGGTTTTGACTTCCATTGCCCAAGCTCTGTCATCATTACAGGTCAGCGCCTCAGCAAAAAAGTGCCGTGCCTGAGCAAAATCCCGAGCATACAGGCAAATCATGCCTTTATTCAGCCCTGCCCAGATGTGTTGGCTACCGCCTGCGGTATTGGCTAACACAAACTGCTTTGCCCGTTGAGGACTTGAAAGTTCGTCACGATAATAAAGTACCCGCTGCTTTGCCTGCTCCGCCAGCGACCTGGCCTGCAGCATAAAGGTCTCCTCATTCTCGAACTCAACGAAAGCACTTTCCCGGTTTGCAAGATCAAAAGCATAATCCACCCTGGGGTACCACTGCCAGCTAACCGCCACATTCAGGTAGGTGCCTTTAGACCACTGGGACGGCTGAAACTCTGCAATAGCCATCCACCAGCCGTTATCGTCCAGCCATAACCTGGACTGCCCTTTACGCACCATATTTATTGGTTTTAATACTTCCCTGGCAGCGGTATTAATAAGCTTATTGTGTATCGAAACAACCACGGCATTTTCCTGAGCCAAAGGACACAATTAATACTGGCGATTTGCCGGACGCGTTTTTTCTTTTAACGGCGCCAACAACATATAAAACACCCAGGCAAACCAGGAAATAAAAAGCACTACCAGCAGCCAGAAAATTTTTTCTTTACCTGTAGTACGATTTGATCTGGCAATCAAAATGATAGGAATGATCCAGATTAAAAATCCGAAGAATATCAGTACAGCGCTAAAAAAGAAGGCGAGAAAACCGTCCATATTGAACATCCTTTTATAATGACGACAGAAAAAGAAAAACCTGCGGCGGTAAGAATATGCCAGCCATGACTTTACCTACCATAGCACGAGAAATAATTAAAACGCTTAACTATTGAGCCGTCTCAATAGCCATATGAATAAGCGGAAACGGATTACCCTGCCCATCCAAAGCCGAGCGACCTATTCGCTTAAACCCCATCTTTTCGTAAAAGCCAATGGCCTGCGGATTTTGTTCGTTTACATCCACTTTGCTGGCACCAAGGTGTTGTATGGCATACAGGGTTAATGCACGCCCTAGTCCCTGGCCAAAAAAGTCAGGGTGGACAAAGAGCATTTCGATATTCCCATCAGCCACACCAATAAAACCGGCCACCTCGTTGCCTTGTTTTACCGCACTGAGCATCACAGCATCAAAGTAGTGTTCAAGGATCAACGGTTTAAGTTTGGCAATATACGGTTCGGGTAAAAAATGATGAGTAGCACGCACAGAAGCCTCCCATAGCATAATTAACGCCGGGTAATCCTGCTGACTGACTTTCACAACATTCATTAACTTTCCTCAGGTAACAAGGCTTATAGGTGCAGAAATAACGCACTTACTTCGGCATCTCAATTTGCTGACTATTTACCGTGGCCGAATGGTTGACTGTCCGCTTGGCGCGATTCAGTCAAGCTTAAAAATAGCAAAGGCTGGGATTGGCAACAAAACACCAACCAATACAGGCAGAAGCAGTAAATCAGAGAATGTTCTGACTATTCATCCCTTAAAATAAGTGGTGTGCGAGTAATACACCGGCATAGTATCAACTGCCTTGTGGCGTAGATTGTATGACTACCGAATAAAAGGCATTACTAACAGAGTCAACCTAACGCCGCAGTGTTACAAGGCCACCTTCGCTTTTAGCTATCGAGCGTTGAACCGAAAACCGAGTCTACGCGCCCGCAATGCTATAAAGAAAATAGCCAAAGGCGGCAAACAATCCTCCGCCCACCAGTACCATGGCACAGAGCGTTTTTGAACGTAGCATTGACTCAATTATAGCGAACTCTGTTTGCATTTTAATGAGTTCAGGAAGGTCTTCAGATTTGTCGATCGTGGTTTTATATTGCTTAGCCATATAATTTACTCCCGGCATTTGTGCTTATCTTCCAGTATTAACTTAAGGCAACTACTAGAGACGCCCCACAAAAGCCCAGCCCGGTAAATCTCACCGCAGTTTGAATTCTGGTGCTAATGACTCTTTTTACTTCCTGGAAAGAGGTGAAGTCTGCTTTTGCGAGCATTTTCGCTAGCACCACATCTATGGTGCTTAAACCAAACAACGTGAACCCAATGCCACGCAGTAAGTCGTGTTGTTGATAGCCTGTAGAATATTCTTTAAAAGCCAGCGCAGCGAAAAACAGAAAAACGAAACCGCTAAACCAGTCAAAGTGGGTGTTACCCGCCTGGGCTTGAGTAAAAAGACCTGTGAATTGGGCCAGCAAAAAGAAGAGTCCAATACCAATAAGGATCCATCCCATGCCGATCGACTGGCTAAATGAGAGTTCCACCCCTCCCATGATAATGGGAACAATTACAAGTAGGTATCGCATTATGTATAAATCCTTTTAGTCATTTCCACCGAAATAAACACCATTTTCAAGCTTTGTACTTCAGAATAGAGCCGGTTAACGGTTTGTTCCAGTTCAGATTAGGATGGCTGTGCGGTTGTTGCGGATGCAAGCGCCGTGTACTGCCATTCAAACAAAAGAATACGACAGCTAAGCACGTTCCTTTGTTTATGTTAACTCTCTTCATTACATACCTTTAGCATAACAGTCGCAAACGATAACAGCAAAGTGACGCTGAAACTTGTTACTCAGGTATGCCAGCAAGTAGCTAAAATGTTTGTATTCGAAAATTGATTGGTTAACTAAACGCCCAATGAATCAGGCAAACCAATATCCCCAAATTACTTCCGATGAGCGAGCTGTGTAATTATTATGTGGCGGCATATGCAAATTAGTCTGGAACTGAGCTAACAAATGCCTTTAACCTTACTATAGATTGTTTAGAATCGATAACTCCATCCGCTAGGTCTTCACATATTCTAATTATTTCATTTCTAGAGCCAAACGGAACTGCCTCAAGAGAGTCGATGTCTCCCCCAAGTTCCCGATGTGCATCATGTATGCTAGCGTAATCTCGTTTCTCTATGGTTTGGAGAATGCGCTCTTTTCTTACTTTGTTGTTCATTTATTTTAAGTCACACAATGACCAGCTAAGCCACCGGAACGGGGTTGATTGTTATGTGCGAGCGTAACGGAAAAGCACAAAACAAAGCAGCGCAGCGAAGGCCGGTTTGAGCTGTTACTTAGCATGCTTTACTCCTTACTTAGGCTTGGCAGCTGTAAATTTTGCTGCAACGTTAAGAACTTTTCTTGAGTATAAGGTCCATAAACAAACTCAGTTGAATCTGCAAACTTATGATCCTGCTTACGATCTATGTAGTAAAACGCGCATGAATTTTCAGGACAGGCATAAATCGATATAAATCTATCATCTGCTTTGATTATTTCAGGGTTATCGATTCGCCCAATGTAGGCTCCTTCGCCAACATTGAATCCTAGACTTTTAACACCGTCTATCTCATGCACTACATATGGCCCATCACTCCACAATGGGGAGCAACCAACTAGCAAGACTGTAATCAGTAATAGGAAGTGCTGCACAAAACTCATGGCCTGCTAACACCTAAATACAGGAAACAAACAGGCAGGTTCTAATAGCGAAGCCGCCCAGCGTGTATGCGTCTCAGCAAACGCAATGAGTGTGTTGGTTGGGTTGTTATACGCATTTGCCATTTATCGCCTTGTACCCAAAGAAATAGCATAGCCCAACTAGTAACCATACACCCCCTACAATTAAAACAGTGTCTGTTACCCTATCAGGCTGCCTTATCCAGAGTTGTATTGGCAAAATGCCGCGTATAATGCATGCAGCAGCAATTGCGTATATGCCAAAGCTGAGTAACGGAAGTCTGCGAATTAGCGTTGCACCTGAAAAAGCATAACAGCCAAAAACGATAAAGACGGTCGAAACCACTACCGTACCTAGCGGTGCCAAAAGCGTTCCTGCTTTAGCCGATTCAATGACGCTTACTGGAGCCATTTGGGTTTCAAAACACTGAGGACCTAAAAAGATACAGGATAGGTGAGCGAAAGCGGTTAAGACAGCTATTACCCCTGCTATAAACAACAGAACTGCTCCTTGTTTAGTGCTCATTGATTAAGGATCCCAATAGCCATAACGCCCTCATTTAGCTGCACAAACGCGTGGGCTATACTGCGAAGCTGAGCCCGCGTGTTAGCGTCCCGGCGAGCTTGCGAGCGATTAAATGCGTTTAATATACGCAACTTGCCACACCTGTAGCGCATCGCTACAACATGATTGCAAATTATTAGGAGATATATTATGGCATCGGCAAGCGTAAGACTAGACAAAGATCTAATTGAGAAAGCGACCATCATGGGCAAAGCACTAAACCGAACTATGCCGAAACAGATTGAGCATTGGGCAAAGATAGGTGAAATGATGGAAGACAATCCTGACTTACCATATGAATTCGTGAAACAGGCAATTATTTCCAAAGCTGAAAAAGAGGCCGGGAAATTGGAGCCTTACGATTTTGACTAAGATAACCAGTGTTTTACAGACTGCTAATTTTAAGAGAGCAGTAAAGAAGTTACATCAGAATCAAAAAAAACTTAGATAAAGCCATAAAGGAACTACTTAGCTGGCATAATTTATTGGTGATAACTTTCAGTTGGTCAAGGCTACCAGCGTCAAACTGTTCTACCGAATAAGAGCTTTCTCCGGCGCAATAGATCCTATAACAAAAAGAGTTTGGTGATTCCTTCGGAACGCCAAATGTGAAAATAGCCGAACCGATATTGATTCGGGAATGTATCTGCTCAAATTGCAAAAGCTAAAAACTCCATGGCATATAACGCCTCGCTCAGAGCCAATAACCAGTAGGCTAAAATTGGAGCGGAGCGACTGAGCCCAAATTAATGGTCCAGGGAGCTTGCGACCGACTACAGCGCCTTGTTACGTGACGAAGCATAAAACAACCGTAACTTAAAATAGTTGTAGCTCTGCTTGAGCTAGTTCGTTAGGTGATAATAACTGAATGCGACAGCCCAGCAAACGAGCGCAATACCAATCAATACTATAAAGCCTTTCAGCCTACCACTAGAAACCTTATTGCCACAAACTGGACATTTGAATTTTGAATAATTGCCCGGCACTCTGATTTCTAAAGGGTGAATCGAACTACCGCATTTATTACATTTCAAAACTAATTCTCATCCACCAACAGATAAAAATTTTTTTTGTGACATTACTTCGATTACCAACTATTCCGGAATAGGGTAACCAACAAATGTCACCATTAACTAATCCTTTAGCCATATAATTATATTGCTCTCGTATGCCCAGTTAAACTCTGTCCCCCAAGGGTAATTCACCAAAACTTCTGAAGAAGCGAAACCCCAATATATAAGCCATCCCAAATGAATACCAAAGTGCCGAACAATCCGAAAGCTAAAGCCAAAACTGTTAAAGATCTTTTCAAGATGGATTGACTCGTGGCTCGTAATGCGCCCCAGCGAGCCCGCAGGTGACTACAGCAGATTGTTGAGCCCCTAAACCAAAGCCCCTTCTAAAGCAGCAAAGGCAATAGGTACGCATCCAAGCAGTGTTATCACTGCTCCCCAAAATACTGAACGAATAGCATTTTTTAAACCTCGATATTCCAACCAGAGTTGAGTGGTGATGAGCAACAATAACGGTAGGCCGATTGAAGACATAATCGCAACGATATACTTTTCCTGCAGAGAAAGAGAAAACCTTTCCAATTCCAAGATGTAGCTTAAATTAAGGTAACAGCTGACGCACATAAATATAACGGAAAGTGACAGCATTAGCGCCGTCTTTAGTAGGTTTATAGTCGACTTGTTGTCTTCCGGAGTGATGCTATCCATTTTATATCCTTATAAAACAATTGAAGTTTACCTGGTGCATAATATTAAGCTAAGGGGGTGCTAACACGTTGGGCTTAATAGCGAAGCACCCCGCGAGTTTGTGTCCCAGCAGGCCGCACCAATAGACTGCGGCTTAAGCGTTTTGTTGTGCGCTATTGACTTACAGCGCAAATACCATAATTAGGTATATATTGGTACTTGGAGAACGCAAATGGCTAAAAATACCAACATTACCCTTGGTGACCATTTTGATAACTATATTGCTAGCCAAATTCGAACTGGTCGATATGGTTCAGCGAGCGAAATAACTCGTTCAGCTCTTCGCTTGCTAGAAACACAGGAGACCAAATTAAACACTTTGCGTCAATTACTTGTAGCAGGTGAAGAAAGCGGCGAGGCTGAATACGACCTTGCGCACCTGTTATCAGAACTAGATGGTGAATTAAAAGAGTGAACCATTTAAGTTAACTGGACTCGCAATATCCGATTTAAAAGATATCGCGTTATTTACGCAACGGAAATGGGGCCAAGAACAGCGTAATGTATATCTAAAGCAGTTCGACGATTCATTTTGGATGCTGTTTGAAAATCCTGATATGAGCAAAAGCTGCGACGAAATAATAGACGGGTACAGAAAATTTTCTCAAGGTAGTCATGTTATTTTCTACAAGCAAACTGATAGTCAGGAAAATTCTGATTTTAAGAATTCTTCATAAAAGTATGGATGTAAATCCTTTACGCTTTGGTGCTTAACGCCTAAAAATGGGGCACAAACACGTAGGCTACAATACCAAGCGAAGCGAGGACGGCCCACGTGTTTTTGTCCCAGCCAGCTCCGCTTGCATCTACAGCGGTTTGTTATGCGATTTTGTCAAGATAACCTTGAATTGCCGTTTGGTGTTGCTGAAGATCAAACTCATTTGGGCAGCAACAATATAGAGGCTCATGATATACCAGCCCAAGGTAATCAGAAATTAGTTCGAATTGGCTTTTAAAACTAGAAGGCAATTCTGTATCTGTCCCGGTAGCAACTACCGCCATCGGCATGCCGCGCAGCTTTCGACCCAGCTCTTTATTTGTTGTGAGTAAATCAGTAAGCCGGTCAAAGAAGGTTTTCATCTGTGCTGACATGGAATACCAGTATACAGGCGTAGCGAATACAACAAAATCTGATGATACGATACGTTCAATTATTGGAATGAAATCATCAGAAATATTCCTGTTTTGGTAATCAAAATATGAAATTGATACATCTTGTAGGTCAATGATTTGAGCTAGAAGACTATCGGCTATCACATGAGATAGCTTTGCAGTATTACCATCAGATCTTGAGCTTGCTAAAACTACCAGAAAATTCAAATCGAAATCCTTATCGCATAACGCTAAGCTAATGGGCAGTGACGTAGCGGCATAATCGCGAAGCGCCGCTGCGTTTCTGTCCCAGCGAGATCGCGAGCAGCTTTATTTGTTTGTTATGCTCTACCAAATTGAATAAAAACAACTAATTAGCCATGCTTATTGTTTTTTGTAGCATTAGCCAGTAGAGAAATAGCTACTGCATAGGTAAAAAAGAAAAGTGAGTAACCAATAAACAGACAGAAGATTCCAGCGATATTGCTTTCAACCGAAATGTTATAAATCATATAAACAGATATTGGCAATGCATAAGCCGTAGAGTGCATATTTTTTGTGTAAGAGACCAGGTTATTTTGTATGTAAGGCACTGCTGACACCACAATAGGAATAAGCAACAACCCTGCGAACAAAATATCCATCTTAATGCCTGAGTTCATAACAACATCCATTTCAAAATAAGAACATGACACCCCGCTTAGGGGCGAAAATACGTGGGCTATAATATCGAGCGAAGCGAGGACAGCCCACGTGTTTTTGTCCCAGCCAGCTCCGCTTGCGTCTACAGCGGTATGTTATGTTGCGACTCGGCTACGAATAAACACACTTTAATATCTACCACGTTTGACTGTTTAACCAGTAAAACATATACATGAGTACTACAGTCAACTGGAGAAAATAAAGAACATTGACGTACTTTCCTCTTCGAATTAACTCTGAAACACTTTTAGGGGGTTGTGTGGTCAACTTTATAACTGAAAAAGAAAACCATGTTCGTAAAGCTCTGAAGTGGATTGTAGAAACTGATTTTTTTAATTATTCGTGCATCTTTTCCGAGAGCTGATTTGAGTTTTATAACTACTCGGTTTTCAACGCTAGACATCACAAAGTCGTGATAAGCACACAAATAAACAGCACAAATGTTGGTGATATTTCATAAATTTCCATTACTCATCCTTAGCAACATAACTTTTAAATATGGGGCACAAACAGGCAGGCTACAATGGCGAAGCCGCCTGCCTGTTTGTGTCCCAGCCCGCCTGCAGGCGACACAATTTTTTTGTTAGGTGACATTTAAAATTACCGGCTCTTTTCTGGTGATTACATGGATGAACTCATTGCCAGTCATGACAGAAAAATGCCTAAGCTCACCAGGGGTTGTGTCATAGATTAATGTCTCTGATTTCAAATAATCTATAAGACTGGAGCTTTGATATTCTCCAACTACGCCGCTTTCCCTGTTTGCGTGAAAATCTCTTGAATGCTCACATTCATCGTAAACTTGATATTGAATCGTGTCTGAAAAAACAACAAGGAATTTCTTAGGTTCCATATGCTTTTCAGAAACCCTAGAGCTTTCACCTAGCGTCAGAGTCAAGAGCCTGTCTTGATACTGAAGGTTTTCCAAGTACCAACACTGATAATTGTGAATATCTAAACATGTTTCCATGATGGCACCTAACACCCCACTCAGGGGCAATAACACGTAGGCTAAAATTGGAGCGAAGCGACTGAGCCCACGTATTATTGCCCCAGGAAGCTTGCGACCGACTACAGCGGTTTGTATGGATAATTCTTCCCTAAATTCCCCACAACTTTTTCAAAGATGGGTAAAGTGAGGCACAGACTTTGGCTGCAACCAAAGTTGGCTGCATGGCAGTTCGATACAGTAATGGCTCCTCAGTTGAGAGACCGATAACAAACCTGAACGCCACACAGTGCTCCAAGCAACATACTCGAATAGTCGACTGGGCCCCGAGCTCGCATTTAGCAAACCAGAATTAGCTTATTATGAATGAATCAGTAGCGCAAAGAATTAACGTGGGTGTGGATACCGGAAAAGACTTTCTCGATATTCATGTTCGTCCGCTCAATGAATACTTCTGGGTTAGCAATGATTCGAAAGGCATATCTGTAGCAGTTAAGCGGCTCAGAATATTAAGACCTGAGCGCGTTGTTATCGAAGCAACGGGGCGCTACGAAGCGGCCTTCATCACAGCATGTGCGAAAACCTTCTTACCCTTTTGCCTGGTGAATCCAATACACGTAAAACGTTTTGCCGGCGCTATTGGCAGAAAAGCCAAAACAGACAAGCTGGATGCCGCCCTTAATGCGCATTACAGAGAAGTCATTCGCCCTGCCCTGTCTTCGCTTAAGCCTGAAGCGATAAGGCTTATGGCTGATTTAGTATCACGCCGGAATCAACTGATTGATATGCAAACTAGTGAGAAAAACTGACTGCAGATTATGCCTAAATCCACACAGACAAGCATTAAATCGGTCCTGCTCACTATTAAAAAGCAGATTCAAAAGATGGATGATGAACTGGCCGCACTGATAGAAAGCTGCCCCGAATACAAGGCTAAAAGTGACCTTGTGCAAAGCATGCCCGGAATAGGAAAAGTATCTGCCGCAACGTTGATTAGCTATTTGCCAGAACTAGGATTGCTCAATAGCAAAGAAATCGCTGCCCTGGTAGGCGTCGCACCGATGAACAAAGAAAGCGGCAGATACAAAGGCAAGCAGGTTATCCAGGGTGGACGCAGCCAGGTTCGCACCGTATTGTTCGTGGCTATGATGTCAGCGATGCAGTGTAACCCGGTTTTTAAGCGTACTTACAACCGATAAGTCGAGGCAGGCAAACCTAAAAAAGTCGCCATTATTGCCTGCGTTAGAAAGATGATTGTCATCCTCAATTCGATGGTGAGAGATGGCGTCATGTGGGAAGAAAAAACAGTTTAAATTCAGGGTTGAAGCCATAGTCGTTTGTTAGCTGACTACCCAATTAATCAGGCAAGCGAAGATGCCAACAATACTACCTATAACGGCAGCTTTGATACTGCCTAAAAATAAGATAAGGCCACTATATCCCTGCTCTGGGCCAATTGTCCGCTTGTGAAGTACATCAATAAGCATAAAGCCATTCCACAAAATATACAGCAAAGCAATTGACGAAAAAGCAAATAGTACAACTGTACTCAGTAATGATTCAGCTAATTCGAAATCATTTCGGCAAAAAAGGAGTACTCCGAAGCAGCTAATTAGAAGTGGTATAGATAAGTAGAATGTGACACCAACACTATCCATAATATTTCGAGTAATTTTTCCATCTTCGAATAAATAAGTAACAAAAATAAAAATCATCGAAATAAGCGTACATATTGCCGCAGCAAATATTACATCATTCATTTGACCTTCCATGTGTCAGCTAACACCCCACTTAGGGGCAAATACACGTAGGCTAAAATTGGAGCGAAGCGA
>CETX01146847.1_pt1 | contig 10766 bp, 8 predicted proteins | sample 356501 | NCBI WGS metagenome assembly CETX01 (sample SAMEA2623390, study PRJEB7988) | marine metagenome | biome: marine biome (ENVO:00000447); feature: mesopelagic zone (ENVO:00000213); material: "saline water (ENVO:00002010), including plankton (ENVO:xxxxxxxx)" | depth 450 m | reverse complement strand
AAGGTGGCTAGTTTGGCACGTGGTCGTTCTGGTGTGCGACCGGTGATCGTTGACGCACTCAGTCGTCTCGTTGAGCGAGAAATCTATCCTGTGATTCCATCTAAGGGTTCGGTTGGTGCCTCTGGAGATCTTGCACCCTTAGCGCATCTTGCTGGTGCGTTAATCGGAGAAGGCCAGGTGCGGATTCAGGGTGAGATTGTTTCAGCTAGTGAAGGATTACGCGTAGCTGAACTGGCTCCCCTGGAACTCGGACCGAAGGAAGGTTTGGCGCTGCTTAATGGTACTCAGGTTTCAACAGCCCTCGCACTTGGAGGATTGTTTGAGGCTGAAGATCTTTTGCTGGCAGCTGTGGTTGCGGGCGCAATGGCAGTTGAGGCGAGCAAGAGCAGCCATACCCCTTTCGATGAGCGAATTCATACTGCCAGAGGACAACGTGGACAAGCGATCATCGCTGCTGCATTTCGTAGATTTCTTACAGGAAGTGCAATTAATGAGTCGGAGAAAAACTCGGGACGTGTGCAGGATCCATATTCAGTTCGATGTCAGCCACAGGTGTTAGGGGCTTGCCTCGATTTAATGCGGTCGTCTGCTGAGATCCTTGAGATCGAGGCTAATGCCGCGACCGATAATCCCCTTATATTTGCGGAAAGTGGTGATATTCTATCCGGCGGAAATTTTCATGCAGAGCCAGTCGGCATGGCTGCTGATGTGCTCGCCTTGGCTATTGCAGAGATTGGTTCATTGTCCGAGCGTCGAATTGCCTTCTTGGTTGATTCCAAAATGAGTGGCTTGTCACCTTTCTTGACAGAACACAGCGGAGTTAATTCGGGATTCATGATCGGGCATGTCACCGCGGCCGCACTCGCTTCTGAGAACAAGTCACTGGCGCACCCAGCGTCTATTGACAGTATTCCAACATCGGCAAATCAGGAAGATCACGTTAGTATGGCCACATTCGCAGGTCGCCGTTTACTGACGATGGCCGACAATACGGCAGGGATTCTCGGGGTCGAACTACTGGCAGCTGCACAAGGTCTTGAGTTTCATCATCCGCTAATTTCCTCAAAACCTGTTATGAGTGTGCTTCGTGAGATCCGGTCTGAGGTTTCATCATACGAGGATGACCATGCCCTCTCCGATGACATTGTGACTATGAAGAGGTTTATTCGTTCTGGGCGTTATCATAAGCATATCAAGGACTGCGGTATTCCGAGTGCTCCACGTTCCTGACAAGGCCATGCATCACCCAGTATGCCGCTGATGTTATCAGGGACAACATCAGCCACTTTATTAAACCCATAAGCAACCTCACATCCAGAGATGGCCAGGTAAATTGGTACTGAATCAATTCCGCAGAGTGTTCCCGCATCCAATGCCATCCGGTGTGGGCGATTAGTGCTGACGCAATAATTATTCCAAGTCGTTCCTTTATCGGAAGCTTGCGAATAGTTGTCAATACGAGAATCAGTAAACTCAAAGCTACTAAAAAGCCTAATTCCAGACCTAAGTTAAATGCGAAACGTGAGAGAGAACTGTATGAACCCGCAAATTGGAGTGTCGGAGTAATCACTGAATTGAAGCCGAACCCATAGACGAGTCCAAAGCCAAATGCCGCAGGCCAGCGAAACATTAAATTCGCACCGATTATATTTTCAAAGGCTGCGTAGATAATTGAAATGGCAATAGCAGTCTGCAGAAATGATGGAAACCAAAGTCCTGTCGGGATTACCTCATACGCTGAAGCGAACAACGTTATGGAGTGTGTAAGTGCAAATGCGGCTGTGACCAAGACCATTGGGCGGATACGAGAAAAGGGTAACACTAGACATATTAAGAAGAGCCAATGATCTAGTGTGCTAAATACGTGAGTAAACCCCAACTGGATGAAATACCAAGCAGCTTGATGCCAATGTGGCTCAAGTCTCACTAACCCAGGATAGCCTTCGTACTCGAACGAACGCACGGTTCCCGCTTGTGGTAAATATTTAAGATTGGTGATTACGTTCAGCGCCCGATCTGTAAAGTTCGCATTGATTGAAAACTTTGCGTTCTCAAAGTGAGTATCGTATTCGATTAAAACGTCAAGGAGACTTTGTTGCCAGTACAAGGAAGTTTCTGGGTTCAGTCCAGGGCCGAGTACATGTGTAACCGCTGTGTTGTAAGATCTAAAAGAGCTGTCTGATGGCAGAGAGACTCGTGCAGCAAGAATACGAGGAGCACTGAGAGGTAGATTGTCTTCGTAGATGGTGATCTGGCTTAGTAAACCTGCTCGTGCAATGTTACGTAACGCGGGTTCGATTCGAGGTAAATCGAGAAATCCTGGATCTACCGTTGGAATATCGAAGTCTCCCATTACCCGTAATGGTAAACGTAGCAACAATTGAAGTTTCTGATTCGCTGGTTTGACGAAGATATGAAATGTGGCGTCGTTTGGTATGAGTTGAGCTGCTGAATTAATTGGTATCAGGAGTAGCCATGCTGATATCAGGAATCCTTTTGAGATATACGAATGCAGTGCGGTAACGTTCAATTTCAAAGGAATTTCCAGGAATCTAAACGCCAGACTGTTTGGTCACTCACTAGAAGGGGCTGACTTGGAATTTCAATCCAAGACCAGCCCTCAGACAGTAGTTGCGAAGGGACGTGTCGGTCACGAACCTGATTTAATTCGGTAGCCGTCTTCGGTTTCTTCACGAAAGTCCTGATGACAAGCACCGCATGTCTTTCGAATAGCCGCAAGAGCATTTCGTGATCCGCTGTAGTCGTTTGCTCTGGCTACAGTAGTCAGGTTGTTAGAGGCAGTGATGGCATCTGCTGCGATCCCTGCTGCGGCATCGGTGCCACGGTTCAACCAGAATTCTTCTACTAGTTGAAACATTACCGCAAGCCTTTTTCCGTCCTCTTCAGTTTCTGGCCAGTATCGGGCATCGATGTGACCTTCTGTATCTCCAACGGTCAAACCGATTTCCTTCATGGTTGCAGGAAAGTCAGCCTCGTTAAGCTCTGTTTGACGAGCACCAGTCGGGTAGGAGCATAAGAGGTAGAACACAGTGATCACCGTGAATACCTTATAAGTATTTATGATCGGCATCCCATCTTCCTTCTTCGTCAGAACAGAGTAGTAATGCTATCGCGCAATTAATTGATAGCGAAACAATAAAAGAGACCGTCACCTCCGGTGCCAATCAAGTCCTCTTGACTACAGCCGCGGCTACCATGTGCGGCATTCCACGATGTGGGATTGTCGCCACCGCCTTGCCGGTCGTGATGGCCGACTAGAGCACTACCAGCGCCGGCGCTGGTCCAATTTGCACAGGTTGTGTCATCACTTCCAGAAGCTGCAGTGCCATCCAATTGTGAACCAGTGAGAATATCGTGTCGGTTTACGTCATCACCGCGACCGCTAATGGCTTCAGCAGTCGCGCTAATACTGTTTTCTTTGCTCAATTTATTGTTATCGCTATGTAGGTCGGCGACGTTAGAGGCAACCTGCACGCCATTAGCGTTGTGCCATGGACCGCTACCGATACGGTCACGCGCATTCACGCCGTCTTGGCCGGTTGTACTCAGATAGGCATGCCAAGTTCGATTGCTTGAGCCGGCAGCTTCCGCGACCATTTGACAGTACTGATCAGCACCCGCAAGACCACCAAGGTTGGCGCCATTCCCTGGTCCCTTACCTGTGAGGAAGAAGGTCATTTCGCTCTGTGTGGATGTTTGATGTGCTGTTGCAAGTAGTAAGGTGAACGCAACCATCAGCCATCGTTTTGAGCTTGCATTGGTGTTCATATTATCCCCCTAGTAACCCCGAGTTACCGCAATTGTCATGAGTCTGAGACGCAAGTGGCCCAGACGTGCACGAGTTATGGATTCTACCGTACTCAAGTGTGTATGAAAATGATTCACACGTTACTTTCGTTAACAAAGAATTTACACAAATGAAACACTATTCATATATCCCCGTGAATGTTTTGTCATATTATGAATGAATGAATAAGTCGTGGATTATTCTTGTCGTTGTCCTGAGTTGTAGTCTGGTGATCATGTCGTGCGGGGACTCCGAGAATGTGATTCATGAGGCCGATTCTGCAGAGGAAGCTGTGCTCGCGGTTGGTTTTGGTCCAGCCTCACACACCTACGAACTCGCTGGTCCGTTGGTACCAAGCAATACGACGATGGTAACAGCTTGGGATATCCCAAAAAACCCATTGACTGATCCTACGTTAGGCGACTCAGACAGTGCGGAACAGATTAGGCGAGGGTTCCGACTATTTACTGCTACACCTGATGAGACACCCAGATTGACGCCGAGCCGCATGACATGTGGTCATTGCCATCTCAATGCCGGACAACGTGAGCTGGCATTACCTTTAGTTGGCTCAGCTGGTATGTTTCCAGAATACAACAGACGGGCTGGGAAACTGTTTACCCTAGAAGATCGCATTGTTGGATGTTTTATGCGCAGTGAGAATTCAGTGGGCTTGACTAACAGTGAAGGACAGGTCGTCGCACCGGAACCAGGCTTTGAAGAGATTACAGCGTTGGCAGCTTATATTACATGGCTGTCCAGTGATTACGTAGCGGGTCAAGATCCGCCATGGCGGAAGAAGAACCGCATTGCAGCTGATGCACTAGTCTCGATTGACCATCTTGACTCTGAACGAGGCCAGGTGCTGTTCGCCGAGCACTGCGTTAACTGCCATGGTGCAGACGGTCAAGGAGTGCAGGTTGGTGACAAACGAGCTGGACCTCTCTGGGGACCCTCGTCGTGGAACGATGGGGCAGGTGCTGCACGCTTCTACACGCTAGCGGGCTTCATTCGCTATGCGATGCCATACCTTAATCCTGGTAGTCTTTCCGACGAAGATGCTCAGCACCTTGCCTCGTACGTCATTGCCCAACCTCGTCCGGAGTATCCTTTCAAGACTGACGATTATCAAAAAGAGGAACTTCCCGTCGACGCAGTTTTCTATAAAGAGTGATCGCCAGTTGTACTGGCGCATTCTTTCGTACCTGGGCGTCTATCGTCCAGGCAGCATTATGTGCGCACGGTTTGTCCCGGCCTGCATCAGCCAAATGTTGTCCGAACTTCTCTCAGTTGGTAATCCGCTTGATTCAGATGTTGCGTAGGGCAGCCTGACACCCTTAAAGGACGTAGCGCTTGCCATGTCCTCACCACCGAGAAAGTACTGCATTTGTCCAGCGACTGGCAGCGGTATTCGGCCAGCTTCGACGGCTTCCACTCGCTTTGCGAAGACTTCACGGCGTTCGAGCCCTGTTGCAGCTAGTTGTTTCTCAAAGTTCAGCCGGGGGACATGCCCTGCGTGATAACAGCCGACTCTAAAGCCTTCAACGGTTGGATCATCCGGTTCGCACACAAGAGAATTGGTACCCTGTCTGAGAACGTGACGCGTTCCTTGCTCGTCGTATCGTACGACGGTTGCGTTGGACCGGAGTGCTGGTGCGAGTGGACTGACAGCCTCTGCTATTGGGTCACCATTCGTTCCTTTAGTCCGACCTGTCTCACCACCGTTACCAACAATCATGATGTGAGCACGGTTTGTGCCGGCTTGCATCAACCAGACACCGTCTTGTCCACGCTCAGTCGGCAGGCCGGTAGATTCAGACGTCGCGTAGGGAAGACGAACTGACCGCGTTGGTATCGCTGATGATTCATCGTCGCCTCCAAGAAAGTATGCCATCTGTCCAGCGACTGGTAATGGAAGTAAGCCAATATCCACCATAGCACTGCGAGCTTGGAATATTTCGCCGGCCGATTTTCCGGTTGCGGAGAGTTGACGCTCGAAATTTAATCGTGCGATTCGATTTTGGTGATAGCACCCGACACGAAAACCCTCCACGTTGGGATCGTCCGGCTCGCAAACCAAGGAGTTGTTGCCTTCGCGAAGTATGGTGCGATAACCATCTGCATCATATTCGACGACTGAGGCACCATCCCGCATTGACTCTGGGAGGGCCTTAACGGCGGCGGAAATTTTTTGCTCATTCGTTTTCGTGTTTACTGCTGCCGTGGTTGCTAGTGCGAAAATACATGCGATAACGGCACTTCTCATAATGCGTCTCCCGTGTGTCAGTAGGTGAGAAATTGATATCCGTCTTCTTGAAGATTTACGATGACCGTCATAGCCGAAAGCGCGCTCTTGACCGGCGCTGCGACTTCGTCAGGACTCGTGCCGCTTTGGATTCGACTTTGTTCACAGAGGTAGATATTTACGCCTGCGTCACTTAATGCGTTCAAGAGCGGTAGATTCGGATTATCGACGTTATGTCGCTTTCGGTAGGCTTCATTCGTCAATGCTGTTTGAGTGCCGCCACCATGCAATACGATGGCAAGCTGTATGTTTTCTGACGGCACACCTGCATGCGCATGTATATTCACAAATCGAGCAGCCGCATTCAGTCTCTGATGAGGACGAGTAGGTTCGCCGAGGCGCTGTAATATTTCAAATGCGACTCTATAAACCATGTCAGTGTTCGTCTTGAACTCCGCATTTGGTAGATCAACATGTTCGCCGAAACCATGTACAAGGGGACCGTCATGCAGGTCGTCGCGAGTATTTTGCGCGACGGACGGTTTCACTGAAAAAAGCAGTGCGATGAAAGTGATGAAACCAAGTACGCAGATTGGATTCATTCGTAGTGATTTATTCGCTGGCATTTGGTTGTAGTCTCCTTATCATTCTTAGTTCAAATAGCACTTTATTAAAGTTCTTGCTTGAAACGGTTCTTAATATATTGAATCTGGTCCGGGGCTTCTAATTTTTCGGTGGCAGGCTTTGTTCTGACTCAAAAACTTTTGCCGCCATGTTTGCCATGAACCCACAGCGGTGATTATACCGCCTCATTCCGCTATCGAAGACCAATTCGCAATCAAGTGCTCCGCCGTTCGCCAAGCCAATGCTTGCGCTGTGAGTGTTGGGTTTCGAGCTCCGCTGGTCCCCATCACAGAAGCACCTAGGATACCCAAATTGGGCGCTTCGTGTGAAAAGCCCCACCGATCGACGACATTCGTGTCTGAGTCGTCCCCCATGCGTGTTCCGCCGTATGCATGGGTCGCTACGCGCATTGTGCCGATCGATTGCTTGACGGTCCTAATGGCGCCAGCCTCCATAAACCATTGGATCATTTTGTTTTGCATGAAAGTAGCGACGCGACGTTCATTGTCCTTAAAGTCGGCGGTAATCCGGCACACCGGAAAACCCAGAGGGTCTTTCACAAATGGATGGAGATCAAGGTAGTTATCGTCGTAGGGAAGAGTGGTCTTTTGAATGTAGGTGGTGGCCCACCGATCCGCGTTCGTTTGCAGGAAGGATTTCCATCGCGATCCCCATCGCGGAGCTAAGCCGAACGTATGCATTCTTGCCGCTTGTATAGGACGTCGTTCGGTATAAATCCACAAGTTTCCTCCACCAATAAAATCAAGATCGGAATGGTCAATATTGTCATCAGCCCAATCGTCAACGGCGATTCCTTGTGCAGGAAGTCCATACCAATTATTCAGGTTTGAAGGAAAGAGAGCTAGAACTCCTGCGCCCATATTATGACTAAAGAAATGTTTACCAACCTGCCCATGATTATTGGAGAGGCCATTCGGATATGCTCCTGACGTTGAAAGGAGTAGTGTGCGAACGTTTTCATAGGTATAGGTGGCGAGCAAGACGACATCCGCTGGTTGAACGTAGGTGTGACCATCTTTTAGATAGGTGACCCCGGAAACTTGTCCTTCGGCATCCACATTGATCGTCGTAACGTGGGCCTGCGGCATGACTGTTAGGTTCCCAGTTGTCTGTGCTTTTGGAATTGTTGAGACCGCGGTCGAATTCTTTGCGTCGACGTGGCAACCACCTCGACTGCAAAATCCGTGATATACGCATGCTGAACGACCTTGGTAAGGCTGGGAGTTGACGGCGGCCGGACCAGGAAATGGGTGCCAGTCCAGCCTCTTTGCTGCAGTGGCCATGAGCTCGGTGAAGCCGGTACCGCGGAGTGGCGGCATCGGATAGGCTCGCCGCCGTGGACCTTCAAAGATGTTACCGCGTGAGTCGATCGTGCCATTCAGGTTTCCTGCCTGACCAGAGACGCCGATCTCATGTTCAACCTTGTCATAGTAGGGTTCTAAGGTTTCCAGTCCGAAGGGCCAATCTTCAACCGTCGAGCCGTGCGGAATGCGTGAGGCGCCGTAGCGGCGTGTCGTTTCACTGACCACCTTAAAATCCCAGGGGTTGAGGCGCCAACTTTGACCCCAGTAATGTAGTGATGTTCCGCCGACCGCATTCATCATCGGATGGATTACTGGACGGGGATTGTCGGGAGACGATGCGTTCCGTCGATGAACCGGGATTTCTTGGTTGGCCTTTTGTACAGCGTGCGGCCAACCGCGTATATTGTTGCGTAATTCATCTGGTGCAAAATCTCGACTGCTCATCCAGCTTCCTGCTTCGAGCCCGATTACATTTAGGCCAGCTCTTGTTAGTGGAAGTGCCGCAACACCACCGACGGCTCCCATGCCCACAATAACGACATTAGTTCTTGGTAATTTAACGACCACGATTGAGTACTTCCTTTACGAATCGTCCAAAATCATAGGCTGATCGATGTACTGGTCTTGGTGCGGAGTCTATTCGTTGTTGACGAGGCGTGACCACAGTTCGAACTCCTGGGTAGCCGATTAAATCCCAGCCAATGAAGTTGGCATTACCCCCGTAATAGGGATCAGAGAACGTGCCTTCTATAGTGTGTGATCGAATCATCTCAAAAAAGCTTGAAGAGTCAGGCGTAAAACCGCTTGCCGAGTTGTCTTCCAGTTCTTCCAGGATCGCGTCCTGATCTTCTGATTGAAGTTTTCGAAAGACTTTTCCTCGTGAGGACCGAGCATAAGCGTCGATACTAGCTAGCCCATCAGCATACAGTTGTCGTGAGGCAGCTAGCGCATTACTAAGGGCCTGGTCGATATAATGCGTGGCTTGGGCTTCAATTGCGCCAGGGCCATGTGCATCGGTTGGGATGAGCCGGGCGACGATGGCCTGGAGAGTTTCTACCTCGACAGGTGCGAATGTCTCAAAAGTTGTTTGGGCGGCTGACTCAGCTTGGATGAACGGGGTCGAGGGGACGGCCACTGCCGTTCCCATTACCAATGCGTGCTTGATTAGGGTGCGACGAGTAAAGGACCCTGGTTCTTCAACACGAGACGCACTTGTTGTTGTTTTTTGCGCCAAGGCTCACTAATAAATCGATTGTTTCTGGATATGGCTCGATACGTTGCACTGGCCCATTTGCTAAATCTACCGTTGTTTGACCGTTCCTACTAACGAAGGTTACGTCAGCACCCTTTGAAACCAAGTAGTTAATCATCTCATTGTCACCACGTGCAGCAGCATGATGTAGCGCTGAGTAACCACGATGATCTCGTTCGTTGACATCAACCCCTAAGTCCTCAATTAGATATTTGACCGCGCGTAATTGGCCTGCCGGATGGTATCGGTGGGAATTGGCTGCGAAGCCAAAGCCGTAACCAACACCTGCAGCAGCTTGGAGGGGCGTGACCGCTGGACCACCCATTGGAACAGGTGGTAATCCGGACAAATCTTCATCTGGCTGATTTCGTCTTCGACGTTCTGGTGTTTTTTGGGTTGGTAGGCTGAAGTCAGCACCTCGGGCAACGAGTAATTGCATTGCTTCGACGTCGCTAGCGTATGCGGCCCTCCAAAATACTGTTGCGCCTGTTTCGTTTACGTTTGACAGATCAAAATTGTAACCAGAGTACCAAACCTTTTTCGTTAATCTCGCGTTAATGTCTGCTCCAGCATCCAGAAATGCATCCATGAGATCTAAGTATTCGATGCGTTGTTGTTTATAGGACGTAGGTTGCGGGTAATCTGCCAACTGCGCATATTTGACATTCAGCACTGCATAGAGAGGCGTACCGCCGGCTTCACTCGCAATTGTGGGATCTGCGCCAGATTCAAGTAGATACTTAGCGAGATCGAAATGGCCATTGATTGTGGCAATGAGAAGTGGTGTTGTGCCGTCAGCTGAGGTTGCGTTAATGTCTGCGCCGCCTGCTATTAGCGCCTTAACAGAAGCGGTGTGGCCCTGCCGGGAAGCGAACAACAGTGGCGTTAGGCCACCTTGCTTGCCAACGAGTTCCGCATACGAGAGGCGTGAGGGGCCTGCCGGCTCTTCAGCTGGCTCTTTATTGCCTCCCCCTGGAATAACCCATGCAAAGAAACGCAGCAAGAAATTCCTTTTTTTCTCTTCCGGTGCTACTTCAGGTTGAGTTTCTTCCTGTGTGGCGGCTACGTCAGGTGACGCCTTTAAGGCCGCCTCCACCAACGCCTTGCGTTCCTCTTCAACCCGCTTGTTGCGCTCAGTACGTGCTGCTCGAAATTCTTTATCTACCTCAATGACGTCAATGGTATCGCTTGCGATTTCCGGATCTGCAGCGTTGGCCAATAAGGTTTGGATGGCCTCGGTGCGGTCGTAGGCGGCTGCAAACATTAGGGCAGTTTGCCCGCGGCCTGTTTCACGAGCGTTTACATCAACTCGACCGACTATTAAGGCTGCGACTGCATCAGCGCTGCCAGATGAGGCTGCCAGCATGAGAGGAGTTACACCAGTGGTAGTGGTGACAGTGGCATTTGCTCCACTGTCCAGAAACAGCTTTACAGTGTCAGCGTGGCCACTTCGACTCGCGAGGTGCAGTGGACTATAGGCGTGAAGGCGGGTTGTGGCTCTGAGATTTGCAC
>CETX01108447.1_pt1 | contig 10824 bp, 14 predicted proteins | sample 356501 | NCBI WGS metagenome assembly CETX01 (sample SAMEA2623390, study PRJEB7988) | marine metagenome | biome: marine biome (ENVO:00000447); feature: mesopelagic zone (ENVO:00000213); material: "saline water (ENVO:00002010), including plankton (ENVO:xxxxxxxx)" | depth 450 m | reverse complement strand
CGCCCTGGTTCGGCCTACCGCTGTTGCTCGCGTTCGCGCTCGGGCGTGCCGTGCCCATCATTCTTGGCGCCGTCGCAATGGGCTGGCTGCAATCACTGCATGGACTGGGCCGGTACCAGAAGGCCTTTGAAATGGCCGGTGCTGTGATACTGATTCTGGCAGGGCTCTACATGCTCAATGCGTACTTCCTCTTTATACCGGCGTTGGCGATTTAGCCGCTCCCTTTCTGAAAATGGACTGAATCATGATCGGTACGGTTGTGCGTGGTGTGCGCAATCCGCATTGCGCTATGTCGAGAGCACAGGAGTGTTCCCTGGGCAACTGAGTGCGCTACAACACATCTCAAACTGGCCCGAGGGACTGCCATAAGACCGCCTTCCGCGGCCCCGATCTGCACCTAGCTGCGCACTGGGAACACCAGCTCGTCATGTGCGGTGCAAATGAGTCGATGATCCAGCACATGGAAAATTGCAGGGTTCTTGGCATCCTGGACACCCACAAAGAAGAGGTAACTGCGGGATGCCTGCTTGTCTTTTTTGGCTTTTATGTTCTCTTGCCGGGCTATTTCCAGCTCATTTTTCAGTCGCCCGCGGGCAGCTGCTGACCACTCGCTCCAAAGGACGACCACCTGGTAAGGCGTTAGTTTTTTCTCTTCCCATTCGCCCGCGTTGAGTGAAATGGTCAAGTGTTCATGCTACAAAGACGCGCTGAGGGAACGCTGGTCGAGGCAGTCCAGGTTGTACTGCCTGCGAGGCTGAATGGATCCAATGACTGGACGATGGAGAAGCTGACCGAGCTGATAAGGGTCTATGACCGGGACGAACGAGTCTTGGGCTACGACTTCAAAACGGCATCAGGCCAGACCTACTCGCACAGAGATTGCCTGTACTCACAGGACGGAGCCAAGCACCAGGTCTATTGTTCGATGATGTGTCCCGCATGAGATGGTCGCCACCTCTGGTGGTTCTTGGCAGGGCCACTCACGAGGTTTGACAGGACAATGAAGGCTCTTCCCGAGAAAATCCTGGACATCATTCAACAGCTTCCAGAAGGTGAGGTTCTGACACCTAGCAGATTCCTGCATCATGGTTCTCGCCATGCTGTGCAGCGAGGACTCTCTCGCCTGGTCGAAGGTGGAAAGCTGTTTCGCGTTGCTCGGGGCATTTATGCCGCAGTCGAAACTCGGTTCGGCGTGCGCCCGCCGGCACCGGAGAAGGTTGTCCACTCGCTGGCTAATGCGCTGGGTGAAGTGCTGGTCGACCACGGGGCTCGTGCCGCGAATAAATTAGGGCTGAGCACACAGGTTCCAGTTCGCTATTTCTTTCTAACCGACGGACGCTCTAGGGAGCTTCAGGTAGGCAAGACCACCGTGTCGATTCGGTATGCGCCTCGATGGTTGATGGCTCTAGGCGCTACTGGAGCGGGGGAAGCCATTCGAGCATTGGATTGGGTTGGCGAAGCAAGCGTGGGGGATGCCGTTTCCAAACTTCATAAACTACTACCCGAGAGCGAATGGGGTGCTCTGGTGTCATCTCACCGCTCGTTGCCTATCTGGATGGCGAGTGCAATCTGCGCTCAGTCGAGTTGCACCCACCCTTTTAAGTTGGGCTAGCGGTTAGCTGTAGCCTACTTACCGCCAGACCGGCATCATCTGGAATGGGGCAATTCGATGTGAAAGCCCGTGAGGCCAGCGGCTGAGGTGCACCAGATGCGGCCTTTGTGAGCCTCAATGATGGACCGGGTGATGGCAAGTCCGAGCCCGGCGTTGCTCGGGCTTCCCTCCCGCCGAGCGGGGTCGACCCGGTAAAATCGGTCGAAGAGCTTCTCTAAATGCTCTGAGCTGATTGTGTCCCCTGGGTTCTCGATGCTGAATGTGGTTGAGTCCGCTGCCTGGCGGATCAGAACCGAAATTGTCTTTCCCGCCGGCGTGTAGCGCAGCGCATTAGATAGCAAATTGGATAGCGCGCGATCAAGCATCAGCCGATCCCCCTGCGCTTGGCCTGTGCCTGTGAGCGATAGCTCAATGCCGCGCTCTTCGGCTAGGAGGTGGTAGTAGTCAAACAGCTTGTAGACTACGTCAGCCAGTTCGATCCTGGCCTGCTCTGGGATGATTAAGCCATTATCAGCCTTGGCCAAGAACAGCATGTCATCAATCATTCGAGACATGCGCTTCAATTCTTCCAAGTTGGAGTAGAGGTTCTCCTCGTATGCGGTGATGTCGCGCTTATGGCTCAAGACCACCTCAGTATGGGTCATGAGGTTGCTGACGGGCGTTCGTAGTTCGTGTGCGATGTCCGCCGAGAAGTTGGAGAGTCGAATGAAGGCCTCTTCAAGTCGAGCCAGCATCGCGTTGAAGGACAGAACTAACTGCTGAAGTTCTTGCGGTACTGGTTCGAGAGGAATTCGCTCCTGCAATGATCGGGCGGACATCCCGGAGGCCACGCGAGTGACTTGCCGCAGAGGCTTGAGGCCACTGCGAGCTACCACCCAGCCGAGCGCGGCACTGACCAAGGCACTGATGATCAGTCCAATCCAGAACCATCGCTGCAGCGTGTCGAAGAAGTGTGTGTGATTGGTTACGTCGAGAATCAGCAGGGCTGTGAGAGGCTCAGGTTGATCGGCTACCGAGATTTGGGCCGTCATACCGCGGTACATGTGCTGGCCGTTCTGCCACTCCCACATGTTCTGCTCATTTGCGCGCCTGAAGCGCTCAGGCACCTCGACTGCTCTGGGGGCGGAAAATAACACTGTGTCGTCGCTAGCCAGGATGGTGGCCGCCAGGTCCTGATGGGCTCCCAGCAAGGCCCGCAACTGCGGTAATTCTTCCGAAAGGCTCGCTTCACCGCGGGCATTGTTGAGGAGATGTTTGGTAGATTCGAGTTTCTCCACCAGGGCCTGCCGATCCTGCATCTTGAAATGGTGCTGACTGAGCATATTGAAACTCAGCCCTGCTACCGTCAGGACTGCAATTACCGCGGACATGAACATCAAGCTCATGCGTGCGGTCAGCGAAAGGTGCTTCATATTCACTCCGGAGCATCCATCATGTACCCCATGCCGCGGGCGGTATGAATCAGCTTGAGATCGAAATCGTCATCGATTTTTGCGCGTAGCCGGCGTACCGCGACCTCAATGACATTGGTGTCGCTGTCGAAGTTCATGTCCCAAACCTGAGAGGCAATCAGCGACTTCGGGAGCACTTCACCGCGTCGGCGCAGCAGTAACTCCAGTAGTGAAAATTCCTTCGCCGTCAGGTCAATTCTTTTCCCGCCCCGGACAGCACGTCGCTTCATCAGATCGACTTCCAGATCGGCAATTTTCATGGTGGTCTGCGTCGGCGAACCATTACCTCTGCGCAACAGCGTTCTGACCCTGGCCAGAAGCTCTGAGAAAGCAAATGGCTTGATCAGGTAGTCGTCCGCACCCAGCTCCAACCCTTTAACGCGGTCTTCCACACCATCGCGTGCCGTCAAGAACAGTACGGGGACGTCTTTTCCTGCTGCGCGCAACATGCGCAGCACTTCCCAACCGTCCAGCCCAGGCATCATTACATCCAGAATTAGCAGGTCATAGGCTTCGCTAAGTGCATGCTGAAGGGCATCTGTACCGGTCATAACCCGGTCGACATTGAACCCAGCCTCGGTGAGACCTTGCTGGAGGTACGTACCCGTTTTGGGTTCGTCTTCAGCTACCAGTAGTTTCATGTGTGCATACTCCAAAAGTCGGGTGGCCTGAGTTTGCAGGCAAACCGCGGCCCCAACCAGAAGCTTACGAAAATGTAATTCTGACTTCAGCTCACTGACAGGGTGGCTTGTCTAGGGTGCAAGCATGAGTACTAGGTTGTGCTCTCGGCCCTCGACAGACCAAAAGCAGAGGTGCCGGCCATAGTTTGCACTGATGGAGACTGCCCATGAAATCGCTGAAACCTTTGCTTCTGGTTGGTTCGCTACTGCTGTCTTCCATGGCTTGGGCCGAAGGGGGCAGCGACCGTGTATTCGAGCGCATCGGGTTCTACCCCGTTTCCACGGACGGTTATAAAACAGCTAAGAGCTTTTGATCCTGCGCAGCAACTCTACGTCGCATCCTAGGATTATGGAACCGCTCGATGTATTCAAATAGGTCTGCTCTTGCCTCGTCTTGAGTACGGTAACGTCGGTGATGTACTCGCTCTCGCTTCAGCATCCCAAAGAAGCCCTCACAGGCGGCATTATCGCCACAGTGGCCAACGGCACTCATGCTGCTGACTAACCGATTGCTGCCCAGATAACGCTGGTAATCGCCGCTGGTGAACTGCGTACCCCTGTCTGAGTGCAGTATCACCGGGGTTTCTCCCTGGCGTTGCCACACAGCCATTTGAACAGCTCTGATTACCATCTGCCGATCCTGTCTGTGATGCATGGACCAGCCCACAATCAGCTTGCTGAACAGATCCAGGACCACGCATAGATACAGTTTTCCTTCCTGAGTGGAGATCTCCGTAATATCCGTGACCCACTTGGTATCAGGCTCAAGCGCTGAGAAGTTCCGCTGTAGATGGTTTTGAATACCCTGTGGCCGACTCGATGCTCGTCCCATGTGTCCCCGCTTTTTGCGGGGCCACCCCTGGATACCGTGCTTAGCCATTAGCCTTGCAAGCCGATTCAGGCTCGTAGAAGTGCCTTCGGCAGCCAGGTCATGCATCCGGGGCGAACCAATCATGCCACCACTATCATCATGAATCTCTCTGATTCGCGACAACAGATGCTGATTAGCCATAGCCCTGCTGGACAGAGGTCGAGATGCCCAGGCGTAATAACCGCTGGCCGAGACCTTCAGGCATCGACACATAAGGCGTATCGGGAAAAGACTGCGACAGCGTTGAATCGCCTGATACCTCAGGACGACTCCTTTGCAAAGAACACTGCCGCTTCGCGCAAAAAATCGCGCTCCTTTTTTACCCGTGCAAGTTCGCGCTTTAGATTGGCGAGCTCCTCGTCACGGGGCGTCCCTGAACCTTTGAAAGCCTTGCTTGGCGTATCATCCGCTTCACGGACCCACCGCGACAATAGATTGGGGTTAATGCCAATCTCTAAGGCCACCTGACGACAGTTGGTACCAGGCTGGCGAGATAGCGCGATGGCTTCGCGCTTGAATTCAGGGCTGTATTTTCTGCGTTTGGACATGAACACTCCTTTGGCACATTGTGCCTCTTTTCAAGAGTGTCCGCAGTTACGGGGCAGAACCCATCCAGCAGATGCGCGACAAAGCAGAAGCCGTGCTGATCCAGGCGGAGAAGGCCCCGGTCGGCGAGCGGCATGTGCACATGAAGGAGCATATGAACATGCTCGAAGACATCATGAGCCAGCTGCACAACGAACATCCCGCGCCAAACATGTCTGCCGAAGAGCATCTGGCCTGGATGGAAAAGCATGACAAGCTGGTAGACGACGTGCTGGGTCAAATGATTCGAGAGCACAAGCTGATGATGGCCGACAAGGAATGCCATCAGTAAAGATTTCCCCCATCTTCCAGGCCTTCCGTGATTGCTCCTTTGGCCTAGCGGCGCCTTTATGGCGCCGTGCTTTTTCCCAGCTGACGCAATTGTAGTTTTGGGGTCAGCGGCCTGGCAGCAAGCGGGGAATAGCATGAGATTTCCAGCACCCATCTCGAGGTCTCACCATGAAACGCTTACCCCTTAAACTGCTGATCAGCACTCTGTTCATCAGCACCACCTTTCCGGCATTTGCCGAGGTCGGCGGCAGTAGCAATGGCATTGGGCAGCAGGCCCAGGCGACGCCAGCGACTCGTACCATCTTGGTAAAGATGGACGACATCAACTACAGCCAGAAAACGATCGATGTGAAGCCAGGTGAAACCGTGCGCTTCGTTCTGAAGAACGAGGGCGCGTTGATGCACGAGTTCAACATCGGGCAGGCAGCGTCCCAGCTGGAGCACCAGCGCAAGATGGCGTCCTTGTTCAAGGACGGCACACTGACCCCGACCGGCATGGCCGAGCGCATTGTCTGGCATGAGCGTTATGGCACGGGAGACTCCAACCCTCCAGGCTATCCGGAAGTCATCAAAGCCAAGCATGACGACCCGAACGCGGTTCTCGTCGAGCCCGGCACAACCAAAGAGTTCGCGTGGACCTTCCCTAAGGCGGGCAGTTTGAGCTTCGCCTGTACATTGCCTGGGCATTACCAGGCGGGGATGGTCGGTGAGTTTGCTCTGCGTTAGTCCGGCATCGGTGCTACCCGTTGGCCGCGAGCTGGGTAGCACCGATCTGACGAACCTTACTGCGATGTAGTTTTCACGTCAGCGTACCGCCAGCTGCACCTCATTAGTATCGGGACTCATCCCTCCTCAACACCTCAGAGGCACACCATGAAACTCAGACCCGCTTTCATAATCACCACCCTTGGCTTGCTGCTCAGTGCTGCCAATGCGCTGGCCAGCCCGGGCCACAAGAAAGACAGTATTGGGCAACCGGGAGACGGTCAGGCAGTAGATCGCACCATCGAAGTCCGGATGGGGGACATCTTCTTCGAACCCAAAGCAATGGAGATCAAAGCAGGCGAGACAGTTCGCTTCGTCCTGAAAAATGACGGTGCACTGCTACACGAATTCAATCTTGGCAAAGCGGCATCCCATGCCGCGCACCAGAAAGAGATGGCCGCGATGTTTCAGAACGGCACGCTGTCCCCTACAGGTGCACATGACATGAGCAATATGGGCCATGCCATGGGCGGCATGAAGATGGTCGGTATGGAACACGATGACCCCAACAGTGTTCTTGTCGAACCTGGAGCACGCGAAGAGTTGATCTGGACCTTCTCCGCCGCCACCGAACTGGAGTTCGCCTGCAATATTCCAGGACATTATCAGTCGGGAATGGTCGGTAAGGTGACCGTACGCTGACGTTTATTGATACTCGCCAACTCCGTCCAGTCTGAGACACCTATACTGATCCGGCCGCCATTGAAACGAGGCTATTGTCGTGGACCATACCCATCACACCAGTACCACTGAGCCGCCTTTTTGGAAGAGCAAGATTGGCATTGCGCTGATCATGCTGGCCGTAATCGGCATCTTCTATGTAGCGCGTGAGCATTACGGTCATCTTTCGCAGGCCCTGCCGTACCTCATCCTGCTGCTATGCCCGCTGATGCATCTGTTTGGCCACAATCACGGCGGGCACTCCCACTCCAGCAGCACCGCTGTTTCCAAGGACGAAGAAAGGACATAGATCGCATGCAAAAGACCTCCTGCCATCATGACCAGGATCATTCACATAACTCGCACGCCCACTCCGAGAGCCAGCGCGACCCGGTGTGTGGCATGGAGGTCAAACCTGATGGCCCTTATCGCGAGAGCTTTGAAGGGAAGGCCTATCATTTCTGCAGTGCGAAGTGCCTAGAGAAATTCCAAGCAGATCCTCATCAGTACATGAGCCATCAGTCTCATGGGGAGCATCACCAGCACGCGACTCCAGCACCCACATCGACACCTGTAGGTGCTGAATACACCTGCCCGATGCATCCAGAAATCCGTCAACCGGCTCCCGGAAACTGCCCGATCTGCGGGATGACGCTGGAACCTGTCATCCCGGAGCTGGAAGAGGAGGAAAATCCAGAGCTGAAGGACTTCTCGCTGCGGTTCTGGTGGACCCTACCGTTGACCGTCATCGTGACCGTATTGGCGATGGCCGGCCATTCCTTGCAACTGTTTCATGGCACGACCCAGAACTGGGTCGAGCTGGCTCTGGCGACGCCCGTGACGCTATGGGGTGGCTGGGTATTCTTCACCCGCGGCATTGACTCCATCCGCCACCGCAGCCCCAACATGTGGACCCTGATCGGTTTGGGAACGGCCGCTGCCTACCTCTACAGCGTGGCAGCCACCCTGGTGCCGCAGTGGTTCCCGGCGGCCTTCGTTCAGGATGGACGCATCGGCGTCTACTTCGAGGCCGCCGCGGTGATCATCTCGCTCACGCTGTTGGGCCAGATGCTCGAACTCAAAGCCCGCTCGCAGACCTCTGCCGCCATTAAGTCACTGCTGGGATTGGCCCCCAAGACTGCCCGGCGCATCAGGCCTGACGGCCAGGAAGAAGATATTCCGCTGACCCACGTCCATCAGGGTGACCACTTGCGTGTCCGGCCGGGCGAAAAAGTCCCGGTGGATGGCACCGTGCTGGAGGGCGAGAGCGCTGTCGACGAGTCGATGCTCACCGGCGAGCCGGTGCCCGTCACCAAGCGGGCAGGGGATACCCTCATCGGTGCCACCCTGAACACCCACGGCAGCCTGGTGATGGAAGCGCAGAAGGTGGGCGCCGAAACCATGTTGTCGCAGATCGTCCAGATGGTGGCTAAGGCCCAGCGTTCCAAGGCGCCCATGCAGCGTATGGCCGATGCCGTGGCAGGGTATTTCGTGGTGGGGGTGATCCTGATCGCGATCCTGACATTTTTTGGCTGGGGGGTGTTCGGGCCGGAATCAGGTTGGGTATTTGGCCTGATCAACGCTGTGGCCGTACTGATCATTGCCTGCCCATGCGCCCTGGGCTTGGCAACGCCGATGTCGGTCATGGTCGCGACCGGCAAGGCCGCCAGCAGCGGTGTGTTGTTCCGCGATGCCAGCGCTATCGAGAACCTCTGCAAAATCGACACCTTGATCGTCGACAAGACCGGGACACTGACGCAGGGGCGGCCGGCCTTTCATAGTGCAGAGGGAACCGGGCCGTTCGACTCGGTCGAGGTTCTGCGCTTGGCCGCAAGCCTGGACCAGGGCAGCGAGCATCCGCTGGCGCATGCCATTGTCGATCATGCGCGTGAACAGGGTCTTGCCCTGGTGAAACCGGAGACCTTCGAATCTGGCTCAGGTATTGGTGTACGCGGACAGGTCGATGGCCATCAACTGCAGCTCGGCAACACCGCACTGATGGACGAGGCGGGCGTCGATATTACCCCGCTGCGCAATCGCGCCGAGCAACTGCGTCTGGAAGGCATCAGCATCATCTATTTGGCCGTTGATGGTCGCCTGGCGGGACTCCTGGCCGTTTCCGATCCGATCAAGCCTACTTCTCAACAGGCTGTCTCCAAGCTTCAAAGCGAAGACGTAAAGGTCATCATGGCCACTGGTGATGGCCTCACCACAGCAAGAGCCGTGGCGAAGCAGCTCGGAATCGAGGAAGTGCATGGTGAGGTCAAACCGCAGGATAAGGAGAAACTGGTCGCCGATTTGCAGGGCTATGGCCGTCGTGTCGCCATGGCGGGTGACGGCATCAACGATGCGCCCGCCCTGGCCAGGTCTGACGTAGGTATCGCCATGGGCACCGGTACCGATGTGGCGATGAACAGCGCCCAAGTGACGCTGGTCAAGGGAGATCTGATGGGCATCCTGCGAGCGCGCACCCTGTCAGTGGCAACCGTGAAAAACATGAGGCAGAACCTCGCCTTTGCGTTCCTCTACAACGCGATGGGAATCCCGCTAGCAGCGGGGCTGCTGTACCCGCTGACGGGGCATCTTCTGTCGCCCTTGATTGCTGCGCTGGCGATGAGTGTCAGCTCGGCGTCGGTGGTCTTCAATGCTCTGAGGTTGAAATCAACGGACATCGGATAGGCTTCCATACCACCGACCAGGTGATTATTCAGAAGCGCATCTGACCGGAAAATGCCGTACGGTAGTTTCCGGTCCGACCTATCTGTCGCAACACATAGTGACGAGGTGACGTTCGATGGACTGTTGCCGCTGCGGGTAGGAGACTGGTCGTCGTTAACCCATGAGGACTCTCCGTGGCCCGCATTCGCAGACTGATTATCAGCAACTTCCGATCTATCCAGGCGCTCGACTGGGTGCCGGCCCCAGGAATTAACTGCCTCATAGGTCCTGGCGATAGTGGAAAGTCCAGCATTCTAGATGCGATTGACCTTTGCGTCGGTGCCCGCCGGGGCGGCACGTTCGGCGACATGGACTTCTTCGCATTGAACGTCGATGTACCCATCACCAACAGCGTGGCGCTTGGCGATCTGCCGTTATCGCTGATGGATATTGATGTCTACGGCGAGTTCTTGCGTGGATTCCATCCCGGTACGGGGGAAGTCGAAGACGAACCGCGAGCGGGGCTGGAGACCGTTATCACCTTACTTCTGCAAGTTGGTTCCGATTTAGAACCTACCTGGACACTTTTCTCTGAGCGTGCGGAGCAGCAGCAGCTCGAACGCACTCTTCCCTGGAAGGAGCGAGCGGCGCTAGCACCCGCCCGTATCGGCAGCTTTGCGAGTTCGAACTTGTCGTGGAGTCGTGGCTCAGTGCTTAATCGACTTACTGACGAGCGTGCAGAGCTAGGTGCCGAACTTGCGCGCGCCGCGAGGCAAGCAAGAGCGAACTTTGGCAATCAAGCCGCCGGACATCTAACTCAGACGCTTGGCGCTGGCGGCTGGCCGGAGCTGAGAACCTTGGGCAGTGGCTGCTCGCCATACGGCAGCAACTTCAAGTTGGCCAGCCGGTGGATCTGCGCACGGCTCCGGCAGAAGTGCGCTGGGTGCAGCTCAACGCCGGGACCGAAGTCCAGCAGCGGCTGGTGGCCGCGAGAACCGAGTCACCCAACGCTCGGGGCAGCGTCCTGATCATCGGGGACTCCATCAACGTGCAAGGTCGCCATCAGCTCACGAGCCAGACACCCGGCGCCATGGCCGTCGAAGCCGTCGACCTAAGGGACCTCGTCAACTTCGCCAGGAACTTTAACCTGCAGGGTGCCAATGCTCTGGCACAACTTGCGGAATTTGCTTCAAGCGTGATGACGGGGGTAGGTGCAGCAAACCTGCGAACGCGTGTGGAGTCTCTGCGCAC
>CETX01033350.1_pt1 | contig 10835 bp, 9 predicted proteins | sample 356501 | NCBI WGS metagenome assembly CETX01 (sample SAMEA2623390, study PRJEB7988) | marine metagenome | biome: marine biome (ENVO:00000447); feature: mesopelagic zone (ENVO:00000213); material: "saline water (ENVO:00002010), including plankton (ENVO:xxxxxxxx)" | depth 450 m | reverse complement strand
CTATAGGTGGTGGCGTAATCGTATTTGACTACAATAACGATGGTTTTCAGGATATTTACATCGTATCAACGCCTGATATCGGAGATTTGGCTCCGGACACCGACGGTTCGAACGCTTTATATGCGAATAACGGTGATGGGACCTTTAGCGATGTTGCAAGATGGGCCAGGGTGGATGACCCTCTAGGCAAAGGAAATGGCGGATGTTCCAGTGATTACAACCGTGATGGATATCAGGATCTATTCGTCACAAATTGGGGCGCTAGCAAACTCTTTGTCGGAGGTGAAGATGGCCGATTTACAAACGTAACCGGCAGATCTGGACTTCAAGAACCTGACACAACCTTCAGGTCGTCTGGCTGCGCCTGGGGCGACTACGATAATGACGGATATCTCGACCTGGTAGTAGTTAGGTATATCGATGAATCGAACCCAGACGCCTTTTCCAAACGCCTGTACCATTTCGATGTAAGACCGTTGTCATTATTTAGGAATAAGGGAGATGGCACATTCTCCAATGAAACACATCTATTGAACAGTGATTCGAGTCCTTCTAGAAAACGTGGTGACTATGGGAATATATGGGGATCAGGGTTCCAACCCAAGTGGGTGGACTTCGACAACGACGGGGACATAGATCTTTATGTAGTTAACGATTTTGGAGAGGAGATATACCCTAACGTGTTATGGCGAAACGACGGGGTGTCTAATGTAGGGACATGGCGCTTTACAGACATTTCACAATCGTCCCATAGTGATATTGCAATGTTTGGCATGGGCATCGCAGTCGGTGATTACAACCGAGACGGTAATATAGACTTCTACTTGACGAACATCAACGAGAACCGCCTATTGAGCAAAGACCCGGTTAACGACACTTTCAGCGATGTCGCATCCCAAGCTGGCGTAAGCGCTGGAATTTTTGACACGCAGCCCCGCGTAAGTTGGGGCACCGTGTTTTTCGACTACGACAACGACGGGTTTGAAGACCTCTATGTAGCCAGCGGATGGTTAGATACAGATGACATTAACCGCAAAAACCAGGCGAATGTACTATTCCACAATAATGGAGACGCGACATTTACTGACGTAACCCACCTGAGTGGTACTGGGGATTTCGGAATAGGCCGGGGCCTTGCATATGGGGATTTTAACAATGACGGATGCCTTGATCTCTTCCTTGTGAATCTAGGTCGCCAAGCAGACATAGGCCAGGAATCGAAGCTATTCGAAAATGCCTGCAATTGGGGTAGTAACTGGCTACAAGTAAAAACGATTGGAACGATTAGTAACACCAACGGTATAGGGGCGCGCTTAAAGATCACTTACGGACCTGAGGCTCAGTGGAGATCAATATCAGCAGGAGGGAGTAGTATGTCCCAAAATACGCTGGTCGCGCATTTTGGCTTGGCAAGCGCTCAAATCGTGGATTCCTTGGAGATTCACTGGCCGAGTGGAACCATCCAGACCTTAAGAAATATCGAGGCAAATCAAATTATTACCGTCATAGAACCCCTGGGCTGAAAACACTAACGAAAAAAGACTGGTTTGATTGAAGTCGGGCCCAGATAGCGTTCTTTAGGAATAGGTTTGGCCATATGAACAATTCGCCTATTTGTACAGGCTGTGGTTCGGGAAATGAGCTGGGCGCAGATAAATGCATCAACTGTGGGGATCAGTTAATTGTCATGCCGGCGTGGGCCACATCCGGTCCCCAGAGAAACTCGTTGCGGCGCAAGAGGATAGTTTTATGGTCTTCGCTCGTAATTATTCTAGCTGTATTTACATGGTTCAATTACCCATTCTTACCAAATCCAATCATCCTGATATTTAGTACCCCAACTTCTGATCTATCTTCTTCCTGGTATCCAGGTAAGTGGCCTATGAACGGTGGAAATCTCAGTGGTTCGGCGTATGTCCCCTGGACAGGCGAATACCCAGAAGGCGTCGAGTTAGATTACATTTATGTCGGACCGTCTACTCGTTCCGCTCCGGTTATATCAAATGGAACTGTATATATGGGAGGCGAATCTACGGTATTCGCTATCAATGCAGACACAAGCGAAACGTCGTGGGAAAGCCAACCGACAGGTCCGGTACATGGGACTTTGGCCGTCGCGAACGATACCTTGTTCGTACCACTGCGCAACAAGGAAATACTGGCTTTAGACGCGATGTCAGGGAACCAAAGGTGGTCTTTTAAGGCAGAAAGTCCGTTCGTAGGCTCACCATCTGTAGATAAAGGCATAGTCTATTCGTCGACTCAAAAAGGCCGACTTTACGCGCTCGATGCCGGCACAGGAAATCATATCTGGACCATGGATGCTGGTGATGCAATCACTTCGGCGGTTGCTATAACTGACAACAAAATAGCCGTTGGGGTCTCAACTGGTGGTCTTTTCATTCGAGATGCCCGAACTGGCGACAATCGATCAAGAGTCAGGATAGGAGGCTTGATTACTCATCCTCCCGTCGCAGGTGGAAAGTTAGTTTATGTTGTATCGAACGGGAACGTTCTTTCATTTGACGTCGATAGCAGGGCATTACCGTGGGCGTACCCGCTGCGTCTGATATGGACACAATTATGGCTGTGGCAGCTTCCGGTGCCTACCCCGCCAGGCCCAGCCGGCTTTCGGTGGCGTGCTACGCCTATGGAAGATGGCCCAGAATCTTCCATACGTATGGCCAAAAATTCCGAAGCATTGTATCTAGGATCTCACCCGGTACCCTCTCCAATACCAGGCGCAGAATTTGTCACACCTCCGGCCGCAACCTCTGACGCTATATATATAGGCAGCAACAATAATTCTGTGTATTCTCTCTCGGCCAAAGACGGAAAAATGCTATGGAAATTCGATGCTTCATCAATACCCGTTGTACAGCCGACGGTAGTTGGCGAAAGATTATATTTCGGAACGTCGGACGGGACCTTACATTCTGTCGACCGGATCAATGGTCAAGAAGAATGGTCCCTGGAATTGGGTAGCCCGCTTTCAGCCCCGGTAACGTTCGCTTCAGGGGTTTTGTATGCACGCACCGAGGATGGGCGGCTACACCAGATAACATAGTCGTCTTACAAGCAATCTGAGAAATAATTTCTATACTTAAGTGACAAATATGTTCATCCCAAGGATCGTAAACATAAACGGCAATTTTCAATCCGGTGCTATCCGGGGAGCTGTCGTTGGAGCATTCCTCGGAATCATTCCAGGGATTTTCCTAGTTATGGTCCTAAGTGGAGGACATGGTGGTTACTACATGGGATTATTCGAAGTATTGGGTTTTGCTGTTATCAGCATTGCTGCTGGAGGTCTGATCGGGTCAATAATTGGGGGAATCTTGAATATCGGCGCGTTGTTTTTGAAGAAAGCTTTCATTCGTTTTCGGGGCATCCATTGACAGATCCCCACCTCAATATCTGTGGAACAGGGCCGAAAACTAAGATTAGTGACTGGTTAATTGAAACCGCATGCTATTTAGTCTAACAATGAGTGATTCAGGCCACGTTTGCAGATGTACCATATATTCAATTATCACCAATTGCGATTCTTAGTGTGCTATATATGTATCTAGATTGTTTAGCGTCGAGTCCTTAGAGGGGTTCGTGCTCGCAGAAAGAGCCACAACTGGCTAGATATATGGCGAAGGACAACATGACTAGCAAAGACACGGTCCTGGAAGTCAATGACCTTCATGCCTATTTCTTTAACCGAAGGGGAATCACGAAAGTAGTCGACGGCGTGTCCTTTTCCCTTTTAGTGTTGGAAATGAGTAGCAACTATGAAACTTAGTGCTATTAGCGGTAACTTGAATCTGCCCGCACGTATTTCAGCGGTTCGCAGATATCCTTTAATACCGATTGCCATTCTAATCATCGTTTTGGTTATTCCTGCAGCTTTTGCCAACATACTATCTCCTTATGACCCCGTAAAAGGCGATTTGAAAGAACGTCTGATACCTCCATTTTGGATCGGCGACAAATTAGAAACTATCTACATAGTTTCAGAAATAGATACTTCCGATTATCGTGTTCAAATATTAGACACAGACGCACAGAAGTTAGTCAGCAAGGGACACGCAAGAATTATTGGTGGTGGAGATACCAAACCTGGTGGTGAACTAGTCCACCTAATTAAAGTGGTAGAAGTGGCCGATCCCTCTAATGAACAAGAGCAGGTCACGTTAGAAAGAGCTCAAGACCGAGTTAAACGAGCCAAGATGCGGGTAGTTGGAGGAGGCGAACTTTCGATAGGTTCAGACCTAGAAAAGATATTTGAGAGAGGGGGGACGTTAAGCTATCCGCTTGGTACTGACAAAGTCGGCAGGGACATCCTAACGAGAATCATGTATGGATCGCGTATATCAATAGTGGTAGCATCGATCTCCATTTTGATTGCTGGCACAATCGGTGCTTCATTAGGAATCATCGCCGGCTATTTCGGAGGATGGATAGACTCCCTCATGATGCGCACTGTCGATATCTCGATGTCAATCCCGATAATTCTACTTGCACTCGTTCTGGTCATAGCTTTAGGTCCTAGCTTCGGAACAGTCATAACCGTCCTTGTCCTCCTATTGTGGGCGTACTATGCCAGGATGGCTAGAGGGCTCACCCTATCGGTACGCGAACAGGACTACATATCAAAGGCCGTTGTTGTCGGGGCAAGTCACTTTCGTATAATGCGCGTTCACATATTTCCGAATATATTTAACAGCCTGGTAGTTCTGGCCACCTTACAAGTCGGCTTCGTCATCGTTGTCGAGTCCACTCTAAGTTTCTTGGGTGCAGGAATTCCAAAGCCTACTCCAGCCTGGGGACTTATGGTCGCGGACGGGAGGGAGTTGATAGTCTCTCATTGGTGGGTCGCATTCTTCCCGGGGTTCGCAATATTGTTGGTGGTCATGTCAATGAATTTATTGGGCGACTGGTTGAGGGACAAGCTAGATCCCCATCAACGCCAGATCTAATAAAATCCACAATCCGCAGCCCTATCTGCAAATAAGTGCATACGATCTGTTCGAGCAAAAAAATTCGACCATATCCAATAGCTTGCATCATTAAGGTAGTTTGACACATGCAACGATTTATCTTGATTCGGGTACTTCAGGCTTTCGTGTCCATATGGGTCGTAAGCATCATTGTGTTTGGACTAGGGCGGATAACGGGCGATCCTACAGCCATCCTCCTTCCTATAGATGCGACCGAAAAAGAACGATTGGAATTGCGAGCCGACCTCGGACTGGACAAACCGATCCACGTTCAGTATGGGCGGTTCGTAAACAACGCTTTTCACGGCGATTTTGGTTCGTCCATAAAATGGCACGGATACTCGTCTATGGGCATCGTCATCAAGAGATTGCCGGCCACTTTGAAGCTGGCCGGCGTTGCCATGATTGTGGCAGTGGGAATCTCTTTACCTATAGGAATCATATCCGCTGTGAAGAGAGATAGCGTTTTCGATTATGCTGGGAAAATAGTCGCCCTCTTTGGTCAATCCTTGCCGGCGTTTTGGCTCGGCTTGGTTATGATGTGGGTTTTTGCTGTGCAGTTGAATCTGGTACCTACGTCCGGAAGGGTCGGCTGGACCTCTTATTTCTTGCCTGCGATTTCAATCGGTTGGTTCCTAACCGCTGCACTCATGCGATTAGTCCGATCGTCCATGCTAGAGGTGATGGATAGTGAATACATCAAGATGGCACGAGTTAAGGGACTGAGCGAGACCAAGGTTATATGGAAGCACGGTCTCAGAAACGCATCTATCGCACCGTTGACATTTTTCGGAATTATATTTGGCAATTTACTAGTGGGGTCCGTTTCAATCGAAACCGTTTACGCTTGGCCCGGCGTCGGTCTTCTCGCTTTCGAAGCGGTACTAGCCAGAGATTTCCCCGTTATGCAAGCTGTAGTTGTGGTATTCGCTGGCATTTATATCACTATGAATCTTATAGTTGACGTGCTATACGCTTACTTAGACCCGCGCATCAGGTATTAACCTTACCGAGAAAGTGGGCTCTCAGAACCCAATACCGATCGGACCGGCCCCGGGAACGGTTAAATAACCCGCCTTAGCCAGGCGATCAACCCGTGGATCGCCGGTAAAGCTCGGTTATTAGCGCAAAGGGTGCCCGTGTGGAAAATAGAAAGAAGAAGTTTCACCTGGCCCAGTTTCTGGTGCACGGATCGACCTACCACAGCCTGGCCATGTGGCGTCATCTCCGCACCTCACCGGCTCCATATCTTAGGCACAAAACGACCCTTTATATAACATAAAGGGTCATTGGTTTTCTTCTAATGTCCACGGATTGGCCACAAACTTTTCCTGAGCCGTGTTTTCCAGGCCTAAAACCACCCCTACCAAGGAACTATGCCCGGGTGGGGTACGTTGAGGGTAGGTGGATAGGCAGCCGGCCCGTCAAGATATACAGGGTCACCGTTTCACGATGGCGGTGGCCCTTCTCTACTGGACCTGTCTTTCGGGCTATAATTCGCCGCAAATATGTGTCTCAAAGGCGAAGCCAATATGAACAGTGAGCCACCACCGAATTTACCCGAGTTACAAATCGATGAAGTTGTTCAAGGGGTGTGGGCCAGAGGGAAGTTTGTTGGCACTCGAAGCTGGCTTCTTCCCTGGAGTACCACCGGGTACCACTAAACAGGAGTAGAAGCAATGGCTAGTGTCCGACACAGTTCCACAGATGAAAATTCAGAAGGCGAATACCAGACTATTGACCGTCTCATAGAGGACAACCTTTTCCGTGAGCTCTCCGAATTCGTGGCGATTCAAACCTACCGTGGCGGCGCCTTAAGTGAAGATCAGGTGGTTAATCATCTTGGGCAGATCAGAGATAGCTTGAAGGCACAGGTGGAAGAGTTCAACCACGGACAAAAAGTCCACAAGTTGGAGCTATTTGAGTGGAAACAGCCAGCGGGCCATGAGTATTGGCTGTTCGGTTTTCGCTTGGGCTCGGGGGCGCATAAGATCGCGGTATGCTGCCATCTGGACACCGTTCCACCAGGAGACGACTCATCCTGGAGCCCGTTTGAACTGGTGCGGGAGCAGCGGGATTACATGGGCAAAACCTCTCAGGATTTCTACGTGGGGCGTGGATCCATCGACGATAAAGGGCCGGCGGTTGTGGCCTTCAACGTGCTGAAGGCGGTGGCCAAGAAGTACGACGGAAGCGACAAGCTGGACGCAACAACCGTCGAAGTCATCTTCGATACATCTGAAGAGACCGATATGGCCATGCCCCATTACCTGCGAGCGGTCCCCGAGGACAACCCAGATTTCGGCATCATCTTTGACGCCTCCTGGTCCGTGAGGGCCGAGAAAGGGATTGAGCGGCCGAAGTTCACGGTGGCACGAAACTCCGGGAGTGGCGTCGGTATGTGGATCGATCAGTTGAACACGCCCGAAGGACCCTCGAACCAGATCCCTGAATTCGCCAAGGCCGTCATTCGCGGCGATTCAGCGGCTGAACTGGCGGTCCTGGCGGAATCGGTCGATGTGATGTATGCCGAATACCCGTTCGATGATCCCGAATACAACCGTGCCGAAATGACGGTTGATTTCGATGTTGCGTCCAGATCGCTCACATTACAGACGGTAGTGGCGGGCGCGCAGCACGGGTCTGCGCCTCAGGAGAATCGGTCCAGCGGGGCCAACCCGGTGGTTTCGCTGGCCAATTTCCTCGCCGGGTTGGTGGACCAGAGCAAATTGGCATCCAATGAGATTGGGGAGATGTGCCGCTTCCTGGCCTGGGGCTGGGGGACAAAGGTGTTTGGCGAGCACCATCCAGAGTTCCTTCTGCGTGATGATGAGGTATTCGAGACGGGCAACGGTACGACCTACGCTGCCACCAGACTATACACGAGACCGGACTTGGTCCAGATGGAGTTGGATATCCGCTACGCCATCGGTCATCACAGCCACCCTTGGGACGGATCAGAAGGGATGCTGAAGGGTGAGAGCAGTATTTTCTCTGAGGTATTCAGCCAGATGACCGTTGATTTTAATGCGAGCGCCAGCCACCCGGTAACTATGGAGACGTCGACGGCCGCCCCGCCTGATATCCGGCTGCCTGGGAACGAAAGCTTTAGCATCGTCGCGGACGCCTATATGCGGGTCATGGGCGAACCAACCCCAGCGCGAGCTATCGGCGGAGGCACCGATGCCAAAGGCCACAACACATTGATCGCGGCTGGGGCGCTTTTTACCGACGAACTAGGTCCGCCGATCAACTTCCACGGAATTAATGAAGGCGCGCCGGTTGAGGACCTCAAAAATGGCGCCCGTATCATCTACCGCCTGTTCGTGGACCAGATCGAAGGTCGGTAACGACCAGCGGTAGTAGGTTCCATTTTCAGCGACACCCCCATCGAGAAGCCATAGGGGGTGGGTTTCGGTGACGGTGGGGATGTGCTTACAGGGCCCGAGGGCGGTCCTAGCCTTGGGCCGTTGGGTTCTTCTTCGGGAACACCAAGCTCAGCCTGGAACTTTGGAATATAATCTCCGGAATATCAGGCTTCAATTATTCCTAGCACTTCCCGCAATCTCCTAGGTATTTAGCCGGAACGTTTCTAGCACCAGTAAAGTCAGCCCCTTTGACATTGTCCAAGTTGGCTCCCAACAGGTCAGCCCCACTCAGGTCAGCCCCGCTCAGGTTAGCGCCGCTCAGGTTAGCCCAGACCAGGTTGGCACTGGACAGGTCGGCTCCGTTCAGGGAGGCACCGGACAATTTGGCCCTGAATAGGTAGGCACCGGTCAGGTCGGCTCCGGACAAGTCGGCACCGGTCAGGTCGGCCGCTTGGAGAATTCTGTCACTCAGGTCGGCGCCGGACAGGTCGGCGTCCTTCAGATTGGCCCCAGCCCGGGCCATCTTCAGCAAGGCTTCGGCCTTTGTCAAAGTCGGCATTGGAGTAGCGGACGGTGCTGAACTGCAACTGATAATCTGAGCGGGCGCCAACATCAGAAGCATCCCTGCTACGAGTGCTATCGGACGTATTCTCATGGGCCACATTTTACACGTTTAGTTGACCGTGTTGACTACCACCATGCGAGCAGAGAATTACTGCAGGTCTCGGAGAGTGTAGACCAAGAGATAATTCAAGCCGCATACCGTCGCTTAATACTCCGGTATCACCCAGACCGGAGTACAAAGCCGAACGCTCGGGAGATGACTCAGCGGCTGAACGACGCGTATGCTATTCTCGGTGACCCTGTCCTGCGGGCGGAGTACGACAGGGAACTGAGAGGGCGGACTAGCAGTTCATCCAGCGGGACAGGTCAAGCGAGTAGTCGTACGTCTCAGAACCGCCCGCCTTCTCCGCCACCACCACGACGGGCATCAGAGCCTGAGCCAACGGGCGGTGATTCAGCGGATGGTTTCCCGGTTACGTTGATGTTAGCCGTAGTAGTAGCAGTAGTAGCCCCATTCCTTATTTGGGCAGCATTAGCACAGCCCTGACCCATGCGCTACCTATCTTCCATATCATTAGCACTTGTCGGGCATGTCCTGCTGTCCATCGTGGTGCTGATGGCGTTGGCCTGTACGGCTACGCCCGCATGGAAGGCAGGGCTGTGATTGCCGGGTCTTGTGGGTTTGACGATTAGACGGACTTGCCGTATCGTCCACAAATCTCTTTCTAGATTTGGAGGACACGATGATTTTCCATGTACTTTCTCAACACCACTGGGAATCTTGCGAAGGAACGAGACAAGCAAGAGGTGAAGATGTACCGCCACTTGTTGAACGGCAAAAGTGGATTGAAGGGAACGACAAAGTGAAAGTCTTAGGGGCCTACGGTTATCAAACAGAGCACAGGAATTATGCCATCGTCGAGGCTGATAGTTACGCTGAAGTGCAAGCTCTTTTCAGAGGTCACCTCCATAGGGGCCATGTTGAGGTCTTACCAGTGAACGACATGATTGCGATAAGAAAGGAATCGGGAAATTGGGGCAAGTAGAGGCCGCGGGTATTTCTAGCGGTTTTGCCAATGATGCTAAAAGCCCCCTCAAACGACGGGGCTTTCTTGTTTCAGCGACACACCAATCGGAGAGCGATAGGAGTGGGGTAATTTAAGGGGGTCAAGCGTGGATAGCCAGGGCGCGGCACCTCAGCTAGTGACATCTCCAGAATTTGATCTGGTCCTGGCGGCTGCTCCACTCGGAACGTTTTGCCGCCTCTATGTATGGTCCTGTTTACAAAAAACCCGTCTGGACTATTTGGGTATTGATGAACGTAATTCACTCAGTGGTCGAAATTCTTCTGCTTCCAAGTCATAGGAATAGACGAGACTGTCGCTTAGCTTGGTACCAATCAGGGTGTAACCTACCCCGTCTGCATAAGTATGCATATAAATCTTGATATTCTTCCATTCCTCGGTCGCCATCGATTCCCTGACAACGATGAGTCGATCCTTTGTCGATTCCATTTTGCGCCTCCTTCGCATCTCGATCAAGACGAGGCCTTGATCGTTCTTGCGCCAGTAACAACTTAATCGACCAACAATCACGCAAGAAGAGCCGTTCATCCGCAGTTTCCAGGGCCGAACGGGCTGACATACCTACGAACAATGCCCCCGCGGTTTCTCCAAATGGAGTATGTTGAAAGAAAAGGACATGCACGAGTCCGGGGTGAGCATCTCACAACCGCCCAAAAGATTAGACTTAGTAAGTTACCTGGCTGGAAATGGCCAGATAAGAAATAGACAATGACCACTGCTAACAACCAAGGAAACAACTTAACACCCTGGAAGCCCGGCCAGTCTGGCAATCCTAGTGGCAGGCCAAAGGTACTAGAGACCTAGCTGGCTATGTGCTTGAGACCACTGAT
>CETX01130957.1_pt1 | contig 10837 bp, 10 predicted proteins | sample 356501 | NCBI WGS metagenome assembly CETX01 (sample SAMEA2623390, study PRJEB7988) | marine metagenome | biome: marine biome (ENVO:00000447); feature: mesopelagic zone (ENVO:00000213); material: "saline water (ENVO:00002010), including plankton (ENVO:xxxxxxxx)" | depth 450 m | reverse complement strand
GACTTTAAATCAATTAGTGCTTGAGTGTACTGGTCTAAAGTTAATTGGAATTGTTGATCGTTTTCCAGTGCCAACTGATGTAAATTTTCAATTTCCTGATTTTTGGAGGTCAGAAGAAATTGCTTCTCTAAGAGTGCGCTGTCCAGTGAAAGTGCTAATTCGGCAAGGTTTCTCTTTGCTTCTTCCTGGGCCGATTCAAGCTCTCGAGCCCTTTGAATTATTATTCCTTTTTCTCGTTGCTCGCTAGCAACTAGAGATTTACTATTTTCGAGTTCTTTGTCTAATGCAATAGCCCAATCGGTTCGCTCATTGAATCCTTTCTCGAGCCTTTCAAATTGTTGCCGATTGGTTTCTATTTCTGATTCAAGTTTTTGAGCCCACTCTGTGCGTCTATCCAGTTGTTCATTGAGATTTGTTCCCCATCTCAAGGCGTTTTGTGTCTCTCTTTGTTCACCAACAAGAAGTATATTGGTCTTCTCCAGTTCGGTATTAAGTGAATTAGCCCAATCTAATTTCTCGAGGAAATCCCCCTGTAGCAACTCAAATTCTTTTCGGGTTGTTTTTAGTTCCAGTTCGAGATTTTTTGCCCATTTTGTGCGATCTTTTAGCTGTTTATCTAGAGACTTCCCCCAGCGGTTGGCATCTCTTGTTTCTTTTTGTTGAGCTTTTAGCAGTAGCTGAAATTTCTCTAATTCTATGTTGAGTGAACTTGCCCATTCTGATCTTTCTATCAATACTTTTTGTAGGCTGCTGAATTCCTGCTGCTGTATTGACAGTTTGTTCTTTAACTCCTTAGAAAATTGCCCAAGGTTTTCAATTTTGGACAGGCCCAGGCTGTTGCTGTTTTTCAGGTCATTGATTTTTGATTGTGTTTCCCTTCGAGCTTCCAAAGACAACTGTGGAGTAATTAAATCAAAGGCTTTCTGCAGGCTAGAAAGTTTTCTGGAGACTTGTCCTGCACTTGCTTGAGTTTCCTTTGAAGACAGCAAGTGAAGTAGATCATAAGCGGATTTCACCAAATTGATCTCAAACTCCAATCCTGATAGATCGATAAATTTTTGGTGCTGAAGGTTCAGGTCGAGGAATTCATTCTCATATTTCGCTAATTTCTTGGAATCAGGCTTAGCTAATTCTAAGAATTCTGCCATCCTGGTTAGTTCCTTCTTGGGATTAGCCAAGACGTTCTCGTATTCAACGATTACAGTATTTCTTTTCTGGAGCAACGGAATTGTTGGAATGATATGTTCCAGCCAAAGGTAAGTGCTTTTTAGAGAAGAGAATCCATTTCGTTTTCTTAGCGACTCAAAGACACTAACCGGGTTACGTATTGCGAGTATATATGACGCATCCAGGTCGCAATCCTTAAAGACAGACTCCCAGAATGGCAACAACCTTGTGGCACGTGGATCCTTAAGCCCTAGTACAGGTGTTCTATTTAGTTTTTCATGGACAAGAGTGATAGCTCTGTTCTTGAACTGGGTGACTAATTCAGATTCCAATTCTGATGCAGAGACCGGGTGTAAGGTATCCCAGTCATGACCAAGGTGCCCGAGCAATTCAATATTAAGCTGATTAAAATCAATATCTTCAAAAAAACCCTTCTCATTGTCCCCTGGGGCAGCAGGCATGAGGTTGTTTCCAAGACCAACCCCCAAGACTTCCAGCCCCCGAGTAATGCAACTGGTGCCACTGCGGTGCATACCGATTACAACGATCAGTCTTTCTTTGCTTGTTTTCATTGTTTTCTTTGCCATTGTTACTACCAATTAGTAATTGGCTATCCTGAGTGGAGTCATGATTGCAGCCCGGCATATTATCTCAGAATGCCATGCCAGGTTGAAGTTTGCAGCAAAATCACATTGGTTAATACTATCGGTAAGGCTAGATAGTACCTAATGCAGGATTAACCCAGTCTTCTCCAATATGAGATGAGCCTGTAGAAAGCAGAAACGCGATTCCAATATGAAATGAGCCTGAAGTAGCCCTTCGAGTCGTTCATGATGAAAACGATCATGACACAGAAACAACTGACCATTGTTGCTGCCATAGAGCAGTTTCTGGCTGCGACACAGGAAGTTGCCTTTAGCCTGGCAACCAGTAAGCAAGAGCGCTACTACTGTGTATAGAAGACCCTGGTAAAACATCAGTACCTATTGCTCAATAAAGGCGCTAAATGCTTATGCGGCAGAAATGCCAGACAATGAGGCCGCTGAGCAGCTAAATTTAGCAACGGGTAAACTATTTAATCAACTCCGTGAGCGGCGTGAACTAAGGGCATGAAATCCTGCATTTCAGGCTCATTTCTGGATTGGAATATACTGATTGGGGGCAAGCAGGAAAGGTCACTCAATCGTGACCTTTCCTGGAATACTCATTTTACAACGATCCTGCCTTCATTCTTTTCGATCGTTGACATGCCAATACCGCGAACGGCTGACAACTCCTCAGCTGAAAAGAACTTTCCGTTTTTTTCACGATAGTTAACGATCGCCTCTGCACGGCTGATACCGACACCCGTCAAAACAGATGCCAACGTTTCTGCATCGGCCTGATTGATATTAACGGTTACTTCCAATTGATCAGGTTCAACCGGATCAACATTGTCTGCAAACAGGACGTTGCTCCAGCACATCACCAGTACGGTGACACAAGATAAAAATAGACTTCTTGCTTTCATGTATATTCTCCTTTCCCAGGTTAAGTTTCACAGTTGCTTTAAAAGCACCGTCAAGTTATCACCGGGTTGGATAGGAAGAATTAGCTAAGATCGTAGTGTGGCGTGAGACACCACCATCAGCATTTGTACGAATTCAACTTTGTCGAAACTAAAGGAGAGCCAAATTGCCTTGGTCTGACATATTGTGTGACATGAGTCTGCTGCGGGGTTGAGGATTCAGGTACCTGATTAGGAGAGACTAGCGCCAGGGATGGACGCGGGATGGGACATGGATGTCCCCCGGAACGGAGAATCAGGTACCTGAATCCTTAACCCAGAGACTCGTTCAGTACTGAGAGTACAAATGACACGTTGGTTTTCTCCACTTCGAGTGAAATCTGGAGGTGGGAGCTACTCACCTTCGAGGCCGAAGATGGGTCTTATAGTTGACCAGTCCTTGCAACTGGGGCAATACCAGCGCATTTTCTTGCCTTCAAAGCCACAGTGATTGCAGCGGTAAGCTGGTTTATCAGCTACCAGGGCTTCCGTAAAACTGCGCAGTATCGATAGGTTTTCTTTTGCGATCCCTTCCGTGTTGTCCATGTGCAGATCAATGAGTTGTGTCAGACCGCGGATGGTAGGATTTTTCTTGAGATGATTGGCAACAAATTTGGCAACGGCTTCATCCCCAAGTTCATCCCGGATACTTGCCGCAATAGTCAACACAATAGATATGGATGGTGTCACTTCGAGGCAGCTACTCAGGTAAGCACGGAATGCGTCACTGGGCTGATTGCTTCCCTGGTAAGCAATCGAGAGGGTCTCCAGCGATTCCGGGACATACACGGCATCCTGGTCCCTGATTTTTTGTAGTACTTTGATGGCATCATCAAATAGTTGTTCGTTGATATCGACCTGACCACGTATCAGTGAAGCTCTTGGACTATTGGCGTCATGGCCGATAGCATCACTAACCGCAGAGCGCGCTTCCTCAATACGATTTTTTTTCAGACAGGTCTCCGCTATTTCACAATAATAGTGAGAAATAGCCTTCTCATATTTTTCCGTGCGATCTCCAACTGCCAGAAGTTTAGCAACCTCAATAGCCTGCGCCCATTCCCTCTCACGCTCGTAAATCTCTAAAGTGATTTTATAGCTATCATTCTTGACCGACGGACTGGCGCCCTCAAGTTCCACGGACAGTTCCTCCGCCCTGTCAAGCAAACCCGCAAGCAGGTAATCCCGCGCCAGCTCCAGTTGCACATGCTGCATGCTTTCTTTATCAAGGGTCGCACGATTCAATATATTCTCGTGAACCACCACGGCTTTATCGAGTTCACCTCTTCTGCGCAATAGTCCACCCAGGGCGAGGTGGGTTTCCAGCGTATCCGGGTTCACCTCAAGATCATCGATAAAGGTGGCGACTGCCCGATCCGGCTCCTCGTTCAGCAGGAAATTCAGTCCCTGGTAGTATTTCGATCCAACAGCATCTGTGCCCTTGCGTTTTTCGCGACGACCAAGCCACCAGCCACAACCAATAGCTGCGACAATCAGAAAATAAAGGAGCCAGGTTTCCATAGCTTGTTCCGGGGCTTATTCCGTGTACAGTTTACCTAATTCGAATCCGAAATAGGCAAACTGTCCCCGGAATTATTCAGCTCATGGGCAGACTTTTTAGCCTGCCTTTTCGCATTCCTTGCCCTGATACGCAATTTGGTATTCGACCAGGTATTAAGCAGGGTTCCAAACAGAACACCCGTGACAAAGGCCGAGAGCATCCACCAGGATATCGGCCATACGGGGGTCTGGTATTCAAGAAATGTGAGCGGCACTTCAGTGCTGTTATCAGATGCCAGCAGTAAGGTAACAATAAAGATTCCTAACAACACGAGTCTGAACAGCCACTTTTTGAGCAGTGTCATAAGCGAGGTATCCTCTTCTATTGTCTTGTCAGCGGCACCAGCATTCTACTAGATACAGGGGCATGACGTGGCCGTTTTAAAAAACGGCCGCCCCGATAACCGATACAGTGTTTAAGGAACAGTGTTTAAAAATCAGTGTTTCAGGATTCTTCGGAATGCAGATTGAGGAAAGTCACGCGTTCCCGTAACTCCTTGCCAGGCTTGAAGTGTGGGACATACTTGCCGTCCAGTTCCACCCTTTCACCTGTTTTTGGGTTTCGGCCCAGCCTTGCCGCACGGTAATGAAGAGAAAAGCTTCCAAAGCCACGAATCTCTATCCGCTCGCCCGCAGCCAGTGCCTCAGCCATATGATCAAGCATCATCTTGACCGCCAGTTCCACATCCTTGGCGGACAACTGGGTCTGGACTTCAGCAATTTTCTCAATCAATTCCGATTTGGTCATAAATCAGACTGCTATTCGGTTGGCCCACTATCCATCTGCTGTTTGATCAGGTCGCCAATAGTCGTTGGGCTAACTTCAACTTCCTTCTCTCTGTGTTCCTTAACTGCCGTTTCCTCATCTGCCTGGTCCTTGGCCTTAATGGATACGCCTAGTATACGGTTCTTGCGATCGACACTGATTATCTTGACTTCAATATCGTCACCAACACTTAGAGCATTTCGAGCATCTTCGACATGATCCATACTGATCTCTGAAGCTTTAAGTATCCCCTCGACCTCATTGGCGAGTACCAGAGTTGCCTGTTTTGCGTCGACATCCTTAACTTTACCTGTGACGATTGCACCCAGCTCATTCACGGCCACGTAGTTAGAGAAGGGATCTTCTTCCAACTGCTTGAGACCTAGTGAGATTCGTTCACGCTCGGCATCAATAGAAAGAATGACTGTTTCAATCTCATCTCCCTTGGTAAACCGCCTGACTGCCTGCTCACCTGGTTCATTCCAGGAAATGTCAGACAGGTGCACCAGACCATCAATATTGCCATCAAGGCCAATAAATATTCCAAAATCGGTGATGGATTTAATGTAGCCCTTGATTCGGTCATTCTTACTGTGCTGCAACGCAAACTCTTCCCAGGGATTGCCTATGCACTGCTTGATACCCAGTGATATGCGGCGTCTCTCTTCATCGATATCCAGTACCATGACCTCAACTTCATCACCTACCTGGACAACCTTTGAAGGGTGAATATTGCGGTTGGTCCAATCCATTTCGGACACGTGAACCAGCCCCTCTACACCTTCTTCAAGCTCTGCAAAACAACCATAGTCAGTCAGGTTAGTGACCCTTGCCATGGTGCGCGTGCTTTCAGGATAACGGTTGGTAATAGCCACCCATGGGTCTTCACCCAATTGTTTGAGACCCAGGGAAACACGATTTCGCTCTCGATCGAATTTCAGAATCTTGACATTGATCTCATCACCCACTGCGACGATTTCACTGGGGTGTTTGATCCTCTTCCAGGCCATGTCAGTAATATGCAGCAGACCATCAACACCACCGAGGTCAACGAATGCACCATAATCCGTAAGATTCTTGACGATACCCTTGACCTCCTGACCTTCCTGCAGACTCTCCAGCAGCGCCTCTCGTTCTACACTGTTTTCTTCCTCGAGAACCGATCTCCTCGATACAACAACGTTGTTACGTTTCTGGTCAAGTTTGATTACCTTGAATTCCAGTTCCTGACCTTCCAGCTGCTCGCTCTCTCGCAGGGGTCTGACATCGACCAGGGACCCGGGCAGGAATGCACGTACATCCTGAATCTCAACGGTGAAACCGCCTTTAACCCGACCACTGATTGTTCCCTTAATGATTTCCTGTGCTTCGTACACGTTTTCAAGCATTTGCCAGGCTTCGGCGCGTTTAGCTTTCTCACGGGACAAACGCGTTTCACCAAAGCCATCATCGACGGCGTCCATTGAAACCTGGACCGTATCGCCGACCGCGACTTCCATAACGCCACTTTCACTTAGGAACTGGGATCTTGGGATGACCCCTTCAGATTTGAGTCCGGCATGAACCGTGACCCATTCACTATCTATATCTACAACGACACCGGTGATAATGGAACCGGAATTCATATCGATGGTCTTTAAACTTTCTTCAAATAGCTCCGCAAAACTCTCGCTCATTAAATTATTCCTGGGCCGACAGCCCCGTTTCTAACCACGCACCAACCGCGCGGGTCCTATTAGTATTCAGGTATGTTCCGGAACCTCACGCTGTTGGTAGCCCGGATTAACCCAGTTTTTCTTTCACCGCTGAAAGCACCAGCGCAAACACCTGATCGATATCCAAATCGGTACTATCGATCACGTAAGCATCTTGAGCAGGCTTAAGCGGAGCAACTGCCCGCTTCATATCCCGCTCATCCCTTGCCTGGATGCTCTCAAAAAGGTCGTGCAGACTAACACTAATATCCTTATCTATCAACTGGTTATAGCGCCTTTCGGCCCTCGCCTGGGCGCTTGCGGTGAGATAGATTTTGAGTACCGCATCGGTGAAAACAACAGTACCCATATCCCGACCGTCCGCCACCAGCCCCGGCAGTTGTTTAAATGAATGCTGCAGCGCCCCTATACCCTCACGCACCTGGGCCAGAGGCGCAACCCGGGAGGCATCGCTTGCAGCCTCATCAGTTCTCAGTGCCTGGGTAACGTCAGTGCCTTCAAGCAAGACTCGCAGGGGTGATTCAGGATCCCGGGTTGGTTCAAAATGCACATCCAGCGTCCTCGCCAGTTCCGCAAGCGCTGGCTCATCATCCAGGTCAATGCTGTGATTCCGGGCCGCAAAGCCAATAACCCTATAAAGGGCGCCGCTGTCAAGGATGTGAAACCCAAGATGTACTGCCAGTTTGTGGGTAATCACACCCTTTCCAGATCCACCGGGTCCGTCGATGGCAATAACCGGTACTTCGTCAGGCACCACAGTGTCTCCTACCAGACTCACCTGGTAAGCATGAAACAAAAATTGGCCAGTTAATCACGCTCTTTCACTGCCTGGCCACTAATGGAAGCAAAGTGATCTCTGGCAACCTTCGCCCGTTTGAAAAGCTCTTCCAGTTCTTCCATCCGCCCGTCTGCTATCAAGGCTCGAATCTCACTCAGCTCATCGACATATTTATCCAGAATATTCAGCACCTGCTCCCCATTGGCATCAAAAATATCCCGCCACATAACCGGATCTGAGGCCGCTATACGGGAAAAATCCCTGAAGCCACCTGCTGCATATTCAAATATTTCCAGGGAATCCCCCTGGACAGAAAGTGTATCCACTAGAGCATAGGCCAGCAGGTGAGGTAAATGGCTTGTCTGGGCAAATACGCTATCATGGTGCCTGGCTGACATCTGAATGACCCTTGCCCCGAGGCACTGCCACATTTCTTCCACTAAACTTATCGCACCTTTGTCGGTAGTTGCAGCTGGCGTAAGGATAACCTTGTGATTTTCAAACAGGCTGGGATCGGCAGCTTCAACGCCGTGCTGTTCTGAACCGGCGATGGGGTGGCCTGGTACGAGGTTTGCCGGGACCTCTCCAAAAATCTCCTCACCTGCTTTCAGGACAGGAGACTTTACGCTCCCAACATCCGTGATGACCGCAGTAACATCTTTCAACTGGGCAAGAGAACCTGAAATAGACCTTACTGGCACTGCGAGCAAAATGAGGCTGCTTCCTTCTACACACTGCGAGATGGACGAGGCCTTATCATCAATTATCGAGCGACTAAGCCCAATTTCAAGTGACTCGCTACTGGTATCAAAGGCCGATATTCTTTCCGCGAACCCTCGCTTCTTCAGTCCCAGCGCGACCGACGCACCGATTAGCCCCAGGCCGATAATCGATATCTTGTTGATCCCTGAACTCATATAATTTTTTCCAGCGCTTCGACGAAGCGCCTGTTTTCCTCTTCTGTGCCCACCGTCACTCGCAGGTGATTGGGCAATTCATAAATTCCAACGGGTCTGACAATGACGCCTTCAAGCAGCAAACTATCGTATATGGGCATCGCATCACGACCAAAATTAATTGTAAGAAAGTTTGCCACGGATGGAATGTAACCCAGACCAAGCCGTCTACATTCACTCTCAAGATAGCTGAGCCCTTTTTTATTCAGTTCTACCGATTGCCTAACATGGGTCTGATCATCAAGTGCAGCAAGTGCGGCAACCATGGACATCGAATTGACATTAAATGGCTGGCGAACCCTGTTCATCAGGTCAGCAATATCCGGATGACTCACTGCGTATCCTATTCGCAGGGATGCAAGGCCATAGGCTTTAGAGAAGGTCCTGGTCACAACGAGATTAGGATACCGCTTACACAATGAAATTCCATCCGGGTACTCTGCCTCCTCAACATACTCGAAATAAGCTTCATCAAGTACGACCAGCACGTCCTCGCGAATCCGATCAAGAAATTCAGTCAGTTCCTTCTTGGGGACCCAGGTACCAGTTGGATTGTTGGGGTTGGCAATGAATACCATCCGTGTCTTGCCACTAATAGCATCAAGCGTTGCGTCAAGATCCTGGGTATAGTTTTTCGCGGGAATGACCTTTAAGCCCGCCCCAATAGCCCTGGTTACCAGTGGGTAAACAACAAAGGAATGTTGTGACACGATCGACTCGTTATCCACGGACAAATAGACTCTAGCCAGCAATTCCAGGACATCATTGGAGCCATTGCCAATAGTAAGCTGGTCAGTCCCAACTTCCAGGAACTCACTTAACTTATTCTTCAGGAGATAAGCACTGCCGTCCGGATAACGGGCGACCTCGGCCAGGGCCGATTGAATACTCGAAGAAACACCTGGGCTCGCTCCTAACGGATTTTCATTACTGGCAAGTTTTATGACATTGCTCAGACCCAGCTCCCTTTCCAGTTCTTCAACCGGTTTGCCAGGCATGTAGGGTTGTAGCTCCCTTATGCCAGGGGAAGCAAGATTGATAAAATCTGCCATGTCTATAGCCTCGATCTGTTCAGTTGACTATTTATTAAGATCATACCGGTAGCTTTTCTGCCCGGTCCTTTTGTCAGGACCGCTTATCAAGACTGCTTATCAAGATTTTCTGTCAAGACTTTCTTTCAAGATAAGGTCCGTGGATAGCTGCCAAGCATCTTGACCTCGAGCGCATCCTTGTCGATTTCGCCCAACACTGTCTTGACCACCTCGTCTTCGCGATGTCCTTCAAAATCAATGAAAAAGACGTAGGACCACATGCCGGTCTTGGAGGGTCTGGTCTCTATCGAGGTTAGCGAGACATCGTGTCGGTCAAACGGCTCGAGCAGTTTAAACAAGGCACCTGGCTGGTTGTGTGTCGATACCATGATGGATGTCTTGTCTTTGCCGCTGACGCCAACATCGTCCCGACCCACCACTATGAAACGCGTGGTGTTATCAGACTGATCTTCTATCTTCTTTGAAAGTATACGCAGACCATAGATTTCAGCCGCAATTTCCCCGGCGATGGCTGCTGCACCTTTTTCTTCCATTACCTTTCGGGCTGCTTCGGCGTTACTGGTTGTCGTAATATTCGGTGTATTTGGATAGTGGCTATCAAGCCAGCTTCTGCATTGCCCCAGTGTCTGCTGATGGGAATAGATCCGCTCAATCTTTGTTTCATCCGTTTCCCGTGCGATCATGAGATGGTGATGCACCCGCAGTTCAACTTCACCGCATATTTGCAGAGAGGAATTGAGGAAGTTGTCCAGGGTGTGAGTGATAACGCCTTCTGATGAATTCTCAACTGGCACCACGCCATAGTTGCAATTCTCCGAAGCAACCTCTCTGAAAACATCATCCACTGTAATCATGGGCAGGCCGATAACGGAATCACCGAATTGTTTCAGGGTGGCAAGTTGAGTGAAGGTACCTTCAGGGCCTAGATAAGCCACCTCTAGGGGTTTTTCCAGGGCGAGACAGGCAGACATGATCTGCCGATATACCCGGGTAATCTTTTCACTGCTCAGCGGACCTTCACTGAGTTCCGTCATTCGACGCAGAACCTGCGCTTCTCGCTCTGGCCGATAATAAACAGGATCAACATCTTCAGACTCGAGCTTCTTAACATCTGCCACCTGCACAGCACATTCGGCACGTTCATTCAGGCGCTTCAGAATTTCTTCGTCCAGTTGATCGATCCGTTGACGAAGTCTGGTTAGTTGCTCCTGACCATTCGGTTTATCTGCCATGGAATCACCCGTCTACAGGGCTGTCGCCAGCATCAGTGGATCCAGCTTCATCACCAGTCTCGTCA
>CETX01058988.1_pt1 | contig 10883 bp, 13 predicted proteins | sample 356501 | NCBI WGS metagenome assembly CETX01 (sample SAMEA2623390, study PRJEB7988) | marine metagenome | biome: marine biome (ENVO:00000447); feature: mesopelagic zone (ENVO:00000213); material: "saline water (ENVO:00002010), including plankton (ENVO:xxxxxxxx)" | depth 450 m | reverse complement strand
GCAAAAACGCTATCTATAGCTTCCCTTAGATATTTCTCACAATTCAGACAGTTCATAATCACACTTACTGTAGGAGTTGAACTATTGTACAATTTTTCGGACTGATTATTCTTTAATATTGGCATTGTTACATTAATTTCAACACAGATTTGATCATTTTTTGAATAATTTACAGCATCTAGGTATAAACCTTTTGATACCAGATACACATATCGATTATTACCATTCGCTTCCATTCTCCTACATTCTCTTTACACCTCCGAGAAGCATTGCCACCATACAACACAATGAGATTATTCATTGATTATCTATTTTAAGTTTCCACTGCAGCCAGTTAGCCAGCAAATGATCCATTATCATATGAATATCCTCAACTGGACCGTAATCCTCCCTCCTAAATCCTTTTATATGAGTACGAACTAGGTGTTCACAATAGAAACATAACGAAACAGCACTTCCAATACCATAGATATCAACTATTTTTGATTCATGTTTAAGAGAGGGGGGCATTCATAAGGCACATCAAAATATTCCAAGATATTCTCGACTGCCTGTGTTTCCATCTCGATTCTAGATTCCTTAGTCAATGTTGATATATGAGGCGTTAACACGACATTATCAAGTTCGACCAACTGGCCACTATATGGCTCCTCACCAAACACATCCAGCGCAGCACCACCTAAATGTCCAGACACAAGAGACTCATAAAGTGCACCTTCGTCAAGAATTTGCCCCCTGGATGTATTTATGATAATGGCACCTTTTTTTAGTTGAGCCATCTCCTTTTTCCCCAGAAAAAAAGTATTATCTGTTGAAACAGAAACATGAAGGCATAATACATCAACCTCACACAACAACTCTGATATCGATAATATCTTAATATTATTCCCGGCAAGCCATTCAGAATCAACCTTCAGGTCACAACCATATACATACGCATTCAAAGATCCTAATATCTCGGCAACCCTTTTACCTATTCTACCCAAACCAACAACCCCAACTTTCCTACCTTTTAAAAGATGCCCTGCTCTTTTTCTCCACTCTCCGGATTTTAGTAAGTTTGTATGATACGTTAATAGTCTTAAAAGATTAAATATCATAGCAATAGTCATCTCTGCCACCGGTTGAACTACAACGTCTGGAGTATTTAATATCGCAATACCTCTTCTCTCTGCTTCTTTTAAATCAATGCTGTCAATTCCCACACCGCAACGGCTAATGCACTTAAGCCTCAAAAGTTTATTGAAAACCATCTTATCGTAAGGTTCAACACCCGCAATAATACCATCACTATCTTCTCCTAATTCAATAATTTCGGATTGATTTAAGCGGTGCTTTCGTGTATTTAACCTAATGCTCACTCCTGCATTTTTTAATAAAAGTAAAGGAACATCGCTATACTCCGCAAAGGACTGTAAGGTTATAAATATATTCCTTCTCATAAGTTCACAATTTTATCATAATATTCTTTTTGCATTGGGTTCGTTCTAATAATATTTTCTATTTTTTCGATATCGCCCTCTCTATCAACACCAAATGTTTCCTGAGAAACAACCACTCCCCGTATATTACAACCATGTTCAAGTATTCTCAAGAAATCTATCGATTCCGTATTCTCCAGCATCGTTGGCGATAAATTAACAAATTGAGACAAAAATGTATGTGTAAAAGCAGAAACACCAGTCTGCCGATAACATACAGGATCATTGTCGACTTGTACATATGGTATAGGGGATCTCGAATAATACATCACATTTTGAATTTTATTTACTACTGCCTTGACTATATCAATATCATCTAAATCATTTTTATCCTTAATTAAGGAAAGTAGATTAGTACAGGTGACACTGCTATCAAGCAAAAAAGGATTTATCAGTTTTTCTATAACCTCTGGCATGAAAAGGGGCTCATCTCCCTGTACCAAAACAATTATATCGGACGTTATATTTTTTGCAGCCTCTTCTACTCTGTCAGTACACCGCACATGTTTTTTGGACGTCATTACTACTTTACCGCCAAAATGCTGTACTGTTTCCATAATTTCCTGGCCACAGGTAGCCACAAATACTTCATCAACTAATTGAGACAACAAGACACGTCTCCTGACATGCTCTATCATTGGCAGGCCTAATATATTAGCAAGCGGCTTTCCTGGAAATCTTGATGAGGCCATTCTCGCAGGAATCATAGCAACAATACGTTTTTTCATTGAGGGAGAACTCCACAATCAGCATTGATACATTGACCCGTTATAGCAGAGGAATCCTCAGAAGTCATTGGATGGGCAAACTCAAGACCGCACTGAGGACAACCGAGAATATGGGTAGATACACATCCTGCTTTTTCTACCGTTAAAAGGGATACCCACATCAACAGCAGCCTGATAATCTTCTGGAGTATCACCAATATACATCGCCTCAGAAGCATCTAACTGTTCATACGTAAGGATGTTTTTGAAGGCTTCACTTTTCTTTATGGGATTAGCATAGACTTGTTTAAAATTTTTTTTAACCCTCTTACGTCCAATACCCTGGATAATTCGTCTTCCGGAGAAATAGAAATCAAATAGAGGGGAACTTTGGCGCAGAAGTATTCCAGAAATTCTTTTGCCCCCTTCACTAAAGGACAATGCACAATCTTCTCAAAAACCAATTCAGAAAACATTTTACTCAATTCTTGTTCTTTTTGTGCACCATAAGGCTTATTAAGAATGTTTTCTGCAATATAACGAAATTTCTTAAATCGTATCGTAGCATTATGAGAGAGATGATATTCCATGATATGAGACAAGTGTTGAGGATATTCTTTATACAACTCTTCAAATGCCTGATCTTTAATCCCTACCGATTCTATAATAACACCATCAAAATCGAGTAAAATTACTTGGGGATCCACCATTTTGACCCATTTCAGTGTTGAGATAGACGCAATGCGTCAATGTAGGCTCTCGTGTGAGCAGACCATTTCCACAAGAGAAAAAGATCGGAGCTCAAAACTACGAAGGTGTATTTGCTATTGAAGGCGTCTTCCACTTGATTTTGATTGGGTTCTACCAAATGAATTCCACAGGATTTACCATACTGTTCGCAAGCATCTACTACTTTCATCGCAGCTTCTTTCACAAGAGGATTTTCTAATTGTCCAGGGATTCCCAAAGAACCAGAAAGGTCATAGGGACCAATCATAATACCCTCGATTTCATCAAATTGAAGAATGGCATCTACGTTATTTACTCCCTCGATAGACTCTATTTGTAAAATAAGAGAAGAAGAAGCATTCCAACTCTCCACATATTCCTCATAGTCCAAGCCATAGCCTTGAGCCCGAGACACACCAAAATTTCTTTTTCCATGAGGGGGGTATTTCAACCAATCAATAAAATTTTGGACTTCATCCGATGATGAAACCATTGGAACGATGATCCCGTCAGCCCCAGAATCCAAAACACGTTTCATCATTTCATTATTATGTGATGCGATTCGTGGGAAGCAAAGTGTCCCAATCGCTTGGCATGCAGCAATAATTCGCTGGGACTGCTCTTGATTGATTGTGCTATGCTCAAGATCAATTCCAAGAAAATCAATCCCAGAACGTGCAATGATTTCAGAAATTGAAGGATGTCCAAAAGAAGTCCACCCGGCAAATACTCTTTCACGATTTCTAAGCTTGTTTTTTAGTGCTCTTCTTTTTTCTAAAATATTCATAATATCATCTCTTGTATCTTCTCTACATCCCCTAAAAAGATCTTCACCTTTTTTTTGAATAAGGAGTAGCAATCATGCCACAGTCTTGGATCTCTTTAATGCAGTAGAGTCCTGAACTTGAGATAGGGGGTGGCATCAGCTTTAGTGGTATCAAAATAATATGTTACCTTAAAGAGAAGGAGACAGCACCTCTTGCAGTACTTTCAACTCCTTTTATTAGTTTCAGCAGCATCCTTCAAAAACATTTGCACTGTCTCTTTTGTATAGGGATGAATGATCATGCCCTTCAGGATATCTGGAACAACCGTAACTATATCTGCCCCAGCCTCTAACCATTCCATCACATTTAGTATTTCTCTGGTAGAACCAATGATTATTTTAGCCTTTAATTCTAATGAATCAAGAACGGTTCTCAGCTTTTTAATCTCTAAGCTACAATTATACCCCATATTATTAACCCTACCTCCAAACAGAGATACATATGCAGCCCCTGACATTGCAGCCAGCAAACATTGTTGCGCACTCATCATGGCAGTAGCATTAATCTGTATTTTGTACTTAGTAGCCAACTCATGTATAACTACCAAATTATCCATCTCACCATTTGGCCCATGAATCGTTATTTTAACATTTATGTTTTCTGCCCACTTTGAATATTCTTCCGCCTCCACAATCATTTCCCGATAGTCATTTGAAGTAACTTCAACTGACAGTGGATAAGGGTATATCAATTTAGCAATTTGAATAGATATCTCCTCTATCTCTTCTTTTCCACCTTTCACCCCATCCTTCAGCAAAATAGTAGGATTAGTAGTAACCCCCCTGATCACACCCATTTTCATATACTTTTCTACTTCTTGTACGTTGCCCGTATCCAAAAATATTGCCATTTCTATCTCCTAATCAAAAAAACAACTTCATTATTGTCTATATGGCAGAAACGATTTACATATTCTTTTTGCGATATTATGGAAATATCACTTAACTGTTGACTCCCATTTATTTTCAACCATTTTCAATCGTACGTCAGATGCTATGAGATGCCAGATTACCCCCTGAAATGATTCTGCATGGGGAGTAATTGTTTCAGGATTTACAGTCGGCACTATCACACATGCGTCTGCCACCCTTGCAGTATACCCACCATCACGACCTACAATACCAAGAACTTTTGAGTCCACTGTTTTTGCATATTCCAGTGCTCGAACTAAGTTAGCGCTTATATTCTTTTCCAGATTTCCTCCTCCAACAGAAAAGACTAACACCGCATCATTTCTTTTAAGACAACTTACTTTCAACCATTCCACAAATACTGTCTCCCATCCTTCGTCATTGGTACGAGCCATGAGCTCAGAAACATTGTCAACAGGCGAATACGCTTCAAACCCAGCCAGCTTTCTAAAATCATTGACAGCATGAGAAGCATTTCCTGCACTACCACCAACGCCCAATATGAAAAGCCGTCCGTGCTTCTTCCTAACATCAAGCAGAATCTTAATTATTTTTTCTATTTGCTCCTGATCGATTTTCTGTAAGATCTGGATCGCTTCTTCTATATAATGATTAATGTAAGACATAACTTCTTTTCATAAAATTTAAAAATCATCTTGGTTTTCTTAAAAGAAGCCGACCATAAGAACTCAGTCGGCTTGCCTGTAAAAACTCCTGAAAGAGTCGATGAGTCTTCTCATCTTTATGTTTGATCAGATACGATACAAATCGAGAAAAGTCAGTAGAAACTTTGGATTGAATCGCTTTGGTTACAATTTCTACATCCAAAATTCCTGGAGTACTGAATTCAATACACTCAAAACCTGTTTGATTGATCAATTGGAGCAGTCCAGCTTCTGAGAAGAGATTGAGTCTAAGAGGAGGAATGATATTCCTGGATTGATCCCATAACACTTGCAAATCAAATCCTGAGGATAATGTTGTGGTGAGGAAACATAATCCTCCTGGAGGCAACATATTAGACACTGTTTGAAAGAGGCTCCGTACATCAGGAGCAAATCCAATTCCATCAAATAACAAAATCACATCGATTTTTACCTCTTTCCATTGTGAAATCCCACCCATGATTAGTTTTATCTCCGGATAGGTTTGCAATATCTCCTGAGAAAGAAATGATTGAAGCAATACCTTTTGTGAAAAAGGTTTAGCATTGACTAATTTTTCTAAATACAAAGGCTGTTTGGTGTAAGCATCCGCCAAAGAAATAGCTTGAGGAAAGTACTCCAAGATAGATTCTTCAATCCACTGCAATCGAGGAAGGAAAATTTTTTTATTTCTCTGATCAGCAGTCATTTGAATGAATTCATCGCGCCAGAAATGCTCTGCCTTGGATTCTGTAAAATAGCGTATAATAGCACTTTCCGATGGACGAGGAGAGACATAAAGCGTGCTACATGAAGCACATTCTAAATAACGAAATCCAAACTTAATAAATTGAGATAACGTTTCCTGAGAACCACATGCGGGACAGGAACATTCCTGTAACGAGTTGTTTGGGAAAAAATCAAGAATCGACCTTTCTGTCAAATCCAGAAAACGCTGAAAAGCTTCTGAGGGCTTCAAATCGACTTCGTGGAACTCATCTAAGAAAATAATATTATGCATAACACCTCTGTTTATTTTTGGTTGCATCCTGGTATGCTAAATCAATCAGTTCCATCACTTTGAGGGCATCGTGAGACGAACTAACCGTAACTGGCAGGTCATTCAATATACATTTTATAAAGGACTGCACTTCCAAAGTCCAGGACAAATCCCTATCAAAACAAATCATCTCCTCCGATGGATTCCCCAAAGCTTCGGCTTCATCTTCAAATTGCCGTTTCCCGATGATGAGACGTTCTCGTCCATAACTTCCTGTTTTGGATAACAACCCTTCCACAATCAGATAGCCATTTTCTAATAACAGATCGAGTTGGAAGGTGTGTTTCCAAAGGGTTGCAGAAGAGTGAAAAACCGCATTCTGACCTTTCTGATTTTCCAGAATGACATAGGCATTGTCTTCCACTTCCAAGTTCCAATAAGAATTATTGATAAAACATTTGACGGCCTCAAAATCTCCACAAAAATATCGGAAGAGATCTAACATATGAATTCCTTGATCGAGTAAAATCCCTCCGCCAGACACTTTCTTTTGATTTCTCCAGGAATTCAAATAGTTTTTTCCTCCGGATTTTCCATAGATGCCTCGTAACGACAGGATTTTTCCTAAACGCCCACTTTCCACCACAGCTTTTGCTTTCATCACGGCTGGATGAAACCGATGATTGAAACCAAACTTTAGTTTGCAAGAAGGATTTCTAGATTCGGCCTCAGAAATCCGTTTAATGTCTTGAAATGTACGTCCAGGAGGCTTTTCACAAAAGACATGCTTTCCAAAATCTAAACTCTTGATACAGAGATCAGGTGCAAATATATTGGGAGTTGCGACAAAAACAGCATCTACTTCTGTTTGAATCAAAGCATCAAACGAATCAAAAACAAGACAATGGTTGATTTGCTTCCATTTGTTGTGATTTGTTTCCACAACCCCTACCAACTCCAACTCAGGGATAGATTCGATCACTCGTTTCCGAATCTCCCCCATGTATCCATATCCCACAATACCACATCGTAATTTCGCCATAATATTTTATTTCTTATTAAATTAGCAATCTACAACAGGAAGAAATAGAGACACGTGTTCTTCAGATTTTTTTCTTTCGGATGCATAAACATATCTGCTTCTGATAGAGGAATTACCGCGTGTTGACAACCGATTATATGCACCTCCGAATGTAAAGCTCTTAGCCCTACCATAAAGAATCGCTCCCAGTAACGCCCACTCGGTAAAGAGAGATTTACGGTTTATTAATTGTTTTTTCAATTCTACTCTGTTCATTAAGGTTTCCTCCAAATCTGGTTATCACTGGGCATGTCTATTAGCAAAAAGCCGTAATCAGTCAGAATTTCTTCGCACTCGATCTGCTTTGCATCCACCTCGATGTAGACGGTTCGCAAATCAGGATTACTGAAGGTTTTACGGCCTCCTTTCAGAATAGCTATCTCAGTGCCGTCCACATCTATTTTTACCATATTGGGTTTAATACCCGACAAAATACAAAATTCATCCATGGTTATGGTTGCGACACCCTCCCTCCACACCACGTTTTCTCCCGTGTGGGTTTTTGCCAAATCATGTTTCGAGACAGTATGCTTAGCAGCCCCCGGGGTCGTGTCCTGAATGTGCAATTGACTGATCCCAGTTTTGTCATCTAAGGCAAGAGCATAAGGACAGATGTTACTCATCGGAGTGTTTTCTAAAATATTTTGTTTTAACTGATGCAGATTCGAGTATTCCGGCTCGAAAGCGTAAACAGTCGCTTTCGGTTTCCGCAACGCCGCATAGATTGAATAGATCCCTACATTAGCGCCCACATCAAAGAACACATCACCGTCTCTCAAATTTTCATCCAGCCAATCCAGCAATTCGGGTTCCTTGTCATTGAAGGTACGGGCTCGATATTTTGTGATCCAATTGTCACTTAGCAGTTTCAAGGATATACCCCGGAAATGAACTGTGCTGGTGGACGACAAATGCCGAAGGGCAGAGAGAAATTTGGGTAGATCTTGGTATAAGAGTTTACCGATGGACATTTGGATCACTTTCTATTCTTTTAAAAAAGCTTTTATCAAGATATTGAACTAAATCTCTATTTAGATAATTTACAGAAAAACTTTTAAATTTTCATTAGATGGCTTTGTAAAATATTCAGGTAAAATTCTTTTTGCTATCTTTTGGAAAGCCTCCTTATCATTATTCAATATATGATCAATGGATTGGAGTCGCTGTTTAATTTCTGAAGAATGGTTCGCAGGTGCTAAAGGATAATCGGACCAAGCAAATGGGTCTAGAGAAAAGGTGTTGTCCGGTACAACACGAATCACAGGAATACCCATAACGACTGCTTCTAATGTAGCCATTGATGCACCAGTTAAGATCATAGCATAAGTTTTATCGAACCAATCTTGAATAATTCCATCGTCAGCAAACTCATAATCATTTAACCCGATTTTTTCTATAAAACAGTTCAATTTGTTTTTTGATAAAGTAGGATGAATCCGGATATAGATTTTATAAACATTGTTATTTTTTATAGCTTCTTTTACTTTTGTAAATAGTTCAAAGGTAAGGTTATGACTTAAACTAAGAGGCAATAACAAAGCCTTCTTAGTGTCACATGAAGGAACACTGCTTTTTATTTGATATTCATGTACCGAACTAAAACGAAGATTAGGACCAGAAACTAGTATGTCAGGTGGGAATTTCGCTTTTTTATGTAAATCCACATAAATAGGACCACTACAAATAATTTTATCAGGCAACGGACAATACTCTTTTTCATCCAGCCCTAAATGATAAGCCAGTTGGTTTGGGAAAAAAGTGGTATGCTGGAATGCAATAATGTTGGAATCCTGAAAATACTTTCTACAAGCCAGGATGAATTGCTTTTCAGACGTGTTATTTTCGAATGAATAATAAAATCCATCAATCTCAAACTCTTTTTCTTTCAATCTCTTTAGCAAAGGCACGCATAAATTGAAAGAGAGCATATAACGACTATACTTAGTTTTAATCACAACTTCATCAATTAAAGGAGTGATGTCTATCTCTTTTATTTCTGCGCTTTTAATTCGTATTCTATGTGTTTTATAATTCCAATAAATCACCTTGAAGTAGTCAACAATTTTTAAATAATGCTCCGGAACAATAAAACTATTTTCTTGAACGCTCATGAAAGTATATACTTTTTCAAATGAACTAGAGAGATTGAAAAGCATTGGCAAGGTCCAGATTTCATAGTCCCTTGAGCGTAACCATTCCGGTAATTGACCAAAGTTCCTATCCTTGTAGATCTCTACATTATTGAAGGTATCCTCGGTAAACCAGGATCTAATGATAATTCTTTTATTAGTTGATATCTTTTTTGATGGGAGAGGTTTAAGTAGTTTAAGCGCAGCCTTCCTACTTTGCATTGCATCAAATAAATATAGTAGAATTCTGCAAACATAAATTAATCTATACCTAATTACACTAAAATATACATTATATATTTTTTGATAATCTTTAACATCATATCCCTCTTTAATTGCCAAAGTTTTTATACATTTCGACAATGCAAGACTATCCACAATAAAACAAATATCTTGAGATAAATTGCTTAAAAGATATTTTACACTGAACAGACAGGTAACATTATGCATCAAAGATGTTGAAGTTGTGCTTTTTGAAGCCAACTCACCTCCCCACCAGTCAAATGAGTTATTTCTTTTATTTATGCTAGCCATTAATTCTATTAAAGGCTCCTTGATATCTTGAAAGACTTCATCGAACAATCCTGACAAATTCTTGATTTCAATATCATCTCCAAACTTATTTTTAAGCTCTAGAAAATAAGCATAATCCTGACATATATAGTAATATAATTTTTCTTTAATAATTATATTCTTTGCCTTTTTTAAGGGGATAATAGTAATTTGCTTCATTATAGATAATGAGAATCCAAAGTTAAACCATCTTAATCTTTGGATTTTTCGTCTGCAATACTGACGATAAAACTTTGTTGAGCCAAGCCCCATCTTGCATAATGGACGAGGTGAAGGTGGGTGCTTGGCAATCCGGATTGCCGAAAAGTAGGCATCTAATTTATTTCACATTAAATCAAAACCGTCAGCTTTTACGGAAAAGTACCTCTCTTTAAATTCTTTAGCTAGTTCTGCAAATATTTTATTTCCTTCCTTATCAAACTTTTCAGCTCTTTTGATATCTGGCCAGCATTCATAAGGCATTCTAGCATACATTGAAAAAGTTCTTCGTAATCCTTCAATTTGTTCCCTGGGAAAAGTTGGTAAGTCTAAGAAAATAGAAGACGTCATAGAACCGTAACCAAGTTGGTCTGGCTTAATATAGCCCCTATCTACACATAGTTTATGTAAGTATGTTCCTCTAAAAGGGGCAAAAGCAACACAATTAGTTGTATCAGCAATTAGCTTTCTATTTAATCGGATTGTATCAAAAACAAGTTCCCTGTTCTCCTCAGGAAAACCAATAATATTGTTCACAGTAAGAGGAATACCCGCTTCCGCAAGAAGTTGAGAAGCCTTAATGATTGATTCATCATCAAAGGT
>CETX01016776.1_pt1 | contig 10885 bp, 6 predicted proteins | sample 356501 | NCBI WGS metagenome assembly CETX01 (sample SAMEA2623390, study PRJEB7988) | marine metagenome | biome: marine biome (ENVO:00000447); feature: mesopelagic zone (ENVO:00000213); material: "saline water (ENVO:00002010), including plankton (ENVO:xxxxxxxx)" | depth 450 m | reverse complement strand
CACCGGATGAGGTGTACTACCAACAACCCATGACCCTGGCAGCTTGAACCGGGAATAAAACTGGATCAGAGCTTAACCGCACCTTCAAGCTGTCCAACTGATGGGGTCCACCTCATACGGTCTTGCATTAGAGGTTGGATACGCGGCCGCCAAGGGAAAACACGTCATCTTTGTCGATGAGAAATCGGAAAGTGACCGAAACCTCTCTAAGTATGTAAAGATAATCAGAGAGGCTTCAGATGCTGTTTTTGAGTCAATAGATGAAGGTGTCAATTATCTAAAGTCGTTGCCATAGTTAGTGAACTCGCCTGAGCCAAGCATTTTTGACCAGGGTGGCAAGTTCTGCTATCTCCTCCTCAGAAGCGAACGGAACCTGTGCAAGAATCACCTGGCCTTCTCCGGAGAGCTTCGCCGCTAAGTGGCCTCTACCAAGCAATCTTTCTGCACCGGCTTCGTCGAGAACTAGTATCGAGTTTTTCTTGTCCGCCATCTTCAAAACCAAGCGGTTTGTGAGGTTCGCTCTTAACTGCATTGGCAGGGCGTCTTTATCCGGTCGTTGCGTGATAAGCACGAGGTTGATACCAGCTGCTCTGGCCTTTACGCCTAGACGGCTGGCATTCAGATCAACGGCATCTCTGTATTCATTGATCATCATCCAATCTGCCAATTCGTCATGGAACAGCCAAATCCTTGGTAGTTGTTCGGAGGGTGGAACCTTCCGGTTGTAATTATCCAGTTTGGTCACACCTGCCTCAGCCAATAGACGGTTTCTGCGTTCCATTTCGGCCACAAGCTCTTCCAGCGCATGGATTGCTTCGTCTTGTTCGGTAATGAGGTCGCCATCAAGGTGCGGCATGTTGCGAAGCCAAGGAAAATCTATCCCGGCTTTAGGGTCAATCATGCGAATGCGAGCCTTCTGGGGGGAGTTGGTCGCACAAATGTCCAATAAAAGTGATTGGACTAGTACACCCTTACCGCTGCCAGTCTCGCCCGCGATTAAGGTATGGGGACCATGCGGCTGGAGTCCTCCAAACTCATTGCCAACATTTAGGTATAGCAACTCACCATCGGACTCTTTAGCACCGAGAAGCAAGCTGGTATTCGATTCAGGTGCAGTTGGCGGGAGTTCCCTTCTTCGCCAGAGATCCCGCAGCCGCAGTATCGCCCTATGTGGTCGCTTGACCATAATGATGACTTCCATCGGAGCGGCCATTACGTTAATAACATCAACGGCGTGGGAGGTTAGCAATTCTTGGCGTTTTTTCTCGACTTTGGGAATCGTAAGATCGTCGGATCCTCTGAAGCGTATAAGCGCAGCGTTGGGTGTGAGCCTCGCTCCGAGAAGTTCGGCCGTCATGTCGTAACCGCGCAAAGCCCGCTGTAAGGCTTTTACAGTTGTGTCGAGCCAGGCTTTTGTTTCCTCATCTTCGTCCTCTGAAGCGCTGCCACCACTTACCCATTCTGCAAGTTGACGAGAAGGCCACATTTCCAACAATTGATCAGGGGTATCAGAATTGGCGGCTTCTGGCTCCTGAGCTTGCTGGGGCTGTTCGGGTTCTTCGTATGAACTGGAGCTAGGTGTATCGCGCTCGCCCGACGTTTCCGATTCAAAGTTGTTTGCGGGTTCACTAGTGCCGTTTTCAGGTTTTGTCGGCTGAGCAGGTGTGTCGGATTCTGAGGTGGTTGGTGCGGTTTCTGTCGATGCCTTTCTGGACATTAAGGCATCATCCCAAATCTCAGAGTCAGTACTGTCTTTTGTATCAACAGCCTTGTCGGTTTCGGCGAAAGTCCGAAACATTTCCGCAACGCTGGCCTTGTCAAAGACTTGCTGAGAGCAGTGTGGCATCCCCTTCAAAGGAGTGGCTCCGTCGGCATCAACATATTCGTCATTGTCGTGGACGAAAACATGAGAAAAGCCTGCGAGCTGTATCGGTACTCCGTCAAGCCTCACCTCATCTGACCATCTATGCAGATCCCAATCATTCATAGAAGCAGCGTCAAAGGGGTCCATGCCCTCAATCATGAAATCACCGATGCGATTAAGCCATATGTCGCGATCTATGCGCGTGTGCTTCGGCTCAATGGCTCGTCCCAGGCGCGCAACGGTCTCTTCTAGTTGCTTTGCGGATTTCTTTGCCTGCGCCCGGTAACCGCCGGAGGTAACAAACTTTGCTTCTGATATGGCCACCTTTAGAACCGGCTTGCCATCGATGATGCGCGGTGCGATCGCCATAATATCGGCTATTTGCTCCTCACGCTGGCCAAACCAGGAAGCAAAATCATCCAGAAAATACCAACCTATTGGTTGATTCCGACCGCCAAGGCTACGCTGAATTTTTTCCATCGATAACACGATGCCAAGCAGTTCATTCGCATAGTGGCCATATCGAGCTGCACGCATTACGACTTGTCCGGACAATGTATTCGCTTGGTCAATCAGCTTATCAATGACTGCCTCATTGCCTTTCGTAATTGATGGATCGATCCTGTCTAGCCGCTCTTTGAGAAGCACTCGCAGAAGCTTCGGCTTCGATGTTGTCGATACAACGATGTTCCGATCCATGCGCCGATCTCGTATGTGGCGAATAACCCGAACACCGTTATTGCTGAGTAGGCGCCGATCCACGAGCTCATCGAAGTTCACTACCCATTCACCGATTTTATGGGTTTGAGTGAAGACATTGGCGATATCGCCATCGCGGAAATTTACCTCCCGGGCAGGTATAACATCACCTGGAAGAGCATTATCTCCGTTAAGAAATTCGTTGATGAGGTTAAGGTAATTTTGCCCGGCGCGGGGTTGAACCGGGCAGGCCAAATAGACTGAAGTTGATGTATCCGCCAAGTTAATTGGTCGACGTCGCGACCACCTCGCGGGCACATGTGTAGCCATCTCGGGGTTTCTGTCCCCCGGAGCTTTTTTCCAAACCAATTGGGCGTTTCTTGCCACGACATTTTGCAGCGCTACAAGATCTGCGGCTCGATCAGAATCGTCATCCGGAATCTTGGCTGCATCCAAGAATCCAACGCGCAATCGAGACAGAAAATTCCTCGCCGCCTCGCTGGCCATAACTGAGCCAGATTCTTCGCTTACAGATACATTTTGCTGCTCATAGATTCGTCTTATACGTTTAGGCTCTGAGTGGGTAAGCAAAAGATCACATTGGAGCTGATTCTCTTGTTCAACCTTGCTGGAGAGCTCCGAAGCAAGGGCGCTCGGCAAGGCTTTGGATTCAGCGTTATAAAGTACCACGGAGAAGTTACTGCGTTCGTGAGGCAGTAACTTTAGATATTGTTCGCCGACATCGCTAAAGGCTTTTGCGGCGACACTTGGCTCAATATCAAGCGCATCATCACTACGTTGAGACTTTCGTAATGGTGGCTCAGCCAGTGTGTAATCGAATGATGTATCTGAAGCAGAAAGCAGTTGTGTTTGGTCGTGATCAAACCCAATGCAAACTTCTGGGTAATAGTTTGTGCGGAGCTCCGTTTGAATTTGAGAGAAGAGAAGATCCGCGCGAAAAATATCATTCTCTTCCGCATCCAAAACATCGTTCACTAATTTGGCTGCCTGATGTGCCTTTACGCTGATCTCAGCAAGACGTAATGGATGCCAGGGGGCAATGATCGCAGCGAGGTTGCCCGCGCCTACATTGGCGACGCCAAGCCGCAGAATTTCCTTACATAACTTTTCGCGGGCAAGATCGTTGTTTGCCTGGTATAGAAGTGATGTAAGTAGTTCATTGTAAGCTTCAGCTTGCGCGACAAAGGTATCTGATCCAATGCCTGTGCCCTCTGGCATAGTCCATTCACGGATAGCTCTCGAATAGGCAGTTAAGAAATTATTGAAACGTGTCTGTATGTTATCAACGCCCTCAGTCCCCAATACGCTTGATAATCCAGTCAGCTGTTCCAGAAAATAGGCACTTCTATCGCCGCTACTACTATTCGGGGCAACAAGCTTTCCCGTGTTTGAGTTTGAGACATCACGAATTGTGTTGATGTCGTTTAAATCGATCCGCTGTATGCTTCCCTTGGCGCTCACTGCTTGCCTGGTGATATCTGCCGTGGGTAACAAAGCATATTGTTCCGTCTCGTTTGCGACGCTCAAAAGGTCTTCAGGCAGTGCTGTCGCTATGGCGTCGACCGGCATTTCCCAATGAAACACCAGTTTTGTATTAGCGCCTTCAGGATCAAGGACAACTTCGAATTTAATTGAGCGAGCCTCTTTAGAGCCGGAAGTCGATTTGGCGAGATCTGATTCGACGCGTGGAAAGTAGAACTCCTCAAGTTTCCCGAAATCAACCTCGACTTTTTCTCCCAGGATTGCTTCCAGACCTCGGTATCGGAATGCGAAGTAGCGTGCGACTTTGTGATTTTTATTACGCCAAAAACTCTTCTCTCTACTGCTCGGAATACGAACGGTTAGTTTCTTCTCTTTCAGTTCCTCGTCATTAACCCGACGACGTAAGCTGTCCAATGTTTCAATTAGTCCCACTAAGAAATCTTGGTAGGTTTGTGGGTTACGATAAATATAGCGTTCCCACTTGCCAGACAGTTTTTTGTCTCTAGCCAGGTGCTCTCGATGCGTCTCGAAAAAAGCCTGCAGGTCTTCTGAGGGATCTTTCGGGAAAGAACTTGCAAGAAGCTCACGCTCCTCCTCTTCAAGCAGGTCATCGAATTCGTCGTCAAAGAATTTAATCGTTTCTTCACCGAGGGGCTGAGAGGAGCTTTTATTTACACCTTCGAAAAGCTCAGAGATCGATCTCCAATCTAAATTGACCAAGCTTTCCTGTGAGGCTGACCAGCTATCAATTCGTAAGTCAGCATCAAGGAATGCTTTAATCACCTTTTGTTCTGATACTTCAAGGCGATCAGAAATTTCTTCAAAATTAGTGCGGAGATGCTCGCGAGGAATTGGCTCGCCTTTTTCCGTTTCTTGTACCAGCAGAGGGCGGACTTTAGTGTGGAGACCTCTGAATATCTTGCTCCATTCACCAGTGTTATCTCGCTTTTTCTCCGGGATGCGGTCAAAGTAGCCCGAAAACTTGGGCAGCTTTAGGCTAGGCAACGCGTTATCAACAGCCTTTTGCAGGGGTAGGCCATCCGCGGTGATTCCGTGAGCAATTGAAATTACGAAATCTGCAAACGTTTCAATTGTGCGAGCAGCATGAGATTGATTCGCTGCCTTAAGGGCGGTAATTAGATGTTCCCGTTTGGTTTCATCCAGATAGGCAGAGGTTAATCCTGCCTGATCGATCCAGGCTGCGTAGCGACTTCGCAGCGTATCAGTCTCGATTTTGGTGACTTTCTCAACACTTTTGTCGTTGCGTTGGAGTTCTTCTTGCGAGGCAGCAAAGAGAACAGCTCGGAATTCATTCGGCAGCCGACAGTGGCGCCAGTGAGTAATGGACTGGTTACTTTTCGCTGAATCGGGAAGGTCGTCGTTTGGGTCGAATAGATTAGCTATCCGTACCAAGACTATTGATGCGGTGGTGGGCTTGGATAGCACCGACTGTGCGATAGAGCGAATGATTGAGGGTTCCAACCCGAGCATGCAAAAACGCATCGAACCATCCGCCTCTTGGTCGAGCTGAGCCCGAATGAAATCTTGAGCGACGGCCGAGATTAGTTCGTTTCGTGTCATTTGTTGCTCCTAAAAGGGTTCTCGACATAGGCGCAATCATCAGAGAGGCGGCGTAACAACCCCAGAGTCCTTAAGCGTTGTTCCAAGCGTTGGGTATTTTGTAAAAAGGCATTTTGATCGGTAGGCAGTGTTCCGAAAGCTTTTTCTGCCTCATTCGGGCCAATTATTAACCGGAACTTTTCATAGAGTTTGGAAAGAAAGCGGTGATATTCCTCCCGTCCCTCGTCCACAACGCACATGACAAGTGCTTTAAGTAGAGAATCATCGGGTGAGTACCAGGTTCCAGACCCTCTACGCGATACTGCCAACCCAATTTGTTTCGCCCACTCCAGGTGGACCTTTCCAACGTGTTGTTGGTGACGACTTTCTGCGTATTCCCTTAAGGCTTCGAATATAGTCTCTGGGTCACCGGAAGGGATGCCGTCGGCAGGCTGCCAATCGTATCGCTGAGCGAGATATTCCCGCACTGCGTCAGCAGGATCTCTTGCCTGCAAAGCCTCATGCCATCGCTCATCGTTTTTGGCTGCCTCGATATAAGCGCGCACAGCCCTTGTGGGTAGCATTCTGTTCGCCCCGAAGTTCTCTTTTGAAAGTTCGAACAGTGTTGTTCTCTTTGGAGAAGCTATCTCCAGAACGAACTTCGGTTCACTGGAATCTCCAACTTCCTCATTGGCTCTTCTAAGCATGTAAATGAGCATGTGGAGAGATGAGAGGCGCATCAAAGGATCAAGTAGGGCCTCACCTGTGAGATCTAAATTAAGTAGTGTCAGCCAAGTCTGAGAAAGATCGCCGTACTCCCTTCGTTTGGCGAAAGGTAGATACCCGATCGTGCTTGATACGGGATTCGAGTCGATTCTGTATCCTTCAGGGAGTAAGGCTCGAACGACACGGTTCCATGTTTCGTCGTGGCGTAGCAGTTTTTGAGAAATTAGATTAGCGAGAAGCTCGCCGTTGCCACTGCGATTGAGCATGAGGTAAAGAAGTTCGCCGCTCCTAGCAAAGAAGCGCCTGTCTGGGCTGTTATTGGCGTTTGCAGGCAAGTCAGCGTAAAGGCAGTTCGGGCCATAAGGAAAAAGAAAGCGCGACGTCCATCTACGCTTCCGATGCGGCTCGACAGCAGTTGTTTGAAAAAGCTCAATTACTCGGGAGAGACGAGCAAACGAGCCAAAACGATCTTGGAGATACCTGAAGTCGTCGTCAGAAGAAAACGCTTTGAACCATTGCTGCCATCGCTCCGGGTCGGTTTGATAGTTGTCTTCGACAAACCGAAGGTGTGGGTTGTTAAAGATTAGCTGCCTGAGAGGAAGGAGTCGTGGAATGTGGTACGTGAAGGCTTCATGAGTATCCTCTCCCCAGCGCTCCTTCAGAGCCTTCGCCTGCTCCTGGCGGGATTGAAATATTGCTAAAAACTCTAAAAATACGAGCCAGGGCGTTTGGTCGTTGTACAGGCGATGGCCCCATATAGCTTCATCAACCCACACATTGACATCTTTTCTGTATTTCGCTGGAGCCTCAAGACGTGCCTTCATGAGTCGAGCCTTATTCGAATATTTTCGGGGTGCACTCGCCCCTCGTTATTTACAGTAAGAGCCTCTAAGTTTATCTCGTCACGAGTTGGTTCTTCGCCGATCAACCCGTCTAAGCGGGTTATGAGTCTGAGCTTGAAGTCCAAAAAATCTTCGTTGCATTGCCTAGAAAAGCTGGCGGGCAAGCTTCCACTTGCTACCCTCACCAAGTACTCAAAATGGGTAAGCTGAAGGGTTAGAGTGTCAATGATGCCGTCACCATCTGCCGCAGGATCAACTATCTGCATGCAAGGCGTTGCGCCATCTTTATCTAATACAAAGCTAAGATAGGGATCTCTTCTGTGCCTGGATGTAGGCAAATCGTAATTAAGAAGCGAAGCAATCCTGCCGCGGCCATCTCCGCCAGAGGAGGCAAGATAGAGCTTGGTGCCTTCGTCAATCATCATCCCGCAAAATGTTCTATTGAGTCCGCGGACCAACAGCTCTTCTGTTCGGGACGTGTCGCCGTCGTCTTTTAAGCCCTCAACAAACTCTAAAAACTGGCCGGAAGCCTGGTAGACGGTCAGGCGCCAGGGGTTCAGGGGGCTGGTGGAGGGAAGTGAGAAAAAAAGTCTTTGTCTTTGCCTTGAAAGCGCCTGCATAAATTCTTCTATATCGTCGCGGGCTCCTTCGAGATAGTCCCGCAAATATCGTTTGTAGGCTGCAGCTCCATAATAGATGTCATTGGATACGAATTGGGTGTACGCCTCTGAGCCACTATATGGTCCGTAAATCAATAGGTTATCAAATTTATTGTCGGTTTCACGTCCAATGCCGAACGCTTCGAGGATGTTGAAAACCTGGTATTGTTGCCTCTGCCGCTCAGGAAGGTTCATTCCGAAGACGTTGGCATAAGGGTTGGTTAAGCGATAATCCTCTTTTTCTGCGCGATTCTTGGCCGAGCGGCACGTCAAAAGAATGCGGCCACTCTGCCGGTCCCCCAGGAGAACATTGACACTTAGAAGTAGCAGGTCACGGATTGGCACATGCATACGGTTGGCCCGAGCGAGAGTCATCAGCTCTCCAAGTCTTTTGCGAAATACCGCTCCGTCACCGCTCTTACGGAGTCGTTCGCGATTTAGGCGAATTGGGCAAGTTGTCGAACCGTCGTCACCTAGCAAGTCACAGCCGTCGCAGTTTGACCACTGGGGGTGCTCAACAATTTGTTCTATGATTTCGTGGAAGTGAATTGAAGCGTCTAGGCGGCTGAGATTAAAAAGGTAGAGGTTCAATGACTCGTCTTCAATTCGCTCCTCTACCAGCATATCCTCCACAGTCTTGAATATCCGATGCTCTTGCTCCCCTTGGTTATCTGACCAATCACGCCAGCTTGCGAGAAGTTGGCCATCGTTAGCAGCGACAAGATATATATTCTCAGCACATGCGTCTGTTACCGCATTTGCAAGCCCGCTGAGGACATTTGTTTTCTCATCCTGAGTAAGCTCGCTCAAGTCTTTCACGATGATCAGTGTCTTTCTAGATACAGGGAGCGTTAACGAAACGACCTTTTCGCCTGCATTCCAATGACCTGGGTCACCACCAAGAGCAATCCAAATTTGCCGACAATGGAACGTTTTGCCATCGCCTGCAGTCCCCGTAAGAACGACGTTCCGAGGCTCGGCAGATTCAAAATTTTCCTTAACCTCGTCCAGCTTCGCAGGACTGATGTGAATGACGGGATCAATTTCATGACGCTCGATTTCCGCCTGGATCAGCTCGTCATACATGTTGTCCCCAGCCGGGATTGGACCGTAATGGCGAAGGAAGGAAATCAGGCCATTTGATTGGCTCATCGCTGCGGACTCCCTGTGCGGCAGTGGTTGCTGAGATAGAAAGCTGACGATGTGATATGGAACTGAGGCGATTGGAGATGCGAAAGTGATTGGATAATTGTCTTATTTTTAACGATCACTTCATTCTCTCCCTGACAGCAATGCTAGGGTTCAACCCGTGCGCAAAATTACAGCTATCCCAAAATCAAGACGTTAGTGATGAATACGTTAAAAGTCCAGAGCTTCAGCTCTCTTCATTGTGCTAGTTGGTGAATGGTGTCCGGGGTATGTGAAGGTATTGCCTTCTGTGAATCTAGCTTGCGACCAAGATCCATCGATCTGTAATCGTGAAATCTAGTTTTAAAGGACGTGAAGGGGGCAATTAGCTGATCGAGCGAGCGAGATTCTGGCGAATCGGATCGTCAGTGTTTTGTGTCCAGACTGGGATGATACGTTTTTCGTGCAATGGTCAAAGTTTTCAGCTCTCGAAATGTCGGTCTTAAGTCGTGGACACACCGTGGACACAATTTGGACACAGGCCCAATTTCGTGTGCCAGACAGGGTGATTTCGAAAGCAGGGCAGAGGTCATTACCCTGTTCGCAGCTTGAGCGATTGCAGTTTCGCGAAACAACGATAGAAGGTAAAATTGAGGAGCGTAAGGTGTTGATTCGCCATGATAATGGCCCGCCCGTCAGGATTCGAACCTGAGACCTTCGCCTCCGGAGGGCGACGCTCTATCCAGCTGAGCTACGGGCGGATTTCAACAAGTTTGGCATGTTTGACCGTTGCCTTCGGTTCCGGATTTTTTCTCTGACCCTTGCCTCCGGAGGGCAACGCTCTATCCAGCTGAGCTACGGGCGGAACGAAAGCCGGCAGCGGTGTGCCGATTTCGAGTGCGCAATCTTACGTGCGAAGCGGGTCGCTGTCCAGCCCCTGCGGGCAAGTCCCAACGTCAGCTTTGGATGAGTCGCTGCTCCGGGGTGATTGTCACCAGATTGCTGTCGTTGCTGAAGGTGACTTCGCCGTCCTGAATGGTTACCTGGAAGCTCATGGAGCGGTTGGCGAGCTTGGCCAGGGCTTCGGTGCTGTCGCCGGGCAGGTGAAAGATGGTGAGGTTGTCGAAACGCTCCAGCTTGCCATGATGTTTGTCCCACCAGACGGGGAAAGCCCGATCGCCATAGGTGTACAGGATCACTTTGCCGGCGCGGTTACAGGCCTTTCTCAGTCGATCCTCTTCTGGCAGCCCCAGCTCAATCCACACTTCAATCTCGCCGGTCAGGTCTTTCTGCCAAAGCTCGGGTTCGTCATCGGTGCTCAGCCCCTTGGTGAATTCCAGGGTCTCGCTGGCGTTCAGGGCAAAGGCGAGCAGCCGGATCATCATTCGCTGGTCGGTTTCTGACGGATGTTGGGCCACAGTCAGGTGATGATCCGCGTAGTAGTGACGGTCCATGTCGGCAATGTTGAGCGTCGCCTTGTGGATGGTTGCTTTGAGCGCCATGGGCTTCCTGAATTGGTATCTGATAGGGGTTTGGGCTAGTGTAATGCAATTCTTTCCCGGGTGAGTGTAAGCGCATGCCGATGTTGCGTGGTTTTCTGGTTCTGGTGCTGTTTTTTATTCTTGGCGAGTCTGTGCGCCTGCTTCTGGCGTTGCCGGTGAGTGGCGGCGTGCTGGGTATGGTGGTTATTACGTTTACCCTGATGGTTAAAGGCAGTGTCAGTGATGATCTGGCCCGGGCCAGCCAGGGCCTGATTTCGGTACTTGTACTCCTGATCATGCCGGGAGTTGTGGGGGTGTTCTTCACGGCGGACCAGTTCTCGGGCCAATGGCTGGCGGTTGCGGCGGCGCTATTGGCGGGCACCTTCCTGAGTGTTCTGACGACTTTGCTGTTAATGAAGGCTG
>CETX01092077.1_pt1 | contig 10969 bp, 8 predicted proteins | sample 356501 | NCBI WGS metagenome assembly CETX01 (sample SAMEA2623390, study PRJEB7988) | marine metagenome | biome: marine biome (ENVO:00000447); feature: mesopelagic zone (ENVO:00000213); material: "saline water (ENVO:00002010), including plankton (ENVO:xxxxxxxx)" | depth 450 m | reverse complement strand
TTAATAATTTCTCTGCTTTCGACGATAAAATCATGAAAATCTTTTTTAAGCCAAGGCATTCCAGCTATATTAAAGTCTATATCTGACCACGCACTAAAATTTGTAGGCGGCTCATAGCCTAACTTCACAGTTTCATCATGACTTATAGTACCTGGGAATGGCACATAATACGATGGTGCAGGCACAGGATAAATTACATGTTTACTATTTTCAAATATATAATAAATTAATTTGAGTGTTTTCTTATATTCGGTGATTGTTTCATTTGGAAAGCCGGCAATGAAATTATAGGTAGCCTGAAACCCATGTTTTTTTATTTTGCATACAGTATCATATACTTGCTTAAGTGTTATCTTTTTATTTATCATTCTTAATGTTATCTCGGACCCAGATTCAATCCCGAACCCAAAATGATAAAATCCTGCTTCTTTTATCAATTTTAGCATATCGTCATCAAATTTGATAAATAACTCTATTCTTCCACCACTTCGAATATGTAGATTCATATCCAGGTTAACTAAAGCTTCTGCAATCTCTCTCATGCGTTTACTATTCACAATGAAGTTTTCATCACTAAATGTCAAGCCATCTATATGGTAATTATTTAAAAGATATCTTATTTCCTTAATGATTTTCTCTGAATCTTTTTTAGCATAAATAGAACCTTCTTTTGAGTTGTAGCAAAAAGCGCAGTTGAATGGACAGCCTCGGGACGAGTTTATTTCAAAGTATCTTGTTATATACTTTTTTTTAATTGATGTGATATATAATTCCATATCAAGAAGATGGTATGGAAGCTCCGGCATAAGATTGAGATCATACAGAGGTGGCGCATTCGTGTGGAGAACTGTACCAACGGAGTCATTGTTATCCATATAGTAAATCCCGGGAACTTTTGAGATATCGTCTTTTTTCTTAAATTGAGATACTAAAAATGGAAATGAAATATCCCCCTCACCATAAACTACTATATCGACGTATTCATCTTTTATCGTCATTTCAGGTAATATTGTAGGATGAGCACCTCCCCAAACAATTGGGATATTAGGGTTCGTTTCTCTTACTAATGAAGCAAATTTTCTACCCATTCTGATTTGCATGCCTGTCATGGTTGTGATGCCGACGCAGACAGGAGTTTCCTCTAATAGATCCAGGAGGCGGTCTTGAGCTACTGTCGTTGTTAATGCTATTTCATCTATAATCTGAGCAGAAAACCCTTTATCAATAAGATGGGCGGCTAATGTTAACGGTCCATGTGGAATAGACACATGTCTCTTGTAAGCCTCTCCTGCCCAACTTTCTGATATAGGCCTAATCAAAATCACATCTGGCATGTCAATCTTCCATAATCAGGAACACTCGCATCTGCTGTTACAAAAACAATCGCTTCGCATTGGATCATTCCAATCATTAGACTATCCGATCAACCGGCATTGGTCATCATCAAAATATCTTGCAAACTTTTTTTTTGTTGTTTTATACTCAAAAAGATCCATGGCTATTCTGATAAAACCATCTTTACACCCTTTACATCCCTCGTCACGATAACCCAGTTGTTGATTAAATCGGCGAACGCGGTAATCGTCCTGGATCACAGTTTGTACTCGTAATACAGTCAAATGTTCAAAAATAATAGCCAATTGCATCATCGCCATGGCATAACCCAATAAACCGTGTCTGACCGGCGAATCACCAACATAGAGTCCAACATCTACCTGCACCTGTAAATCGAGAGGCCCCTCCCCCTTGACATTCACATAACCGGTGCGCACTCCCTTGCACCATACCACCCAATGCGCCTGGTCGTCTCGATCTCTAATTTGCTCATACCAGAGTCGCTGCCGATGAGGAGTGATATAAGAAGAATTAAGCATTCGCTGACTTATCATCGGAGTGTTTCTCCATCTGCGCAAACTGGGCAAGTCAGAAGGGTACACAGGACGTAACTCAATGCCATACCCCTTAAAAATTCTATCCGAAACATACTTTTTTTTATTCAATGGAGCAGTACTACCTAATATAATTACTATAATCCTTCATATCGATTAGCTATCTTTTCCGCAATGTGCTCAGCCGTTAGTCCACTTTTTTCCAACATATACCCATACGCACCGGAATTACAATAGCTGTCGGGAAGTCCGATAAAGAGCTGAGGTGGAGATTTTTTCAGTGTCGTCTTATATTCAGCTACGGCACTACCAAGCCCACCGATGTTACTATGTTCTTCGACGGTTACAACAAGCTTTGAAAATTCACAGACCTTTTCAATAACGTAGGTGTCAATTGGTTTTATAGTATGCATATTGACAACCGTTGCAGATATGCCGCACTCATGCAATTTGTCCGCGGCTTTAAGGGATTCATAGACCATAGTTCCTGCTGCAATTATTGTTATATCGTTACCATCACGTAGGGTATTTGCCTTACCTATTTCATAGTTGTAGTCCTCTTTGTAGGCTTGAGGATTTCTCGCGCCACCAGTCAAGCGAATGTAAACCGATTCATTATGATCAACAGCTGCCAGAGTAGCCTTGACTGTCTCAAGGCAATCGGCCGGTGAAATAACTGTTACCCCTGGAATAGATCGCATCACAGCCACATCTTCAATACTACAGTGGGTATACCCAAGCGTGCCAAGCACTACACCACTGGCCAGGCCAACCATGCATACCTTATGACGCATATATCCCAGGTTAACCTTAATTTGCTCACAACAACGCATTGTTTGAAAAGGAGCAAATGTAGAAGTAATAACTTTCACTCCTTCACTTGCAAGACCCGCAGCGATTCCCATCATATTTTGCTCTGCAATTCCAACATCCAGGAATTTCTCAGGAAACGCTTCTTTAAACCGCTTTAAACCAGCAGATGTTGACGTGTCCCCTGTTAAGATTATGAGGTCGTCAATTGTTTTTCCCAGCTCCAATGCTGTCATCCCAAAAGTAGCACGGGAACCTATACTTGACCACATTTTCATGTTTCTTTCATTTATAACCATATTATACCACTATAATTTTTATAATCCTTGTCTCAATAGATCCCCTGCTTCTTCATTGTAATAAACTCTTTTCTTGACCTGTCCACGTTTATTAAAAGCAATACAGCCCCTTTGTGACTTCCTGTTCTCCAAAATCCCTCTTAACGATTTCATACCATTTAGTTCGGCTAAATGATATTCTTTATCAGTTATTCGATCTTTCGATTTAAACAAGTTATTAGAATAGATAGGATAGTTTTCACGATAAACAAACCTTTGAATTAAATATTCTAGAAAAAGCATGTACTTAATTACTGGATATATAACTTTCCTTGGAAGTGTGTCTATTATTTTATTGCCTATAAGAAATTTTCTTACAATGTCGCTCACATATTGAAATGGCACCAGTTTCTTTGCGCCTTTGGTATGAGGATTATTTTCAATTATTACAGTTCGCTCTTGGAATTTGTCCATAAGATCTGTATCCCAAGCTTCCCCTCTCATTAGCTTTCTACATGTCCTCGATGCTTCTAACTTGGCAAGCCAATCCCAAAAAACTACCTCACTCATTGGTGCCCCACTAATATTGATATAATATCTTTTGTATGCGCCTAATCCGGCCAATAAATTAATAGACTGCTCTTCTTCATCTAGATTTAGGCCAATTAAACCCAGTTCTCTGCCCCACTCATAAAGTGGGGTGCCCATCAGTGGCAACGCATAGGCATCCCCTTCTCCTGCATCCATATATAAAAGTGCAGGAATCCTTAAACTTGCTGCCAGCCTACCCGTCATCTGTCCAGATTCCATTATTGTTTTTTCATTCTCACCTGGCATTCCAAACATATATGCTAAAGGAGAGAGTAATCCACTGTCATTGCAATATGAAATAGCCTGTTCGATATCATCTACATCAAACCTTTTTTCCATTATATCCAGAATCTTCTGACTACCTGACTCAACACCAAACTTAAGGTAGGAGCAATTATGATTTTTATAGAACATCACATCTTCTCTATTGACATTTTTACATCTAACACCGGCAGCAGCCCACAGCATATTATGCTTTTTAAATACTTTAGCTACCTCGTATGAATGTTTCCTATTCGCCCCAAAGTTTTCATCACCCACCAGAATACAACCAACATTATAGTTCTTTTTTAGCATCTCTAAATGTGCATCAAGCTTTGCGTAATCAAAAACCCTATATCCCTGAGTATATCTCTGGCAGAATGTGCACTTGGCAACACATCCTTTTGATAAAAACAACCAAGCTAATTTATCGCCACGGGTATTATCAGATATTCTTTTATCAAATGAAAATAAACTTGAGTATTTAGCGTCTCGAAAATAGTTTTCTATTTTATCTAATGATCCGTCTAGTCCCGTCTTAAGCAACTCATAATCTATAAATGGTAAATCATTTTGGTTTATCTGCTTTCCATATCCAGTAAATACTAATTCACCTGAATCGTTAATAAATGCAAGACCTTGTATTGTCTCCAGTGCTTTGTTATCTACAACATTATTGTTTTTTAAATGATTTAACACATCAATCCATGTTACTTCACCATCCCCGACAACACATAAGTCCACGTTTGTTTTTCTTAAAAGCAAATTTGCAGCTGAGGTTAAGTATCCACCAACAACTATATAAGCCTTTTGATTCACATTCCGAATAATCCTTGCTATGCGTTGAACCTGTTGATATGATGTTGAAACAACTGCACTTAAACCGACCACATCCGGCATATTTCTTTTTAAATATTCTTTAATTTCTTCATCATCAGGATATAACATATCAATATCATAAAACTTATAATCATGATAACCGTTTCTTTCCATCCATGACACAAGATAACCGATTGCCAATTTTGGCGTTATGGGAATAGGACCTTCTGACCTTTTTCTTAAAAGCTTTGCTCCTACCGCATTGGTAGGAACTGTGCAAATAAGAATATTCATATTAGTTGGCGAACCCTTCTGCTTAGATCCTTCAGCATTATCGTCTTTTTCAATAGCTTCCATGTGTTTATCCTTTATTATTGCCAATCTGGTATCAGCCCTTACCTGAAATAAATGATTTCCAAAAATGTCCTATGTGCTTTAGCATAACAACATCGTAGCAGTTTTATTAACTATAAGCTTTTAGCCGATACATTCGACAAGCTTAAAATGCCACTATAATCTCATTTATTGTCATCGCAAACGCCGTCTAGTTCTTTGTCCAGCTCGGTAATCGCTATTTGATGCTGTTTATTAGTCAGCACTTTATGATGCCATTCATTGTCATTTTCGGAGAAGGAAAACCCCTTTCCCTTTACAGTACGTGCAACAATAGCAACAGGCTTTTCTGAGCTTTTTTCCCTCGTAAAAGCATCATATAATTCACTAACATTATGACCGTCAACTTCTATGACGTCCCATCCAAAACTAGACCATTTTGCTGTTAGATCGCCAACACTCATTATGTCGCTGTTGGCACCTGTCTGTTGAAAGTTATTTTTATCAATGATTCCAACTAAATTATCGAGTTTAAACTGGGAGGCGGCCATGGCAGCTTCCCAAACGGATCCTTCATTGCACTCACCGTCTCCCATAACAACATAGACATTGTGCTTGTTTTTCTTTCGCTTTCCAGCTAGGGCGACACCTATTCCAAGCGAAAGACCCATTCCAAGGCTACCATTTGAAAACTCGATTCCCTTCTTTCTGTTGATAACAGGATGTCCAAGAAGATAGCTTTCAGACTTTTCGAATGTCATTAAATCCTCTACAGGAATAAACCCTGCTTCGACAAGCGCCGTATAGTACCCAAGTACTCCATGGCCTTTACTAAGAATAAATCTGTCACGTTCACTCCATTCAGGATTATTATTATCATATCTCATAATTGCACCATACAGGGTCGCAGTTATTTCAATTATTGAAAGCCCTCCGCCAAAATGTGAACTGTCAGCCCCGGCTGCCAAAGCTGTATCAAGTACGTTTTTCCTCATGCGCTTTGACATCTGCTCTATCTCATTAATGATTTGTTCACGATTTTCCATTTTACATACCTCCGTCCACACGCAAGACCTGCCCTGTCATATAAGACGATAAATCCGAGGACAGGAACAACACCGCATTTGCAATTTCCTCAGGCCTTCCAACTCTCTTCATACATATTCTCTGCAAAGTGTTTGCTAATGCATCTTCCGGAGTACTCTCTACCATCATATCAGTCTGTGTAAGCCCTGGTGCAATTGCATTCACCCTAATGTTGTATGCCGACAATTCTCTTGCCAAGACTTTTGTAGAAGCTATCATCGCTGCTTTACTCGCCGCATAAGCAGCTCGTCCCTCGTTACCTTCAATCGCAGCACTGGATGAAATATTGACAATACTGCCACTCTTTTGACGAGTCATAATTCTTGCTATATATTGTGTTAGCAGCATTTGTGAGAAATAATTTATTTCAAAAATCTCCTTCATTTTATCTGGTGGTGTCATCATGAACAGTGATGTATAAATAATGCCTGCATTATTTACAAGGACATCTACTGATTGCTTTGCTGACCTTATAGTCTGTACTCCCTCCTTTACCTGCTCTACATCTGCAAAGTCAAAGTATACTGGAGAAATAGTTACGCCTGTCTCTTTTGCAAGCACCCCTATGTAATCGGTAAAACTATCATCAGGCTTACGAACACAAGCCCAGATTTCTGCGCCATTTCTGGCAAACACATCCAGCATAGCCTTACCAATACCACGGTTGCAGCCAGTTAGAACTGCCGTCTTTCCCTTTAGTAACATAGCATCATTTCCTTCTTGTCGCCGCGCACCTGATACCTCATTTTGATGCAATCGACATCTATATTCCAATTACAATTAGCAAGAAAATAATTACGCAAAGTCTTCATCTGTAAATATATTTTTAGCATGAGAAGGATTGAAAATCGTCTGGCCTTCACGAAACATGTACTTACTGACAAATTCCCTATCTTCTCCGGCAAGGCACAAACTGCTATAATTGCGGATATGCTTAATACTAAAACCAATTTAAGTAGACATTAAGTTTCTAAATTCTTCGCCTTCACTAATTAAAATGGATTTGAATCCTTTAATGCCAATCATTCTGTCCTTATATTTTTGATACATATTATTTGCTTTATCACTTGAATTAATAATATTTTTTATAGTATCTAGTTGTTTATGAGCTTGCGAATAATCGCCTTGTTCTTTGTAACAAACATAAAGCATATAGTGACCAACTACATGAAATGGGTAATCTAAGACAATATCCTTAAATGATACTAAGGCTTTCTCATAATTCCTTGCATTAATATTGTAATTATTGAGAAAATTAATCTCAATATTTGCTTCGTACAACAAATCATTTAATTCATTAGCTGTTATTTCTTTAGTATCGAACTCTCTTAAACCGTAGGCGGCTTCTGACCAATACTCAGGACTGTCATCAATGTATTTGTTAGCAACCATCTCATCATAAAGAGGAGTACCTAATAATGGTTTAACAGCACTAAAAGTGCACCAGTCCGCTCCTAATTCTTTAGCAAAATTTATACTTTCAACTATCATTTCTTTTGATTCGCCAGGGAATCCGTGTATAAAATAGACTCTAGTTACTATCCCTCTCTCCCTAAACATTTTAATCAAATCAAAACACTTGTCTAGTCTTACGCCTTTCTTCATAATATTATGATTGACCTGCTTTGAACCTGATTCCACGGCAAGATTAACTATTTTGAGCCCAGTGGATACCAATGCATCAATTACTGCTTCGTCTAAACTATTAACTGATAATGCATTTGGAACTCTTAATTCAAAATTTGGAATTTGTAATTCTTGTATTTCATTTAACAATTCTATTACGCGTTTTTTATTTAAGTTAAAGTTATCATCTTCTGCAGCAAATGTTGTTATTGAATATTCTTTATAGAGTTTTTTTATCAGGGCTATCACATAGTCAATAGAAAAATAGCGAACCGATCTGCTGTGAACGGTATTAGCAGAACAATATGTACAACGATACGGACAACCTCTCAATGTCATTATTCCAATAAGAGCATTTTCATCCTCTTCAACTATACCTCGTCCTCCACGAAGTGTAGAATTACTTTTATATCTATCCATATCCAGAATGTGATAAGCTGGAAATGGGAGCTTATCGAGGTCTTGTGGTAATTCAGAAATATTTAATACCTCTTCCGTGTTAATAGTCTTTTTAGAATAAACCCCCTTAATAGAAGCTGTTTTACTCTGTAAATTATTATGCATATAATATAATACTTCAGGAAACGATATCTCTCCTTCGCCCCTAATAATATAATCTACTGGAGCAAGATCAAAAAGTTCTTTTGTTGCATTTGTTGCATGCTCACCGCCAATTATAATATTGACATTTGGCCACTTTCTTTTTAATCGTTTTGCACAGGTAATAAAGAAATGGTGAGATGTAGAAAAAATAACTGAAAATGCTAATACATCGGGCGAATAAGTTATTTTTTCTGCAACTAGATCTATAAAGTTTTCTAAATTTCCATATTTGGAACCATTCAGCAATTCCAATGCATAGTCAAGACAGTCGATTCTTTCAATGTAATCCTTAGCTTCTACCACAGAAGCAAGATGTAGTATTCCAAGTGGTGTAGAAACATTTATTGATTGGGGGAAATCAGCATTCTTTTCTTTTAAACTATCAGTTACGGTTGAAAATCTTTGGGTAGGTAGATTTACAAATACAACTTTTAGTTTATTTTTAATTTGTCGACTCATAATATTTATATTATAATTTTTCAGGTTACTTAACCCACAAAGATTAAACACTAAATTTCAGTAACAAGTTAATTAAAAACTTGCTGTACCCTAATCTAAGGTGGGAGGACAGTATCAAGAAAACAACCAGGTTGTTTAGGGCGAAACCATATATTCATTCAATACATCCGGCATCACAATAGTAAAATCTGTCCGGCAAGCAACCTCTCCACTAACTAAATCAGTTCCTGAACAATTGCCAATACCTCGCTTCCAGGAAAACAACTTTGTCTCCGCACCGAATACCTCGTTTTAATGCAATCGACATTTATATTCCAATTACAATTAGCAAGAACATAATTACTCAAAGTCTTCATCTGTAAATATATCTTTAGCGTAAGAAGGATTGAAGATCGTCTGTCCTTCGCGGAACATGTGCTTACTAACAAATTCCCTATCTTCTCCGGCAAGGCACAAATCGCTATAATTTCGAAAATGTTTTATACTAAAGCCATAATCTGATATCTCTTTCAAAGACTGCTCATAAACATTACCAATTTTGATATGGACATATGGGCAGGCCAGAACATCCCCCAGGGGAGTCACATACAATCTATTTACCGTATTACAGCCTAATACCTGTTCATACTCTCTATCAAATGGATTCCAAAGATTACGCAAAATATTCTTATGTTTTTTTCTCAACTCAATAAGACGTGCGCTATCCTTTTCATCAACCATTATTTCTGTGTGGTTTTGTGCCATTCCCCCAGGTGTAGCTACGTTTATCAAAGTTGTATATCCCTGATCCTGTGAATACTGGCACAACAGTTCAAGATCCTCAGAGAATGCATTGTAATGACCAACAGTAATATTCAGATATGGATCTATTCCTACATTCTTAAGATGCTCTAATGCTTCCATTGCACGCCCCCATGAACCTTTTCGACCCCTAACTTCGTCATGTACCTTTTCATCCATACTGTCTATGCTGACCGATACCCTTCTCACCTTTGCGTCTGCCAGACATTTTGCCATCTTTCCATCTAAAAGATAGCCATTTGTTGTTAAATATAGATAGAAACGCTCAGGTTGGATTGCCTCTAAGACTTCAAATAATTTATTTGGCCTTAAAAGCAGTTCTCCACCCTGTAAATCAAATTCAAAGATCCCTAATTCATCTGCCTGATTGGCAATATCAGCAACAAGATCAATAGGTAACTCTTCCTTCACATGGTCACCTTTAGGAGAGTTAGTAAAACAGTAGTCACATCTTAGATTACATGCATTGTTAAAGTTTAAATCAATGCCTCTTTGTTTTGTTCCTATTTGTCCATTATTTTTCCTAACATAGGAGTGGAAGCTCCTAAATTTTTCTAATAAACGTGGTTGATTAAGTAATGACATCTTACTTCTTTATCTCAGGGTCTATACAAATAAGCTAATTCCTGTTTAATGAATTCTTATTTTGTTCTTTAGGTAACACTCGATACTCGTTCAATACATCCGGCATAACAATAGTAAAATCTGCTCGACAAGCAACTTCTCCATTAACCGAACCTACTCCAGAACAATTGCCTATACCGCGTCTCCAGGAAATTAACTTTGTCTCAATGTCTAATCTATCACCCGGCACAATCTTTCTCGACCATTTTAGTTTATTTGCAGAAGACAAATAAACAACCTTGCCTTTGTTGCCAGGCAAGGCTAAAACAGTTAATGCACACATCTGCACAAGTGCTTCTATCTGGAGCATACCTGGCACATTTGGGTCACCCGGAAAATGACATTCAAAAAACCATTCATCAATTTTAAAATCTTTATATCCTTTAGCACTAACACCCGGAACTACTTCGTCTGCAAAATCAATAAGAAGATACGGATCGCGATTTTGCTGGTATTCATGAATTCCCTTTATATCTAGTCTGATACTTTCCATATATTAGTCTTCTCAATCGAAGATTGAATTTTTATAGTCATTTTACATCAATAATCCGAGATAAACTCCCCACTATGTCAAAACCATCCCATATAACATCGATATCCAATGATCTGCCTACCGGTACTATACGATCAATACCTGTCAAACGGTTCTCGACCACAAAGTCTAGTAACCGCAATCTCTCTACGCCAAAATAAGTCAAAGTCTGATATTTCGGATTAATGATATGAGCTATATTGCTTATACCACTTGCATCATACTCGTAGAAATATCCACACTTACCGCGTAATTCA
>CETX01029421.1_pt1 | contig 10985 bp, 14 predicted proteins | sample 356501 | NCBI WGS metagenome assembly CETX01 (sample SAMEA2623390, study PRJEB7988) | marine metagenome | biome: marine biome (ENVO:00000447); feature: mesopelagic zone (ENVO:00000213); material: "saline water (ENVO:00002010), including plankton (ENVO:xxxxxxxx)" | depth 450 m | reverse complement strand
ATAATTATTTCTATTGATTGCATCGAATATATTTAAGACTTATGCAATTGGATGCAGTTTGAGAAACAAGCGAAAAATAGAGTAAGGCATATTGTAAATACGGTGCACTATATTTTTCGCGCTGTGACGACAAAATGCGCCAATTGCAGAAGTCTTAATATTATATCAAAAATATCCGCCATAGGGGCGGATATTTTGACACTATTTAAACTACGAAATTATGGTTTAAGGTCGTAAATATTATCTGCATCTGTACTGGTAAAATCAGTCTTTGCGGTTGCTGAAGCTTCATCAGGACATTGATTGGTCTCTGAGATTGCGGCGGCATTTATATCACCACTTAATACATCATGGTTTTCATTTTCCAGTGTTACACCTATATGATAATCCGTGCATCCTGTACCAATCGGCGAGTATAAATATGCAGTGTCACCGCCACCGACAGGAGGTATTGGAATTGATGGAGTATATCTTGGCGTTACAAGATTTGCTGCTGTTAAAGCTGACGGATACCCCTGATTGTCTTCATAGAAAAGCTGTAGAGCGGTCTGTAATTGCCTCAACTCTGCAATCCTCTTCGCATCCCGTGATTTCTGACGCGCGCTGTTTAAGCTCGTCAAAACAACAGATGAGAGAATGCCGATGATGGCAATGACAACCAAAAGTTCTATGAGTGTGAATCCTTTATTTTCTGTTTTTCTCATAATGAATTTAATTATTTGATAATACTTATAAAATAAGTATAAACCATAAATCAATATTTCAAAATAATGTACTGGGATAAGTAGCAAAACCCCCTCTTTTTACACGCTTGCGTGAAAAAAGAGGGGGTTGCTTTAAAAAAATTAGTCTAGACTATTGTTATACTACGGTTTAAGGTCGTAGATTGCAGCGGCTGTTCCGTTAAAGTCAGCTGCGGAATTTGTAGCTCCAGCAGGGTCAGGACATCCTGTTCCTAATGCACCTCCCGATGAGTTAACCTTACTTTGGAGAGCGCTGTGATTAGAATCTTCAAGTGTTGTCCCAATGTGATAACTTGTACATCCTGCGTTAATAGCCGCGTATAGGTATGCTCCACCTCCTACGGGGTCTGCAGGAATAACTGCAATGTATCCTGGCGTTACAAGATTTGCTATTGACAAAGCTGATGGATATCCGCCATTTGTGTCAAAGAAAAATTCTAATGCCAATTGTAGTTGTTTTACATCTGAAATTCTCTTTGCATCTCGTGATTTCTGACGCGCGCTGTTTAAGCTTGCCAGAACAACAGATGAAAGAATACCAATAATGGCAATAACAACTAAAAGTTCAATGAGTGTAAAACCTTTATTTCCTGTTTTTCTCATATTGAATTTAATTATTTAATAAATATTTAAACGACCGCTCTCTAGTAGTATTAAAAAGAAAGCTTTCTTTATGCTTGTTATTATAGCTATTTAGGGCTTTTTCCCCAAATATGCCCCTGTGGATAACCATTTTTTAGGATTGAGGGCTATATGCCAGCAGAGATATTGTATATAGGCATAAGAACTGACGCTAAAAGCACTCCAACCCCTAGTGCAAGCGCCACGATAAGCATTGGTTCAATGAGTGTCACGAGAGTATCAACAGTGTTTTTTACTTCTCTGTTATAAAATTTGGAAAGTGTTCCTAAAATCTTACCTAATTCTCCTGTCTCTTCACCAACTTTTATCATTTGAATCATAATGTTTGGAATTTCGGAATATTTTCCCAAAGATTCTGATACGGGACTGCCGGCTTTTATGTCCTGCACCGACTCTACAAGTAATTTTTGATATACTGCATCGCCTACAACATCTGATGTGATTTCAATGGCGCGTACCATCGGTATTCCACTTGAAAGCATTGTACTTAAGTTGTCCGAAATTCTGGAAAGATAAAGTCGTCTGTACAAACCTCCCAAATACGGCAGTGATAATCTTATTTGGGATATTGATAATTTACCGTGTTTAGTCTTGCTAAACCTCCATATAAAGAATCCTCCTATAACTACTAAAATTAAAATAAATATTCCATAATTCACAAAAAACTGACTCAAGCCTACTACTGCTTTTGTATAGATAGGAAGTTCTTGCCCTGATTCTAGAAAGATTGCGCTTATACGCGGAATAACCAACGTAAGCATCAAAATCATAACTGTAATGAATGTAAATATAACAAATATAGGATAGATAAGTGCATTTTTTGCTTTGGATGTCACTTCGTATGTCCTGTCCAGATAATCAGCCAAATATGAAAATGTTTTATCAAGTTTTCCTGATTCTTCCCCGGCTTTCACCATGTTCACATAAAAGGGTGTAAATATTTTCTCATGTTTTCCAAGTGCCTTTGATATAGTGTTACCAGATTGAAGATCATCTACAACTTCTGCAAGTGCAGACCTTAACATTTTATTATCGGATTCTGCACCCAATAACTTAAATACTCGGAGAGCCGAGACTTGAGATTCAAAAAGTGTTGCTATTTGCCTTGAGAGAATAACTATTTCTTTATTTGAAACCCTGTTAAAAAAAGAAATGTCACGTTTCAGAAGCGATTTGTTTTCTGCAGAGACTATTGATGCAATGACTAGACCGCGCCTCTGAAGCGAGCTTATTGCGACATCTTCATTCATTGCATCAATACTCCCTGATGTTTCGTGTCCCGTGTTGTCTATTGCTGTGTAGTTAAAAAGCATAATTTTACACGAGTTGCTCTAATAGTTTTGGATTAAGTGAATGGGCCTTTGCGTCCTCTATTGTAATCTCCCCACGTCTTACAAAATCAGCTAATGATCTGTTTAAGTCAACCATTCCTTCTCCCATACTTGTCTCAATCACGGCATTTATCTCATGTGTTCTTTTTTCACGAATAAGATTTGCAATAGCATTGTTGTTAATCAGAAGCTCATAGACAGGAATAAGCCCCCCAGAGATTCTAGGAACAAGGCGTTGAGAAAATATTCCAGCCAACGATGCCGCAAGTTGTAATCTTATTTGATCTTGTCCATTTTCCGGAAATGAGTCAATAATCCTGTCTATTGTCTGTGCAGCATTGTTTGTATGAAGTGTTGAGAGAACAAGGTGTCCTGTCTCGGCAGCGGTTACGGCAGTTGATATTGTCTCCACCCCACGCATTTCTCCTATCATAAGCACATCAACATCCTGCCTGAAAACTGACCTCAAAGCTGTGCCAAAATCTTTAGTGTCAATCTTGACCTCTCTTTGGTCAATCATTGATTTCCTTTGCTCAAATATATATTCTATCGGGTCTTCAATTGTTACTATATGCTCCGCTCTATTGCTGTTTATAATCTCAATCATTGATGCTAATGTAGTAGTCTTACCTTGTCCGACTGGTCCTACTGCAAGAAAAAATCCTTGTTTTTTTTGTGCGAATGTTTCAAGTATTGGAGGTAAATTCAGCTCTTCAAGGGATTTGATGTACCTAGGAATAAGACGAAGTGCAACGCCCACATTCCCCTGCTGGAAAAAGCCATTTCCTCTGAATCTTGTTTCTTTATTATAGCTATATGAGAAATCCATCTCTTTATTCTTAAGGAAAGATTCCATTTGCTCGGGAGTTAAAAGTTCTGTTATAAAACCCAATGTATCCTCTTTTGTAAGTTTTGGTCTTTTCAAAAGCGGTATCAGAGCACCATTTACTCTAATTGTCGGATTATTACCTGAAGATAAATGTAAATCAGATGCTGATTCCTTTACAACAATATCAATCATCTCATCTAATTGCTTTTTGTAGTTATTTTCACTCATTATTTTTTCTTATCAATTATTTTTTGTACATTATTTAAAACCTCTGACGGAATAAAATTCGCTTTTACTATATAGTCGCTTACGCCAAGTTCTTTTGCTTTTTTGATATTAGATTCCTGCCATTGATTTGTCAGAGCTATCTTTATACAATCTTTTACCAAATTTTCTTCATTTACGACTTTTAAAAATTCAAATCCATCCATGTCGGGCATGACTATATCAAAAAGGATTATATCGGGTACAAGACCTTCACGAAGTCTATTAAGCGCTTCTTTTGTATCCAAACTTGCTACTACTTCAAAACCTCCTTCTTTGAATTTAGTCACGTACATTTCAAGCAAAAAATTGTCGTCATCTATAATAAAAATTTTGTTTTTGTTTTTTGCCTCTTGTTCCATAATATTAATTGTACACTGAAAATTATTCTGATGTAAGCATCTCACCTCCAAGCATGTTGATTTCACTGAAAGGAATGATTTTGTTAAACGCTTTGATTATCGCATCTTCTTTCATTGTAAACATACCGTTCTCTCGTGCTATTTTTCTTATAGCTGCCTCTGTAGGATTTTTGAGAATCGTTTCTTCAAGCTCTTTGTTCATATCAAGTATCTCATATACGCCAGTTCTCCCTCTTGTACCTGAAGGGCATTCATTTGTCGGCTTTGCATTGAAAAGCTCCTTGCTCATAGGCACCGTTTTTCTGTATTTTTCAGGTAAATCGCTGAACTGCTTTTCAAGCATCAACTTAAGAGAACCTTCAACAGGAATTGGCTTGCCTGCACCTGGGCATAACTTTTTCACAAGACGTTGTGCGATTGCAATAACAAGCGTTGGTGCAATTAAAAACGGGTCAACGTCCATCTCTATCAATCGCGGTATAACACCAAGTGAGTCATTTGTATGGATTGTGGAAAGGACAAGGTGTCCTGTGAGCGCAGCTTGCACAGCAAGCTGCGCAGTTTCTTTATCTCTTATTTCTCCGACCATTATAATGTCTGGATCCTGACGGAGAGTTGTCCTAAGACCGTTAGCAAACGTATATCCTATTTCTGGTCTTACTTGAGACTGACTCACTCCCTCAATATTGTATTCAACTGGGTCTTCAAGAGACAAAACATTTTTTGTCTCACGGTCCATTTCATTTAACATCGCGTAAAGTGTTGTTGATTTACCTGAACCTGTAGGACCTGATATTAGTACCAACCCAAACGGTCGTTTTATAGCTTTTCGTATTATTTTAAGATTCCTTTCATCAAGATTCATTTCATCAAGTTTCCATATACCTTTTGCAGTGTCCAATATTCTTATAACTACTTTTTCTCCATAATATGAAGGAAATGTAGATACACGAAAATCAACCCTGTGTTCATTTAGATTTGTAGAAAAACGACCATCTTGAGGTTTTCTTTTCTCATCAAGTTTCATTGAAGAAAGTACTTTAATGCGTGCTACCACTGCTTGATGCGTTTTGGTAGGAAGTACCAAACTAGTGTGCAGAATACCATCAACTCTGAATCTTACTCTGACAAAGTCCCCCATATTTTCAATATGAATATCTGACGCTCTTCCTTCAACGGCATATCTTATAATATTTGCAACTATTTTCGTAACAGGTGCGTCTTCTTTTATAACCTTTGTGGCAAATTCAGTTTTTTTATCGTCTGTTTTCGTCTTCTTTTTGTCTTTTCTCTCTTCCGCAGCCAACCCTATCTCAAGTTCCGATACTGCTTTGTTAACTTCTCCAGAAAACCCTTTATACATTTTGAGAACTTTATCAAAATCAGCAACAGATATGAGATATACTTTAAACGGCATACCCGCTTTTGAGGAGATGAAATTCATGGCATCAAGTGCTTCTATATTGTCCGGATCAATTATTCCTATCTCCAGAACACTATCTTTAACTCCAAGCGGCACAAATTTATAATGAAGTGCTGACTCCTCGGGAATATATTTGAACACCTCAAAAGGAATCCTTTTGTTTCCAAGATTCCATATAGGAACATTGAGATGCTCGCCTTTTGTCTTGAGTGTTATGTCCGGATCAATACCACGATTCTCAAGTACTTTTTCTATCGTTTCACCCGATTCTTTCGCTTCTTCTTTTATTAAAGGAATATCCCCTTCATTTATAATGTTTTTTTCTGCTAAGACAGATAAAAGATTCATTTAATTTTAAATTATTCTTCATCGCTTGAAGTTATGCCAATCGGCGCAAAAGGATTTTCTCTTCCTATTGGTTCTGCTGTAAGTTCTTGCCCAAAATCCTCCAGACTTTTGAAAACGGGGTCAGAGAAAATATTTTCATCAAGTTTCACGGAACGCAAATCAAGAAGAAATGTGAGAAGGTTGCTCTCCTCTACAGAAGCTGCATTGTCCTGACGCTCTGAGACAAGAAGAGTGCTGTCCTCTCCGCCGAACAAAATAGTGTATGCAACGCCTGCCATTATTGCTATTGCGATAATTAGTATTGTTGTTTTGTATTTTTTAAAAATTCCCATATTTAAAATTATTTAAGCCAATACGTCTTAATGCCTATATTATATTCATAAAGATTACTCTCTCCGGTCTTTGAAGGAATAAGCGAGATTTCCGTGACATCAACAATTCGTAAACTTTTTTCTATATCTTTAATAAATTGAATCAAACTCTCATAAGCAGATGTCACTGAAAATGAAAGCAAAACTTGCTCATACGGCTTTTTATCAGGACCTATAACGCTTGCTTGTCTATCATCTGTTTTGCTTATCGCTACATTTTTTATGCGTATTCCATAAACTGACGCAATGTTATCAATATCAAGCACAAGTCGCACATTATCAACATTGTCTGGCAAAAGCTTGGTTAACCTGTCAAGATCGTTTGTTGAAAATGTATTATATCTAGACAACAATCTGTCTCTGACTTCCTGAAGTTCTTTTGATTTATCAAGTGCCTGATCAAACCTTGTTTCTTCTTGAAGAATTATCTGAATCTCATTGTACGTAGGATCAATGAAGCCAAAGAAAAGCCCCACCGAGAGAAGTATTAAAATAATTGGAAATGCTAATCTAGTCATAATATTTATTGGGACAATATCGCACTTTCATATGATATGAGCCGCGAATCTATGAAAGCTGAAAAATTAAATACTACATCGCCTTTCTTGTTCAGATCAAGCTCCGAGAAAATTGGCTCCAATATAAATTTATTTTTGCCAAACACATCTGACTGTAGTGCAACTGAGCTGAAATTCTGTGCCCTTCCTTTCATTGAAATTCTTGTTTTACCACTTTCGTCTGTTATATAATCAAGACTCTCAAAACTTATACTTTCAAGTGTTGTCACTTCAAGCAGGTCAAAAAATGCGGATGTAGCTTTGTGATTATCCAATATATCCTGCGCTGAGTTTATACGAGTATCAAGACGGCTTATTTCCTCTATAATAGACGGCTCAAAGGCGATGCTTGCACGCGCAAGTGATGCACTTTTTTGCTCTATACTTTTGATAATAAACTGCTGATAGAGAAATACTCCTATCGCAAGAGCAATAGCGCCAATGAATACAACCAATGTGAACAAAAAGAAAATGCCGATACTGCTTCCTTTTGCCTGCCTTCTTGGTGCAGTAAGCGATTTTTTAGGAATAAAAGATGTATGTGTCTTAAGTTCAGGCATATACTTATTATACTTTGTAATTTACACAGACGCTATTAAGAAAAGTGAATAAGGGTGCCTTAAGTATCTTCCTGCAGTCTGCGCAGTGCAAGTCCTATAGCTACGGCAAATCCCGGTCCTACTTCTTTTAACACTTTCTCGAAAAATGCCGGCGCTTCTATTTTTGAAAACGGATCGCTTATTGAAACGTCTATTTCAAGGTGTTTTTTTGCAATAGGAAGCAGACCCTTCACTGTCGCACCGCCACCTGTAAGTACTGCATTCCCTACATTTTTCCCATATTTCTGTTGGTACTGGAGAATCACTCTGTTTGCTTCCGAAAAAACCCTGTTTAACCCAAGAACAATGGCCTCTTTGGAGTTTATGATTGTGTCATCACTCTGCCCGTCCTCAATACCGAATTTTCTTTTAAGTTGTTCAGCCTTGGATACGCTTACACCGAGGGATTTTGAAATTGTTTGCGTGATGTCCTGCGAACCGGAGTTTATGACATGAGATGTTTTTACAACGCCATACTCCACAATGTAGAGCTTAGTGTTACCGGCACCCATATCAAGAACCATTGTTGGTGTAATACTTCGTCCGACAATCGCCCTTATTGCGCTGAAAATCTCTATCTCAAAAAATCCTACATTAAGCTGTACTGCTTTAACTATTTCATTGTATTTAGTTAAAGTACTGTTGTGAATCGCAACGACAAGTACGTCTATTTTTTTTCCTGATGTCTCTTTTTTAGTTTCAGTCTTTTTTTTGTCTTCTTTGTCTTCATCATCTAAAGGTAAAGATTTATCCTCATTTGGAATTATAAACCAGTCAAGTGTCACTTCAGAGATTGGCACAGGAATGTACTTCCTCGCCTCAATGGGAATCATTGAGGCGAGGTTTTTATCCTTAAGCACAGGCATTTTAACTACCGATATCAAACTTGATGAAAAAGGGATAGAAACACCTGCTTTTTGGGTGGTAACATTTGCTTCTTTCAGGAGGTCCTTAAGCGCTTCTGCAAGTTTAGGGGCAGGAGGGCTTGTCGCCTGTCCTACTTCTAAGTTCATATACGGCCCTAAAGACAGCTCTCCGTATGTCTCCAGCACAGCTACGCCACGGCGTTTCTTTAACTGTACGACTTTTATTGATGATGCGCCGATATCAACGCCGATTACGCTGGTATTCTTTTTATTCCCAAAGTTTAAAAACTTCATTATATAATAAAGTATAATATAGAAATATGCATAGATTCAACCAAATCATTGGGATAGCATTTGATTTTTTCTTACCTAAATCCCCGCTTGATAAAGCCGTTGATGAAGTCAACGTGGAGAGTTTGTCAAAGAAATTACTTAAGGGAAGGGAAACTGAAAACGAATCTATCTATGCCCTATTTGACTATCAAGATGAGCTCATAAGACATATGGTATGGGCGCTTAAATACAGGAGAAATCGGAGAGCCGCTCAAATCTTTGCGCAGATTCTTTATGATTTCCTCGCAGAAGAGTTCTCGGATTTGAATGTTTATTCGGATTTTGATAAACCACTACTTGTCCCTATCCCGCTTTTCAAAAAGAGACTAAGAAAAAGGGGATTCAACCAAACAGAAATCCTTGCGAAAGAGATTGCCGTAATCGGTGGTGATTCTTTTTGCACGCTTCACACGGGTTTACTTAGAAAAATAAAAGATACACCGAGCCAGACATCACTTGAAAGAAAAGCGAGGTTGAGAAATGTAGCAGGCGCATTTGCTGTAGCAAATGTGCCTAATATAAAAAACCGAAACATAGTCTTGCTTGATGATGTTACAACAACAGGAGCAACATTAAACGAAGCTCGCAAGACTTTACTCAACTCCGGCGCAAAAAGCGTTTTGGGAGTCGCAGTTGCACATTGAGTGGAAATAAAAAACCCCCTGTTGTAGAAAACAGGGAGTTTGTGCCATTCTTTTAAGATCAAGTTTTGGCTTTGGTGCAAGAGAACGAAGTTCTTCTTCGCTTGTACCAATATCGTCAAGAGAAAGATCTCCTTCTTTAAGTCTTTCGCGTAAGCGTTTTATCCAAGTAGGATATTGAGACGGTTTTTCACGTATCCACCTAATATATCTTTGAGCTCTCAATTTACACCCTTCTATAAATAGTTCTTCGAGTTCTTTTTTACTTGTACCAATGTCAGTAAGAGAAAGACCGCCTCTTTCAAGATTTTTTCGTAAAGATTCTATCTGAAAATGACGAGCATATGGATATTTACGTATGTAGTCAAGATTTTTTTGAACAGATACGAAATAAGTTTTTCTTGTTTCTTTAGTTGCTAAATCATTAAGTAATGTGATTACTATCACTATTACTAAAATCGAAATAGATACTATGAGGACATATATTCCATATATAATGAACACTTTCTTCATTTCGTCTTCCTCCTTTTTGAAGTTCTATGAAATCAAGATAGGTAAAGCGGTATACTCCGGATATGATGTCGAAGATCTTAGATCTTCCTTTTATTCATATTATCATTAGCAACCGCTTTACCTAAAGAAATTCCATTCTGTTCCTTCTTCTTATCTTGGAAGTCGGAATAAGATTAGGAGATGAGCCAGAGCCATGTATCTTTAAAGCTCGCTCAAGGATTACCATAGAATAACTAGCTCTAGACTCTAAATATCGGCTTTCTTTTTCATCTTTTTCTTCTCTAGATTTTTTGCGTTTAGTCGTCATAACTATCTCCTCTTATACTTTCAGAAATAATTTTCTTATATCATTATGAAGGCAACCACATGTTTTCTGCATTACTTCTTTTGCTGTGAAATTCTCTACAAGACATTTGTCGCATACTCCATCTCCAAATGGCCATAGATGTTTAAAGAAACCCTTACATTCACAGCATTGAGAAAGTACTGTTCTAAATCCATAAGATTGTTTTTTTACAGTTAACATAACTACCTCCTTTTAAGGTTTGGGTTTTTGTCTAGGTTTAGTATATAAAAATACACAAGAAAAAGTCAAATCAAAGTTGAGGGTGGGAGCAAAAAAATAAGGGGTTATCTAACATATAGCTAGATAACCCCTTTATTATTTACTTACAAGATATTAAACCTTTCCGAAGAACCGGATTCCAGATTTTAATCTCACCAGCTCCTTTGCATTTCCAACATCGGTTGCATATTACTTTTTCGTTTTTGGACCAAATAGTCTTAGCTCCATTACACTTACCACATGACTGTCGGTAAAATGGATGTGTAAATCTGCCTGTTCCGTCACATTTTTTGCAATTAACAATTACTTTAGTACGTCTTTGTCTGAACTTACCTGTTCCATCACAAGCAAAACAGGAGCAACACGATAAATTAATATATTATCGTTAACAAAAAGGCTACAGCAATGTAGCCTTTTTTATATGGAAAAAGGTGCAGAAAAATGATATTGTTGCAATTATATGGAGAGTTGGCTGAGTGGTCTAAAGCGCCTCACTGCTAACGAGGTAAGGGTTAAACCCCTTCGAGAGTTCGAATCTCTCACTCTCCGCATTAGTAACTCGTGACCGAATCCCCAAAACCCCCTATTTGACCCAAAT